>Ga0194123_10005026_pt1 | contig 14476 bp, 14 predicted proteins | sample TA2MahsurfametaG_5_FD_155479 | JGI IMG/M metagenome (GOLD analysis project Ga0194123, IMG submission 155479) | Freshwater microbial communities from Lake Tanganyika, Tanzania - TA2015023 Mahale A surface | ecosystem: Environmental > Aquatic > Freshwater > Lake | place: Tanzania: Lake Tanganyika... | reverse complement strand
GTGGTGGCCTCGGATGGCGCCGAGTGCGAAGATCCATCCATTGCAGCGGATCTGGTGAGCAGGGCTTGCCTGAGAAACCGGATCAGTAAAGGCCGGAAACAGCCGCTGGTCTTATTCGAGGATAACCGGACGTGATGCGCGCGACCACCCTGGAGAGCCGACTGAAAGAGCTGGGCGTGCTTAGGTCCTTCGCGAGGCCACGGGTATCGAACGAAAACCCCTACTCGGAATCACTAATCCGAATGGCAAAATATCGACCTGATTACCCTAGATAGCCATTGGCCAACATGGAGGAGGCCTGCCAGTGGGTGGCGTCATTTGTGGTCCGGTACAACCTCCGGCATCGCCACAGCGGCATCAAGTTCGTGACCTCTCAGCAACGTCACAGCGGTCAGGACGTCGAGATCTGTCCTCACAGCACAGTCGTCTATGAGCAGGCACCCCAGAGATACTCACGTTGCTAGTCACAATCCACAAGCTACTGGCGACAGCCAGCAGTGGTTTGGATCAATAAACCACCACCGAAAAACGAATTCAAGCCAGCTACGTTGAAGATGGCTGCTTGAACAGCAGCAGGAGCGGCATCTTTCATGGTAGTCACCGAATCCGCCGCACGAGGGGCAGGGCTACGCCAGTCTATAAACACATCAGTGAGACGCCGGATAAATAGCAATGGCGCGTGACATCAGCTGCATGCTCGACTGGATAAGGACCAGCGCCTCTGAAACGGGATGAAATGACTTTCAGGCGGGCCGAAAGCAGGAGTAATGCTCACGTTACGGGGCAAACGACCTGTATATTGCTAGGCACGCCATTATAAATCCATTTGTCTAATGGCTCTACGGTCTTCTTAGTGATGAATTCTTTACCATCGATTTCTCCTCATCGGTTCGGGAAGCCAAGCTGTTGACCGAGGAGCATTAAATCAACTACATAACTTTACAGACCGCGGCCAACGCTCAAGTTCCACTTGACCTGGTAAGGTGAAACGTACCTAATCTCAGTACTGTGCAACACAAGGTCCTTGTGATTGGCTCTAATGGACTCATTGGATCTAGCCTTGTGCAGCTTCTATCAACTTACTATCGTGATCAGATATCTGTTTCAGGTATAAGCCAAGAAGACTTTGATCTATCAAGAGCGTCTTCTCAACTACGACTTGACGAAGTTCTTACTTCCTTAAAGCCAACAGCCGTCATTGTTCTTGCTGCAAGCAAGCGTCAATTTGGGGATTCACAAGATCTTTTGCATCACAATAATGCAATTACCGACAATATTTTGCCTGTTATTTCAAGGCATAAGACCCATATCATTTACCTTTCCTCTTGCGCTATCTATGGGGAAAAGAATTATCAGATGCTTATAACTGAAGATTCACAATCCTCTCCCACGAGCTTCTATGGAGAACATAAAAAGTATAGCGAGAATAGTTATGCTCATTATATTGACCCTTCGAAGCTTCTTATTCTTCGGCCTCCACTCATATACGGACACAAGTCGCTCGGCTACAATCCGGCTGGCTTTATCTTTAATGCTATAAATACTCATGAACTAACGTTATGGGGCAACGGAGAAGAACTTAGAGAATTTATCCATGTGCATGACGCGTCCTCATTTATAATTAATGCAATAACGTCACATCTGGCAGGAACGCTGAACCTTGTCTCAGGAAGGTCATATTCATATAGACAGATGAGCAGTCTTATTGAAAGCTTACTGCCTCTCAGAGTCACTGAGAAACCGCGCTCTTTGCCACTTGTTGACCACACCTATCGACAACATCCACTAGTGGAAAATATATTACCCACTGCTGCTTTTATAAGTCCGCTCTCATTTATCCACTCCGAAGTTGTACGACTGAAACTTAACTATGAAGGTGTTTAGCTTTACTCAGCTACAGCGGCTTCCTGGACAACTTACACCGAAATGCTCCCTAGAGGTCACTGCATCTAATGGTTTATTAAGACTTGCAGATCCAAAGCCCGATGAGTATTTTAAGCTTGGTCAGCAGTGGCCTTTATCTAATGAGCCAGAAAGCCACTTAGATGAGATCGCAGAAAGAATATGTAGTACATGTAGCCCTAGCAGCATCCTCTGCTTTTCTTATAAAGATCATACTTTATCGGAGCGTCTTCTTAAAACCAATCCATCCTGTCAAGTGAAAACACTCACAGGACCGGACAGTCTCACTGCATCATCGCCTGAATATCTCACAGCAACATCATTCTATCCGCTTGAAGCTGTAAAAGCATCATTTGAACTAATCCTGATACGACATTTTCTTGAGCATACATCTGAACCATATATTCTGATCAGTCATCTATTTCGCTTTTTAAAGCCTGGTGGCCATATCTATGTAGAGGTACCTTTAGTCGATTACTTTATTGAGCGCTCTAATCCTCTTTTTCTATGGGAGCAACACCGTATCTATTTTACAAATACTTTACTGCATGACTTCCTTTTATCTGCTTCTTGCAGCCCAGTCTTCCACCGTATGTATGGATCTGATATTGAACCAAGCGGGTGTACACTAGTTACCAGATGTAAATTGCCGCAAATCGTTAGCGGTCCAGCCGTACCTGGCGATACTCAACTTTCTAATTTATCCGAGCTACCGTTTAAGATTAAGCTTCTCACGTATCACTTTTCAGAGGCATGGTTTAATTATCTATCCTCACGCACTGGTAAGTTGGCCATTTTTGGGCTTGGACACGCATCACATCGCTTTATTCAGTTTACCAGGTCTCAAGATATTATCCATTACTATGTTGATGGAGATAATGCAAAAGCTGGACTCTACCTTCCTGGTCTTCCTCATCCAATTTGCTCTCTCGGTTCAATTGATCTTACCTCAATAACTACATTCATCCTTGGGGTCCATGCCCGTGATTCACGCCGTGTTGCTAACATGCTAAAAGATCATGGCTTCCTTGGTGACGTCTTCTCCATTTACGAGCTTCCGCCAGTTGAATCTTACATTTGAAGGACCCGGTGTTTACTATGCACCGCCAGTATCGAGCGTTCACTTATGGTCATATATCCGATTTTTGGAGCATGTATGTTCGCAGGAAGACCTCAGAACCGCACGAGTATGTTTTCATCGCGACCATACGTCCTCACTTATGTCTATGCTAGTGTTTAATGCCAACCATTTCAGTTATCCAATACATAGACATCAGAATAAGTATGAGAGCTACACAATTGTTGAGGGTCGCTGTGTATTTGAAACCTTTGACGCCTCTGGTCGACCACTCGAATCAGTTGCTATGTCTGAGGGGGACTTCTTGCTCAATGAATCCCATGACTTTCACCTTATTAGGCCACTTACTCCCAATCTAGGGTTTCTTGAACATACAATTGGACCGTTTGATGGAAACTGCAATGAGTATCTCTAGTAGCCATGACTTTACGAATGTCAATAGATGCCTTTGCTGTGGCTCTGCGTCTCTTCGCATTGTTCTCGATTATGGTTTACTCCCTCTTACTGACAATTATAAGACTTCACTTGAAGCATCAGTAGAAGCACCTCTCTACCCCCTAAGAGTGCTTTTATGCGGTTCATGCAGCCACTTGCAGCTTGCATATCAGGTCTCTCCCAGACTCTCTTATTCTGAGTATAGATATAAGACCTCTGTTACCAAGGACCTTCCCCAGCAATTCCTTGACTATGCCTTTGAACTCTCCAAGCTGCTTACTGCTACTGAGACTCCTACTCATCTTGACGTTGGCAGTAACGATGGAACTTTTATACAGGCATGTATTCGGAATAACATCCGATCCTACGGTGTTGAACCTGCACAACATTTGGCTGAGACGTGTACATACAACGGATTGCCGACGGCTCATGGATATTTCGATACAGGAGCACGTGAGCACCTAGCCTCTGTTTCATTTCCTGTCGAGTATGACTGTATTACTTTTAATAATGTCTTAGCAAATGTTCCTGATCCTCTGGAATCACTTGCTACCGCAAAAAAACTCCTTAAAGATGAGAACTCATTTATATGCATTCAGAGTGGTTATCACCCAGGTCAGTTTAGGAAGGGTCTTTTTGACTGGGTTTATCATGAACACTTTTCCTACTTTACACTTAGATCTATAGCCACTCTTGCTAGGCGTTCAGGTCTGTATATAAGAAGCTATTCAGTCAATAGCATCCGCGGTGGCTCTATGCGTGTATTTCTAACTCAGAAACAGGTAACGACTGACTTGCCCTTTGAGTATTATTCACATGAAGAACACTTTTCTGGTCTTAGATGCTTCATCTCTGAGTCCGCCAGACTATTGGATGAGAGACTTATCTCGCTTCAGAACAAAGGATACCAAATCTATGGGTTTGGTGCATCTCACAGCACTGGAATACTAGTGAAGACCTTTGGGATAGAACACTATATAACTTCTCTGTATGACGACAATCAAAGCAAACATGAATATTACATGCCTGGCACTTCACTCAGAGTTAATTCACCAACCCACGTTAGCCGACTGCAACCCGAGTCAGCCATGATTGTCCTCGCCTGGCAGTACTTTGATGCTATTTCTAATCGCTTAACAATGCTTGGTTATCCAGGAGTTATTATTAATCCCGTCTTACTCTAGAAAGTGTCGCATTACCTCGTCCTTGGTTCCTCCAGAGGCTTAGGTCTTTGTTTAACGCAGAGGCTTCTTGCGTCAGATCATCACGTCTCAAGTATTTCCCGTACACAAATAAAACTAGCTTCAACCACTCGACACAACCATCTATGTTTAGATCTTGCTGAGATCTCTGATGAAGATCTTTCTGGTCTTTTTAATCAAGTCAAACCAATTGATGGGGTCTGCTTCGCCCATCGATACCGTCCTACTTTAAGTCATTCATATCTGGAGGATTACAGTACTTCAGTTATTGCTGTTGCTAAACTCTTGGACTACATCGACAGACATCCAGCTGTCGTTAATCCGGGCAGTTCATGCCGTGCCCTTTTGATTGGATCTTCATATAGCTCTTTTAGCGGTTATGACCAAGATTGGAGTTATCATGCGAATAAACACGCTCTATTAGGTCTACTGAGATACTTCTCTACTGTAAGTAGTGATCACCTTCTAGTGTTTATGGTGAGCCCTCCCACGTACATGAAGGAGGGCAGTCTTGACTACTGGACAACCACTACAAAGTATGAGGTTTGGAGGTCTTCACCTGCAAGGTCTATGCCAAGTGTATCTTTAGTAGTTGACGTTTGTAAGCAGCTAATATGTGAAGGTTCTCCATTACTCTCTGGACAAAACCTAATACTTGACGGCGGCATGTCAAATCTCTACCCCGACCAGATAACCCTAAAAGGACCAGGTTCTTAATATCTATAAGGTCTATCTCCCATTAGTCGGTTTCTGAAGAATGTATGGTACACATACTTTGCCTCAACCCCAGAAAAGTGAATGCACCCCAGCTTGTAAAACTTCCCGTCAGCGGACACCTCTATTCCGCCTCCTGTGAAATTCATTTTCTTTATTTGAAGCATTTGGTTCTTTGAACACCGAAATCTTTCGTCAATATGGAATTCTTCCATCTCGAATTTAGTCAGGTTCCTTTGCCACCCTATCCGTATATTGTGATCAAAAAAAATACCACTTGTTAGTGGATACCTATCTAAATCTATTATCTTGTGATGCCTCTTAGTGATACATTCCGAGACAACGCAAGACCATATTGACATATCGTTAAATAACCTGCTTTTATATATTCGCTGTAAATCGTTATCTCTTGCTAATACTCTTTCCAAAATATTGCAAAAAACTTGTACGTGTTCATTCGCCAATATCATTAAACTTGGACAGACATCGTAGAGCGGGAAGCTATCCTGCTGTTTGCATATATCTACACCTAATTCTATAAAGCCCGTTATTGATTGCAGAGGCATAGGCGAGCCTAAGTGATGATCAATCGCTTCACATAAAGGTTGTAAAAGAAAAGTATCCCAATCTAGAACTGTGCATGGATACCCACGGCTTAGGAATCCTTCACCATAACACTCATTCATGTAATGCCACCTTTCTAGACAAAGCAACTCTGTTGGCGGATGATTTGATCTTATAATCTTTTCCTCTACTAGGTCAATGTATCTCTTGCTAAAAGCAGGCGGCTTTAAACTGGTTATATCTATACATACCAAATTCGGAATCAAGGCTTGTAACTTGGCAAGCAACTGTTCAGTTGATACAATGACTATTCTCTCGAAGAAACCTGCCGCGCTGGAAAGTGTATCTATCAAAAGTTGAGGAGGCTCACTCAACGAACCCAATGGGAAGAAATGCGAATATGCCTGTTTCACATTAACGGAAGGCACGAGATGCTTATGTTAGCATATTCTTTTGGGATTCACTCCCGAACATGCGTATCCTTTTATCTGGCTGGGGCAATAGCTCTTATGTTACTGTCCTGCGATCGTTCATATCTTTACAAGGTTCTCAGATTGTAGCGTTAGTCAACTCTGCTATTCATAATGAAATTAGATTACTACTGTCCCAAACAACTATACCCATTATCTCATGGGAAGTTATTATTAACGATCAAACAAAGCCACTAGAGTTTTCGACACCATATATTTCACGGATTTCCTCACTTGATTGCTTAATCATACACAAGCTTTATCTACGTACAGTCTATGCTAGCTCACTCAATCACTTCTTCTATCTTACTGATAAGCTTGCTTCCCATTATTTAAGCCTCATTGATTCCGTAAAACCTGATCTTATCCTTTGGCCAGAAGTGCCCCATGCATATGGCGATTACGTACTAGCTGCTCTAGCTAAACAACTTAACATTCCAAGTATTGCGTTAAAAGCTACAGGAATGCAGGGCTGGAAACTTTCCCGCGCCATCGATCTCAATACGCTCACTCACATCAACTGCGAAACGAGCCATAACGATACTTCGTCAGTTGTCGCTCGACTTGCAGAACAATATTCGCTTTCCAGCAACTACCACTGTGTACCATACGATTCGGAAAAGAAAGCTATCCAACTGAGGAAGAAGACCATTGTCAAGAACGAATACCTCACCATGTCTCAAATACCTGAATACACAAATTGTCTTGACAATATACTGTCACTGAAGCGTTTTGTTGAAGCACATGAGTCGACAGATGTCATCTCCAGGAATGATATTATTGTCTTCCTTCATTTCGAACCTGAAGCAAATCTGTGCCCGCTCGGCGGTTACTATTCTGATCAGTTGTTGTTCATTCGTCGTATCAATGACTGGGCAGTATCCAATCGGTCATCGGTCTTTATCCGTGAGCACCCGGAACAACTGAGACTTCCTCTCTCAGGTCTCAATGCTAACTTGCATTGGCTTAGCAATTCATCACTTTACCCACGTAATTCTAACTTTCTCTCAACCCTACTATCATTTCAAGCCGTGCGTGGCTTCAAGAACCGTCCTAGTCTATCAGCTATTCTTAATCATCCCTCCGCGCCCTCTGTTGCATCCGTAAACGGTAACGTCCTTCTGCAGGCGCGTATCGCCGGTCTTCATACTGTATATGCCTTTAAACCTTGGTATTACTCTGAAGGGATGACTTACGTTGACGATCTTATTCGGCCCCTTGAATTGCACCCCCCTTTGTCCTTAGAATCATTTACAGCATCTTCGTTGGGATATGTCCTAGATTCAGATTTTATGTCTACCGGCGATAGCTTTGCCTTATCGCGCTTTTGCAAATTTTTATCCAATTACGTCTCTTCACTATGACTATAACGCCATACATACAGAAAGTCACATCCAGTCTTGTCGTATCTTTCTCGGACAAACAGGTCGTAGAAGCTCAACAGCTTCTAATCAGCTCTATTAAGCAGCAGAAAATCATTCTGACTGCAGGCAATGGTGGATCTGCTGCACAAGCCAGTCACCTTGCTGGGGAGCTTGTCGGTAGGTATAAGCGCAATCGAAAACCGTTTCAAGCTATTTGCTTATCTTCTGATATCTCAACCATGACTTGTATCGCCAATGACTATGGCTATGAAGAAGTCTTTAGCAGGCAAGTTCGTTCATTTAATCATGCAGTAATTCTCCCCATTTTCTTTACAACGTCAGGCAAAAGCCCCAATATCCTTAAGGCAATTGAATATTGCACGAATCATGAGATTAGGACTATTGTCATTACTGGTCAAACTAGTCCGGCAATCTGCAACCCGACCACGAGTTGCGTCGTTAATGTAAACTCTACCGATACCGGAGTCATTCAACAGGCTCATCTGCTCCTTCTCCACTACTTCTGTGAACTTATTGAAGAATTTCGGCCTTAAACAGCGGCATCCCAATCCTCTTTTGCTCATCACAGACTTTGATGGTGTCTGGACCGACAACACAGTATCTACATTCGCTGACGGCAATGAATCAATTCGTTGTTCGAAGTCTGATTCATTGGCCCTTACTGCTTTTCGTCGGATGCTAATTGAGAACAATATTACTCACAATATTATTGTCCTCACTACAGAGCATAATAGTTCTGTCCAGCACCGTTGCCATAAACTCTCGCTTCAATGTATTCCGACGTCGGGAAGAAAGATTGAAGTCTTCAATGATCTGGTCTTTCAGTTCAAATCCTATAATCCAGGGAAGATCACCACTGTCTATCTTGGAAACGACCTCAACGACCTTGACTGTCTTGCTGCGTCTGATATCTCTGCCTGTCCCGCTGACGCCGACAAAGCCGTGTTGCGCGCTAGCTCACTGAGGCTTAAAAGCGCTGGTGGTAAAGGATGCGTTCGCGAACTCCTTCTCTGGTATTCTCGTCACTACAGACTCGACATTTGGCGCCATGTCTAATCCATTCCTGATTGCTGAAATTGGGATTAACCATAACGGTGACCTGAATCTTGCAAAACAACTCATTGATTATGCTTCCGAGGCAGGTTTTAATGCTGTCAAATTCCAAAAGCGTACTGTCAACAAAGTCTACCCGCAAGCATTCTTAGCACAACCTCGTGAAAGCCCCTTTGGTACTACTCAAAGAGATCAAAAGGAGGGCTTGGAGTTTAGTATTGATGACTATAAGGAAATCGATCTCTATTGCACAAGCAAGAAGATTGCATGGTCTGCGTCTGCTTGGGATACAGAGAGTCAAACTTTCTTAAATGCTTTTGAACTTTCTTTTAACAAGTTAGCTTCACCCATGCTACACAATACTCCCTTGATCAAGCAAATTGCGGCAGAGGGACGTTATACATACATCTCAACAGGCATGAGTACTCTTAACGAGCTAGATGATGTCGTTGATATCTTTCGTGGTCGCAACTGTCCGTTTGAACTTATGCACACTGTTAGTCAGTACCCCCTGCCTCAATCAGAGGCCAATCTTTTGACTATCCACACTCTACGGGACCGTTATAGCTGCAATGTTGGATATTCCGGTCATGAGACTTGCCTCATAAAGGTCAGTCTTCTCGCCGTTGCCTTAGGAGCCACCTCCATTGAACGTCACGTAACCCTTGATCGGGCAATGTATGGTTCCGATCAAGCTTGTTCCATTGAAGCTAGGAGTCTGAAGGATTTTGTCAACGCTATGCAGAATGTTAGCACCATACTAGGTACTGGAATCAAAGCAATTTCACCCGCAGAAATGTCTACACGTAACAAGCTGAGAGACTTCGGTCATTAAACATGTCTACACGTCATGAGTTACTAAACTGGCTGCTCAGCTCCAAATCAGATGTCTTGCTTTATGACGGTGAGCATCGCGTTCGATCACTCGCACTTACTTTATCTGAACTTTACTCATCGTATCAACTAGGTCATACTGCATCTAGAGAACCGCTTCATACGCTCCCGCATTTTGCAACTCAGAACATGCGCAAATATCCTTTGGTTCAGCAAGCTTTGACACGTATGCAAGAGATAGTTTATGAAACTAGAAACCTTATTGACCTCTTTGTTTTGCATGGTAGTTATGCAGACAACACATTTCAGCCTGGCTGGTCTGACGTAGATACTTTTGCAGTTGTCAAAAACTCCACAATCCTTGATACAGATTCTTTCCTTTTCCTTCGTGAGCGTTTTGTTCATCTGGAGGAGATCTACAAGACCCTTTGTCCCCTCCAGCATCATGGCATCATATGCGTTTCAAGTGTAGATCTACTTTCCTACGATAACCATTTTCTACCACCCGTTGTCCTTAATGATTCCTTAGCATTCTATCAAAGCTCTAGTCCTCTTTTTTTTCTTCCTCCCAACGGTTACAGGTCTACAGCACTTTCTAGCATCAATAACAGGATTAGGTATATGGAAGATGCCCTTGTCGACGGCTTCTACAAGCACCATCCATATAAGGGTATCCCCCTTGATGTACAGAATCCTCACAAATGCATGTATCAACTCTTCTGCTTTATGGGTTACATTATGACGCTCCCTTCGTATTTTTATGACGCTATTGATCGACCGTGTCTTAAGTCACAATCTTTTCACGCTATAAAAAATGATTTCCCCCTACTTGACTTTACCATTCTTGAGGTATTTTCCAAAGTACGCGATCTTTGGCCTCAATATGAAGGGTTCACCTATGTTCCCAATCTCGTCCCAGACTGGGTGCTCTCCGTTCTCCCTAACGAATGGTTCCAACTATCGTTGGAATTAACGAAGCTTCTCCAGACAAGAGCATTAAAGATCATCAATGAATCAAGCTGATTACGATACCGCTGTTGCAGAGGTCATTCAGGCTTACGATACCGATCAGATTGAAGCCTTTGTACACTACGGGAATATTTCAGCACCAGGAATATCAGACATTGATCTTATAGCTGTATTTCGGCCTAATGCATCATATCGTGAATGGCTAGACCATGCTAACAGCTGCACCATATCTTCGACTACGCGTAAGCTTATCGGCCATGCGACACTTACCTCCATACCTTCTTGCACCTATAAATATATACGTCATCTTGATAATTTCAATATCCAATCCACTTACAAAATAAACTTTCAACCCATTTCCTATCCGGACGAAGAATCTAGTTTTTTAACTCTACTTCGTCTTCTTGACTGGATTCCCGAAAGAGTATTACTTCTTCAGCGTACCCTCAATCAAGATAACATTTCACTGCGCCACAAGCTATGCCTACTTAACTCTGTTTCCTACTCGCTTAACCAATATTGCATTCTGACGGGTGAGACAAATCTCACTCTTTCTGAATTTGTAGATAATGTCACCCGTGCTAGAACCTCGAGACATCTCGCCATACTTACTCCTTCTGATATTCGCGCCCTTCTTGTTATGGGGCAGGCTCACCTTCTGAACTGCTTGCATAGTCTCATCGATTACAGCAGGACAAACTTTGATCTCGCATCAATCCCTGAAGATCTTACCGTCGAGGTCAACATTCCTTCACGCGGCTCTCTTATTTATAGTGATACATCAATTTCCCTATCTTCTAATCTACTTTGTTTACCTCCACATCTCGCTTTAAACTGGATTATGATTAGTCCCTGGCCTTACTCTGACTATATTAAGCTTAGTCAACAGGGGCTCGCGAAGCAATTACTTGAACACATTCCCTTCGAATTCTCATCACATCTCGTGCTTAGAGCACGAATTGGTCTTGAGCTCGCCCACTTCAAATCCATTAACTCTAATCTTCCCTGTATACTTAAACATAACTTCCTTTTCCCGTCATGAATACTCTTGCACTTATACCCGCTCGTTCAGGCTCTAAGTCTATTCAAAATAAGAATATTCTTCCGTACAAAGGACATCCACTTTTCTTTTGGTCTGTTCATGCGGCGCAAAACTGTAGTTATATAACGGACATCGTAGTTACCTCCGACTCTGAGCAGATACTTGAAGATGCACGTAGATATGGCGCTGTCCCGCTACACCGGCCTTCTGAACTTGCCACCGACTATTGTAGGGATATTTCTTACCTCACTCATTTCTACAGATCTATAGATAATCTGCCTCTATCTGTAACTCCTGATTTGGTTCTCATATTACGTCCGACATGTCCTGATCGTAATCCTCGCCATATTGAATCCGCTATTGAGTTTTTCTCCTCGCTTAATACTGACTCACTTCGGAGCCTTTCCCTGGCTACACAAACACCATTCAAGATGTGGTTTAGGTCTGATACCCACCTTCTTACACCAGTGATCACCCATAGTGATATTTCCGACCACTTTAATGCTCCTCGGCAGATCCTTCCTCCAACATACTGGCAGGATGGATATCTTGAACTCATTAAGTATTCTTCTCTTGGCTCTGGTCGTTATCCCGGCACTATTTCTGGCTGGCTTACACCTGTGCACGCCACTGATATAGACCATATATCCGATCTTCCTGCAGACATGCGTGAATCACTAATTTTAAATCCTTTTCATACGCCAATTGATTCTTCTGAATATTCATCATGAACATTCTTATCCTAGGACTCGGAGCCATTGGTCAACGATATATTCGAATTCTTAAGCGTTTATCATCAGCCTACTCTATTTGTTCTCTGCGTTCTACTAGCCATAATCAACTTATCGCTGACGATCTCACAGCTACAACTGTTCCGGATCTGCCTGCCTCGTTAGGTATATCAACGGTCTCTTGTGTGGAGAAGGCAAGGCAATTTAACCCGACTTATATTATTGATGCTCGTCCTCCACTTTACCATCTTGTTGGCATCGATTCACTAATAAGATGTGCTAAAGGCATCTTCTGTGAGAAACCGCTCTCTATAAATGCCCAGAAATCTATATTACTGCATTCAGAAGTTATTCAAAGCTCAAAATCTAAAATCGTCGTAGGTTATCATTACGTACAGCACCCACTAGTTCAACAACTTAAGACTTTGATTCTCAATACAAAAGTACTACGATATTCTTTTGTTTATGAGGAAAGCCTTAGGCATATCCAACCCTTTCGAACCCCAGATGTAATGCACGAATCCTCAGCCACCACTTCTGGCAGCGTTCTGCATTCGCTTTCTCATGCTGTTCATCTCGCATTGTTCCTTTTTTCTTCTTTTGAGACAACTTATCTTTCCCACTCTAGCCATACACCTCAATACCTTGGCTATGACATCTACGGTTGTTCAGACCTTTATCTCTTACATTCAAATGATACACATAGCTTTACTGGCTTCGTCAGATGTGCCTTTGATTCTCACCGGCCTCAGCAAATCTTTACTATTTACACCAAAGAGATTACATATCGGCTCGACCTGCGCCATAATATACTGCAGCTTTGGAAAGGTCACGAGCTACAAAATGCCTTTTCACAACCGATTACAAAAATCGATCTACTTTCATCACAGATGTCCGCATTTCTTAATTTGTCAGGACCGCCTAATGGACAATACTACCCCTTGGTATCATTTGATGATGCACTAGCTACACTATCGCTGTGTGATCACGTCTTATAAGAGAGTCATGTTTTCTCTGGCTAATCAGCATGTTGTAGTAACAGGCTGTAATGGACTTATTGGTTCATCACTTCTCCCGGGTTTATGCCAACTAGGTGCCAGGCTTACTCTTATTGATCTTGCATCAACCCTTACGCCCGAATATCATCCCGAATCAACATCATTCAGGTACTATCAGGCCGATGTGACCTCAAGCTCACAAATACGGGACACTATTCAGAATGCTGTTAACTTCTATGGCCCGGTCAACTCTTTACTAGCCCTAGCGGCTATCAACCCGAAGGTCGATATCGATTCGCCTGAACCTATTCTTAGAGTCCAAATCCTAGCTTCAGATCACTTTAATGTCTCGATAGAGGGCTCCCGCAATGCTGCACTTTCTTGCTATGAATTCAGAGCTGAAACTCTATCAATTGTGTTTGTCGGTTCTGACTTATCAGTTATTGCCCCATATCATCCGCTGTACACAGAGACTTTAGGCCCTGATGCTTCTAAACCATATGAATATAGTGTCGTCAAGCACGCTCTTGTAGGTCTTTGTAAGTACTACGCGACCCTTTGGGCAAAGGACTCTGTACGCTGCAATCTTTTGTGTCCATCTGGTGTAGAGAATCCGGGTATGCCAAATAAGTTTAAGCTCAAGCTCGCGTCGCTATCCCCAGCCAATCGTCTGCTGACATTAGCTGAACTTCTTGGACCTGCAGTCTTCCTGCTTAGCGATATGTCCAGTTATGTGAATGGTCAGTCGCTTATAGTTGATGGTGGGCGCACAGCGTGGTGAGTATTTTCTCGTTTGGAGCAGGCTGGTGTTTGGCGTTAATCAGGTTGCGGCGAATCTTTGTATTTCTAAGCCTGCTTGAGTCCCAAGCATTTTTTTGGGATCGTAGTCGTCAGCAGATTGTCGTAATGCCTTAATCAAGTTATGGGTTATGGGTTCCGCGTCAACCTCACGCCAGCTTGCCCAGTTGTCGTGTTTGATGTGGACTGTTTATCCTGTTCACGCCCCATCGTTAACTTCTGAGGCGGGGTACCGCCCCTGAAAGGGGCTCCCACCAATCAGCAAGCGCCGCACCCACCGCCCGGAGTTCAAGGCCAGGGT
>Ga0194123_10005017_pt1 | contig 14515 bp, 14 predicted proteins | sample TA2MahsurfametaG_5_FD_155479 | JGI IMG/M metagenome (GOLD analysis project Ga0194123, IMG submission 155479) | Freshwater microbial communities from Lake Tanganyika, Tanzania - TA2015023 Mahale A surface | ecosystem: Environmental > Aquatic > Freshwater > Lake | place: Tanzania: Lake Tanganyika... | reverse complement strand
ACAAGGAGGTAAAAATATTACAGAAACGTACACGATGACGTTCTCCAGGCCCTGCGTCACGGTCTCCATGAGGCGCTGGAACGATGCGGGAGCTCCAAGCAGGCCCATGGGCGTCGTGACCCATGGGCCTGCTTGGAGCTCCCGCATCGTTCCAGCGCCTCATGGAGACCTCATGGAATTGTCATTTAGACAATTTGCTCACCCGTAAAAGTTGAACACCACGTAGCGACGTTGGAGAGCCGACAGTCTCTTGGCCAAGATGCCGGGCACGGTGTTGTAGAAGGCCTTTAAAATGCTTGCGAACGTCGGCAGCGCCCAGTCTTCGGACTCGAGATATGTCGAGTCAATCTGGTCCGAGAGGTTCTTGATTTGCTCGTCCGATAGCTTGCCCGAATCTCGCCGGGCAGCTAGATCTCTCAATGCGGCTTGGTGGTGGTGCTCGCGTTCGAGAGTCGAAAGCTCCAACCAACCTCGGGCATAAGTGGAGTAGGCCTCTTGGTACTTGCCAGCCAGCTCAGACAGTTGCTGCGAAACGCGTATCTTTTCTCTATGGGCCTGTTTCTTGACCAACGAAACCTTCAGCCAATACCTTGAAAACATGTTGAAGACGGCTTCCGGAGTATCGTTGGACGTGATGTCGTACCAGGTCTCTCCTCTTTCTCTCATCAAACAGTCGGTGTGTCCCAACATTATGGGTCTCTGAGTTTTGATAACGTGTCCTTCCAAAATGGGACCCCCTATAGTTGGATATTCCACGGAGGGTCCTGGACGAGGACCCTCCAAGTCGACGGTCACAGTTTGCGATTCAATGTCCATCGCTGCCACGCTCAACTTGACCAGCCTGCTTATCATGACCCGAGCGTTTGAATCGTACGCGCCGAGCATTTGCAAAATGTCTGTTAGAGAATACGGAACTGTACAGAGCCGTTCGGGCCCCGCTCTAGACATATTTTCGTCGTATTTTTTTGAGGTCCTGCAGACTCGGCACTGACAAATTTTGACGATCTTGTCGCCCGCATGAGGTCTCTTCTTGCTCTTGCGGTCTTCTTGAGCAGTCTTGACCTGCTCGCGCGGCAACGTCTTTGGCACGCCGGAAAAGTTGGAACGGTTGAGAAGTTTTTGGGCCAAGCCTCGTGTGTCAAGGTGAAAGGTGACGGCCTGATCGCGATAAGCATCGGACAGAAGACAGCCGAATTTTTGGCCGTAAAAACACACCACTTTGGCTTCAGGCATAGCGTGATCAGCAAAGTCGACCGTCGACATCTCAGGAGTGAACTGAGACGTGATGACCAGAGTCCGAAATCGCAGAGCAAACGGATCATTTCGGTTTCGTCTAGACAACACTCTCAGCTTGCAAAAGGTGTGCGACAACAAAAGCACGCCAGAAGGGGCCAGCTTGGACCACCTGCTGTAAAGCCGACGTCTATCCAACTCTATAAAGTCGTCCAAAGAGCAGGCAACCTGTTTTTCTCCATCGTTGTCGTCGTCTTGCAGGCCCAGAAGTGAATCAGCCAGGGCCAAAAAATCTCCGCCGAAATCGTCAACATGTTTGCAAACCTGTTCGGCCGGTCCCCGGTCGAGACCGAACCAAACGTGAGCCCTCGCATCTAGAGCTGAAACCTGCTCTGCCGGCAGCCTGAATAGTCGGGTCTTGCGACCGCCGCCGGAGGTGACAACGAAGGCGGCTAACTCCCACAAATCTTGAAAGTGGTCGCTTGTCGTTGGCGTTGGCGTAACGTCGAGCCTACCGTCATGCCAGATCCAAAATCTCGCGCTGCCCCAGTCTGATGCCGTCTTGTTGATCCAGAAATCGGTTGACACGGTTTGAGGTATGGCCGAGTCGCCTGTCGAGTCGTGAGCGTAGATGACTATCCTTCGCTCCGCCAATCGTCCGATCGAGGCCACGTCTTCCTGAGAAAACACGCTCCAATGCGAAGGCTCCGTGAGCGGTTCGGCCAACTTGTACTGGACGTCGGCCATGACCCTGGCGCCCACGAGGCCGTAACGAGACAAGCCAGAAAAGCTCAAGTCGGAATCGATGAGGGTCGCCTTGCCCATGTGACGCTCATACAGCTCAAAGCCGGCATTCTTCCGTCCCGCCAAACTGTCCAAGAAAGCCTTGGAAAGGCAGCAGTCTGCCGCCCAATCTCTGAGAAACGGAAACCCTCCTTCTCCTTGTTCTGCCATCGCTCATAGCCTTTGCCGTTGTCGGCGGCGTCTCGCCCGCCTGGCGGGGACGTAACGGAAAACCAAATAGACTACGTTTAAGAATCGGCAAATGTGCACGCCCGACCGTTCAAAAGCGTGCTTGTGCGTTTCGGCCAATCTCTCAAAGTCAAAAGTGGTCGGCAAACGAGCAACGTCTCCTAGAGTTCTCACCAGATAAGTACTGCCGTATCCTAGTTCCGGAGCCGCTCCGCTCAAATTGCCGGCTCTATAATCGTGTCCGTAAAACACGGAAAAAGAAGTTCCTTCCGCGTTAGACAGAACGGCGTTGAAGGTGACAATCACTTCAAATCCCGCCTCGCGATCCTCCGAATGTTCGCGGAAAATTTGAACAAAGTGGCGAAGCAGAGACTGTCTCAGGTTTGTGTGGTGAACAGAAAATCGCAAAGTAGTTTGCACCAGCCAACCTTGGCCTCCGGACAGGGGAAAGATCTTATCAGAAGCCGCCGTCTCTAGTTCTTGCAGTCGCCACCTAGACGACAAGAGTTGGGCTAAGCTTGGAAAATATCCTGCGTTAAGTCTAGCAAAACGTCGTCCCGAACGAGTTTGCCCTCTCTCCCGGTAGGGAAAATCTCCGTCTTCTTCTTCTTGTCGAGGGGCTGGCCTCCTCACCAGTCCCGACCTGGTAGTCCTACTCACGTCGCTGCTGGTGCTGCCGTCTTGAGCACGGGTGGACATTAAGTCTTTGCCACGAGAAATTACTTTTTGACTTGCGCTTTTTCCCGTCGAGACAAACCGCCGCGCCGCCGGCACCGCTATTTTTATCTCTCTAAACTTGACCCCACCTCCGGAGAAAGGGAAAGATTATTGTAAAACATAGCCTCCGGAGAAGAGGAGTGATTATTGTAAAAACTTAACTCCACTACCGAAAATAGGTTCATATTATGTCTCATTTTTAATTACATCGTGCGCACTTGCGCACACACGAATTAATTTTAATTACATCGTGCGCGCTTGTGCACACACGAATTACTTTTTGTGTCATCACTTGAATCAAGGATTTGCGAATATTTGGATACACTAGTATCATCACTTGAATCAGGGTTTGAGAATATTTGGATACACGAATTACTCTTCGCATCCTCAATTAAATCAGGGTTTGAGAATATTAGATACAAAACGCCGAGTACAGCGCCAAAAACTGTATCTTTACAAAAACTTTTAAATACGACGCTTGCGTGTTTGCAAGCTTGTAAAACACAATTCCTTGTATTTTAATAAGATTGAAGCTTGGAAGCAAAAATTTAAAAAATTTGTCCAGCTTTTTTCCCTTCGTGAGAAATAATGATATTAACAGACACGATTTATCTATCGGCTTGAGTCGAAACCAAAAATGAAAAACGCAAGTCAAAAATATACCGAAAGATGTGTGGTGGTAGTCTTTAATTCAAGTCGTCGAACAATTCACGTTTCAAATCAACTGCCAAAGTTTAACTAAGAACTAAAGAGTTGCTGACGGCTGGTAACATTAAAAATATAATCGGCCAAAACTTTTGATAACTTGAGTATCGTGCGCGCTCTCACCAAATTATCTTCCTTCGCCATTGACGCTAACAGGTGCGGTCGTCGTCGACGTCGTAGTCGCTGGTGGGAGGGATTTTTAAAAAATTTTCCCAGAAATAAGCTCCTCCTCTCGCGATCAGCGCCAGACTCGAACAGAAAACTCTCTCAGCACGGCGTCGAGCGGAAGGTCTTTGTCTGGCGTGTGACTATAAAAGACGCCGTGCCGACTTTTTTACGTCACAATTGAACCGAGCAAAGTTTGAAAACTGACCATGGCCTCCTCGTCGCACCACTCCATGCCCAAACCGGACTGGCTAATGTCCGACGAGGAAAACCTAGAAGAAGAAGATAGCTGGTCGGTATCTCAACATATCCACCTTCCGACCGCGTCCACCAGCTTCCGGGTGACCTGCGGCAACAAAAGATACGCTCTCTCGGCTGCCGTCACGGGTGAATTCGACTCAACCAAGAAGGTCATCTCCGACCAATGGATGCTGAAGAAGTACAGGTAATTGCTCCCGTCAACTCAAGCAAAGGAGTTTTTTTAAAAAAATTATAAAAAATAAATAATTTTTTCTTGGATCGGGATCGGGATTGCTGGCAGGTTAACAATAAAAACCTCTTTTGAACGTTAGATGTCGCTTCTTTTTCAGTTCTCTGTATTCCTTCAACGGTCACTACTACGTGATCAGTTGTGTCGACGGCGCCGAAAGCTACAGGCCAGAAACGAAGATTGTAATCGACGTTTCCTCCGCCTATCTGATCTTCGGTCCCGAAAACGTCGCCAGAACGTGCTCGAGACTGAATTCGGCTGTCGAAAAAGTCTGCAGCAAGTGGAACTCCAAGTACGAAGATGAAGAGGTAGTAGACATTTACAAGTTGTAAAAGCCACTAAGCTCGCTCCTCGGGAGACTTGCAACATCTAACGCAAACTTTTTACTTTTATTGTTACTTCTCAGACTGGAGAAATAACTAACAATTATGAACCAAAAATTGAAACAGTTGCTCTACGTAGAGAAAGTAATTAGTGAAACTGAAATGAGATTTGAACCCCGGACTCTGGTAGATTTATCCGGACAAGTGGCTTCGAAATATAGGGCTGACGATCTAAAAACATTGTTACCTCAAGTTAAAAAGTGTTTATTAACAAAAATCGTCAAAGACTACTCATGCTGGTTCGCTGACGCTTTAGAGCAAGACCAGCTTGTGCAAAATTCTATCGTAATACGACGTTTGTTCAACGGAGACAACACCAACCTCCCCTTGGGATATGAGCAGTACATTCTGTTTAGAAAAGGTCAAGCACTTTACGAATTAGAGTGGGGAGTACGCATCGCCCAAGTTTTCAAACCTGACCGAATGTGTCTGAGTTTGGCAATCCAAAATATCCATTTAGGATTACCCTTCTTGACAGATTTACTTAATCGGTGGTACCGACATTGGCAGTTTATCAAAACCGCGAGACCAGAGGAAGTGCCAAGACTAGTGAATGCAAATAAAAGAGAGCCTCCAAGGTCGAAGACGAAGAGGTAGTATGCTTGAAATTGTCAAAACCAATAAACTAAAGCGGGAGGGAAATGAAGCTGACTTAATCTAGGTCTATAAAAACCCAATTCCGATTACGCGCAACTGCGGCGACCGGCTCAGGCTTAATTAGGAGAAAACTTGTCTCCAATTTTGACAAAAATTTAAAAAAACCCGACTTTTTTTCAGTCCTTCAACCTGAGGTCAGCCGTTCAAATCTACCTGCCTGTGAGCTCTGAAACGGTCGTTGTCGACGAAGAAAACACGCAATCGAAGGTTGTCCTTTCGGTGAGCAACTACCATTTCAACAGAAGCGCGCAGACCTTGAAGCGAAAGCTCAAGTGTACCCCCAACGACTGCAAGGTGTCGATCAAGTTTAGCAGCGACACTTTCAAAACCAAGAAGGCTGGCGTGCAGGAGTACTACTTTGACAAAGGAGGGCTTCAGGTCAACTATCCAGCTTTCTTACAACTGCTGACCGACGACTATTCGAAGACTCTGTGGGAGTGCATTCTAAGGCACTACAAAGAGAGAACCGGAGTGGACCTCAGAGCCAGTCTATCTGTAGGAGCGTCCAAAACGACGTCCTTACTCTTGCCTCTTTGTCTGACACCACCGCCTCTGCCGACTACAAGTCGACCATCCAGTCCCGTCGCTGATTCGCGTCGGAGCAGAAAGAGAAAAGGATCTTTGTCTCCATCAAACTACCAGGGTCCGTCTAGAAACTCGAGAAAGAACAAGAGCAATCTAATTTTGGACGACGACAACGACGACGACAACAACGACGAAGCGGAACTCGATGACCAAGGCGACCACCGTCTTCCTCCTCCTCCTCCTCCTTCTGGCGCTGGGTCAAGATCTTCGAGGAAATGAGCGATCCGTTTTTGCTGAACACCGAGTACGGGGCAAGCCTGCTAATCGGCAAGTAGGTGCCCCTGAAGTCCCATTTGATGTACATAAGATAAAGCGTATTACATTGAAATTAAAGAAGTCCGAGCTGTAAATAGCCTTAATTTGTTAAAAAGGAAAGTTTGTCGTAATTTTTAATTTTTTTGGTGATTGGTTGAAAATATAAAAAAACTCTGAAATTTTTTGGTGATTGGTTGAAAATAAAAATAAAAACTCGGAAAATTTTATGGTGATTGGTTGAAAATAAAATAAAAACTGAAAAGTCTCTCCGTCTACTTTTGTTTTAGATCTTCTACTGGGAAAACAACTCTAATTAAGAGAGCTCTAAAGATGCTACATCCAGAAACAAAGGCCGCGCTCTTGCAAGTGCGTGTCGACGAGGTGTCCGGCTATACAAAAGCGCATTCCAACACTAAGCATCTGCAGTGTGAATCGTTACGAGAAGGCTTAGAAGCTGTAGAGCCTGGGAGTTACGTCATCATAGAAGACATTATACATTTGACAAAGAAAGATGAACAAGCCTTAAGAGCTTTGTTAAATTACGGAGCCCATCACAACAAGCTCAGAGTTTTGTGCGTCGCTCACCTACTTTACAGAACAAGCCTCCTAACTCTCGTTCCGCTGTTTAACTATCTAGCCTTCACGATGAGTAATTCGAGTAGAGGCCTGATCAAAACCGCGGCCACTTACGGCTTTAATCTTGAACCTGAAAAATCCTGCCGGTGGGTGCAATCTTTTTCTAACGTGTGTTCTAACAATCAAGATAGAGTGGACGGAAAATACATTTTCATTTCTTGCAACGACGTCAGAATGTTTTTTAAATCTGAAGAAGAAGGCAAATTGGTTGAGCTAGCAAAAACCTCGAAAAAACAAATCGTCGAAAATGCCGGCGACGACACCGGTGACGACGAGGCCGCTGACGACGACGACGACGACAACGGTGAAGCAAAATGCAAAAAAAGCAGGCCGGGAAAGTACGGCGACCAATCGCTGAAAAGCACTGGAAGGACGAGCGGCAAAGGAGGAGGAGCCGGCTGGCGAGAGCCTCCCAGAACCATGGAGCAGAGATTTGCGGACTGCTTTTCGGGAGAAAGAGAAAAGGCACCTATAGCCAGAGCATTCGTTTCGATCGTGTCGAAAGTGTTGCGACAAGAGCCCTCGTTCAGAGAGCAGGATTTGAGCCTTGGCTTTAAGCAATCCAGAAAGCCCGGGAAATTAAAACGAATTTCGGTAGTCGACTACGTTTCCTCGTTACTAGACTCGCGGCCATATCTCCCCCCTTCGAGAGATCAACTGGTTCTGCATCGATATCTGTGCGTACAGTGCAAGATTCCAAAGCTTTTTGTGAAGAACCATTACTTTTACGAAATTTCGCTCGACGCGTCGACGGACGAAGAAGATGGCGGCGACCTCGAAGAAGGCCAGGCTCGACCAGAAGTCAACGCGTGACCTGATGCTCGAATTCAACGAAACAAGATCAGCCAAAACTCTGCTCTATTGGGGAGAGCGTGTGGTTGGAACAAGGATAGGACTCTCCCTCGGGGTAAGCAAAAATTTTGGTTTGCTCAAAGCTAAAAGCTTAATTTTTTCGATCATAATCTTGAAACTAACTAACTATTTTTTAGCAAATCAAGACAGTAGAATTTCAGCATAGCATAAAATCTATGGTGAAATTCAAGGTGTTTGATTGACATTGGAAATTTTTAGCCAATCAAATCACTGGAGTTTCAGCGTAGCGTAAAATCTATACTGAAATTCAAGCTGTTTGATTGACATTGAAAATCACTGGAGTTTGAGTGTAGCGTAAAATCATGTTATTATTGTTGCCTAAGCTTAGTCCCAACTCCTACTTGTTTCAGATGCTTTTGGCAGCGCTCTTCATCGTGGGTCCTCTGTACGAACACGGAATCGATCATCTGGCGGAAGACATCTTATGCTATCTAAACTTTGCCCAACTGACCAAAATGTATCCCTTGCTATGCAAGATAGCTAAAAAATCTGGCAGGCCCCTCCTAACATCAAAAATTTTGCGCTTTTGTTTTGTAGAAAGTAATTCGCTTCTCTTGGGCACTCTATCTCAACTCACAGCTCCTAAGCATGGCGATTTCCTAACTGGCATAGATCCGCTGTTGCTGCAAAAACGACCTAGGCTACTTTCGCAAGCGTTTGGAGAATTAAAAAGACTTACTCAGCATTCGACAAACTTAGGGCTTTTTCCGGACGAACCTTACAGCGTTTTTTTCTTGTTGAAACATTGCAACAACGCTCGAACCTGGCTAGGAGAGAGACGAAACTGCAACGGTAGAGTTATTTCTGTTAAGTTTAACTTGACCAGAGAAGTTGTAGCCGTCATTTTTTCTAGCATTCAAAATAGTCGGTCCTTTGGCATTTACGCCTACGGAAATGGAGAAGAGCGAAAGAACACAGGCCAATTACTGTATTACTATGTTTCGCAAACTTTCAAAAAAGTTGAGTACTTGAACGTATCTTGGTCGCCGTCGGGAAACGTGCTCGTCTCGCTGGAAGTCGGCGAGGGAGGGTTTTGGGACCGAGCCAAAGTACACCTTTTTGCATTTAACAAAAACGTTTTCAAGCAGATTAAGCTGGAAGAGGAAATTTACTTTGGACCCGTCATCTTCTGGTCCAACGCTGACATGGGAACATGCGACTTGTGGCTGGACTCAGACGAATTTGTGTTTCCCGACTTTGCAACGCAAAGAATGTGCAAGTTGAAAGTAGTACTGCCAGCAGCCGATGACGAGAGAGCTATCGTGTCGCTCAAACTGTTGGACAGCAATTTCAACCCCCCTCAAATTTATCCCTACTCTGAAATTACAACCTGGATGTGTGATCAGACGGCCGAAAAATCGTTTCCGAGAATTCGCTACAACCCTATGGGTTATTGGCTAGTCGAGAAAACATCTATAGCCACGATCGAAAATTGCCCCACTCCCGCTCACCACTTACACTCCACGGTTGCGTTTAAAAACCTTAGTACAGGGCAGAGCAAAGTGTGGACATTCAAGTCTCACAGAGTTCACGATCTAACCAAAAGTTATGGAAATACTTTTTTGATGCTGCTGTCGACTTCGTCAAAGTTAGCAAAAGAGCACGATATTCAAATTTTTAAGTCACCCGGTTTTGAGTACGGATGTACAAAAGGTACCTTTGTAAGCAAGATTGAAAAGCCGGAGCACCCCAAGTTGAATTACCCAATTCGAGCAGACGAAACGTTGATAGTTATTAGAGTTGAACTAGACTGGTCTGATCGGCTCTTTTGCTACGAACCGATCAAAATAATTTGTCGCGCCGACGTCGGCTTCATCCGTACCCTCAATCACACGTTCAGCGTGTACTTGGTGAGCGAAACTGCGACCTCTGTAAGAGTTGCAATCTGCTGTTCCAAGCGCGTCGACGGATGGATAGGACCGTCAACTTTTTTGCTGTCAAAAGTGTTTGTAGGGTGCCATTGTCAGACACATCACCCGCCGTTTCTAAACCACCCTTTAAAGGATCAGATATTCACCTTAGAAAATGTGTACGCTCCAATTAGCAACGAGACAGCAATTCCAATCATTGTCTCAACAACATTTGACAAACAGCTTAGAATAGACGACGACGGCGACGACGACGACGACGACGACTTCGAGCCGAGAAATTTTGGAAATTTGAAACGCGACGTAACAGCCCAGCTATCTGCATACAACGAACCCATGTCCAGCGTGTTGCTTAAATGAAATCTGATCCTGTCCGAGCGCTCTCTTTACTGCCTACGATTTCTATGTGTCACTTCTCGCCCGCGCTTGTGAAAATAAAAAGACAAGTTTACCCAAACAAACTGCGTGTGTCATTAGTCGCATCGATCATTTTAGCTTGTCAAAAATGAGTTTAACTTTTTTTGTTTCTTCCCTGCACGTGGCGATGTCAATCCAGTGCTTCCTATCTTTAGAAGGCGGCGTAACTTCAAAAATACCAGACCAAGTAGTGCTGAAAGAGTGCGTAAATCTCAACTCTTTTGACAGCCTAGACCTGATCTGTGTCTGCGACGACACCCAAACATTTGTCGAGTGCCGGTCTTTCGCACTTGCCCTTGGTCGATGCTCAACCGACGACAACAACAACAACAACAACAACAACAATAGTGAAGAGGTGAGAATTCAGCTTAAATTACGAAAACTTTAAGGCTTTTTTAGTCATTAAAATATTGTACACGCTTTTAATAAAAACACAACAGCTTATTGTCTTCTAACTCTAGGGTCATTCCCATATTGTACGCGCTTCTAATAAAAACAGCTTACTGATTCATTGCCTTCTACTACTAAAGAGTTCCACAGCTAAAACTCTTAAATATGTTCGTTTATTCCTTCTAACTCTAGGGTCATTCCCATATTGTACACACTTCTAATAAAAGCAGCTTACTGATTCATTGCCTTCTACTACTAAAGAGTTCCACGGCTAAAACTCTTAAATATGTTCGTTTATTCCTTCAGAACTTGAAATCGGAGATGGCAACAACAACAACAACAACAACAGTCATCGAAAAAAACAGGCTTAGAGGTGAGAAGCTCGTAAACAATCTCCCCTAAGCTTACAATATGTCCTTTAATTGCCAGATTGAAAAAACTCGATGTAGCTATTCTTGCTATAGACTGGACTGATTAAAATGCCTATCCCGTCTATTTTTGCAGTGATGGCAGGCGGAACGGCAATTTTGGTCACTTTTTGCTTCGTTGGAATGTTCTCCGCTCTCTGGTGGTATAGAAAATACCAAAAAGCAAAATCCCAAGTTAGACAAGCGGAAGACATCGAAGTAAGCTGTATATTTTTTGATCAAAAACATGTGTGTGTGTATGTGTGTGTGTATGTGTGTGTGGAAGCGTGAGCCGGGCGCAGAACGCAAAAACTTCTTTGAAATAATCTTTTATATTATGCATGCATGCTAGACTACTGAGGGGCCGATACGGGTGTTCATCTCCAGCTAAGTTCAACTTTGTTCGAGTATCTTTAACCATTCTTGGTTCCTCTCTGTTTTACAGCTGGACGACTTGAGCAGCATTGCAACAGCAATCACAACAGCAACAACATCTGAGGTATACCAAAGTCAAAACAATTTATATTCGTCTCAAACCTCGTGATTAAGCAAACCAATGACGCCAACTGATGAGATAAATGCCTTAAACGACTTAAATGCCTTTTTTGTATCTTAGACCGAAACCGCCGCTGGCGACGACGCTGAGGGCCCTGGAATCATCGAGACGACGGAAGCCCAAAGGAAAGAAAAAAGAGAAAAGGTACAGGTAATTTAAACGTCAATGGTTTACCATAATTGACTATTGAGAGATGAATGTACTGCCAGAGGAAGGTAGGAAATTGCTTAAAATTGCTTCTTTCAATTACAGCTAAGCGGAAAGAAAAAGTGGTTGTCGAGACTGGAGGCATTGTGTCTTGCTTCAAATGCGGTCCTGCCTGACGAGCTTGAAGCCTATGGAAACGCACCAATCATCCGTCCGTCGATGTCATCTATTATCTCCTAATTCTGCTTCCAGCTTTGTTTTTGTTCTCACGAAATCCCTCAAATTAACAACCACTTTATAATGATTTAAAAACGCTTTGAGTTGTAAACTTTAGACTGGAGCAAATTACCCCAAATTGAAAATTTCTGGTACAGTCAGAAAATACAATGCAACTTCTAATCTCTCTGTCATATTTGCTAGAATTCTTTTAAGACTCGATTGTCTCTGTTGAAGCCGCTAAAATAAACCTAAAACAACTCCATAAAACTTGATTAAAGCCTGTGAAAATGTGTACAACGTCTACACTTTAGGGTAGGCACACACACGCACGCACGCACGGCGTACACACGACTTTAAGTTTAAAAAAGATGGGGTACCCAATCTTCCTTACTGACCTAACCACGGGGAACTCTTTAGCAGGAGATGAAACTCCGTATCGGTCCACCAGTCAATCAACTTTAGATGTTGCTCTGAAAAATTTTTTTATATTTTTGCACGCTAGACTATTGAGGACCGATACGGGTGTTAATCTCCTGCTAAGTTACCTTTTTATAGAAAATGACCCTGAAGTTTGATCGCAACTTATGTGAGGGCTTAGGAGATGAAACTCCGTATCGGTCCACCAATCAATCAACTGCGACAAGAAAGTCGCAGTGAACCTGTTATTTAATAAAAATAATTATTGGACCGATACAAGCCATCATCTCCTTTTACTAAAGAGCTCCATGGCTTAGTCTAAGCGTACAAAGAGACAAAAAAGCTAAGCTCATTTTTATTATCAAATCCGGTGCAAAAACACACAAGCTACATTTCTGACTACTGATAATTTTTTAAAAGCTGTTTAAATGTTGTTGTTGTTGTCAAACTCGTCGTCGAAGGAGAACTGAAGCCTATCAGCTTCGGATTCCTCTGCCCTCTCGACAAGGGCCTCCGGTGCCGCACCTTGGGCTTGTCCTGAAAAGCAACAAAATCCATTTTAACAAAAAATCTCATTTTATTCATTTCAACCCAGCTTGAAAACGCTAAAAAGAAACATTCAGCAAGCCAATCTAAAATAGCTTCTTAGAAGCAAGCGCTTGCTTCTTGAAGCTTCTTAGAAGCAAGCGCATGCTTTGAATCAAAACTGAAGTCTTGGTATTGCAATTGCAGTCCGCGTGTAAATTCCTCGCTAAGCCGCGCATTTTGTTCTCACATAATTTGCAAATTAAGCTTTAATAGTGATGGGCACGGGCCGACCGGCTCGCGGGCCCAGCCCGGCTGGATAAGTTAGGGCCGGCTCGTAAAGCTCTACGAGCCGGGCTGGCCCGCGGCCCAGGCGGGCTCAGCCCAGCCCGTAGTAAAGCCCGAGCCACAAGTTCAACAGCCCGGCTCGGCTCAAACCTGAAAAATCGGCTCGTGCCCATCACTAAGCTTTAAGTTCATTTTCTATAAAAAGGTAACAGGAGATGAACACCCGTATCGGCCCTCAATAGTCTAGCGTGCATGCACAATATAAAAATTTTTTCGTAGCAACATCTAAAGTTGATTGACTGGTGGACCGATATGAAGTTTCATCTCCTGCTAAACAAGGTAAAAAATTACCTGTCCTCTGTTGAATGAAGAGGTCGAAATCTTCAAGCCGGCGGTTGTGAGCGTCCATCTCCTCGATCATCTGATCGAATCGGATGAGATCAGGTTCGTCAGGCTTGAAACCCACTGCGCCTTCCTGATCAAGTCCGGGGAACGGCGGTGGAGACGGCGACGGCGGCGTAGGCTGTAGACTCGGAGACGGTGCAGTCGAAGGAAAACCCTGAGGGTAAACCTTGCTCAAGCCTGTTCCAAGAACGTCGGCGTAGCTCTCCAGCTCTGCAACTCTCTTCTCCAAGGCCTGGACTTTGAGAAGAATGGGGACGAGGACTCCAGACGCTGTGGACATCGTGACGACGAGATCGTCATCACGGTCCGAGTCAATAGGTTTGGTCGTGTCCGACCACGTCAAAGGCTTATCTCGAAGCTGCTTGTAAAGCTTTTTTTGCTTAAAAGCTCGAAACATTGTTGTTTGCTTTCAAGAAACTCGCGACTAACGATTGAGCAGAAACAAAGAGGGGAGGTCAAGAGAGCAACAGTTGTCAGTCCAAAAGGCCGGCCGGGCGTACGCGAAAGCGGTAAAAAGTGCTCAAATATCGAAATTAGACACTGAGCAAGCTTCAAAGCAAATTCAACTAAATGGAAAGTACTTGTAAATTTTTTATAAATCGCGAGTGTTGAACCAAAGAGGAAGAGGAATAGAACCTGTTACAAAAGATTTGTACAAAGCAGCCATAAACAAAACCAGATTATGAGCTTCAAACAAAAGGTTGCAGAGTTCATTAGCTCCAAAAATGACAACATGTCTGAGCTGAAAACGTCTACATTTTTTTAAACTTAAAAGTCGTGTGTACGCCAAGCGTGCGTGCGTGTGTGTGCACTTAATGACCAACATTGTTTATTTAGTGATCAGAGCTCAAATTCTTGTTGCAATGTCTTCATTATCGAATACGACACTCAGAATCTTGAGCTGGCAAAAGAAGTAGAGTAATGCCAAATGAGAATGTCAAATGGATATGTCCAAAGGATTTGTTACACAAAACTCTTATCTGATCGATGGTAAGTCTTTCAAGAATAAGATTAACCAAAATACATCTAAAACGAGCCATTGTACTGTCAGTTTATTGAAATTTGTAATGTAAGCCTGTTCTTGCAGGGCATCCATAGTTTGAGTCAGTTTATTGAAATTTGTAATGTTCGTAGAAAAAGCATCGGCAAATGGCGACGCGAACAGCCGTCAACTTTTCAAGTGTTTGTGTAAAATACTCGAAGTC
>Ga0194123_10005015_pt1 | contig 14518 bp, 10 predicted proteins | sample TA2MahsurfametaG_5_FD_155479 | JGI IMG/M metagenome (GOLD analysis project Ga0194123, IMG submission 155479) | Freshwater microbial communities from Lake Tanganyika, Tanzania - TA2015023 Mahale A surface | ecosystem: Environmental > Aquatic > Freshwater > Lake | place: Tanzania: Lake Tanganyika... | reverse complement strand
CAGTCCGGAAAGAAGTCACCCTACTCCATGGACGCAAATCTGCTGCACATCTCCTACGAAGGGGGCGTGCTGGAAGATCCCTGGACCCCCGCAGAGGAGAGCATGTGGCGCTGGTCGGTCTCGCCCGAAGCCGCGCCAGATCAAGCCACCCAGCTTGATCTGCAGTTCGAAGGCGGGGATCTCGTTGCAATTGACGGAAAGCGCATGTCACCTGCGGCGCTGCTCGCCGAACTCAACCGCATTGGCGGTGCCAATGGTATTGGCAGACTCGACCTGGTGGAAAACCGCTATGTGGGCATGAAATCTCGTGGCTGCTACGAAACGCCGGGCGGTACCATCCTGCTGCGCGCACACCGGGCCATTGAATCCATTACTCTCGATCGCGAAGTCGCGCATCTCAAGGACGAGCTGATGCCGCGTTATGCGTCCCTCATCTACAACGGCTACTGGTGGAGCCCGGAACGGCTGATGCTGCAGGAAATGATCGACGCCTCACAGAAGCGCGTGAACGGCCTGGTGCGCGTGAGGCTCTACAAGGGCAATGTAACCGTGGTGGGACGCCAGTCGGAGACCGACAGCCTCTTCAGCACCCGCCTCGCCACCTTCGAGGACGATGCCGGCAGCTACGATCAGGCCGACGCGGCAGGATTCATCCGCCTGAATGCCCTGCGCATGCGCGTGGCGGCTCGCCGCCAGTAGTCCGTCCGGCGGAAGGCTCTTCAAGTCGTTCCGCCAATTCCTCCTCTCGGGCTCCTGTCCTCAGGATCTGGGCCTGAGATGCGGGAATAGCAGCACATCTCGGATAGTGGGACTGTCCGTCATCAACATCACCAGACGGTCGATACCAATACCCTCGCCTGCCGTGGGTGGCAGACCATATTCCAGTGCGGTGATGTAGTCGGCGTCGTAATGCATGGCCTCGTGATCCCCACCGGCCTTGGCTGCGGCCTGCGCATGGAAGCGCTCTGCCTGATCCTCCGGGTCGTTCAGCTCGGAAAAACCATTGGCAATCTCACGGCCGGCAACGATGAGCTCGAAGCGATCCGTGACTTCCGGGTCGTGGTCGCTGCGGCGGGCCAGCGGTGAGACTTCCGCCGGGTATTCCATGATGAAGGTGGGCGCGATGAGGCGCGACTCCACGGTCTTCTCGAAGATCTCGGTCTGGATTCGTCCGAGCCCCATGCCGGGGTTCAGCGCGATCTCGAGCCTCGTCGCGATTTCGCGCGCGGTTTCCAGATTCTCGATTTCATGGCGCGCAATGCCCGGATTGAGCGCAAGAATCGATTCCTTCATCGTCATGCGTGCGAAGGGGGCACCGAAGTCCAAGCGATGCCCCTGGTACTCCAGTTCAGTGCGACCCAGCACGCGTTCACACAGCTCCCGCAACATCTGCTCGGTCAGACTGATGAGATCGCGGTAATCCGCATAGGCCGCGTAGAACTCGAGCATGGTGAATTCGGGATTGTGCCGCGGCGACAGGCCCTCATTGCGGAAGTTGCGATTGATCTCGAACACGCGCTCCATGCCACCCACCACCAGGCGCTTGAGGTAGAGCTCAGGTGCGATACGCAGGTAAAGGTCGATGCCCAATGCATTGTGATGCGTGATGAACGGGCGCGCAGTGGCGCCACCCGGAATCTGCTGCATCATCGGTGTTTCGACTTCGAGATAGCCGCGATCACCCAGGAACCTGCGGATGAAGTCGATGGTCTGCGACCGCACCTGGAATACCCGGCGGGTGTCGTCATTGGTCATCAGATCCAGATAGCGTTGGCGATAACGCACTTCCTGGTCAGTCAGCCCATGGAATTTCTCGGGCATGGGCCGCAGCGATTTGGTGAGCAGCCGGATCTTGTCGACCTGGACCGAAAGCTCGCCTGCATTGGTGCGAAACACCGTGCCTTCCGCACCGATGATGTCGCCGAGATCCCAATGCTTGAATGCCGCGTACATGTCCTCGCCGACCACATCCCGTTTGACATAAAGCTGGACGGTGCCGGACATGTCCTTCAGGTTGGCGAAGGCGGCCTTGCCCATGACCCGACGCGTCATCATGCGTCCGGCCAGAACCACCCGTCGGTTGGCCGTGACCAGAGCCTCCGCGCTGGTATGCGCATAGGCGTGATGCAGGTCCCAAGTGAGGGTATCGCGCCGGAAATCGTTGGGGTACGCATTGCCACTGGCGCGCAGCGCGGCGAGCTTGCTGCGCCGCTGCTCCAGGATCTGGGCTTCTGTGCTGGAGTCTGACGCATCACTCATGGTTGGCCTGCATGTTTTTTGGCGGACACGAAAAGCCTAGAGGCCCTGCTTGAGGCTGGCTTCCAGGAAGGCATCCAGACCACCATCCAGCACGGCCTGGGTATTTCCGGTTTCGAGATTGGTGCGCAAATCCTTGATGCGCGACTGGTCGAGCACATAGGAACGGATCTGGTGACCCCAGCCGATATCCGACTTGGCATCTTCCAGTGCCTGCTTTTCCGCCGAGCGCTTCAGCATCTCCTGTTCATACAGCTTCGCACGCAGCATCTTGAAGGCGCGGTCGCGGTTCTTGTGCTGCGAGCGTTCGTTCTGGCATGAGACCACCACGCCAGTCGGAATATGCGTGATGCGAATCGCGGAGTCGGTCTTGTTGACGTGCTGGCCGCCGGCACCGCTCGCCCGGTAAGTGTCTATGCGCAAATCCGCAGGGTTGATGTCGATTTCGATGTCATCATCGATTTCCGGCGAGACGAAGACCGCCGCGAAAGACGTGTGCCGGCGGTTACCGGAATCGAAAGGCGATTTGCGCACGAGGCGATGCACGCCGGTCTCTGTGCGCAGCCAACCGAAGGCGTAGTCACCCACCACATGCACGGTGGCACTCTTGATGCCGGCAACTTCACCGGCGGAGCATTCAATCAACTCGCACTTGAATCCGCGCGCCTCACCCCAGCGCAGGTACATGCGAAGCAGCATCTCGGCCCAGTCCTGGGCCTCCGTACCGCCGGAGCCGGCCTGAATGTCGAGAAAGGCGTTATTGGGATCCATCTCGCCGCTGAACATGCGCTGGAATTCGAGCTCGGCCAGTGCGCGATCCGCCGCGTCGAGATCCGCCAGCACGGACTGTTCCCCCGCCTCGTCATTCTCCTCTGCCGCCAACTCCAGCAGCTCGCGCGCGTCGGCCAGCCGAGCGTCAATGGCGCGCAGATTGCCCACGATGCGTTCGAGTATCACACGTTCCTTGCCTAGCGCCTGGGCCCGGGCAGGATCGTCCCAGACATCGGAAGCTTCGAGCTCGCGCCCGACCTCAATCAGTCGATCAGCCTTGGTATCGTAGTCAAAGATACCCCCTAAGCGCCTCGAAACGACGCTGGAGATCTTTGATGCGCTGGAGAGTGCCTGTGAGTTCCATGGTGTCCGACCGCGGAAAGGAGGCGCGATTGTAGCGGCTGGACCGATCCCCGTCAGCAGGGCCTGTCCTGCGTCAGGCAGGCTCCGCGTGTTCAATCACGAGCTGCAGCTCGACGCTGCCTTGATAGTGGTTCACCGAGAGGCGATACGCTGCATGGATGCGGGTGGCTGACTCTGCCCAGGCGCTGGCGGCGGCATTGAAGGCAATGGCCGGCAGGGTACGCGCGCCGATCTCGAGTTGCAGCCGGAGGTGGTCCTGACCCACCACCCGACGCTGACGGACGCGGAACACATCATCGAACAAGGGTTCAGGGAAGGCCTGTCCCCACGGTCCGGCCGCCGCAATCCGCTGTGCCAGATCAAGGGTTAGATCTTCTGCGGGCAACGGGCCGTCCGACCACACACTCGGTGCAAGCAACGCGGGATCGACCTGCTCTTCCAGCACCGCAGCGAAAGCCCTCGAAAACACCTCAAGGTGCGCGAGCGGCAGCGACAGGCCAGCCGCCATCGCGTGCCCCCCGAAACGGGTGAGCAGTGAAGGATGACGCGCGGCCACGGTGTCGAGAACGTCGCGGATGTGCACACCGGGAATCGAGCGGGCGGAACCTTTGAGTTCGTCGTCTCCGGCCATGGCGAAGGCTATGACCGGGCGATGGTGACGATCCTTCACCCGGCCAGCCACGATCCCGATGACGCCCTGATGCCAGGTGGGATCAAACACACAGATCCCCGCCGGGACATCCCCCTCCAGACTGAATTCCAGCAGCACCTGATCCAGCGCCTGCTCGCGTGTTTCCTTCTCGATCTCGCGCCTGGCCAGGTTGAGGGCGTCAAGTTCCCGCGCCATGACCGTGCAGCGTTGGGGGTCGTCACTTAACAGGCATTCGATGCCGAGGCTCATGTCGGACAGGCGGCCTGCGGCATTCAGCCGCGGCCCGACCGCGAAACCCAAGTCGCTGGCCTGCAGGCGAGAAGCATCGCGGCCCCCGGCTCGAATCAAGGCGTGGATGCCAGCCTGCCCGCGGCCTGCACGAAGGCGCGCGAGCCCTTGCGCCACCAGGCGTCGATTGTTGGCATCGAGTGGCACCACATCGGCCACGGTACCCAGCGCCACGAGGTCGAGGAATTCCGCGGGATTGGGCTCGGCAATCCCTTGTTGCGTGAACCAGCCGTTCTCCCGCAGTCGCGCGCGCAAGGCGAGCATCACATAGAAGATGACCCCGACCCCCGCCAGTGCCTTGCTGGGAAATGGATCGCCCGGCAGGTTGGGATTCACGATCGCTTGGGCCTCGGGCAGATACAGACCCGGCAGATGGTGATCCGTGACAAGAATCTTGAGCCCTGCCGCGCGAGCCGCCGCGACGCCTTCCACGCTGGAGATTCCGTTGTCGACCGTGATAAGCAGGTCGGCTCCCTTGCCACGGACCAGATCGACGATGGGAGGTGTGAGGCCGTAGCCGTATTCGAAGCGGTTCGGTACGACATAGTCCACATGGCGAGCACCCAGCGCCCGCAAGGCGCGAATGCCAAGCGCGCAACTGGTGGCACCGTCAGCGTCGAAATCCGCCACGAACACAATGCGCTCCTGCACCTTCAAGGCATGGACCAGCAAGTCAACCGCCCCGGGCATCCCGAGCAGGCTGTCGCCGCGCAAAAGATGCTGCAGCCCCGGATCCAGATCCTGCGCCGAGGTTACGCCTCGCGCGGCAAAGATTCGCCGCAGCACGGGCGGCAGATCGGCCGGCAGATGGCTTTCATCAACCGGAGCCCGGCGCTGGATTCGACGGTGAGTCTGCGCATCCATGGCAGGGTTCATTCGAGATGGAAGCGCTGGAGCGCGCGCCAGAAGCGCATGGAGTCCAGCCAACCGATACTGAGCTCATGCGACCCACACAACACGGTAGTACTGCAGATTCGCCGTGTGAGCAGCGCCTTGCGGATCACGGGCAGAAACCGGTTTTCGAGTTCTGCAAGTCCGATCGCAGGCAAGGTAGGATCAAAAGCGTCACCGTGCTCATCGCAGGTCATGACCACACGTCCGGGGCCAAGCAGATCTTCCGGTGCGGGCACGGCATTGAAGACCTGACCAGTAGCACGCGCGATGCCGGCCAGCAGTATGTCATTGCCCAGATAACGCGTCGCCACGGGCGCTTCCACGCGGACCGGCGGCTCACCGCCCCCAAACCACCACACGGCGTTGAGCGGGAGCGCACCGCGCGCGACGCGTGCCTCGTTCACGGGATGCACGTGCAGCACCATCTGAAGGTCGTTGAGGTAACGTCGCCACTGCCTGTCGGCAGCGTCCCGGGGCATGAAAGGAGTGAGCGAACGACCATGCAACCAATGCCGTGACGGGACCTTGCCCGAAACCTCCGGAGGTTGGCGGACATACCAACGACCCGGATCTCGCCCGACACGAAAATCGAGTTCGGGAAATTCGGCATTCAGGGTCGCGAGCAGGCTCATCGCCTCTTCGGGCTCCAGGCGCACCCGGCCCTGCACCAGGACCTTGTTTGGATCCGCATGCAGATAGAGGGGATCACTGCGCAGCAGGGGCGATGTGGGCGGGGCCTCTTTGAAATCAGCAAGCGCGGTCAGGCCGGCAAGGCTGACAGCGGCCGGCAGGCCCAGCGTGGACAAGAGAGAGGATTCAAAAGGGCCGCTGCGCAACCGGCGCCGCGCCCGCCCCAGCAGTTGCGCGAGGCGAGGATATTCCCCGGAGAGATCCCGCAGATCGCGCTCGGTCTGCAAGGAGACGCCGGGCAGCAGCAGGACGAGGGCCGTCACCGCACGGCCCCGATTCAGAGATGGTCGAGAATTGCTTTTCTGACCGCCGTACTGTCGGCGGGGACTTCCAGCACGGCGCCCTGACTCTGCTTGATGGCCGTGTCGGGATCCTTCAAGCCGTGGCCGGTGAGAGTGCAGGTGATAAGGCTGCCTTCGCGAATCTTGCCACGCTCGATATCCCTGAGCAGGCCGGCCACGGAGATGGCGGATGCCGGCTCGCAGAAAACGCCTTCGGTCTCTGCCAGCAGTCGCTGCGCCTTCAGAATCTCCTCATCCGTTAGTGCATCGAACCAGCCACCCGACTCACGCACCGCAGCCCATGCCAGATCCCAGGATTGGGGATTGCCGATGCGAATGGCAGTGGCCACCGTCTCCGGCTCGGCCACAGGATGGCCCGCCATGAAAGGCGCTGAACCCGCCGCTTGGTAACCCACCATCACTGGCCGTGAGTCGGTCACTGCAGGGCAAGGGAAGGCACAGGTGTCCTTGCAATATGCGCAGGCGGCGGTCTTTGGCTTGATGCCCGCATACTCGCTGAAGCCCGTCCAGTAGGCACTGATGTTGCCTGCGTTGCCGACCGGAATGCAGTGGTAATCGGGAGCACGGCCAAGAGCATCGACGATTTCGAAAGCGGCCGTCTTTTGGCCTTGCAGGCGGTAGGGGTTGATCGAGTTGACGATGGCGACCGGTGCAGCGTCGGCCATGTCCTTAACGATGCGCATGCCATCGTCGAAATTGCCCTTGATCTGGATGACCACCGAGCCCTGGATCATCGCCTGCGCAAGTTTGCCCAACGCAATCTTGCCTTCCGGAATGAGCACGAAGCAGCGGATGCCGGCGCGTGCGGCATAGGCGGCAGCGGACGCGGAGGTATTGCCGGTGGAAGCGCAGATGATCGCGCGCGTCCCCTCGGCCACCGCCTGGGTGACCGCCATTGTCATGCCCCGATCCTTGAAGGAACCAGTTGGATTGAGGCCTTCAAACTTTGCGAAGATCTGCACGCCATGGCCGATGGCCCGGGCCACGTTCTCAAGCGGGATGAGCGGGGTGTCGCCCTCGGTGAGGCTGATGATGCGCGTGTCTGGCGCAACAGGAAGTCGCTTGCGGTAACGCTCGATTAGGCCCCGATAGAGGCCCGGATAAGGGGATTCGCTCATGCGAAAGGTTCCATCCTGATTCTGACGACCGGCGCCTTCAGCGCAGGCAGTTTCTCCATGCGCGCGATGGCCTCGTTCATGGCCTCCTCGCGCACGGCATGGGTGAGTATCACGACGGGCACGCCCTGTGCCGCGTGCTCGGCTTCGAGCTGGATGATGGCCTCGATGCTGATGCCGCGGTCGGCGAGGATACGTGTGACATCGGCCAGCACCCCCGGTTCGTCCGCAGCTTGCAGTCGCAGATAGCAGGCGGTTTCGGTCTCGGCAATGTCGAGCACGCGGGTCTCACCCAGCGTGTCCGGCTGGAAGGCCAGATGCGGTACGCGGTTACCGGGATCGGTGGTCAGGGCGCGCACCACATCCACCAGATCCGCCACCACGGAAGACGCCGTAGGCTCGGCCCCGGCGCCGGCACCGGACAGCAGCACCGGTCCCGCCGCATCGCCTCGCACGAGCACCGCATTCATCACGCCGTTGACCTGGGCAATGGGCTGACGGGCAGGAATCAGCGTGGGATGCACGCGGATCTCCACACCCTCGGCGGTCTGGCGGGCGATTCCGAGATGCTTGATGCGATAGCCGAGGCGCTCCGCGTACTTCACGTCCTCGCCGGTGACGTGGCGGATCCCCTCCACGTAGACCCGGTTGAACTGCAGCGGAATCCCGAAGGCCAGCGAGGCAAGAATGGTGAGCTTGTGCGCGGCATCGATGCCGTCGATATCGAAGGACGGATCCGCCTCGGCATAACCGAGCCGTTGGGCTTCGCCCAGCACTTCGGCGAAGTCGCTGCCCGCCTCGCTCATGGCCGAAAGGATGAAATTGCAGGTGCCGTTGATGATCCCGGCCAGCCACTGCACGTCGTTGCCGGCGAGCGCCTCGCGCATGACCTTGATCACCGGGATGCCACCGGCGACTGCGGCCTCGAAGGCCACCATCACCCCGCGCTTGCTTGCCGCCGCGAAAATCTCGTTGCCGTGGAGTGCGATCAAGGCCTTGTTGGCGGTGACCACGTGCTTGCCATTACTTATCGCCTTGAGCACCAAGGTGCGGGCAGGCTCTATACCGCCCATCAGCTCGGCCACGATCTCGATGCCGGGGTCGTCCACCACCTGCGTCGGATCCTCGACCAGAGAGACTCCGGCAAGCGGACAATTTCTTGCACGTCGAATGTCCCGCGCGGTGGCGTGTGTTACCTGGATGCGGCGGCCCGCGCGCGAAGCGATGAGTTGGGCGTTGCGGGCAAGCACCGTCAGCGTGCCACCCCCCACCGTGCCGAGCCCGAGCAGCCCGACTTTGACCGGCGCAAGTTCAGCCACGATCAACCCGCCGCTTTGTCGCGCGCAGCGGCGTCCAGCACCCGCTGGGGATCGCGCAGCATTTCCTTGATGCTGCGAATCGCCTGCCGAGTGCGATGGGGGTTTTCGATGAGCGCGAGCCGCACGAAGGAATCCCCGTATTCACCAAAACCGATACCCGGGGAGACGGCGACCTTGGCATCCAGCAGCAGGCGTTTGGAGAATTCCAGCGAGCCCATGGCGCGGAACGGTTCCGGGATCTCAGCCCACACGAACATGGTACCGCGTGGGCGTTCCACCGGCCAGCCGGCACTGTTGAGACCCTCGCACAGCACATCCCGCCGCTGCTGGTACATGTCGCGAATCTCGGTCACGCAATCCTGCGGACTTTCCAGGGCCGTGATGGCCGCAACCTGGACGGGCGTGAACATGCCGTAGTCCAGATAGGACTTCATGCGGCCCAGCGCATAGACGAGGTCGGGATTACCAACCATGAAACCGATGCGCCACCCCGGCATGTTGTAGCTCTTGGAGAGCGTGAAGAATTCGACCGCGATGTCCTTGGCGCCGGGCACCTGCATGATGGAAGGCGCCTTGTAGCCATCGAAGACCAAATCCGCATAGGCCAGGTCGTGCACCACATAGATGTTGTGCTCGCGCGCGATTTCGATGACGTGACGGAAGAAATCAAGGTCCACGCACTGGGTGGTCGGGTTGCTCGGAAAATTGAGCAGCAGCATCTTGGGCCGCGGCCAGGTGTTGCGAATGGCCTGCTCGAGTTCCGTGAAGAAGTCCACGCCGGGACCGATGGGCACATGCCGGATGTCGGCACCCGCAATCACGAAGCCGTAGGGGTGAATCGGGTAGGACGGGTTGGGCACCATCACCACGTCGCCGTGATCCACCGTGGCGAGCGCGAGGTGCGCCAGGCCTTCCTTGGAGCCGATGGTCACAATCGCCTCGCTGTCCGGATCGAGCGAGACGTCGTAGCGGTTACGGTACCAGTCGCAAATAGCCTTGCGCAGACGGGGGATACCGCGCGACACCGAATAGCGGTGAGAGTCCCCGCGCTGGGCGACCTCGATGAGCTTGTCCACGATGTGCTGCGGCGTGGGCTGGTCTGGATTGCCCATGCTGAGGTCGATGACGTCTTCACCACGGCGGCGGGCAGCCATCTTGAGCTCGCCCACGACGTTGAACACATAAGGAGGAAGCCGCTGGATGCGAGGGAATTCTCTGGCCAAGGTGTTTACACTACCGCTGAATGGTGGACGGATCGGGGTGGCGGCACGCTACCGGCCCGAGGTTCGCCTGTCAAACGCGATTTGAGGCGCTCCACCGCAGAATTTCGCGGCATTCGAGGCCAAAATCCACGGAGCAGCCCCGCGATGAACGACCCCTCTCTGCACACCCTAAGGCAGCACCTGCTGGCGCCGGCCGGCCTCGATTTCCCCGTGCTGGAGCGACTGCTGGGCGACCTCGGCAACCGCCATGTGGATCTGGCCGACTTCTACTTCGAATATTCGCGGGCCGAGAGCTGGAGCCTGGAGGACGGCATCGTCAAGGACGGGTCGCACTCTCTGGAGCAAGGCGTGGGCGTACGCGCCGTGGCGGGCGAAAAAACCGGCTTTGCCTATTCGGATGAGCTCTCGCTGGCGGCGCTGACCCACGCCTGCGAGGCCGCCAAAGCAATCACCCGCCAGGGCCAGGCCCGAGATGCGCATCTGGTGGCAGGCTCCGGGAGCCCGATCCGCTATCAGCCTGAGGATCCGGTGGCGAGCCTGCCTGTTGCCGAAAAACTTGATCTGCTGCGGCGCCTCGATGCGCGCCTGCGGGCGGCCGATCCGCGCGTCAAACAAGTCATGGCAAGTCTCGTCGGTCGCTACACGCAGGTGCTGATCGTGGCCTCTGACGGCACCTTGGCCGCCGATATCCGCCCCCTGGTGCGGCTCAATGTCACCGTCATCGTTGAGGACAAGGGTCGTCGGGAAAGTGCGAGCCATGGCGGAGGTGGACGTACAGGTTACCTTCCGCTCCTGGCAGGCGGACGCGCCGAGGCCATCGCCGACGAGGCCCTGCGCCAAGCCTTGGTCAGTCTGGAAGCGCGCCCTGCGCCGGCGGGCGAGATGATGGTGGTGCTGGGCGCGGGTTGGCCGGGAATCTTGCTGCACGAGGCCATCGGCCACGGGCTGGAGGGGGACTTCAACCGCAAGGGCACCTCGGCGTTTGCCGGCCGCATCGGAGAACGCGTGGCGGCACCCGGTTGCACGGTGGTGGACGACGCCACGCCACCGGATCGTCGTGGCTCACTCACGGTGGACGATGAAGGCACACCCGGTCAACGCACGGTGCTGATCGAGGATGGCATCCTGCGCGGCTACCTGCAGGACAAGCAGAACGCTCGGCTCATGGGCGTGTCGCCCACCGGCAACGGACGCCGGCAGTCCTATGCGCACAGACCCATGCCGCGCATGACTAATACCTACATGCTGGCCGGCGAGCATGCGCCGGAAGACATCCTGCGTTCCGTGAAACGCGGGCTTTATGCGGTCAGCTTCGGCGGCGGCCAGGTTGACATCACCAACGGCAAATTCGTGTTCAGCGCGAGCGAGGCCTACCTCATCGAGGATGGCAGGATCACGGCGCCGGTGAAGGGCGCCACCCTGATCGGCAATGGCCCCGATGTGCTCACCCGGGTATCGATGGTGGGACATGACCTGGCCCTCGACAGCGGGGTGGGCACCTGTGGCAAGAATGGCCAGTCCGTGCCGGTGGGCGTGGGTCAACCGACGCTCAGAATCGACGGACTCACGGTGGGCGGTACCCAGACCTGACAGCCGTCCCACGAGGTTTCGCGCGACGCCGACGGCAGATCGGGGGCCGGAGCGACGCGCCTCAGAAGCGAGGCAGGTCGGAATGCGGCAGTTTGCCGCCCTGCACGCGCATGGCGCCGAATTCCGCGCAGCGGTGCAGTGTTGGCACCGCGCGGCCGGGATTGAGCAGTCCGGCAGGATCGAAGGCGGCTTTCAGGCGGTGGAACTGCTCGAGCTCGGCGGTGCTGAACTGCACGCACATCTGGTTGAGCTTCTCCACGCCCACCCCGTGCTCGCCGGTGACTGTGCCACCGACCTCCACACAGAGTTCCAGAATCTTGCCACCCACTTCCTCGGCGAGCGCGAGCTCGGCATCGTCATTCGCATCGAAGGCAATCAGCGGATGGAGATTCCCGTCGCCCGCATGGAACACGTTGGCGATCAGCAAGCCGCTTTCCCCGGACAACGCGGCGATACGGTCCAGAACATGGGCCAGCTCGCGGCGGGGAATAGTGCCGTCCATGCAGAAGTAGTCGGGGCGCACGCGGCCGATGGCGGGAAACGCGGATTTCCGTCCCTGCCAGAAACGCTGCCGCTCCGCTTCGTCACGCGAGCAGCGCACTTCCGTGGCGCCCACCTCCAGCAGCAATTGGCGCACGCATTCGATCTCGGCCTCGACTTCAGCTTCCACACCATCCAGTTCGCACAACAGGATGGCTGCAGCCTCGGTGGGGTACCCGGCGTGACAAAAGTCCTCTGCCACCTGAATGGCCAGTTGGTCCATCATCTCGAGACCCGCCGGGATAATGCCCGCCTCGATGATGCTGGCCACCGCACGCCCGGCCGTGGCCACGTCTCCAAAGGCCGCCAGCAGCACACGCGCGACCGGGGGTCGAGGCAGCAGACGTACGGTGACCTCCATGATGATGCCGAGCAGCCCTTCCGAACCGTTGATTGCTGCCAGGAGGTCGAGGCCCGGTGCATCGAGCGTCGATCCACCGAGTTCCACCCAAGTCCCATCGCTCAGGAAAAGTTTCACGCCCAGCACGTTGTGCACGGTCAGGCCATACTTCAGGCAGTGCACACCCCCTGAATTCTCCGCGACGTTGCCACCGATGGAGCAGGCAATCTGTGAGGAAGGATCCGGGGCGTAATGCAGGCCGTAAACGGCCGCAGCTTCGGAAATGGCCAGATTGCGCACTCCGGGCTCGAGCACAGCCACGCAGTTGTCCGGATCCAGCGCAAGGATGCGATTGAAGCGGCTCAGGCTCAGCACGCAACTCTCCGCGAGCGGCAAAGCACCGCCGGAAAGTCCGGTGCCCGCACCGCGCGCGATGACTGGCACCTGGTGGGCGGAACAGATCTGGAGGATTCTGCGTACTTCCTCGCGTGTGCGCGGCACGCACACCACGCGCGGAATCTGGCGGTAGGCAGAGATCCCGTCGCATTCATAAGGGCGCTTCGCCTCCGCCTCGAGCAGCAGCGCATCCGGCGGCAGGAAGGCGGCGAGCTCGGCTTCGAGACTCACCACTGCGGGCTCAGCTCGCGAACTCATGGTGGGCAGGAATCACCACCACGCCGTCGGCCGTGACCGGAAACCGTTTGGCGTCGCGTGTCGGGTCGATGCCGATACGCTCCCCCGGCGGGATGTGCACATCGCGATCACAGATAACCCGACGGACCTGGGCCCCCTCCCCCACGGTGACACCCGGGAACAGGATGGAGTCCTCCACCATCGCGCTGTCGTCGATATAAACCCGGCTGCCGAGCACACTGCGACTCACGCCGCCTCCGGCGATCACCGTGCCGCCGGAGACAATGGAGTTCACGCAGATCCCCTCGTTGCACGAGCGACCCGGGACAGTCCGGGCCGGTGGTCGCTGCTGCTGATAGGTCCGCACCGGCCAGTCGGCCTGATAGATATCCAGCGGCGGCTCCAGCTTCAGCAGGTCCATGTTGGCCTGATAGAAGTCATCCAGCGACCGCAGGTCGCGCCAGTACTTGTCCTGCGAGACGCGTCCGAATTCCCCACCGAACCGATAGCCCGCGATGCGTGCACGCCCGGCCAATTCGCGACGGATGAGGTCGATGAGGTTCTGCTTGTGAGCGCCGTGGTTGCCCAAGCCTTGCAGGCAGCGTACCAGACAGTCGCGGCGGAAAGCGAACACGCCCATCGGACCGTAGACGCCCTCGTCGCGGGGCAGCGGCGCCGGCGGGTTGTGTTCGCGGATGGCGGGGATCTCTCCCTCACGGACTTCAAAACTGGCCGGAAAAGACGAGCCCAGGGCGGTTTCGCCGTCGATTGCGGCAATCGTCACATCCGCCCCCCGCCGCACGTGGTAATCGACCATTGCGGCATAGTCCATGCGGTAGATCTGCTCACCGGAGAGAATGAGCACGGTGTCGTCCGGCGCGCCGTCGAGGATGTAGAGATTCTTGCAGATCGCATCCGTCTGCCCGCTGTAGATGCTGAGCTCGGCGGTGATGGGCGGCGATACCGTGTTCACGAATTCGCCCATGTCCGTATTGAAGATGGACCACCCGTCCCGCACATGGTTGTGCAATGACAGGGAATTGAACTGGGTCAGCACGTTGATTCGTCGCAGGCCGGAATGCATGCAGTTGGTGAGCACGAAATCGATCACCCGGTAGTTGCCGGCATAGGGCAGCGCGGCCGTGGTACGGCGTGCGGTCAGCGGCATCAGGGGCTGGCCGTCGCCGATGGCAAGGACCAGGACCGTGGTTTCGGGAAGCAGGGACGTCGGCATGGGCGAAACCGGACAGGAGGCGTTCCATTGTAGCCTCGGCAGTCGGGCAGGCGGAACCCGAGAGACCCACAAATCACTTGCGGACCTTGGTAGTCGCTTGATTACCAATGAGTTATCTTTGCACGACAAGGCGCAATTCAGGCGCCACGGCATGCCCCTCGCCCATGGCGGAAGAAATCCTAGTCAACGTCACACCCCAAGAGGCCCGCGTCGCCTTCGTCGAGAATGGCGTGCTCCAGGAGTTGCTCATCGAGCGCAGCCGGCGCCGGGGGTTCGTGGGTAATCTGTATCTTGGAAGGGTCAATCGC
>Ga0194123_10005009_pt1 | contig 14542 bp, 11 predicted proteins | sample TA2MahsurfametaG_5_FD_155479 | JGI IMG/M metagenome (GOLD analysis project Ga0194123, IMG submission 155479) | Freshwater microbial communities from Lake Tanganyika, Tanzania - TA2015023 Mahale A surface | ecosystem: Environmental > Aquatic > Freshwater > Lake | place: Tanzania: Lake Tanganyika... | reverse complement strand
GGTGGAGGGCATGGCGATTGCCGGTTATGCCATCGGGGCCACCGTGGGCTACAACTACATGCGCGGCGAATTCATGGATGAGCCCTACGAGCATTTCGTGGCGGCGCTCAAGGATGCCTACGCCGCCGGTTACCTCGGGCGCAACATCCTTGGTTCGGGCGTCGATTTCGATCTCTACGATCATCTCGGCGCCGGGGCCTACATTTGTGGCGAAGAAACCGCATTGCTGGAGTCTCTCGAAGGCAAGAAGGGGCAGCCACGCTTCAAGCCGCCGTTCCCCGCGACCTTCGGCCTGTACGGGCGCCCAACCACCATCAACAACACCGAATCGCTGTCCTCGGTACCGGCAATCATCCGCAACGGTGCGGAGTGGTTCCAGAGCTATGGCAAACCCAACAATCTGGGCACCAAGATCTTCTCCGTGAGTGGCCATGTGGCCAGACCGGGCAATTTCGAGATCCCTCTGGGCACCCCGTTCCGCACCCTCTTGGAACTCGCCGGCGGAATGCGCGACGGCCGCAAGCTGAAGGCCGTAATCCCGGGCGGGTCGTCCGTACCCGTGCTGCCCGGCGACGTCATGATGGAACTCGACATGGACTACGACTCCATCTCCAAGGCAGGCTCCATGCTGGGCTCGGGCGCGGTGATCGTGATGGACGAAACCACCGACATGGTGAAAGTCCTGCGCCGCATCTCGCGTTTCTACTACGCCGAATCCTGCGGCCAATGCACTCCCTGCCGCGAGGGCACGGGCTGGCTCTATCGCATGCTCTGCCGCATCGTGGACGGCGAGGGGCGACCGGAAGATCTGGATCGGCTGGACAACGTGGCGTCCAAGATTGAAGGCCGCACGATTTGCGCGCTGGGCGACGCGGCAGCCATGCCCGTGCGCAGCTTCGTGAAGCGTTTCCGCGCCGAATTCGAGCATTACATCCAGCATGGCCACAGCTTGTTGGACGCCCGGCGCACTTCCGCCGCGGCCTGACCACAACCCTGACTACCACGGCAGCAGCAACACATGAGCGCGACGGTCACTGAAGCCCCGAAAGTGGAAGATACGGTCAGCATCGAAGTTGATGGCCAGGCGCTGACCGCACGCAAGGGCGCCATGCTCATCGACGTGACGGACGCGGCCGGCATCTACATTCCCCGGTTCTGCTACCACAAGAAACTGAGCGTGGCGGCGAACTGCCGCATGTGTCTGGTGGAAGTGGAGCGCGCACCTAAGCCCCAGCCAGCCTGCGCCACGCCGGTGATGGACGGCATGAAGGTCTTCACCAAGTCGCCGAAGGCCATTGCGGGCCAGCAGGCCACCATGGAATTCCTGCTCATCAACCACCCGCTGGATTGCCCCATCTGTGATCAGGGTGGGGAATGTGAACTGCAGGATCTGGCGCTCGGCTACGGTACTTCGGTATCGCAGTACACCGAGCGCAAGCGCGTGGTGCGCGACAAGAACATCGGGCCACTGGTGCAGACGGACATGACGCGTTGCATCCACTGCACACGCTGCGTGCGTTTTGGCGAGGAAATCGCCGGCCTGCGGGAACTGGGTGCGACCGGCCGCGGCGAGAACATGGAGATCGGCACTTACGTGGCCCAGGCCGTGACCTCCGAACTGTCCGGCAATGTGATCGATCTCTGCCCCGTGGGTGCGCTGACTTCCAAGCCCTACCGCTATTCGGCGCGCGCCTGGGAACTGCGCCAGCACGACACCATCGCCCCCCACGATTGCGTGGGCTCCGCGCTGCACGTCCACGTAAAGGGCCAGGTGGTGAAGCGGGTGGTGCCACGCGAGAACGAGTCGGCCAACGAGACCTGGATTTCCGATCGCGATCGCTTCAGCTATCAGGGACTCAACAGCCCGGAACGGCTGCTTGCGCCGCGCCTTCGTGAAAACGGCGTCTGGCGTGAATGCGACTGGACGGAGGCACTGTCCTCCCTGCAGCGCATCCTGCAGGAATCGGGTGGCTCGATCGGTGCACTGGCGTCGCCGTCCTCAACCACCGAAGAGTTTTTCCTGCTCCAGAAGCTGGTGCGGGCGCTCGGCAGTCACAGCATCGATCACCGCCTGCGCCAGGTTGATTTCAGTGCGGACGCAAACGAGCCTGCGGCCCCAGGCCTCGGCGCCACCTTGGCCGAACTGGAACAGGCGGACGCCATCGTCATTGCCGGCGGTTACCCCCGTCATGACCAGCCGCTGATCAACCACCGCATCCGCAAGGCGGCCAATTGCGGCGCTGCAGTCGTGGTGCTGGATACCCTGGAACAGGAATACAACTTCGAGCTCGCTGCGAGGCTCACGAGCACGCCTGCGAACTTCAACGCCACGCTGGGTGCCGTGGTGCGCGCCTGTGCCGAGGGCAACGGACAGCCTGCGGAAGATCTCTCCCGTTACGTCATCACCCCGGGCGCGGCCCAGGTGGCCGGCGTGCTCGCGGGGCGTCAGCGGGTACATCTCCTCGCGGGAACACGCCTCCAGTCACATGCGGATCGCGCGTTGACGCTCGGCCTGCTCTCGCGCCTGGCCTCGCTGTGCAAGGCGCGTCTCGGTGTGTTGACGGAAGGCGCGAACGCTGCCGGCGCCTGGCTTGCTGGCGCGGTACCACACCGGCTGCCCGGAGCAGCGCTGGCCGGCGGAGCAGGTGCAAACGCGGCTGCGATGGCACAGCCGGGACTGAAGACCCTGCTTCTGCTCGGTTGCGAACCGGAGGCGGATCATGCGGATCCCGCCGCCCTCAGGGCGGCGCTCGCGGCAGCACGTGAGGTCGTGGCGTTCACCGCTTTCACCACTGAAGCACTTGAGTCCAAGGCAACACTGCTGTTGCCGATTGCGGCCTTCGCCGAAAACGAGGGCACCTTCGTGAATGTACAGGGCGATTGGCAGAGCTTTGCCGCCGCGGTGAAGCCACCCGGCCAGGTTCGTCCGGCCTGGAAAATCCTGCGCAGGGTGGGTGAGCAGTGCGGCTTCAGCGGTTTCGATGCCGTGGAGCTTGCGGACGTCACCGCAGCCGTGCGTGCAGCCTGCGCCGGTGCACCGGCGTCTGATAGCCGCTATCCGATGCCTGCGGGAGCCGGCGGTGTGAATGCAGATGCCGGAGACGGCCTCTGGCGCGTCACTCAGGTCCCTCTCTATCGGGTGGACAGTCTGGTACGTCGCGCCCATGCCCTGCAGCAGATGCCGCAGGCCGGCGATGAAAAAGTCCACCTGCATCCCGAAACCCTCGCCGCTCTGGGACTTGCTGACGGCGCACGCGTCCGTGTGAGCGCGGGCGGCGAACAGGCCATCAGTGAAGTGCAATCGGATGCCGCGGTGCCTCCCGGGAGCTGTCTCGTGCATGCCGCCACCGTGCTCGCCGCGCAACTGCCGGTGACCGCCCGCATCAGCCTGCGGGCGGAGGGGAGCGCATCATGATGGAGACGATCGAAAGCCAGCTTTCGTTCCTGCCGGCACCGTTGCTGGCCGTGACCCTCATCATGCTGAAGATCGTGGTCATCCTGCTGCCCATCATGGGCGGAGTGGCCTACCTCACGCTCCTGGAGCGCAAGGTCATCGGCTACATGCAGGTGCGCCTCGGCCCCAACCGCGTGACCTTCTTCGGCATCCCGCAGTTGGGCGGGCTCGGCCAACCGATCGCGGATGCCTTCAAGCTCCTGATGAAGGAGATGATCATCCCGGACGGCGCCAACAAGGTGCTGTTCCTGCTCGCACCCATCGTCGCTCTGGCGCCGGCGCTCGCCGCGTGGGCCGTGATGCCCTTCGGCAGCGAACTCGTGCTGGCCAACATCAATGCCGGCCTGCTCTACATCCTCGCGCTGACCTCGCTGGGCGTGTACGGCATCATCATCGCGGGTTGGGCGTCCAATTCGAAATACGCCTTCCTCGGCGCCATGCGCTCCGCCGCACAGATCGTCAGCTACGAAATCGCCATGGGCTTTGCGCTCGTGGGTGTGCTGGTGGCTGCGGGCAGCCTGAATCTCGGGGAAATCGTGGAATCCCAGCGGGGTAACCTCTTCACCTGGTTCTGGCTGCCGCTGTTCCCGCTGTTTCTCATCTACTTCATCTCCGGCGTGGCTGAAACCAATCGCGCGCCCTTCGACGTGAGCGAAGGCGAATCGGAAATCGTGGCCGGCTTCCACGTCGAATACGCGGGCATGGGTTTTGCGCTGTTCTTCCTGGCCGAATACGCGAACATGATGCTTATCGCCGCCCTGACGACGGTGATGTTCTTTGGCGGCTGGATGTCTCCGCTGCCGGCAGCCTGGACCGATATCCCCGTCATCGGCACCCTGCTTGGCGACGGGCTTCACTGGTTCGTGTTCAAGGCGTTCTTCTTTTTGTTCTGCTTCCTCTGGTTCCGGGCCACCTTCCCGCGCTATCGCTATGACCAGATCATGCGCCTGGGCTGGAAAGTGTTCCTGCCGATCACGATTGTCTGGATCGTGGTGGTGTCCAGTCTCGTCGTTCTTGAAGTGCCGCCGTGGTTCAGCAACCACGGGGCGGGAGCATGATGATGAATGCGGTAGTCAGCTATCTCAAAAGCCTGACCCTGTTCGAACTGGTCAAGGGCCTCAGTCTCACCGGGCGTTACCTGTTTGATCGCAAGATCACCATCCAGTACCCGGAAGAGAAGACGCCGCAATCGGCCCGCTTCCGCGGCCTGCATGCGCTGCGTCGCTATCCGAATGGCGAGGAGCGGTGCATCGCCTGCAAGCTCTGCGAGGCCGTATGCCCGGCACTCGCCATCACCATCGAGTCCGAGCCGCGGGCGGACGGCACCCGCCGCACCACGCGCTATGACATCGACCTGACCAAATGCATCTTCTGCGGCTTCTGTGAGGAGTCCTGCCCGGTCGACTCCATCGTGGAAACCCGACACTTCGAATATCACGGCGAACAGCGCGGCGACCTGCTCATGACCAAGGACAAGCTGCTCGCCAACGGCGACCGCTTCGAGGCGCAGATTGCCGCCGACCGGGCTGCCGGAGCGGCCTACCGATAAGCGTCCGGCCGAGGAAAGCGCCACCCCATGTTCGAACAAATCGTCTTCTACGCCTTCGCCGCCGGACTCATCTTCGCGGCTTTCATGGTGATCACCGTACGCAATCCGGTGCACGCCGCGTTGTTCCTCGTCGCGGGTTTTTTTGCCAGCGCCGGCCTGTGGTTGCTGCTGGAAGCCGAATTCCTCGCCATTGCCCTGGTGCTGGTCTACGTGGGCGCGGTGATGGTGCTATTCCTGTTCGTGGTGATGATGCTGGACATCAACATCACCGTACTCAGGGAGGGTTTCACGGCCAACCTGCCCATTGCCGGTATCGTCGCTTTCCTGATGCTGGCGGCCATTGGCCTTGTCGTGGGGCGGCATCATTTCGGGCTGACGGAGATTCCGGCGCCGCAGGCCGCAGGGGCGGACTATGAAAACACCGCGGCACTGGGTCGAGTGCTTTACACGCAATACCTCCTGCCCTTCGAGATTGCGGCCGTCGTGTTGTTGGTGGCCATCATCGCGGCCATCGCGCTCACCCTGCGCAGCACACGCCAGACCAAGGCGCCCCGGCCGGAACGCCAGGTACGCGTGACCCGCGCCGAACGCGTGCGTCTGGTCAGCATGGCCGCCGAAAAACCTGCCCCGGCCGACGCGCCGGAGGCCTGATCGGTACCCCCTAATACGGGCATCCGGAGTCATACATGCTAGCTCTCGCGGATTTCCTGATCGTCGGCGCCATCCTGTTCTGCCTGAGCGTGGCCGGGATCTTCATCAATCGGAAGAACATCATCGTCCTCTTGATGTGCGTGGAGCTGATGCTGCTCGCGGTCAACCTCAACTTCGTGGCGTTCTCACATTTCAACCAGGACATCAGTGGCCAGGTCTTCGTGTTCTTCATCCTGACGGTGGCGGCCGCCGAATCAGCCATTGGGCTCGCCATTCTGGTCGTCCTGTTCCGCAACCGCAGTTCCATCAATGTCGACGACATCAGCGCCATGCGCGGCTGATGTCTTGCAAGCCACCACCGACAATGCCTGATGCATAGCGAGATGAAAAAGTGAAAGAACTCTGTCTGGCCATCGTCCTCGCGCCGCTCGCGGGCGCCATCGCGGCTGGCCTGTTTGGTCGGGTACTGGGCCGCAGCCTGACCCATTGGGTCACCATCCTGGGCGTGGGCGCCGCCTTCGTGATGTCCTGCATGGTGTTCAACGATATCGTCATCAACGGCATGGCGGCCCAGAACTTCACTCTTTACCAGTGGCTGCAAAGTGGCGGAGTGGACTTCAAGGTCGGCTTTCTCATCGACCCGCTCACCGTGACGATGATGGTGGTGGTGACCTTCGTCTCGTGGATGGTGCACATCTACACCATCGGCTACATGCACGATGATCCGGGCTACCAGCGTTTCTTCTCCTACATCTCGCTGTTCACCTTCGCCATGCTCATGCTGGTGATGTCGAACAACTTTCTCCAGCTGTTCTTCGGCTGGGAGGCGGTGGGCCTGGTCTCCTATCTGCTCATTGGTTTCTGGTTCAAGCGCGACACCGCTATCTACGCCAACCTGAAAGCCTTCCTGGTCAACAGGGTAGGGGACTTCGGCTTCCTGCTCGGCATCGCCGCGGTGCTCATGTATTTCGGCAGCCTCGACTACGCTGAAGTCTTCGCCAAGGCGCCCACGCTTGCCGATGCCACCATCAATGTCTGGGGCAGCCAGCAATGGTCCCTGATGACCTTCACCTGCCTGTGTCTCTTCGTGGGTGCCATGGGCAAATCAGCCCAGGTCCCGCTGCATGTCTGGCTACCGGATTCAATGGAAGGGCCAACACCCATCTCCGCCCTGATCCATGCCGCCACCATGGTGACCGCGGGGATCTTCATGGTCTCGCGCATGTCGCCCCTGTTCGAGCTTTCCACCACTGCACTTTCGGTCGTGATGCTCATCGGAGCCACCACGGCCTTCTTCATGGGTCTGCTCGGCCTGGTGCAGAACGACATCAAACGCGTGGTCGCCTACTCCACCCTGTCACAGCTGGGGTACATGACTGTGGCGCTCGGCGCTTCGGCCTATGCCGCTGCCATCTTCCATCTTTTCACCCATGCGTTCTTCAAGGCCCTGCTGTTCCTGGCCGCCGGATCGGTGATCATCGGCATGCACCATGATCAGGACATGCGCAACATGGGTGGGCTGCGTCGTCACATGCCCATCACCTGGCTGACCTGCCTCATCGGCTCGCTGGCCCTGATCGGCTTCCCGGGCACGGCGGGCTTCTTCTCCAAGGACATCATCATTGAAGCCGTGAAGGCTTCCACCACGCCCGGGGCAGGCATCGCGTACTGGGCCTGCCTCATCGGCGTGTTCATCACGGCCTTGTATTCCTTCCGCCTCGTGTTTCTGGTCTTCCACGGCAAGGAGCGCATGGACCACCACACGCGCGAACACCTGCATGAGTCGCCTGCGGTGGTGTGGGTGCCACTGGTTGCGCTGGCAGGGCCGTCGCTCGCGGCGGGTGTGCTGGGCGCAGGGTCCATGGTGTTCGGTGATTACTTCGGGACTGCCATCGCGGTTGCCGCAGACCACGACGTTATCGGCGGCCTGGCCAGCCATTGGCATGGCGTCATCCCGTTCATCACCCATGGCATGTTGCAGCCGCCCTTCTTCCTTGCCATGTCTGGCGTGGTGGTGGCGTGGTTCCTGTACCTGAAGCGTCCCGAGATTCCGGGCCGCATCGCTGCCGCTTTCGCCCCCCTGCATGCCTTGCTGCTGGACAAGTACGGCTTTGATCGCTTCAACGACTGGTTCTTCGCCGGAGGCGCCCGCCGCACCGGTAGTGGTCTGTGGCGCTGGGGCGATGTGGCCGTCATCGATGGCGGAATGGTGAACGGCTCAGCCCGTCTGGTGGGGTGGCTTTCCGGCGTGATGCGTCAGGTACAGTCCGGGTATCTCTACCACTACGCCTTCGCCATGATCCTCGGGCTGCTCGCCCTGCTCGGTGTGTTCGTGCACCACCTGTTCGTCTGAAATCCAACTGACAAGCGCGCCCTGACGCCCGGCTTACCACTATGCAAACCGATCTCCCATTGCTGAGTCTCTGTATCTGGCTACCCATCCTCGGTGGCCTGTGGGTGATCTTCGCCGGCAGCCGCGGCTCGGATCGGGGCGCGCGGCGCGACGCCCTGCTGATATCCCTCGTCACTTTTGCACTGTCCCTGCTGCTCTACCGGGACTTCGACGCCAGCACGGCAGCCATGCAGTTCGTGGAGCGCCACGAATGGATTCCCGCCTTCAAGATTTTCTATCACCTCGGCATTGACGGTATCGCCTTGCCGCTGGTGCTGCTGACCACTTTCACCACCATCATCGTGGTGCTCGCGGGCTGGGAAGTCATCGAGGACCGGGTCAACCAGTACATGGGAGCGTTCCTCATCCTGGAAGGCTTCATGGTCGGGGTTTTCAGCGCCCTCGATGCCATCCTCTTCTACGTGTTCTGGGAAGCAATGCTGATCCCGATGTTCCTCATCATCGGCATCTGGGGCGGCCCGCGCCGCGTGTACGCGACGATCAAATTCTTCCTGTACACCTTCCTGGGCTCCGTGTTCATGCTGGTGGCGCTGCTTTACCTCTATCGACAGGCGGACAGCTTCGCACTGCAGGACCTCTACAAGTGCGTGCTTACCCTCACCGAGCAGAAGTGGATCTTCATCGCCTTCCTGCTCGCTTTCGCGGTGAAGGTCCCGATGTGGCCGGTCCATACCTGGTTGCCGGACGCCCACGTGGAGGCGCCTACGGGTGGCTCGGTGGTACTGGCCGCGATCATGCTGAAGATGGGTGGGTATGGATTCCTGCGCTTCAGCATGCCCATCACCCCCGATGCCACCGCTGCGCTCGACTGGTTGATGATCACCCTCTCGCTGATCGCCGTGGTTTACATCGGCTTCGTGGCCCTGGTGCAGCAGGACATGAAGAAACTCATTGCCTATTCGTCGATCTCCCACATGGGTTTCGTGACGCTTGGCTTCTTCATGGTGTTCGACATCTACGCCAGCACCGGGCAGTGGCATGACGCCGCCATGGGCGTTGAGGGGGCCATGGTGCAGATGATCTCGCACGGCTTCATTTCCGGTGCCATGTTCCTGTGCGTGGGCGTGCTCTATGACCGCATGCACAGCCGTATGATCAACGACTACGGCGGCGTGGCCAACGTGATGCCCAAATTCGCTGCCTTCATGCTGCTGTTCTCCATGGCCAACGCCGGCCTGCCGGCCACTTCGGGCTTCGTGGGCGAATTCCTGGTGATACTCGCGAGCTTCAAGGCCAATCCGTGGTATGCCTTTCTTGCCGCCACCACGCTCATTCTGGGAGCGGCCTATACGCTATGGATGTTCAAACGCGTCGCCTTCGGTGAAATGCGCAATCCGCATGTTGCGGAACTGACCGACATCAACCGGCGTGAAACGCTCATCCTGGGCACGCTGGCGGTCGCTGTGCTTGCACTCGGCCTCTGGCCGGCGCCGCTACTGGACATGATGCAGGTCAGTATCGACCACCTGCTGCAGCAGGTTGCACAATCCAAAACCTCGATAGCCTTGCAGTAGGGCCCTATGAACGACCTCACCCTCATCATGCCCGAGGCCAGCCTGTTGGTGCTGGCGTGCGCTGTCCTGCTGGTCGACGCCTTCGTGGGACGAGCCAGACCCGATGCGACATTCTGGTCCGCTGTACTCTCCTGTGTGGTGGTGTTGGCCCAAGTGGCGAGCTTCGTGCCCGAGAAGACGCTCTTTGCCTTCTCCGGCACCCTGCGTGTGGATGTGCTCGGCGTGGTGCTCAAGACCTTCGTGGTTGCGCTGGTGCTGCTGTCCTTCTTCTACGCCCGCGAGCATTTCAGCAAGCGTCCCGGGGAGCGTCGAGGGGAATACTATCCACTGGCGCTCTTCGCCACGCTTGGGATGATGATCCTGGTCTCCGCCAGCAGCCTGCTCACCGTGTATCTCGGGCTCGAGTTGCTTTCGTTGTCCCTCTATTCGCTCGTGGCCATCCAGCGTGACTCCCTGCCTGCCTCCGAGGCCGGCATGAAGTATTTCATTCTCGGTGCCTTGGCCTCAGGCCTGCTGCTCTACGGCATGTCCATCCTCTATGGTGTCGCCGGCACACTGGATCTGCCGGAACTGCTGGTCAAGATCGACAACCTTGAATCCTCCCGCCTGCTGCTGACTTTCGGCCTTGTGTTCCTGGTGGTTGGCATCGGCTTCAAGCTCGGTGTGGTGCCGTTCCACATGTGGGTGCCGGATGTTTACCAGGGTGCCTCCACGCCGGTGACCCAATTCATTGGCACTGCACCCAAGGTTGCTGCCTTCGGCATGGCCATGCGCCTGCTCGTGGACGGTCTGGAAGGGCTTGCCGAGAACTGGCAGCAGATGTTGATCATCCTCTCCGTGCTGTCGATGGGCTTGGGCAATCTGCTCGCCATCGCGCAGCGGAACTTCAAGCGCATGCTGGCCTACTCGACGATTGCACATATGGGCTTCCTGCTGCTCGGACTCATCTCGGCCAGCAGCAATGGCTACGCGGCGTCGATGTTCTACGTCACCCTCTACGCGTTGATGAGCATGGGTGCCTTCGGCTCAATCATCCTGCTCTCGAGCAGCCAAGGGGACGCCGACCAGCTGTCCGACCTCACCGGGCTTGCACGGCGCAGTCCCTGGTTTGCCTTCATCCTGCTCATCCTGGTGTTTTCGATGGCAGGCGTGCCGCCATTCGGAGGCTTCTGGGCCAAGTGGTCGGTGCTCAAGGAAGTGGTGGCAGCGGACTATGTGTGGCTCGCCGGCCTTGCGGTCGTTTTCTCTCTGATCGGTGCTTTCTACTACCTGCGGGTCGTGAAGATCATGTACTTCGACGCGCCTGAGCCGGGCGCGGCACAGGTGCGATCCTCTGCCGACATGGGACTCATCCTGTCGGCCAACGGCTTGGCCGTGCTGGTGTTGGGACTCGTGCCCAATATCCTGATGCAGGTCTGTCTCGCGGCGGCGATTCCCTACGCGCCCTGAGTCCTCGTTAAAAATCGCCGACCACCCTCGGCGCGGCACGGTAACAGCCGCGCCAGTTTCAGTGCTGTAGAGGATCTCCTGCGGCGGTCCAGGCGCCCAGCCGCTGGTTCACTCTCACGGCGTCTCCGGGCTTTATCGCCGAATCCCAGGTCATGCTGTCCCGGGCGTGCACCATGATCACGGTTGAACCCATGTTGAAGCGGCCGAGCTCGGCGCCGCGGGCCAGGCTGACGCCGCCGCCAAGTCGCAAGGTGCGATGCTGCCGACCACGGTAGAGCGGAGTGAGATCGCAGAATTCCAGCGTCATGCTGCCGACCAACATCGCACCCACCATCACCAGCGCAAATTCAGCACCGCCCGTGGCCTGGCAGCGCAGCACCACTCGCTCATTGCGTGCAAAGAGTCCCGGCACCACACGTGCCGTGCGATCGTTGACCGAGAACAGGCTGCCCGGCACATACACCACTTCCATCACCCGGCAATCCGCCGGGCTGTGCACGCGGTGGTAGTTGTGGGGCGCCAGATAGACAGTGGCAAAGGCGCCGCCGCGGAAAGGGGAGGCGCTCAGCGAGTCGGTGCCAAGCAGGGATTCCACGCTGAAGTGATGACCCTTGGCCTGAAAGAGCTGGCCACCCTCGATGCGCCCGATCTGGCTGACACGACCGTCTGCCGGTGAAACCAGTGCCGCCGTGTCGTTGTCCGGCAGAGGGCGAGCACCGGGGCGCAGCGCCCGGGTGAAGAACGCATTCAAGGAATGGTAGGCCGCTGGATCAGGGTTGGCAGCTTCGTCCAGATCAATCGCATAGTGACGGCACAGGGTGGCGATGAGCCCGCGTGAGAGCCAAGGCCGCTCTGCGCGCGCGAGTTCAAACATCACGCGGGACAGAAGGTGCTGGGGCGCGAAGTATTGCGGGAACACCTTGAGCCAATCCAGCCAGAAGGGTGGGGGGGTGTGCATGTAAATCCCGCGGTTCAGGGCGCTGCGGCACTCACCGGGAACCGCGTCTCCGTGACGGCCTCCCCGCACCGCAAGGTCAACGGAACTTCGGCGCCAAGTGCCAGATCCGACACCGGCTGCATCAGCATCAGGTGCAGGCCACCGGGGGCGAGAGACAAGGTGGCACCCGGCGGAATCTCCAGGGTATCGCGCGGCACCATGCGGGCACGCCCCTCCTCGAGCAATGTCTCGTGGATCATCACATGATCGAAATAGCCGGAGCTTTCCACTGCGTCCACCACCAGTGTGGAGGCGCCATCATTCCGCAGTTCGGCATAGCCCGCCATCACGCGGGCGCCGGGCGGGGCCTCCCGGATCCAGGCGCGCTCGATGACCAGACCCTCGCATGCCTCGGTCGGACAGCAGGCCAGCAGCAAGGGCAGAAGCAATGAGGTTGGTTTCATGGTGAATCCTGCAGGAACTGGATGATTTGACCAATTTTCGCGGCAAGCTCGGGGGCTGCATGCGGTGCTGAAAAGATGGCCAGTCGCTCGAGACCCGGCCCGATGAGAAGGATGGAGGCCGTGTGATCCACCGAATATTCCTCCCCCGACCCTAGTGGCACCCGCGTATGCAGGATGCCGAGCTGGCCGGTGAGTGCCGCGAGGCGGTCCGGTGGTGCCGTCGCCGCCAGGAAGTTGCGATCGAAATGGCCCACATAGCCGGCCAGCGCCTCGGGGGTGTCTCTGGCGGGATCGACGGACACGAGGACCACCTGTCCCTGCTGCGCAAAGTCCGGTGTCTCCTCGAGCAGCTTGACTGTCTCCCGCAGGGTGGCGAGCGTCGTCGGGCACACATCGGGGCAATGTGTGAAGCCGAAGAACAGCAAGCTCCACTTGCCGCGCAGTGTGGCTTCAGTGAGAGGCTTGCCGTCCGCCCCATCGAGAGTGAAAGACTCCAGCCGGGGCGGATCGGGCCACAGCATCCCCTCCACGGGAGCCCCCGCCTCGGGGGCTGTGCGGCGAGCGAAATGAATCCCCAGCGCAAACGCCAACACCGCAACGAGCACGAGCAGAATGAGAGCAGAGCGGTCGGTGGAAGCCATGCCACGAGTATATCGGAGAAGCACCCGCACCCGACCGCGCCCCACCCCGAAATTGGTGACAGTTACCCTATTTCGGAAATAAGGAAACTGACACTAATTTCCCACTCATTTCCAAGTCTACGAGTCCGGCATCACACCCCGGCGCGAAAGCCTTGAAATCGACTCTTGGGAAATAGGGTAACTGTCACTCATTTGGCGTCAGTCATTTCTCCAGGAAACCTCCAAGCAGTCGCGGGAAATAGGGTAACTGTCACTCATTTCTGTTGGGGTTGGTGCGGCGATTGAGGTAGCGGCGTAGGGCCGCCGCAGTGGAGGGGTCGTGCTGTGCGGCAACCGTGTTTGTATGTATGTCTTCGAGCAGGGCGTCGGCCAGCACCTTGCCTAGTTCCACACCCCACTGATCGAATGAGTTGACGCCCCAGATGACGCCTTGCACAAAGGTCTTGTGCTCGTACAACGCGACAAGCGCTCCGAGGCTGCGCGGGGTGAGTTCATCCATCAAGAGGAGATTACTGGGCTGATTGCCCGGCATGGCTCGGTGCAGGGGAAGATTGATGCCTTCATCATCGGCGGCGGCGTGCTTCAGGCTCGCTGCCGTTCGACCCTGCATCAGCGCCTGCGCCTGCGCGAGACAGTTGGCAACCAGCATGTCATGGTGCCCGGACGGCGAAAGCGGGTTGTGTAGCGCGAGGATGAAATCCACCGGCACCAGGCGGGTGCCCTGGTGCAGCAGCTGAAAGAACGCATGCTGCACATCCGTGCCCAGGCCGCCCCACAGAATGGGTGCGGTATGGCCGGTCACCACCTCATTATCGTGCGTGATCCGCTTGCCGTTGCTTTCCATCTCCAGTTGCTGGAGATAGCCGGGTAGGTGCGCCAGTCGTTGTTCATACGGCACCACTGCAAAGGTTTCAGCCCCCAGGAAGTTGCTGTTCCAGATGCCGACCAGCGCCAGCAGAACGGGCAGATTGTCACCCCAGGGTGCCTCGCGAAAATGCCGGTCCATGTCCGCGGCGCCTGCCAGCAACTCCTCGAATTTTTCCATGCCGACGGCCATTGCCACCGGCAGGCCGATCGCAGACCACAGGGAAAATCGACCGCCCACCCAGTCCCAGAGCGGCAGGATGCGTGATTCGTCAATACCGAATTCACGCGCCCGATCAGGCCGCGCGGTGATGCCGAGGAAGTGTGGCGCGCGACGGGCGGGATCCGGGCAGGCCTCGGCCAGCCAGGCTTGAGCCGTGCGCGCATTGCGCATCGTCTCCGTGGTGGTGAATGATTTTGAGGCGACGATGAACGCGGTACGGGCAGGGTCGAGATTACGCAGCGCATGGGTGATGTCACCCCCGTCTACGTTGGAAACGAAGTGCAGACGGACCAAAGGTGAGGCTTCGTCGCGCAGCGCGTTGCAGGCCATGCGGGGGCCGAGATCAGATCCGCCGATGCCGAGATTCACCACATCGGTGATGG
>Ga0194123_10005007_pt1 | contig 14545 bp, 13 predicted proteins | sample TA2MahsurfametaG_5_FD_155479 | JGI IMG/M metagenome (GOLD analysis project Ga0194123, IMG submission 155479) | Freshwater microbial communities from Lake Tanganyika, Tanzania - TA2015023 Mahale A surface | ecosystem: Environmental > Aquatic > Freshwater > Lake | place: Tanzania: Lake Tanganyika... | reverse complement strand
TATCCGCCGCCATTACCAACTTCTTTTGCTTCGTTATCAATAACTTTAACGCTAATTCCAGGAAGTGATCTCATTGCAGATCCTGGCTTTGTAGCTGTTATTCCTGGAAGAGGCGAGATCATGATGGCGCCAGTCTCGGTCTGCCACCAGGTATCAACTATTGGGCAGTTATCTGAGCCAATTACCTTTCGATACCAGATCCATGCCTCTGGATTTATTGGCTCGCCAACAGAGCCAAGAAGCCTTAAGGATTTTAAGTTAAATCCATTCGGATGTTCATCTCCCCACTTCATCCAAGTTCTAATAAGAGTGGGCGCGGTATAAAGAATCGTCACCTTATATTTTTCAATAATTTCAAAGATCCGCCCCTTATGGGGAGTATCTGGAGTTCCTTCATAGATAACCTGCGTTGCGCCATTAATCAGAGGTCCATAGACCACATAAGAATGGCCAGTAATCCAGCCAACATCTGCAGTGCACCAGTAGATATCTTTTTCAGGCTTTAGATCGAAAACCATTTTGTGAGTAAAGGCGGCCTGGGTGAGATATCCCCCGGTGGTATGGGCAATACCTTTAGGTTTAGCGGTAGTTCCTGAGGTGTAGAGAATAAAGAGTGGATGCTCGCTATCAAAAGCCTCAGCCTCATGCTCACTACTTTGTCTATCAACTAACTCATGCCACCAGATGTCTCGATCCGTAAAAGAAACCTCTTGTCCTGTTCTTCTTACTACCAAAACGTTTTCAACGTTAGTTTCACCCTTTAGAGCTTCATCAACAATTGATTTAAGGGCAAAGGCGCTACCTTTTCTAAAGCCACCATCTGCAGTAATCACCAAGCTGGCATCAGCATCTTGAATCCTTGCAAGAAGTGAATCTGCAGAAAATCCTCCAAAGACCACGCTATGGGCAGCGCCAACTCTTGCGCAGGCAAGCATTGCAATTGCTGCCTCTGGAATCATTGGCATATAGATTGCAACTCGATCACCACTTTTAATTCCAAGCGATTTTAGAGCATTAGCGCACTTTTTAACTTCAGTAAGTAGCCGGCTATAGGTAATCTGCTTACTATCTCCAGGTTCACCTTCAAAGAGAAATGCAATTCGATCCCCGCGTCCCTCTAAAACATGGCGATCAAGTGCGTTATACGAAGCGTTGAGCTTTCCTCCATTAAACCACTTTGCAAAAGGGATCTGCCAATCTAAAACCCGATCCCATTTCTTATGCCAATAAAGATTTCCTGCTTGCTCTTCCCAGAACGCTAAATAATCTCTATCAGCTCTTTCATAGATTTCTTGTTTAGCATTTGCTTGAGAAGCAAATTCTTTTGTTGGTGGAAATGTTCTATTCTCACTTCCAAGGTTTGATAGCGCCTCACTCATATTGTCAGATTACCAGCGTTGAGTTTTCCCCACTACGGCCTAGAGGCAGGAATCTAAAAGAAAGTTATGGGGCATATTGCCCACCTTCGCAAGCTGCGAAAAGAAATCGACCTCAAAGTAGAAAGCAAGGCGAGTATGTATCTATTAGCACCAGCAATTGGCTTCTTTGGCACCAATCTCTATGACTTCCTACTTAGAGTGGTAGGGTCTGAGATTTTAAGGACGGTAGCCTCCTTCATCATTAGAAGCGCGCTAACGCGTATCGGGCTATGAGAATTGATCGAAGGTGACTTCTAGGTCCTGAGGAGTGATTTCGCTCTACGCGTGACACTCCCCATGAGCTCCCTAGGTAGAGAATTACTCGAGGAAACACTCGAGAATATTTGTGTATTTGCGCTAGAAAGTAGGATGGGGGATGAGTCAATAATCGTTACCTAAAGAAAGGCCAAGAGAGCGATGCCAGCCGGATCTAATAGTTCACATGGAAAAGTGCTTGTTACGGGCGCTGACGGCTTCATTGGCTCGCACTTAACCGAAACCCTCGTCCGTCAAGGATTTAAAGTTAGGGCTTTCGTCTATTACAACTCATTTAATTCATGGGGCTGGCTTAATCATTGCGAGGAAGATGTAAAGGGTCAATTCGAAGTCTTTGCCGGTGACATTCGCGATCCGCATGGGGTTAAAAACGCAATGACTGGTTGTGACGCAGTACTTCACCTTGCAGCCTTAATTGGAATTCCCTTTTCCTATCATTCACCCAGTACCTATGTAGAGACCAATATCAACGGAACACTTAACGTATTACAAGCGGCAAGGGATCTAGACGTTAGCCGAATCATTCACACATCAACTAGTGAAGTTTATGGAACGGCGCAATTTGTCCCAATCACCGAACAACATCCTCTTCAAGGCCAATCACCTTATTCAGCTTCTAAAATAGCAGCTGATCAATTAGCTTATTCTTTCTATTCATCTTTTAATTTACCTGTCATCACACTTCGCCCCTTTAATACCTATGGGCCAAGACAATCAGCGAGAGCAGTGATTCCAACAATAATTACTCAGCTAGCAAATAAAGCCAGCACTATTAATTTAGGCGCAACTAAACCAACTCGTGATTTTAGTTTTGTTGAAGATACCGTGTCAGGATTTATTGCTGCTCTTAAAGGCGAGAAAGGCGCTGGCGAGACAATCAACCTTGGAAGTAATTTTGAAATTTCAATTGGGGACACTGCAAAACTAATCGGAGAGATTATGGGCTTATCAGTACAAATCTCTATCGAAGAAGAGCGTCTAAGGCCTGAAAATTCTGAAGTCGAAAGACTCTGGGCTGACAACTCGAAAGCTCTTGAGATTCTGGGCTGGAAACCCTCATATGAGGGCCTAAATGGCTTTAGGGAAGGTTTAGCCAAGAGCATTGATTGGTTCACCGAGCCTGAGAATTTAAAGCTCTATAAGTCGGGTATTTACAACCTGTGAGGACCACCGTGGATTCAACTGCATTTGTTAGTCACATAGTGGAGGCAATTAGAGGCGTCGTGGGCACTGGGCCAGCCGCGCTTCATGAGCCTAGCTTTGATGGCAATGAGTGGATCTATTTGAAGGAGTGCCTAGATTCAAATTATGTATCATCGGTTGGAAAGTTTGTAGACCAATTTGAACTATCACTTGCTAATTACACAGGAGCTAAATATGCAATATCTGTAGTTAATGGCACCGCCGCCCTTCAGATAGCTCTAAAGCTTGCTGGAGTTAATAGCGGGGAGGAAGTGCTTTTACCAGCTCTAACTTTTGTTGCAACAGCAAATGCAGTTTCTTATCTTGGCGCAATTCCTCACTTTGTCGATAGTGAGGAAAGCACCCTTGGCATCGATGTTGTGAAGTTGAGAGAGTACTTAAGTGCAACTACAGAAAAACATTCTGGTTTATGTATTAACAAGTCCACTAAGAGAGTAATACGAGCCCTCGTGCCCATGCACACATTTGGTCATCCATCTGATCTTGAGCAACTCTTATCAATTGCAAGAGACTTCAATCTAGTCCTAGTAGAAGATGCAGCAGAATCCCTTGGAAGCTTTTATAAGGGACAACACACCGGAACCTTTGGGCTACTTGGTACTTTGAGTTTCAATGGCAATAAGACGATTACTACGGGTGGGGGTGGTGCGATACTTACAAGTGACCAAGCACTTGCTAGACGCGCAAAGCATCTAACAACTACTGCCAAGATTTCTCACAAGTGGGAATTTGAACATGATGAAGTCGGCTATAACTATCGGATGCCAAATATAAATGCCGCACTTGGCTGTGCGCAGATGGAGAAGCTGCCTGAGAAGATAAGTTCAAAGCGAGAGCTTTTTAAAAAGTATAAGGAGCGATTTAAGTTCATTTCAGGGGCCTTGATTTTTGAGGAGCCTAGCAATTGTCACAGTAATTACTGGCTCCAAACGCTTTTATTGGAAGACGACAATCTAACCCTGAGGGACTCTGTTTTGGAGGCAATTAACAATGAGGGATTTACGGCAAGGCCTGCCTGGAAACTTATGAACACCCTAGCCCCTTATCGAAACTCGCCAGCTATGTCGTTAGAGAGTGCCAATTCTCTCTATCGACGAGCAATTAATATACCCAGTAGTCCTATTTTGTCCTCAGGAACAAGATGAGTAAGAATTTAATATTAATTGGGGCTGGAGGGCATGCCCGATCATGTATCGATGTTATTGAGCAAGAAGGCAGGTTCAACATCATTGGCTTAGTCGGCATCGAAAGTGAACTGGGTTTGCAGGTAAGTGGATATGAAGTCATAGCGGCGGATAAAGATATTTCGACCTTGAGCGGTAAAGCTCAATTCGCGTTAGTCGCTTTAGGGCAAATTTCCTCTCCAAATGCCAGAATGAGTCTTTTTCAAATAGCTTTAAAAGCTGGATTTGAACTTGCTAGCATTGTATCTCCTTCAGCTTATGTATCCCCGTCTGCCCAAATTGGCAGAGGTACAATTGTTATGCATGGAGCTATTGTTAATTATGGAGTAAAGGTTGGCAGTAATTGCATAATTAATAGCAGAGCACTTCTAGAACACGATTCCATAGTCTCAGATAACTGCCATATATCTACGGGAGCAATTTTAAATGGTGGAGTAATTGTTAATGAAGGTTGCTTTATCGGTAGTGGAACTATTATCAAAGAGGGAGTCGCAATCGGCGAGCGATCTGTAGTTGGAATGGGTTCTCTATTGCGCGCAAGTTTGAGTGCAAATAGTCGTTTTCTTGGGAAGTCGCTGACATGAGAACTATGATTATTGCAGAGGCTGGTGTGAACCATAACGGAGACTTAGGGACGGCCAAGAGACTAATTGAAGTGGCGGCAAAATCAGGCGCGGATTATGTAAAATTTCAAACCTTCAGTGCCAATCAGCTCGTCACTAAAAAAGCACGCAAAGCTCGATATCAGATTCAAGGATCTATTTCTGATGACTCTCAATTTGAGATGTTGAGAAGGCTAGAACTAAATGAACTGATGCATAGAGAATTAATAGAAGAGTCAAGAGCTCAAGGTATTGGTTTTATATCATCTGCTTTCGATATTGAAAGTGCGAATATGTTGCTTTCGTTTGGTCAAGACATCTTTAAAATCCCCTCTGGTGAGATAACAAACCTTCCTTATTTACGTCACATAGGAGGATTTAGAAAGAGAGTTATTCTCTCAACAGGAATGTCTAATTTACAAGAGGTTTTAGATGCCCTCAAAATACTAAATATTGCAGGAACTTCTAATTCTCAAGTGACGGTCCTTCATTGCACAAGCGCTTATCCTGCACCTGTTGCTGATGTGAACTTATTGGCTATGAAAACAATGAAGGAAGCTCTAAATATAGAGGTCGGATATTCTGACCATACGCTTGGTTTTGAGGTTGCGATTGCAGCAGTTGCACTCGGAGCATCGGTGATCGAGAAACACTTTACCCTTGATAGAAATCTTCCAGGCCCTGACCATAAGGTAAGTCTTGAACCTGATGAGTTGAATTCTATGGTTGCAAAGATACGAAATATAGAGAAGGCTCTTGGAGATGGAGTGAAGCGTCCGATGCAAAGCGAACTTGAGAATATAGATTTAGTCAGAAGGTCGATAGTGGCGAAGTGTTCCATCAATCAAGGGGAGACTTTTTCTGAGTTGAACCTAGCAGTAAAAAGACCAGGAACTGGAGAATCTCCCATGAGCTGGGATCGCATAGTTGGCATGAAAGCAAGTAAAGACTATATTGCAGATGAGTTCATTGATGAAGCGTAAAATCTGCGTGGTGACTGGTAGTCGAGCCGATTATGGATTACTTAAGCTTGTTATGAAGGGGATAAAAGTAGAACCAAATCTAGCGCTACAAATCATTGCTACTGGAATGCACCTATCTCCTACGTTTGGGCTTACATATAAAGAGATTGAGAGCGATGGTTTTGTAATCGATTACATGGTTGAGTCTCTTTTATTATCTGATACGCCGGCTGATATTGCTCAAGCTACAGCCAAGTCCATGATGGGCTGCGCCAAGGCCTTTGGAGAACTAGAGCCTGACCTAGTTCTAATTTTGGGGGATCGTTTTGAAATACTTGCCGCTGCTACGGCAGCAGTACTTGCAAGAATTCCTATAGCACATATCCATGGTGGCGAAGTAACAGTAGGCGCGTATGACGAGGCCTTTCGTCATTCAATTACAAAGATGGCAAATATCCACTTTGTTGCCACAGAGGAATATCGGAGACGAGTTATTCAGCTTGGTGAGAATCCAAGTTCTGTTCACTTTGTTGGTGGACTCGGAGTTGATGCCATTCGTCACTTAAATTTTTTGAGCAAAGATGAGGTTGAGCAGACTTTGGGAATTAAATTTAGCTCCAAGAGTTTGTTAGTGACCTTTCATCCATCAACTCTTGAGGAACTAACACCCCTAGAGCAGGTTAATGAGTTATTAGCTGCATTGATTGAAAGGTCAGAGATTATGTTGATTTTTACCATGCCAAACGCTGATACGGGCGGACTTGAAATAATGGAACAAATCAATAAATTTGTTAAAGAGAGAAGTAATGCCTATAGTTTCAAGTCATTAGGTCAGCAACAGTATCTGTCCTGTATGGCACAGGTCGATGGAATTTTGGGCAATTCTTCAAGCGGAATATTAGAAGCTCCATCACTTAAGGTTGGGAGTATCAACATAGGAACCCGTCAACTTGGAAGAGTGCAGTCAGAGAGTGTAATAAACTGTGCAATTAACAAAGAACACATCAAATCATCTATCGATAAATTGTATTCGAGGGAGTTTCAGTTAGTCTTAGATAATTGTACGAGCCCTTACGGCGAAGGAGGGGCTAGCAACAAGATAATCAAAATGTTACGTGAGTATAAATTAGATGGAATTTCCCGTAAGGTGTTCTATGACTTAACTGAAGTTTTCCAAGTAGGTTTTCTTCAATGATAAAGGTTAATGAATTAGGGAAAGCCATACTTCCAAAGCATGCGCGAGTGTCGGACGCCATAGAAGCATTAAACGAATCTACGTTACGGATAGTTCTTATCATCGATTCAGATAAGAAGCTTTTAGGTACCGTGACTGACGGAGATATTAGGAGGGGCTTACTCCGTGGTCTGAATCTAACAAGTTCAATTTCCGAGATAATAAATCCCAATCCCATTATTGTCCCAATCAGCTTTACTCGGGATAGAGTGTTGCAAATGATGTTGCAGTACAAGGTATATCAAATTCCAGTTGTAGACGATGAATCGGTATTAGTGGGCCTCCACCTTCGGGACGAAGAAAGGGCTATTGAAAGTCGCCCTAACTTGATGGTTATCATGGCCGGTGGAAAGGGCACAAGACTGCTACCACGAACTGAGACGATACCAAAACCAATGTTAACTGTGGCGGGCAAACCAATTTTGGAGCACATTATTGAGCGTGCCAAGGCAGAAGGAATTTTGCACTTTATTCTATCAGTGCATTATTTAGCAGAAGTAATTCAAAATTACTTTGGCGATGGCAAAGCTTTTGGGGTGAACATTTCTTACACTATCGAAAATTCACCTCTTGGAACGGCGGGAGCATTAGGTTTGATTGATCCAGAACCATTAGAACCTATTGTTGTAACAAACGGTGATGTCTTGACCGATATCAAGTATGGAGAATTAATCGACTTTCACACGGAAAATGCAGCGGAAGCTACAATGGCTGTTCATGTGTATCAATCGCCAATTCCCTACGGAGTTGTTAGAACCAATGGTTTAGAGATTACTGGATACACCGAAAAACCCGTAGCTCAATTCTTGATCAATGCAGGTGTCTATGTACTTAGCCCACAGGCATTGAAACTTATTGACAAATTTACTGCGACTGATATGCCAAACTTATTTTCTAGTATACAAAAAAGCGAAAAGAAAGTCATTGCTTACCCAGTGCATGAAAAGTGGATAGACATTGGCACAAAGGAGAGCTTTAATGAGGCATTATATTCATTTAAAGAGACTTCAGAAGAGAGTACTTAGTTTGAAACTTGAAGATTAGTGAGGCTCGTGGTTAAACCTAACTCATTCAAGACCTCAAATATATTGTGTCGGTTAGATGATATAATCCGAAAGTAGCGATTAATCCCGAGGAGTCTTTTGTGAAAAATACGCGAAACGTTATTGAACGTTATAATCTTCCACAAGAAGTCAAATTTTGTATTAATTGTGTAATTTCTAACCAACGACCACGAATTTCATTTAATGATGGGGGACTATGTTCAGCTTGTTCGTTTTCGTCAAGAAAGAAGTTGATTAATTGGCAAGAGCGAGAGTCTGAGTTGATCAGTTTGCTTGATAGGTTTCGTTCCAAGTCTGGCAACTACGATGTCATTGTTCCCTGCAGTGGTGGAAAAGATGGAAGTTTTGTAGCACACCAACTAAAGTACAAATATGGAATGAATCCATTAACTGTCACTTGGTCTCCATTAAGGAGATCTGTCATCGGAATGAAAAACCTAGACAATTTTATTAAGGCTGGATTTAATCATCTGTTGGGTACACCAGATCCAATAGTCACAAGTAAACTTACAAGGCTAGCGTTTATTGAGTTGGGCGATCCATTTCAACCTTTTATCTATGGGCAAACTAATTTTCCTTTAGAAATTTCTGTTAGATATCAGATACCATTAATTATGTATGGAGAAAACGGCGAAGTTGAGTATGGCGGAGATACCAAAAACGAAAATAGGCCCACTAGAGAAATTTCGGACCACGAAAAGCATTATTTTTCAGGGGTCTCCCCAGAATTCTGGCTTGAGCACGGTATAAGTGAACGAGACTTAAGGCCTTTTCGCGCCCCGGATTATAATAGAGTTTTAGAAAATAGAACCGAAATTCATTTCTTAAGTTACTATAAATTTTGGGACCCACAGGAAAACTTCTACTATGCTCAACAAAATACTGGGTTTTCAACTAATCATGAGAGATCAGAGGGAACCTATTCAAAGTACGCAAGTTTAGACGACGAGTTAGATGGATTTCATTATTATCTGGCGTACATTAAATTTGGAATAGGAAGAGCCACTTCTGATGCTGCTCACGAAATTAGAGACGGAAAAATCACCCGCGATGAAGGGATAGCACTAGTAAAGAAATATGATCATGAGCGGCCAAAAAAATACTTACGTGAATTTCTGAACTACTGCAATATTTCCGAAAATGACCTGGAAGAAGTCATTGATAGTTGGCGGTCCCCTCACTTGTGGAAGCTTGAAGACGGTAAGTGGTCTCTGCGTCATGCAGTTTGGCACGAATAGGCATAGATTGAGTCAGGAAAACTTCAGGCTGATAGCTAGACTGGACATTAAGGGCTCGAAGTTAATAAAGAGTATAAATTTAGAGGGACTAAGGGTCTTAGGAAGTCCAAACACCTATACCGTTGAATACTACAAAGATGGAATTGACGAAATCATTTACATGGATTGTGTGGCGAGTTTGTACGGGAGAAATCAACTTTCGGAATTACTCCGAGAAGCTACTAGAAATGTTTTTGTGCCAATAACTGCAGGAGGAGGTGTTAGAACACTAAACGACGCCCGAGAGTTACTAAGAAGTGGGGCAGATAAAATTGCTGTTAACACGGCAGCTGTGGCGGACCCAAGTTTGATCTCGAGACTTGCTAAAGAATTTGGTAGTCAATGCGTCGTGTCATCAATCGAGGCAAAAAAATTAGACGGTTTTCATTGGGAGGTTTTTGTAGAAAATGGGCGCCAACCTACAAAAAGAGATGTAGTAGAGTGGGCAAGTGAGTGCGCAAATCGAGGCGCAGGCGAAATTTTGCTGACTTCTATCGATAGAGAGGGAACCACAAAGGGATTTGATCTCGATTTAAATTCAAAAGTTAGTGACAAGGTGGGTATTCCAATTATTGCTTCAGGCGGAATGGGTAAGGTTCAGGATTTGATAGACCTCAAGAAACATTCCAAAGTGAGCGCTGCTGCTTTTGCCAATGTTTTGCATTACAAAGAAACAACGGTAAGGAGAATTAGAGAAGAATTAATTAGAAGTGGTATATCTGTCAGATATTATGAGTGATTCTAAGGTTGTTATTCTAGACTATGGTTCAGGAAATTTGGAAAGCATTCAGCAAGCCCTACGAGAAATCGAAGAGGAATCTGAGGTTACCAACGACAGATTAAAAATTCGTAAAGCATCAAAATTAATTCTTCCTGGCGTCGGAGCTTTTCCTTCTGCCATGAAGAAGTTGATTGATCGAGGATTAGTGGAAACAATTCAAGAATTTGCTCAGACCGGCAAACCGTTATTGGGAATTTGCCTGGGCATGCAACTCTTAATGGATTCAAGCAAAGAATTCACATTGACTAAAGGCTTGGGATTAGTACAGGGAGATGTTACTCAATTAAGCGATAAGCAAATAGTGAGAGAAAATCGTCGCATACCTAATGTGGGATGGTATGAAGTTAAAAATACAAAAGAGAATTTAAAGGGATCTGTTTTGGAGGGGCTCCAGGAGAAGGACTCGTTCTATTTCGTTCATTCATTTGTATGTAATCCATCAATTGAGTCGGATGTCTTTGGAAAGACATCCTTTGGAGTTTCACCTTTTTGCTCAGTTGTAGTTAAGGAAAATATAACTGGGGTACAATTTCATCCTGAAAAAAGTGGTAAAAGCGGGCTGAGAATTCTTGAGAATTTTGCTAACTTATGAAGTATTTGGCGGTGATTCCAGCTCGAGGTGGCTCTCAAAGGCTCCCAAATAAGAATATTTTAACACTCAACAATAAACCGTTACTTCAATGGACTATAGACTTCGCGATGTCGCTTCAAAATATTGAAGATGTTGTACTTTCTACTGACAGTCAAACGATAATAGATTCAATTGAACCAAAAGAGATATTACTTCCTTGGCTGAGGCCAAGTTATTTATCAACAGATAATTCCTTAACGTCAGATGTTTGTCTTCATGCTTTAGAGTGGTATGAGAAAACTCTTGGCCATGTAGATGCTGTTATAACTCTTCAACCTACTTCACCTTTTCGTTCCCTAGACACTTTTGAAAAGGCAAGAGGATTATTCGAGCTACATGAGACAAAAACTGTTCTCACAGTCATTGGGCAATCATTCAAGAGAGATTCATTATGGTACCGAGATTCAGATGTGCTTAAAAGGTTAAGAGATATTCCCAGTCTTTGGAGTGGCCAATTACTGAATGATGAGCTTGTTTATCCATCAGGAAACCTCTATATAACGAATGCAAATTATTTGAAACAGCATAAGTCTTTGCTGAGCCCCAACATGATTTCACTGAAATCCATTAATCGTTATGAAGATATTGACATAGATGAAGTGGCAGACTTTGAGTTGGCAAATATTATAGCCAAGTACTTAACCGAGTAATCACACAAGCGTCAAAAGATTTGCTCTTAAAGCCTCGTATTCACGTAAATTAACTCACAATGAAACTATGAAGTTTGTTCGCGCAATGGCAACTCCCAAAGAATGTGTAGTTCCGAGGATAAATTAACACTATCTACAGCATCCTGCATCGGTTGTAGGAATTTCTCACTCTGCCTCAGAGCCCAATCGCTAAAAGCTTCAGTGCCATTTTCCCCAAGTTTATTTCTTATCTTGTTAGCGAAATCTAGAGCATCAGATCCAAAGCTCCATGACGCAAGTCTTTTCATATGATAGTTTTTTTCAATCCAGTTAATAGACTCCCATGTAAAGATATTTGTGTAATCGGATCCAATTATTCTGCTTCTTTGCTCTGGCATCGCTGATTCAAGAAGGAGCCCAATGGAGAACATTGGTACTTTTTGGAAAGTCCAACGAACTCCGCTTCGTATCATTGACTCCAGCGCTTTGCAGGGGTCTTTCAAATGAGGTAAAACGCAAAGCATAGTGACGATATCAGTGAATTTTGAGGCGAAAATTTCATCAACTGAATTTAGAGAAACGAGAGAAACACTCTCACTCAGACCATTAAGTGCAGCCTGATCAACAGCCACTGGTAGCGAGTCGACTCCTTGAACATTTTTAAAACCAACATTCTGGAGGGCCTTTACAAAGTGTTCAGAACCGCAACCAAAGTCCAGAACAGCTTTTCCGGTTGCATTGCAATGACCGGAAAGTTGATCTAAAAGAAATGAGGCTTTGGGTTCATATATATACGCTGCACTACAGAATCAAAATCTGTAGCCATAGCGGACTGAGTAAACTCATCTGAGTAGGGGCGTGAACAGATGCAATCTGATTCAAAACTACCATACGCATAGTTCAAGAATTCTGCTGTCAATTCATGGTTTCCGTTTATGTGACCGCAATGATCACAAACAGTGTAAACTATGGATCTGATTTGAAAGGCTTTCTCTTTTGTAAGTCTTTCAGAGCAGATAATACAAAATTTTCTTATGTTTCCTGTGGCATAAAACTTTTCAGTTGCAATTTGATTCAGAGTCGCCTTTAAGTTTTGATCTTGATTTTCTTTTCTAAACCATGCAACATCCTGAATACCTCGTCCTTATTTATGATTCGTAATCCCAGAATATTACTCGATACACGCTCTACATCAGACTTTCGAGAAGGGATAATTGTTGAAATTTCTAGACACTCCCACAAATATAGACGTCCTACCTTTAGGTTGATGCAACAATCGCGGAATGTCCGCAATTGTTTTGCTTGGTGCTCAATGGGGCGATGAGGGCAAGGGAAAAGCAACGGATCTTCTCGGTAATAGAATAAAATATGTAGTCCGCTATCAAGGTGGCAATAACGCTGGACATACTGTTGTAATTGGCAATCAAAAGTTTGCACTCCATCTTCTTCCTTCGGGAATTCTCACCCCTAATTGCATCCCAGTTATTGGAAATGGCGTTGTAATTGATCCTGCAGTATTGCTTGAAGAAATCGCTGGTTTAAATGAGCGCGGGGTTGAAACCTCAAATCTAAAGATTTCAACTAATGCTCATCTAATTACTCCTTATCATCGCACGATAGATAAGGTATCTGAGAGATTTTTAGGAAAGTCAAAGATTGGAACAACTGGGCGAGGAATAGGTCCAGCATATTCCGATAAAATAAATCGCATTGGAATTAGAGTCCAAGATCTCTTTGATACCTCAATTCTTAGACAGAAAATCGAAGGCGCTCTAAGAGATAAGAACCAGGTTTTAATTAAAGTTTTTAATCGCAAAGGTTTAGAAGTTGTTGAAGTTTTAAACGAGTATCTCCAATATGCAGAGATTTTAAAACCATACGTTACTGATACATCACTCCTATTAAATCAAGCACTTGAAAGAGGAGAGAACGTTTTACTTGAAGGCTCGCAAGGAACTCTTCTTGATGTTGATCATGGCACCTACCCTTTTGTTACTTCATCAAATCCAACTGCAGGAGGAGCTTCAACTGGCTCTGGAATTGGACCAACCCGGATCTCAAGAGTGATTGGAATTGTTAAGGCCTACACAACTCGCGTTGGCTCAGGGCCTTTTCCAACTGAGCTCTTTGATGAAGATGGCGAGAAACTACGCTCAATTGGCGGCGAATTTGGCACAACCACTGGACGCTCAAGAAGATGTGGCTGGTATGATGCTCCAATTGCAAGATATGCGGTAAGAATCAATGGCATCACAGATTTCTTCTTAACCAAGCTTGATGTATTAACTGGTTGGGAGAAGATCCCAGTCTGTGTTGCCTATGAGATAGATGGAAAAAGAGTTGAAGAACTTCCAGCCTCTCAAACAGATTTTCATCACGCAAAGCCGATATATGAATACCTTCCAGGCTGGAGCGAAGATATCTCTAAGGCTAGAGCGTTATCCGATCTCCCTAAAAACGCTCAGAGCTATATCAAGTTCTTAGAAGAAATCTCAGGTGCTCCGATGAGCGCTATCGGGGTAGGACCTGGACGAAATGAAACAATCTCTATAAGGGAGTTGATCTAATTGAGGAAGATTCTAGTTGTGGGCGGCGCTGGATATATCGGTGCTCATGTTGCCTATCTTCTTCAAGAAAATGGCTATGGGGTAAGAATCTATGATGATTTTTCAAATGGAATAAAATCTCGAATTGAAGGCAAATTTAGCGATGTGGTAATTGGAGATGTTTTAGATAGACAAGTTTTAATTAGCGCCTGTGAAGGAATTGATGTGGTAATTCACCTAGCTGCTAAGAAGGCAGTAGGAGAATCTGTTGATAACCCTTTAAAGTATTATGAAAACAATGTCGGCGGAACCCTAAATCTTCTTGCAGCAATGAGTCTAAAAGGTGTGAAGAAAATAGTTTTCTCTTCCACAGCTGCTGTATATTCGCCAAGTGAGAAGTTATCGATTGCCGAGGATGATTTAACTGAGCCACTCTCGCCATATGGCCAGACAAAGCTTCTTTCTGAGAAGCTAATAAGCGCTGTTGCTAAAGCGGAAAATCTATCTGCTATCTCACTTAGGTATTTCAATGTTGTGGGAGCGCTCAGAGATGAGTTTGCTGATAACTCTAAAGATAACCTTGTTCCTAAGGTCTTTGCCGCTCTAAAGGCAGGGAAAAACCCTGAGATATATGGCAGTGATTACCCCACAAAAGATGGCAGCTGCATCAGGGATTACATCCATATCTCAGATCTAGCTAAGGCTCACCTAGTGGCTCTAGAGAAAGTATTTTCAACA
>Ga0194123_10004999_pt1 | contig 14560 bp, 7 predicted proteins | sample TA2MahsurfametaG_5_FD_155479 | JGI IMG/M metagenome (GOLD analysis project Ga0194123, IMG submission 155479) | Freshwater microbial communities from Lake Tanganyika, Tanzania - TA2015023 Mahale A surface | ecosystem: Environmental > Aquatic > Freshwater > Lake | place: Tanzania: Lake Tanganyika... | reverse complement strand
CAGTTACCTCAGCAAGGAGGCCAGTAAAGGCTGCGTGCTCTGCGGTAGTGCCGCGGCGACGCTGAACAGCGGTAGACATTAGATCGTCCCGTAGTTAGTGGTTTGCGCACCGGCAGCGACGGTGATGCTGCCCCAACTTAAGTAATAACCCACAGCATTGATAGTGGTAACAATCGTTTGGGCTGAGGTTGCACTGCTTGCTGCAGCTTGTGCGTGATACTTCGCGCTGAACTCACCTCCTGCGACTGCTCCATTGGTTTTTATAGCCCAGTCGCTGGCCAGTGTCGCGGAAGCAGTTGCGCTGGCTTGACTGGCAGCTGCTGCTGATTGGCTGGCAGCTGCTGCTGCAGACGCCGCTTGAGCAGCAGCGGTGTTGGTGTCAACCTGCAGAATCTCGTTGATGTTGTCGCTGATGATCTGCGCAACTGCTGTGCCAACCGTGAAACGCACAAAGGTGTAGGTGTGCAGCGTGCCGGTTGACAGCACCTGCATGCCGCAGTTGGTGATTGGGCTGGTGCCTGTAATGCCAGTAATGGTGACTGCAGTGGCGTTGACCGTAGTGGCGTTGGTCGACGTGCCTGATGCGTTCCAGGCCAACCCAGTGGCATCCGTCACAGCCACCAATACGCCGGCATCCGGCTGCCCCGCAAGATCAACAACCCCTGCATTGGGGAATGTGACCTCAGTAGCTACCACCTGGTAGCTACCTATGTCGTTTAGCAGGTCGACAATCCGTGCGTTAATGGCTGACGTTGTTGCAATGGCAACGTCGCTGTTGCTCCAAACCTCAGTGCTGTCAATGGTTTCGGTGGTTTTGTTCCACCGAGTAGCGTCCGCTGTGTCTACATAAGCCTTGGTGGCTGCGTCTGTGTTGTTGACTGGCGCTGGAACGACAGGGCTGCTGGTAAAAGTTTTGACCCCAGCCACTGTCTGGTTGGTGGTCAGCTTGATAAAGGCCCCGTCTGCATAGGCAGTGACCGCTGCATCGCCTGCATCGACATAGGTCTTGGTAGTGCCGTCAGTGCCTGTGGTTGGGGTGCCAAGGCCTGTGACCTTGAACCCGCCCATGGACAGGTTTCCGGTCATGGCATCCGTGCCATCACGCTTCAGTCGCAGGTTGGCCTGCGTGTCGACGTAGCTCTTAGTGGCAGCGTCCTGTGCGTTGTTTGGGTTGGCAACGTTGATGATTGGTTGGTTTTGCGCGTTTAGACCGCCAGGGGTTGGAACAAAAGCCAATGCCGCTTTGTCGTCCAGCTCTTGCTCAATGAACAAGTGCTGCAGGTTGCTGGTGTCAAAGTCGGCTGCCACTGGTGTGGAGCCGTCCACAAAGTCAACCAGTACCGCGTCGACAGGCGTGGTCCGGGCAACCTTGACCGAAGCGCCATTGGCAGGCGCCGTTGCGAGCTGCACTGTGCCGTTGTTGACCCAGGTGAAATTCTGGCTGACGTTGTTGACTAAAACGGTTACGTGCTCTCTCCTGATGTAGGAGAAGGGCACGTTGAATTGGGTTAGAGCGCCGTTCCCCGTGTAGGTGACGTAGGAGTAAGCCATCAGCGCAGAGCCTCTATGAAGGACTGTGGGTCGGTCTCTTGACCGTATTTAAGCCGAAACTGGACGTCACGGTTAGCTCCTTCGGAGTAATCCTTGTTCTCCATTAGCCGCTTGCCGTAAGGCCCTGTAAGGAAGGTCTCGCGGCCTAGCGCCAAAAACTTGCTGATCACGGTGTTCAAGGCAGCAACGCGCAGGCTTTTCACCTGTTCACTGGGTCGGCCCTGTGGGCTCTGCTGGTACAGGTCGCTCTTTATTTCTTCATCTAATGCCTGCAGCAGCGTCCTGCCGAACTGATCGGGTGTACGGCTGACGGCCAGGATGTACTGCTCAAATTCAACAGGGCTTAAGCGGTTTTCTTTAATTGTTCCGCCATTGGTAAAGTCCGTAGCCCTTGGCCCAACAAAACTGGAACCAAGGCCGGCCAATTGTCCCATTTCCCTAAGCACTGGTATTCCAGGGTCTCGTTTTACTAAAAATGATGATTGAGGTCCTAGTTGCAGGAACGACGCCAGCCATGGATGGTCAGTCGGCACAAATGCATCACCCCATACTCCGCTTAAGACTATTGGATCTCCAGTAATCCAGTTGCGCTTGGGAGGTAGGGACTCAGACCAGCCGGGAGTTCTGCTTTTAATTACGCTCACAGTTTCTTCAAACAAGCGCATAGCTATGTCAGGATTGTTGCTAGGTTCAACTTCTCGGGCAATAGGGTCCACAAGACGACGGGCTGCATTTAGTGCGCTGCTATAAGGCACAAAAGTTGCTGCTTGACTTTCTATGTAGCGAGCAAAAGGATTTCTGCGGTTAAAACCAATGTCAATTTCTTCAAAGCTCATTATGGCTTCAACTAGCTGTGCGAACCCTTGAAAATAAGTTTTCGATAATTGACCAGCAGCTACTGCCGTTAGCAAGTCAACGACTATGGCAGACCCCATTCGGTTAGCAGATTCTTCGCTTACTTTGTTAGCAAGTTCTTGATAATCAGCCATCGCTCCAATCAAAGACGAAAGAGGTTCAAGAGCTTTGTGACTAATCCACGGCGTCCAAGTTGTATTTCCGTTTTCATCTTTGCCAGTACGAAACCGCATGGAGTACGGTTGTTTGCCTAATTGTTCGGTCCATTTGCGTTTGGCATCAGGGTGCCACGGGCCACCGCCGGTAAATTCAACTGCGCCATGAGTCATGGCAACACTTAACGAAGTAAGAACAGTGGCACCCATGGCGACTTCGCCTCTTGCCCGGCTACGGGTCATGGCATCTTCAGAAAACACGTCACGCACCCACGTATCAGTCAGTGGGGCTAGCGGCGTACTGCGAACAGCTGCTTTGATAATGTCAGCAGGAGAGCGGTTAAAGGCATTTATTAAACTAAACAACGGAGCGGCAGCGGACTCCAGACCTCTTTGCCAAAATGCTGGTACTACACTAAACGTTCGTGAAATACCTGGAATTTCACTAAGTTGTTCTCCAAAAAATCCTTTACCTGCATTTACGTATTCTTGTGCGTAAGCCTCAGCCTTCTCGCCTTCTAAATTTTTAGCGTTGGCAAGTTCCATGCCCCGCTGCATGGTGCGCGGTTCCATGTTCGCCCAGATGTCGTCGGTAAAAGTTGCCCACCTGGCAGCAGTTATTGCATGGGGGCCATCCATGACGCCATCAAGAATGGTCTTGCCGTCAATCACAACGTCTTGCAACTTGCGATCTACTGCGGCTTGCGCATAGTCGTGGGCAAATCGCCAAGCGTCATCGCCAACAAGCCCTTGACGAGCAGCGTGATTGTAACCAGGCTGAATGTTGCGCACATATTCAAACGACGTTCCCACTAATGATTTAAATGCAGTATCAATTGACATCTGCCCACGAGTGCTCAAATTAAGAAGTTGCCATGACCATTTCTGCGCTATAGCCCAAATGCTTTTGTCTTGCACTGACAACCAGGGCAAAGTGTTTATGTTCCATGAAGGGCTGGCGTTGGCGTTAACTGCTTCAGTGTTAGCGTCTTGTTTTGCTAGGCGATCAAAGTAGTCCACCTGTGTACGATCTAAGTCAAATAGACCGCGACCCACCTTAAATGACTCAATACCAAGGCGCAAAGCGCCATGTAAATTTTGCACGTATTGACCGTACAGCATTAGCGACGTTGGTACCATTTGCATATTTCCACCAGCTACGTCGCCTGAAATTTGCACAAGAGGAAGATACGCTGTGCGAAAAGCACTACCAATAAGACTGTTCCAGAAAGTGGCGCCTGACGACAGCAATTGGCTAACTCTGTACAGCATTAAACCATTCGCTCCAATATTTGTAACTTTGCCGAGTTGCCTCCAAAAACCTAGAGAATAGCCAGGCGTAAGAGCACTTTGCGACATAGACCTGGCCAGTTCTTCCAACTCTGCAAGCACCTTGGGATTACTGTAATCGTTAGCAATAATGGCTTCACGAGTGTCTGGGCTTAATTTGACGCCAATGGTGTTAGCAATCAGATCTTCTTGGTCCTTGGCCAATTCTTTTTCAAAGTCTGCGCTGATGTCTTTGCCAGGCGGCAGCAGTTCAGCATTAGCTACAGCAGCTGTGTCGCCGTCCTTAAACGGAACGGAGCCAGGTTCAGGCCGTGGTATTTGAGTGCTACGCAGCAATTGACCCAACGGCCTGGTAACAGATGTAAAAGCATTATTGGCGCGGTATGCCTTAGCCGCGTGCACTAGCAGCTCAGCAGTAAGCTGGCCCATGTCAGCAGCTTCGTCTACGGCGCTGTTTAGCCAGCGGTTAGCAGCAAGACCGGCTCCTTTATTTGCTTCGTCAACCACCATAGCCATTGCACGCATGGCAACTAGGTTCTCTTTGTAAGCCGAAAGCGGGCCGCTAAGGCGTTTCAAATTTTGAAATACTGCTTGGGTGCTGTACTTGTTATTTTTAAGCCATGAGGCTGTCCCGGTAACGATCTGCTCGTCAGTCATTATCGGGATGCCGGTGGCATCAGGCCGACTTACCAGGTCGCTGTAAGCCCGGTAACCCTCAACCATGGCCTGTGGCTGGACAGGTTGATACGTGGTGGCACCAGAGGGCGACACAATCTTCTGGATGTTGTTGGCCAGCAGATCGTCAATAGTCATCTCACCGGCATCAATAGCTGCACGGTTGGCTTGGATTTGCTCTGCAAAGCGACGTGCCCATTCGTCATCCGGCACAGGTGCCTGGACAAGCGTGGGGGGAGCAGGGGGCGCAGGAGGAGCAGAGGGCTCATCCGGTGAGCCTGTGCCGTACTTCTGGGCTAGCTGCTGATCTCGCAGGGCAATGCGCTGCTCTAGCGGCAGGTTTGAAGCTGCCCTTGCAAGCAGGTCATCCAGCTGCTGGATCTCCTGTTGAGTGGGGCCAGCAGCAGCCGCAGGGGGTGCAACGGCCTCTGCTTCGATGGCGTCACGCTGTGCGTAGTAGTCGTTGTAGGCCTTGAGCTGAGCCTCGTATGTCTCGCGAGCAGCAGCGTCTACATCTGAGACAACACCAAAGCCTTGGGGATCGGCTTGCTGTTCTGGGCGAGTAACCTGCGGTGGCGTGGGCAGTTCAGGCTCGGGGCCCAGGGCTGCAATGCGAGCCTGGATGTCAGTTGGCGTCACTGCTTGCTCAGGTGCAGCAGCTGCGGGAGGAACTGCTGCATCGGCTGCCGGAACGGCTACCTCGTCAGCGGCACGGGCTACAGGTGCAGCCGCTCCAAGCGGCGCTTCTACTTGCGCAAGTGCTTCACGTTGCGACAGGCGAGCAGCTGCCACCTCCGACGCCAGGTCTGTGCCGCCACGGGCTTTGAAACCTTGATCCGCAATGTCTAATTTCATGGCTTGCTTCGGAGCAGCGCCACCGCCAGCCGCATCTCTAATGGCTTGCTTCACCTTGCGGCCATGGGCTACAACGTCGGCCACGTCAAAGCCTGCGTCTTCTACAGCTTTGCGGAACAGCGGTGCAGTTTTGCTAGGTGGATATTTGCTAGACCTCGTTGCATCGTTAGCTAACACATAAGCGGCGCGGTCAAGGTCGCTTGCAAAATTGATAGTTGCCTTGCCGTAGCGCCTACCAGACCGCTGCAGATCAGCAGGCAACTCAAGAGTGCGTCTATCTACTTGCGCAGGTGCAGCAGCAGTTGCGCCAGGAGCTTCAACCCCCGCGGCAATGGGCTCAGGTTCAACAGCACGGGCACCAGGTGCGGCAGCCGGGCTAGGAACCTCAACGCCTCTTCCAATGTCTTGCAGAGTGTTAAGGGCACGTACTTGTTCTGCAGCATCAGTGCCCTGCTGCGTCATGACCTTCTTTAGGTCGTTAACCGTTTCGGCTGCGACAGCTGCAGCAGTAGGCCTTTCTTCAGGCGTTGCGTTACGCAGGCGTTCCACGTACTTACCTGCGCGGAAAGCCCGCATCAGGAACTCGACAGTGGAACCAACAAACACGCCTTCTACGGCGTTCTTAAGACGGCCCTGGACGCCAACGTCACCGGGCTTGGACTTGAGGTAGTCAAAGAAAGGAACCTCTAGCGGAGTGCCCGTGACCTGCTTTTTAAGGTTGTCGGCCAGGTCATACAGGCGGCCTTCGTGTTGGTCAAAAAAAGCAAAGTCAATTACCGCACCAGTCGCTGCGCCTTTGCCTACCAGGTTGCTTGCTACGGCCTCAGCAGCACCAGCGGCGATAGTTGCAGGCTTCTGCAGCTTTGGTGCCAGCTTGGTGATCTGCGCAGCCTTTGCGGCTTGGTACGCATCACCCGCTTTGTCAGTGGCTTTTACGACTCGTGCTGCACCAGGCAGTGCCTTAAGGCCAGCACCAGCCACGCTTACAGCTTTGCTGGCAGGAAACAATGAAAGAGCTACTTGAGCAATGCCAGTGGCTAAGTCCTCAGCAGGGCCGCTGCTCTTTGCCTTAGCCAGGGGCGGCAGAAATCCCAGGAAGGGTGCATCACCGCCTGGGTAAGCAGTGCTGGGCTTAATTGCTTTATCACCAAGCGCAGCAGGAAGGTCAGCCGTAAGGAAATCACTAGGCTCTTGCAAAAAATTGCGGGCTGCATTGGTGATGACCCGCAGCGTTGCCTTGTTAGCGCCTGGCCCCTCAAGGGCCCGCACATATGCCTCATTACTTGCTCCAAGGGCCTCAGGGATACTGCGACCACGCTGCAACACATCAAGGCCTGTGCCTATGGAGCTGCCGCCTGCCTGCAGCAAAAGGCCTACAGGCGTGTTGGCAATGAACTGAAGCAAAGGATTGACGTTTGACTGCTGGGGTGCCGCAGCTGGCTTAGCAGCAGGCTTAGCAGCAGGCTTAGCAGCAGGCCTAGGCGGGGCGACGTACACCTCCCGAACCTCGCCGGTCTGCGGATCCTTGATCTGTTGATACGGCATGGCTTAGTTGCGGTTGGAGAGGTAAGCCCGACGAGCCTCTTGTAAGGCTGCGCGAACTTTTGCTGCCGGGATACTGGCCATATTGCCAGCACTGTCGTTGTCGTACAGGCCGCGGCCACTAGGGCCTTCTAATGATGCCCATTCACTAGCAATGTCTAAGTGAGCGGCGTTGATGTCGTTGCTTTTGCCACGAATGTAATTAGCAAGGGCAGGTCGCTTGCTGCCAAGCACTAATGCCGTTGCCATGGCGTTTTGATTTGCCGGTGTCATCAGTGCATTAGGTGACAATCCAGCTTCTTTACGTGCCCTGGCAAGTACGCCTGGCGTGAATTGATAGGCGCCAACTGCAAACACGCGGTTGCGCTTTTGCATGTCCTCAACCACGCCAATAGGCATAGCAGTCAAGTTAGGAATTGGATTGCTGTCACCAGCACGGCCACGGTTCACGCTGTTCCAACCGCCTTCACCGCTGCGAAGCACTCCCAGCAAACCTCCCATGCCGCCGGTCACAGCTATTGGTTGAGTTGTTGCCGCAGCTGCAGGGGGCACAAAGGCATCAAGCACGGTGCTGGCAAATTGCAGGCCAAGCTTTTGCGCTATTGACGGGTAGCGGTTGGCAGGCAGCATGGCCAAGCCATCACTGCCTGTTGGGACTTGTGACACCAAGTCGCCGCCATCAAGCTCTCGCAGGCGCTCTTGTTGTTCGCCAGTAAGAGGAGAGCCATGGTTTGCTGACTGTCTAATAAAAAACTCGCTGGGCTTCATGCCCGTGCGACGAATGTATCGCCGTGTTGCGTCGTCCAAAGGCTTGCCACTAAGAATGTCGTCAAGCTGCTTTTCTAAAATTCGCTTGTCGTACATTTTCTCTCTCTCAACCCGGCCCCGGTTTGTTGTTTTTTCTTGAGAAGAAGCCCGTGGACCATTTTGCTTTTCCAAACCGCGAATAATAGTTTCTGGTGTGGCGCCAGATGGCGCTTGTTTTCTGATCTCTTTTGTTGCCTCCTCTTTTATTCTTTTAAATGCCTCGCCTAGCTGCAACGAAACATCTTGACGTGGATTCTTTCTAATTATTTCACTGCCTTCTCTGTAAAATTTATTTTGTAGTTGTACTATCTTTATGCTCTCCTGATCGGTAAAAACAGAATTACCAATAGAACCGCCAGTTCTGGCTAAATCTTCTGTGTATTTCCCTAGCTCGTTTTGCAGCTTTCTCAAGCTGTCATAGTTGGGCTTGTTAATTGCGTCGTTACGGCGACCCTGTTCGCTCATTAAACTTTTGTAAGTTTCAAAACTAATTTGATTGCTTTTTTGCATTGCCAAAAGACGTGGAGACAAATCATAGCCTGCTTGAGACATTTCATAATATAAAGCTTCTGCATTTTGCTGTTGCACCTGATTTACCGTGCCAACGCTTATTGTTTTAATAGCACTTTCAATTACATCCGAGTAAGTTGCACCACCAACTGGATCACGGCTTATTTCTGTAGCCGCGTTGCTTCGCAACGTGTTTGAAGCAATTCTAAATTTTTCAGGATCTGTCAGCACATCAGGCGTAAAAGTGTTTTGAATATCAGTGTTAGCTCTTTCTCGATGATTGCGGCTAGCGAGGCTGTCTTGCAGGTTTTGCCGGCCAATTATTTCCTTGTATACTTCCTCTATAAGCTCATCATATTTGGCTTTACCGCCAATTTCATCAAGCAAAAGAGGGCGCTTGTCGCCATCAGCCACTGGGCCAACCCGTATATTTTTTAACACTTCTTCTATACGAGCGGGAGCGCGGCTAAGTTTGTCGTAATTGCCTCTGGCATCCGCTAACACTGACTTGATAATTAGCCTAGGAAGGTTTTCTTTTGCTTTTTGATATTCCTCGGTGGTTTGACCGCTTTGGCTAAAAAACGCATCAGAACCTTGGGTAATGTTAAATCCTACTTGCGCTGGAGTTAAAAGATTGTTGTTTAACGTTGTACTATTAGCATCAATATTTGCGTATAAACCTACATAGGCCTTTTGTGTTTTGTAGGCACCAAACCGTTTCTCTTGATCTGCAGCGGCTGAGCCGTAAAGCGCATATAACAGTGGTTGATTAGCCTGCAATACCTCAGGCAAGAGGTTTGCAGACCCGCCGGGCAGCGCCAAGGCGGTCATCATCTGCTGAAACGCAGGGTCGCTAGCTGGTACTGATTCAAGAGGACGACCATCCAGCAAAGTTTTGGTTTGCGCTAGGCGTTCTTTGAGGGTGGCGGCGTTGCTTTTGACGTAAGCGTCTTGGATGGAAATGGTGGCGTAACGCAGGGCTCGGGGATCAGCAGCTTGAAACCGCTGCAACAAGACGTCGTAGCCCGCAAGTCCTTGCGCCTTGCCTCTTTCAAGGTGCTTTTGCAGGGATTGCAAGCTGTCAAACGTACCGGCTTGAGCAGCCTGCATTGCCAATGCGCCGCCTGCAGCTTTGGCGTTTTCGTCAGCAATCTTGTCCCTTGTTTCTACTGTTCTTTGCAGGGCGTCAAAGAACGTGCTGAAGCCTGACAAGGACTTAGCCAACGCCCCCATGTTGTCGACGTATGGCGGCGTCGGTGATTCCAGCACCCGGCTTTCCATCGTCACCGGGTTAGGTGGTGTGTAGGGCCGCGGCAGTGGCGACACCACGGGGTTTTGTGCCCGGGCAACGCCAGGGGGCGACGGGATCTGCATAGGGCCGCCCAGGGTGGGCCCTTGGCCTGGCGCAGAGAAGGTGTCAACGATGCGCTGTACGACCTGCAGGGCCGGTGCTGCTAGCTCGTTACCAGCAATCGGCGCCTGGCTGCTTGATTCCGGGATGCCACCCAAAAGCCTGGCCGGTGTCGACCTATCGGTGTTGCCGTAAGCGGGGCCGAGAGTAGGGCGTGCCATTAGGGAGACCTCCCGGGTGTTTTGGGAGCGGGCTTGGGAGCGGGCTTGGGCCGCGCTGCTGTTGCTGCTTTGTATTTGCTTGCGGCAGTGACAGTATTGGCTATGCCCGTAACGCCGGCGCTGGCAGCTTCAATGTAGTAGGGCGACATGTCTACATACGACTTGTACACAGGAGCCCGTGTCACCTCGCCTCTAGTAACTTGCTGACGCACTGGTGCGACGCCATACACTGGCGCCACGCCACCACCAGGGGCCAAAGCCTGCCCTTTGATCGGGTCAACATATGGCTGCTTGATGTAAGGCTGCTCTGAAGCCTTACGTGCCGCGTATGTAGCCTGGCTGCCGCGCTTTTGTTCTTGCAAGTCTCTGCTTGCAAAAGCCAGGTTGCGGTTAGTGGCGTAATCAAACTGAGCTAGTTGTCGGGAGTAATCAGCTAGCAAGTTGTCTACGACGTTGCCAGTGCGGCCTGATGCACGCACAGCTGCACGCTCTTGGGCTATTTCTTTTTGAGCTTTGAGCTTGCTTTGTGCGGCAGCTTCCTCCTCTTGCATAAAGCGCAAGTCAAGCAGGCGTAGGTCGTTGCCGTAAGCAATGCCTGCCAACTCAGAGTTAAGCTCCATTACTGACTTCTGTTGCTGTTCCCTTTGCAGCTCAAAGGCACGGTTAGCGTCAACCTGAGCTTGTTGGTACTCGAAGTTTTGCTGGTTGACAGCTAGCTCGTACTGGTACTGCCGCTGCTGCTCAGCCATTTGGTAGTCAAATTGCAAGGATGCGTTGCGGTACTCAGCGTCACGCTGTGCCACCTGGTTCTGATAGGTGTACTCAGCCATGCGCAGCTGCTCTTGGAACTGGTAGTCCATCTGCCGCTGTGCTTCAGCAAACTGGTACTGCGTCTGCATTTGCTGCGCCGCGTACTGTTGTTCAACCTGCTGCTGAGCCGCCTGGCCCTGAGCAATAGAGCCATAGATTCCAAGCCCCGCTGACGTTACAGCGGAAATGACAGAAACTGCAGCTACAGTGGTTGGATCGCACATGGGCTTACTTGGCAGAACTCCAAAAACAATCGACCTTCTGCACCATAGTTTGGATGCTTAGCGACAAAGGTAAAGCCCATCCACTGGATCCATCGTATGTGAACCGTGTTACGGGCATCGACGCAATTCCACAACACAGCGTAGGTCTTAAACAGCTCCTTGAGATACGCCTTGACCTCCCTCAAAAAACGGACGCGAATGCGCCGGTCACCAACTAGCTCGTCGGTTCCCAGCATCCATACTCGTCCCACCTTACCTGCATCAGGCGTAACGCCCCACATGGCTATGGGCTCGTCCTTGCTGTTGCAGATGGTCATGCAGGGCTTGCCTGCCATAAAGCAGAACAGCAGCGCCTCCTTGGGCCCTAAGCCCTCACCTGCCAGTACCTCAGCCACGTCCTCCTTGCGCATGTTGGCGGCGACCACAGGGATGTCTGACGCCTTAGTGATGCGCGTATAGCCAACCGTCACAGGCGTTGCGTGCGGCTGTAGTAGTTGCCCTCCCATTCTGCCGACTGAATACGGCAGGGCAGTGGGCTGCTGCTCCTGATCTCAATCTTGGTGTCGATGTTCTGTGCCATCACAGGCACGCGGAACTTGCCCACCATCTGCGGCACCTGGCCCAGCTTTACGCCAGCATCACCCATCAACAACCCGTTGTAGGGGTGCTTCTTGGTGTCCCTGCCGCGGGGTGTGACCCACATCTCGAAGTGAGCGCTCTTGTCGTGGATCAGCGTCCAGGTACGCATCTGCAGCCTGGGACCACCAATCACTGCAATGCCCCCGCCTTGGGGCTGCTCTTTCAGATACGGAGTCGAGAACTCGTACCGCATGTCGTACAGCTCGCCAACAAAGAACTTGGCTGCCGTCAGGTCACCGCGCACTGTGATGGTGCTAGCGGCCTGCGTAAGGGGGTAGATCACCTGGCCTGGTTGGATAGTGTTGCCTGCATGCTCCCGACCCACCAGCACCATTTGAGCTGTGGTGTTGCGGGGATACGGCAGCGTAATGGTTGACTGCGTATCCAGGCCGCTGGGGTTAGTAAGCGCAACAGTGCAGGCTGCCTCTGTTGCCTTGCGATCTACCAGCAGCTCGTAGCCGGCGCCTGTGTCCACGTTCTCTGGACGGACAACCACCCTTTCCAGGTACACGCCGTCCGCGTACTCAACGACGCAGTACAGGTCGCTGTCGACAAACTGGATGCCGATGATCGACTTGGCGCCTGACACTTCCCAATAGGACCAGGCGCTCTGCAGCTTTTGATCCCCTTGGAAAAAGAACTTGTAGAAGTAAATTCGCTTGGGCTGGCTTTTGGCGACCAAGGCCACAGACTCTTCCGACACGGTGGCCGTCATCTGGGCAATGTCGCTGGGTATGAATCGCGGCACCGCTGAGGTCACCTCATCTGATGCAGGTACTGGGCTGGTGGTATCTGGCAGGAAGTATTCCCGCAGGCCACTAAACTCACCTCGGGGAATTGCAAAGAAAATCGTGCGGCCTGCAGCTACTGGATCTACGCCGTCGTACAGCTCAAAGGCTGTCATTGCCGTGATGTTGGCGCTCTTGGGCGTAAGGGGCTGAACGGTCAGCGAACCGCTGTCCATACGGAACTGACCATGCCGTGAGAACAGGAGCAGGGTGCTGGCAAATGGCACCGCAGCCAACAGGATGTTGACCTGGTTACCCCCACAGCTCAGGTCGATTGGGTCTGAGTCCAAAACCGTCTGCACGGTTTCAGGGAAGAACCGCTCAAACTCATCAGCTGCCGACATCACCACGTTCTCGTCGGTCAACAGAGCCAAGCGGTTGCGGAATATCGTCAGGTTGTTGATTGCTCGTCCTATGAAGCTGGGGTTTGGGGCGCTGTTGACGTCACCTGCCTTACGAGGCGACCAGTCAAATTGCTTAAAGGTGTAGGTGTTGTTGCTGTTGCGTATCAGCACATGGGGCATGGTCGCTGGATCCAGCTTGTAGTCGATGCCCGGAGCTACGGTCTCTCTCCACACCCCTGCGCCAAAGCCGCTGCCGGTATTCGTCTCAAAAATCAAATACCAGTCGTCAAACTCCGAAGCCGTGTTGCCTTGTATCTTCACGATGAAACCGTGCAAGGCGATGGTAGGTAGGTCGGTAATGCCGCTTACTACCCCTTTAATCGCACGAATTGACTGGCCGTCATAGCCGTCAGTGGCAGAAAGGGTGTAGTCGCTACCGTCGTTCTTCTGAATGTTGATGATGTAGTCATTGGCTGTAATGGTGAACGCCCCTCCCAAGGCCGACGCCAAGCTGTTACGCAGATTGGTGGCAATGGTCGGCGTGGTGGGTTGACCGCTGCCCACAACAGGCGTTGTAAAAGTCACAGTGGTGTTATTGACCGTGACTGAATACGTGGTGTTGTATTGAGCGGCCTTTACAAACACCATTGACTTTGTGCCCCAGGTTGGGCTTTTGTCTCCAGCGCCAGTAAGCAGCGCAGGCACCTTCTCTCGATTCACAATGAAGGTGAAGTCAGCAACGGAAGCCACGCGGAACTGTTTGCTGGGCTCTCCTGTGACATCCAGGTAGTTCAACCCGTTGGGTGCTGTAACCGTGCGCAATGTGCCGTCTAGGTCAAACACCTTGATAGCTTGGTCTTGCAGCAGCACGCCCCAGCGGTTGGCTCCGTCCCGGTCCACCACCGTAAAGAACGGACGACCAGTGCCTGCAGTGCCTGCAAAGATCTGTTTGATGTGGCTAAAGGGAGGGCGTTTCTTAAGGCCCTCTACAGGGCTGGGCATGCAGTTGATAACGGCCTCAGCCTGGGATGCCAAGCGCAGCGCCGCAGGCTGCTGACTTACCCCGTTGATCAGGTTGGGGATGGTGCTGCTAACTAACGGCATGGCTTAACGACGCAGGGCTTGTGTGGGGATGTAGCTCAGGTAGGGGCCTGCAATGTTGGGGTTACCCTGCAGCATGCTGTGGCTGGAGGTGGTTGTCTCTACTTCCATGAAAGCCGAGCGGGCCTCAGCCTCCATGGCGTAGTTGATTTTTTCTAAGTCTGCAGAACCAATGACGGATTGCTGCAGCTCACGGCCAGCCGTCACGGCAATCAGTCGACGGGCGTGCTCAGGCAGCTCATCCCACTCCAAGCCAAAGGACACATCAGCCTTGATGTCCTGGGCAAAGACGTAGGTGCCAGCCTTGCGGTCGTACAGCTTCTCGCCTCGCTGCACAATCTCCAAGCTGGGGTAGTCAAAACGGTTGACCTCAACGCGCAGTGCGTTGGTGGGGACCTTGATCTCGTTTGTAGCGTTATCCCGTTGCAGCGTGCGTTGGTAGTCGGTGTTAAACGACCAACCCTCCATCATCAGTTTGCGACTAGCGGTTATGAGGGCATCGCTTGACTGTTGAGCTAAGCCAAACTGCCCGTCTACAGCGTTGACCGGGGCTTCGCCCGCCATCCGCAGCACCAGGTTGACGGCCTCAAGGTATGTGGTGCGAGTGAGGGTCATGGCCTAAGTCGCAAAAGGAAAAGAAAGGGGGCCCGAAGGCCCCCGCACCTTATTAGCTGAAGGTGAGTTCGATGGCGCAGTCAGGGCGCAGCACGTTGGTGCCGCAAGCCATGGAGCCGACCATGAACGTGCCTTGCCACAGGGCATGGATGTCAGAGCCGGTCTGTTCCATCTTGAGGTCCATCAGCTTCACCGTACCAACGGCCTGCTTGTTGAACACCAGGGCC
>Ga0194123_10004991_pt1 | contig 14584 bp, 14 predicted proteins | sample TA2MahsurfametaG_5_FD_155479 | JGI IMG/M metagenome (GOLD analysis project Ga0194123, IMG submission 155479) | Freshwater microbial communities from Lake Tanganyika, Tanzania - TA2015023 Mahale A surface | ecosystem: Environmental > Aquatic > Freshwater > Lake | place: Tanzania: Lake Tanganyika... | reverse complement strand
AGATGAACTTCTTGCCTGACGTCTACGTCCAGTGCGACGTCTGCAAGGGCGCTCGCTACAACCGCGAGACGTTGCAGGTCAAATACAAGGGCCACACCATCGCCGATGTGCTGCAGATGACGGTGGAACAGGCCTGCGAGGTCTTCTCAGCGATCCCTCAGGCGGCCGATCGGCTGCGCACCCTGGTGGATGTGGGTTTGGGTTACGTGAAGCTTGGTCAACCCGCACCAACTCTGTCCGGCGGTGAAGCTCAGCGGGTGAAGTTGGCCACCGAACTCTCGAAACGGGCCACCGGCAAGACCCTCTATCTGATTGATGAGCCGACGACGGGTTTGAGCTTCTATGACGTCCACAAGTTGATGGATGTGATGCAGAGACTAGTAGACAAAGGGAATTCGATTATATGCATCGAGCACAATCTAGATGTAATACGCTGCTCAGATTGGATTATTGACCTTGGTCCAGAGGGTGGTAGTCGTGGAGGGAAAATAGTATCCGAAGGTACACCGGAAGATGTTGCCAAGTCCATGGCATCATATACTGGTCAATATCTCAGGAAAACCCTGAAGATCTAACAATAACAAGCAGTTTTGATTTGTGACACAAAAAACGATGGTCGGACATTTTAAAGCCTTCAAGACAACTGCCTCCAGAGTGTTAAGAAGATTTAGGCAAGTTGCATATAAAGGTACAGAGTTCATGCCAGGACATTATTACAGCACGATTCCTTCAGATGAGGATATTGGTTATCACAATTCATCGATATTGCCTTTGCATGACGAAATAAACGAACGAAGACTTGAGCAAAAAACCCTTCTTAAAAATCTGAGTCAGTATTACAAAGAAATAGATTTTCCTAGAAATAAGACACTCTCAAATAGATACTACTTCGAAAATGGATTTTTTAGTTATTCTGACTCAATCTTCTTATCTTGTCTTCTAAGACATATTAAACCAAGTCGTATTGTCGAAATAGGCTCAGGATTTTCCACTGCCGCCATACTTGATACTTGTGATCAAATAATAAACTATAAGCCCTATATTCAATGTATTGAGCCATATCCACAGCGACTTATTAGGCTTCTGCGAAACGAAGATTCAAAGTCTATTGATATTACATCCAAGAAGTTACAACTTGTTGAGTTAGAAGTTTTTACGTCACTTGGTGAAAATGACCTTCTATTCATCGACTCAAGTCATGTTTGCAAGTATGGAAGTGATGTTCAGCATATATTCTTTAAAATCTTGCCAGCGCTGAGAAAAGGTGTAATAGTTCATTTTCACGACATACACCACAATTTTGAATATGATAAAGAATGGGTAAAAGGCGGCAGATTCTGGAATGAATCCTACCTGCTTCGATGTTTCATGATGTACAACGACCACTGGGAGATAGTGTTATTTGGTCAATATTGCCATAAGGAATTTCCTAATCTCCTCTCCTCTATCATGCCTTTAAGTATTGAAGATTGTGGCGGAAGTATATATCTTAGAAAGATCAGATAAGGTTTTCCACAACTACTGTAACGCTAGCCTTAGTGGGCGCAATACAGCAATATCTAACGCCGGAAGCAGCATTTCCGAAGTCTTAAGATCAGACCAAATATAGCTAGAATGATTGCAGTCCAAGCGAGGTATATACTCATGATCACTATTCATCACGCAGCATACATTAACCGTATGAACTGCTGGATCCCTAAAGATTGTGTTCTCAACAGTTAGGACTTTCTCGAATTCTGCTGATAGTTTAGTCTCTTCATATAGCTTTCGTTTGCATGCATCATCGATTTCTTCTCCAACGTGTATTCGTCCTCCAGGAAACCAGAATTGTTTCCTAGCAGGCTGATTGTCTCTACAAAGGAGAAGCACCTTGCCGTTACATCTAACGATAAGGTCCACGCATGCAATTGGCAGGCAGCGTTTAATGCTCTGGTATAAAACCTCATCAATAATCATTGACAGCCTTCAAAGAATTTATCCATTAAATCGAAAAGAATTGCAAGGCGCGATGAATCTACGAATTGATTGTTCCCTATGTAGACACCGTTAAAGTGGACTAAGTCAGAATTTGTCATAACAAGATCATCTGCGTTTAGATATGAGTTTAGAAACGGTTGTCTTAATAGGTTTCCACTTATAATAGGTCTAGACTCAATACCAGATTCTCTCAAGACTTCTGTAAAACGTTTCTTCATTTCAATCTCTCTAAACAAGAAGGGCAAAACGAATGAAGACATTCCTTCAACTTCGCAAACCTTCAAGTACTGCTCGTAGTCTCTACACTTTCTGGCAAAAAGACCATAGTTTCTGTTTCGCAGTTCAATGTAATTGTCTATTCTCTGCATCTGATTTATACCGATAGCTGCATTTATCTCGGTGCTTCTGAGGTTGAACCCATCAGTTAAAAATAAAAACCTAAAATCAATCTCACTGTACTCACTCTTTAATGCTTGGTGCTCATTGTCTGGGAGTTCACGTGCCAATCCATGTGAGCGCTTCAATAGCAAAAGCTTGTAAGTCTCATAGCTACTTGTACAGATCATTCCACCTTCAATAGTGGTCATATGATGACCCCAATAAAAACTAAACGTGCCTCCGATTCCAAAGTTTCCTACCTTTTCTCCATTAACTGATGCGCCCTGAGATTCGCAACAATCTTCGAGAAGAACTAAATCATGTTGCTTGGCTATCTTGGAAAGTTCAGCTATATGCGCTGGAAAACCTAAAAGATGAGCTACAAATATAGCTCTTGTATTGCTAGTCAGTTTACTCTTTACTTCCTCCGGGTCTATCCCATAATTATCAAGAGATATGTCGACAAAGACAGGTTTTAGGCCTAACTGCAGGACCGGCGTAACTGTTGTAGTCCAGGTTACGCAAGGCACGATTATTTCGGCCTCGCTATTCCATTGGTGAAGCTCTTTGACAGCACTTAGTAGCAGTAGATTAGCCGAACTCCCTGAATTTACCATCACACAGTATTTTGAGCCTTGCCATCTTGCAAATAACTCCTCAAACTCTCTTACCTTTTGAAACTGTGTATACCTAGAGGTTGAAGCTACAATCTTAACAATCTCTATTATGTCGGCATCTGTAATTGCACTTTCTTGAAGAGGCCATTCCATCTCAAGCTTTGCTGACACAGATTCCAGTACATCAATCTTTATCCTACTACGTCCACGCTTAGAAACCATTCAGGATCCTTTATTATGAAAGTCCGTACAGAACCTTTTGCCAGGCAATGGTTTGTTTTAATCCCTGCTGCAAGCTGTGGAAGGTAGGTTGCCCAAATTCTTTTAGGTACTTATCGATTGACACATCAAGATAATCTGACGATGCAGAGATTTTAGGCCTTGTGTTTCTAAACTCTATATCTACACTGAGCTCCTCAGCAATTAACTGGGCAATTTGACTGACAGTGCAGCTTTCATTGCTTCCAATATTGTAAATAGACTGGTCTCCTTTCATTGAAGCGTGTAAAATCATATGGCACGCATCAGGCAAATAGCAGTAGTTTCGAACTGCATTACCTGTTCCATGCATCCAGACTTTCCTTTCTAGCAAAGCACGTTTTATAAATTGGTTAATAGCTCGAGAATCATTCTTCTTTGTACCTGGTCCGAAGATGTCCGACAGCCTAAATGAAATGCACCTCTGACCTTTTTTCCGCAACACCTCACATAACACTTCACCACTCTTTTTACCTTGTATGTATGGGGCTCTAGCATTATCAGGCAATACCGAACATGAGCTCTCCTCTCTAAATGGGCTTCTGACATAAGAACCAGAATAAACCTGATAAGAACTCATGAAAAGGAGTGAACCTCCTGGTCTAAGCAATTCAGCTAGAGAAACTAATCCAGCGGTATTTATACTAAAAGACTCAATTTGATGCATGTCAAACAGACTGGGCTGCGCATAGCCAGCACAGTGGAATATGAAGTCAAAACTATCTCTATATGATTCGATATTATTGCTATTGCCTAGGTCTTGTCGTAGCCACTGGATTGAGCAGTCTTCAAATTTCTCTGGGAGAAGAGAAGCAAATGCCGGGATTTCTCTGTGGTACCCAAGGACTAGAGAACAGCGACTCTTAAAGCTATCAATGATCGAACATAGAAGTATGCATAAGCCATTTCCAATCAATCCCGAAGCACCAGTGATTAAGATCCGCTTTTTGTAGAGAGATGTCTCGAACTCACCATATGCTTCTATACCGCTATCGAATAGGCAAACCAAGGGGCTATTTCTCATTGTAGTAATCACCATATTCGACCAGGATTGTTGAACGCTTGTTTGTTGCTGAATAAGCCTCTTGGTACGCTGGCAAGATATCTTCAGGCTCATGTAGCTCGACTACATCTACATTTGTCAGCATTGATCGGAATGCTTCGGTGTAGTTGCCAACATGTTGGTGTTGTGGGTGCAGCGGTCGCTCTGAACCAACAGAGGTTCTAATAATTACCTTTGGATTCAACTGGCCATTAGAAATATCAGTTATCTTGTCTAAATGATTAACGAGTTGGTTTGTAGCTAGGAGCAAAAAGTTCCATCTGGGATAAATAGAGACGGGAATATAACCCTGAAGTGCCATTCCTATAGAGAATCCTAATTGGAATTCTTCGGCTACCGGAAACTCTAGTAACTTATCTGCTTTCAGCGTACTAAGCGTTCTACTCATCCCAGTTCCAGGATATTTTACGGCCTGACCAATAAAAATTGTGTCTTTATGACTTCCTAGCATCTCCATTGCATGCACAAGCTCATTGAAATAAGTGCCCATATCAGTTCTAAAACTCCACTCGTGTTCCGCTTCCCGCATGCGGATATTTTTCATTACTATAACTCATTAGAACCACATTGTCAGGCTTCCATTTGTCTCCAATGAAAAGATTCTCTGAACCCCAGGCCTTAAGCGTATCTGTACATACCGAAATACCATTATTCTCAATCACAAAAGTAATAGGAAGATCGTTGTTGTCGGCATATTTAATGCTTTCAAATGAGATACCAGCCTCGCTTGTCATATCGCCAATAAAACAATATACATGTGACTTCGACCCACTCATCTTCAGCGCACTTGCTGCTCCCACGGCTATAGGAATTGAGCCTCCAACTATCGCTGATGAGAAAACGTTATATTGACTGAAGCACAGGCTAATTGACTTGCAATCCTTGATTGACTGAACCAATGTATCCTCAGGAACACCTTTTAGTAGACAGTGGTAGTGACTTCTCCAGCTACTAAAAACCCAGTCATCTTCTTTGACATTCTTACTAAAAAAGTCAATGAGAAAATCTTCATTTCCGTAGGAAAGATGAATAGGAGCTCTTATTTGCTTCGCATTGAATAATTCGGCTATATGATCTTCAAATTTAATCAAACTCTCTTTGCTATGAACCATGGCGACCTTCCATATCCAGAATTCTACCACATGGTAAGATCAGCATTTCCATTCGAGAAGTGATAACTTCGCTTTCCCTTTCTCGCGGTGACCTGTTAGGAGCGCAACTTGGACGGATCTCTACCTGTATATGCTTTGCACTTAAACTTCAGACAAAGGTACTTATTCCCTTAGAAATTCAACATCTAGGTCAAGGAATACAGATACTCAAGTATTTTCGTCTCTCGCCGATCGTTATATCTTGTTTTCACTCCGACCCACTTGTCTGGCGCTTATACTATCTTGCTACGACTGTTCTACGTAAGTTTTCTGGATTGAGCTGTATCCGAAGGCTATGTCTTAAGATAATTAACCTCCTCGATGAAGCTCAATTCAAGACCGTCCTTAAAATATATAAAGCATATGTCCCGCTAGGTCAGTCAGAAATCTCTCAAATGCCTCAAGATCTTGCCTTGAACGCAGATATTAACTTCAGTTTAAGCTTCAAGGACCTCCACAAGTCTATTTCATCAGTAAAGGAACACATTCAATTCTTGCCAAGCATAGTACGCAATGCCACTGAAAACATTCAATCTATTAGAGCTAAATCTTCCAATCCAGAAAAGCCTTTGCTGGCTATTCACATACGTCGAGGTGACTATATTACACATGCATCACATGTCCTTTCTATTGGATACTTCCGACAAGCCCTGAACCTATTTGACCCCGGAGATGTCAATGTTGTTGTTTTTTCGGATGACATAGATTACTGTCGACAAACAGAGCTCTTTGATGACTTCAGTACTTTCTTTTGTGCAGAGTCTAATCCTGGGGTAAGCATGTGCATGATTGGTTTATGTGATAGTGCTATACTGTCTAATTCTTCATTTGGAGCCTGGGGTGTACTGCTAGGCAAGTCTAAAAGCACCGTTGTTTGTCCTACGGTTTATCATTCTGAGGTTGGAAAATATTCTAAACTGAATCATGAGTGGCATCCAGATGAGTGGATTTCAATCTGAGCTTTAGCGTGCTAGATTGGCCAATAATATCCACCATGGATTCTTCTCTCTACAAGACATTTGAGCTCAGTCGCAAGCGACTAGTCGAGATGCATTGCAAGTCACAAGTCGGCCACTTAGGGAGTAACTTGTCTTGCATTGACATTCTTCTAACTCTCTTTCACACATCCTTAAACCTAAGTAAAGATAATTTTATTCTTTCTAAGGGACACTCTGCTGGGGCCCTTTACGTCTGTTTGTGGTCCTTAGGCATACTCACCTCAGAAGACTTAGATTCTTTCCATCAAGATAACACGAACCTTGCTGCACATCCAGTTCCTTCATTAACTCCAGCAATACCATTCGCGACCGGTAGTCTTGGACATGGGCTACCGATTGCTCTTGGTATAGCTATGGCCAATAAAATTCAGAAAAACTATGCCAGTCAGGTTTATTGTCTTACTTCTGATGGAGAATGGCAAGAAGGTTCTATGTGGGAAGCACTCATAACCGCTTCGCACCAATCACTTTCAAACCTCTCAATCTTAATTGACCTCAATGGTTACCAAGGTTTCGGCTCAACTGATGAAGTAGCTTCCATGTCTAACCTGTTTAAAAGACTCTTATCATTTAACGTGGCGATCCAGCAGTGCAGTGGCCACAATCCTTCAGAGATTCATAAGTGCATTGTCAACCGTAGCACAGAGAAACCCAACGTGATTATATTTAATACCGTCAAGGGCAATGGGATTCCGCGGTTACAGTCCAATTTGGATGGTCATTACCTGCCACCCAATGAGTCTGAACTTGCTATGTATAACCCCTCTTATTAAAGACTTATGAGATCTGACTTTATCCGTAGCCTTACCAGTCACTTTCAAGAGCATCAGAATAGTGTTTTCTTGACCGCAGATCTTGGCTATCTTGCTCTGGAGACTCTACGGGACCAGATTGGTAGCCGCTTCTTTAATATGGGAATCGCAGAGTCATCTATGATGGGCTCTGCAGCAGGCATGGCTTATAAGGGGCTAGAACCCTGGACATATAGTATCGCTCCATTTGTTTATGCAAGACCTTTTGAATTTATTAGAAATGACATATGTTTCCACAATCTCCCTGTAAAAATCATCGGCAATGGAGGAGGCTATGGCTACGGTGTTATGGGCCCTACACACCATGCCATAGAAGACTATGGAGTATTGTCCACTCTCCCGAATATAAAAATACTCATACCATCAGCCAACTGTGATCTCCCAGACATTGTAAAGGAGGCATCAGCCTATTTGGGTCCTGTATATATAAGGCTCTCTACTAACCAGCCAACGGTGCCATCATCTTGGCCCACTAACTTTGAGCTCTATGCCAATGTTCTATTAGGTAATCTATCCACGACAGTCCTTGTTGTTGGCCCTCTTGTTGTCCCCCTTTCCTCCTCACTCCAGCATTACCCTATCGAGAATAGACCTTCCATATGGTCTGTACGCTCAATACCATCTTCAATCGAGGAAATCCCACCCGCGCTCATTCATCAGATTTCAAACTCATCAAATCTTCATATCGTAGAAGAGCATGTACAAGATTCTAGCTTTGCCTCAAAACTGGCTCTAATTCTTTCCAGTTCTTCTATTCAGATTCCTGCTATCAAGCATCACTATGCTAAATCGCATCAATATCCCCGCTACGGTTCTCAATCTTATCTCCAAAAGGCTTCATCACTATCTGTAGAGGCAATAATTAGCTCCATTTATGACTAAAACGATGAAAAACGAAGTTAATGACCTGGCTGGCCCCATTCTCGTAACTGGTGCCGGAGGATTTATTGGATTTAACGTCGCTTCAATACTCTCTTCCTTCCGTAAAGATGTTTACGGAGCTGTCCATTCACTTTCTTCCTGGAGACTTCAAAAAGGATGTAACTTTGAAGTATGCGAGGCTGATCTTACTGACACCTCGCAAACCGCCAACTTGTTAGCTGCCATCTCTCCTAAAACAATTATCCATTGTGCTGCTTATGGTGCTTATTCTTCCCAGACAGACTCGGAACGCATATATGGAGTAAATCTACAGGCATCTCGCAACCTTGTGCTTGAAGCAGCCAAGCATGAACTTGCAGTATTTATCAATATGGGGTCTTCCTCTGAGTATGGCACCAATTGCTCTGCACCTCTTGAAAGCGATTTTTGTGCGCCTAATAGCGACTACGCAATCTCAAAACTGGCATTCACAAACTTTCTTTCGTACTATTCTTCATCCCATCAATTTCCGGGCATCACACTTAGGCTTTATTCCGTCTACGGTCCACACGAAGAACCTTCCCGACTCATTCCGACACTTATTCGGAGCGTCCATGCCGGTAAGTGGCCCCCGCTAGTACACCCAGATATCTCTCGTGATTTCATCTATATTGATGATGTTGTTAATGCTTGTGTTCAAGCAGCTCTTCATTATTCCCGTACAAAAGCTGGTGAAATCTACAATATTGGTTCTTCTCAGATAACTACGATACGTTCACTTACCACTGAAGCCGCCGCACTCTTCAATATTACGACTCAACCCCAATTCAATTCTTTTAGCAATCGTAGCTGGGATCTCCCAAATTGGTTCTCGAACTCAAAAAAAGCACAAATAGAACTGAACTGGAAGCCCTCTTATACCCTTGCCATGGGTCTACAAAAAACTTCTTTGGCCGTCAAGCAGGATAAACTAGAAATCCACCATTATTCAGTACCATCAAAAATTAGCAAAATCACTGCTGTCGTCGCCTGTTACCTTGACGAGCTCGCTATTCCTTTAATGTATGAGCGGCTAGTTAAAACATTTGACTCTCTTTCTGTTCAGTACCAGATTATCTTCGTAAACGACTGCAGTCCAGACTCTAGCGACGAAGTTATTCGTAAAATCTCTGAAACTGATTGCAATGTAATCGGCATTAACCACACCCGCAACTTCGGTTCTCAGCTTGCATTCTTTAGTGGTCTAAAATATTGTACAGGTGATTGTGCTGTACTCTTAGATGGCGATCTTCAAGACCCACCTGAAATTATACCTGCTTTCTACCAACGATGGCTTGAAGGGTATGAGGTTGTTTACGGTATTCGAACTACTCGCGAGATGAAGCGTCGTAATCATATCTTCTATAAACTCTTTTACCGTATATTTAAGCTAATGAGTTACCTTGCCATCCCAAACGATGCTGGAGATTTCTCATTGCTCGATAAGTCAGTCGTAAACTCTCTTTTGTTATGTACCGAAAGTGATCCATTTCTACGTGGTCTTAGAGCATACGTTGGCTACAAGCAGATCGGGGTTTCATACCATCGGCCAGAACGAGCATTTGGCACATCTACCAATAACCTGATTAAGAACCTCGGATGGGCAAAAAAGGGAATCATATCATTCAGTAATACTCCATTGACAGCGTTAACATTTGCAGGTTTTACTAGCCTTCTTCTTTCCATTTCTTTTGCAGTAGTCTCGATCCTTGTACGGACTATCTCACCCGTACTTGTACCTGCTGGACTCACTACAGTTATCTGCCTTATCTTACTCTTTGGCTCTACAACGCTGTTGGCTGTAGCCCTTGTTGGAGAATATATACTTAAGATCTTCACCGAAGTCAAGAATCGTCCCCGTTTTATTGTTCGCCATGTGACACGAGCTGGCAAATCCTTTCCTCCATAAATCTCTGCCTTCGAACACCATGCAACTTCAACAACGTCCATCTTGTCCAATCTGCTCTGCGAGCATTGATAAATCAAACCTTTTCCTGCGCGAGAACATACATGAAGACTTGCTTACCTCTACTTCATTCTCTTCACGAAAAACACCAGAATTCCTTAACTATGAGCTTCGTCGTTGCAAGAACTGTGAACTAGTCTACGCTTCATCTATTCCTACCTCTAATAGTTTGCATAGTGCTTACGAAGCGGCAGACTTCGATTCACGTGATGAGGCAAGTCAAGCAGCTAGCACCTACTTTAATAACCTCAAATCTCTCTTATCCCAATACCGTGGAGATGGTGCACGTATCCTTGAAATAGGATCAGGAACAGGCTGCTTTGTTCGACTTTGTGATTCATATCTCTCATGTAAGCAAATTGATTGCGTTGAGCCCTCGCTAGAACCCCGAAAACTTTCACCATCCGATCATCACTACTCATACTTTTCAGACCTTAGCGAGATCAACCATACCGAACCCTATGACTTCATCTTCTGCTTTATGACCCTAGAACACTTATCAAACCCGGCAACCTTATTCGAGTTCGCATCTAGGCATCTTGCTACTACGGGATATCTGTGTACAGTTACCCATAACCACTCCGCTTTACTTAATCGTCTTCTTCATTCTAAGAGTCCTATTATCGATATCGAGCATTTGCAGTTATTCTCAAAGACCAGCATTAGATCTGCGTTTCGTCTATCAGGCTTTGAACAGCCTGTCATCAAGACGATTGTCAACAAATATACTATCTCTTATTGGCTCAAGCTCATTCCTCTACCCCTTCTTGTAAAGCGCCCACTGATTGCATTTATTGCAAAGACTCCATTAGCCACTACACTATTCTCTTTTAATGTAGGAAATATTGTCTCATACTCAAAGCGATCTTAAGTTGCAACCTGGTATCGATAAGTTCTCGCATATCTTGTTCGAGTCAACGAATATCGCATCTGCTATCATCCAGCCAAGGTCTAGTTCGACATATCCTGATATCTGCATAATCTCTCTAAGCCCTTTAAGCTTAGTCTCATTAAAGTTATGCTCGACTGATATTATCGTCGGCCTTGTCTTGCTAAAATCCATTGAACTTATTATCTCTAACTCATGGCCCTCTACATCTATTGATAAATAACCTGGATCATGAGGTGCCCTATGACTGTCGACTAGTTGTTGAAACGACCAGGACTCAACTTCATACTCTATATAATCTAGACGCTTTCTGTCTGCCCAGTCATTCTGAGTATATTCTGCCAGCGTTGATAATTCAGGGCTGCCAACTCCTTTTGAGAGAACCTCTCTGAACAATCGGATTCCCTGTCCATCGCCACTTATGCACTTGTCCTCAACAATACAGTTCCGATTTATCGCAATAGCTTCTTTATAGCAACGAGCTGGCTCTGAAATGATTCCTCTCCAGCCTAACCCTTTTTCCAGGGCATAAGTGTTGCTCCACTGCAAGCCGTCAGTTCCTCCAAACTCTATAAAAAATGGCTTCAAGGCTATCTTTGAGCCTATTAATGCTACCAGCAAGTCGATTCCGTACTGACCATTCAAATACGGGACCACTCCACTTAGCTCTATCCTGTCACTCTCGCTTAAAGTCTTCCATAGAGGCATAAACATTCGCTCATCACCTATTAAATCGTTCCAAGTCCTCGACTTTATTAATCTCATTCCTAGCTTATCAAGAATAGCGTTTGCAACCCTCTTCACATGCTATTATGCTGTTCTTGCAAGCATAGCACTTTCCATGCCCACTTGTGAAAGGAGACTTTGCCGCATTCTCTATGCTACTACCTTCCTTGTCTTTGCTTTCTTATCGTTTAGAGCTTTAAAGTGGTTCGATATTCTTGTCCTAAAAAATCTTGCTACAGGAGTCGATATGCAGTACTCTGGCGCGAAATTACTTTCTCAACGACTAAATCCCTATAAGATTTTTGTCCAAGAAGGTCTTGGTGGCTCTTTCATTCTAGCACAAGGCCCTCCATATTTGCACCCCATATACATTTTGCTTTCCCCCTTGTCCATCTTAGACTTTCGACGAGCGCTTCAGGTTTTCAACTTCATCAATTATTTACTAGCTTTTGCTTCTTGCCTATTTCTATCAAGAGTATATAAACTAACTTTTATTAGAGCGGCGCTCCTCACCATCTTTCTCTTCTCATTTCCCAGCTTTGCTCACTGTATTACAAATGGGCAGCTAAGCCTCTTTATACTGTTCTTCCTTTGCCTAGGAACTTACCTTATTTCATCAGCAAACCCTCTACTTATCAGGTTCGGTTCTGTTATTAACGGCCTAGCCTATATTAAATATAACCTTGCTCCAGCCATAGGATCTTTAGTATGGCGATCCTTGGGGCGCTCCCCTTTTCTTTTAACCTTTATTCTTCCTTTGTTTTCCATCTTGCTGTTTGGACTTGTAACTAGCTTCGACCAATTCACATTTCTTGGTCCACTGTTGTCCATCAGCAAGAGATGGGCTTGGGAGTATGTTGATGTAGGAATGAGTGATCTGCATTCTCTGTTCGATTCATTGTTCCTCTGGAAACCAGATCTCAACCATCCCCTAGAAATCTCGAACCCTTTCCTAATCCTAGTTCCTATTATTGCGTTAACAGTCTCAGGTGCTCTTCCATGGATCATTTCAAGATTCAATCCACAGCTTACATTCGTTCAAATCCTGCCTCTAGTGATTCCTCTAGTCTTGACTCTCGCCAAGCATCTTCCCTACGACAATCTGCTTCTAATCATTACTTTTGCATTTATCTTATCCTTTAAAACATTTCCCACCCGAAGCTTCAGTACAGCCATCTTATTGATCTCAATGTCTTGGCAATGGGTCTATCCCTATTTCGCGCCTTATCTCTTATCTCTGGACATTCAAGCTCCTGTTTCCGAACCTCTCGGCATTTTCATTGGGGTACTATGTAATGTTATGCTTTTTGTAGGTTCATCCAACCTGTCTTCGTCTTTCAATACTAGAACTGTTAGCAACTAGAGTACGTACGCCTCTAATAGTTCCTGGCATTCATCACTAGTCTTTCTCTGTTTCTCCTCTGCATCTTGTAATTAACCAGGCCTCCCATGCTCCATCTTACTCGCTCCCTTAAGCAACTCTGATCCACAATTGGAAGTCTATAGTCCTCAATTCTTAGCCTGTTAGAGCTAAACCCTCTTCTTTTTTGTTCTAGCCCAAAATAATGCGCTGTTAAGGACTTTCTGCTAGCTCCTTTAACCATTTGCTTTGAAGAGCCATGCACTAGAAGCGAATTCCAGAATATTACATCACCCTTCTTTACGTAAAGCTCTTCTCCTTTGAAAAAATCTTTCCATGCGGCGCAGTCAGATATATATTTCTTGTGATCGTCTTGATCGAATATATCAAAGCTATTAAGTCTGTGGCTTCTTGGATAAACCCTGAAAGCCCCGCCCTCTTTTGTTATGTCCTCTAAGGCAACCCATGCTCCGATTACGCCACCTCTTTCCTCTGTGTCCAGATACCAGCTGTCAATATGATCGACAGTCTCAGTTGACTTATCAAACAACATGTTTTGCCACATCCCAAAACTCTTGGCGTTTTCACTTAGCCTTCTAAGTGCGAACTCAATCTCCCGGCCTTGCAGTATTAATCTCCCCTTTGCCCCCAGTTCCCCAGCCCATGCTAGCTTCGTGAAATTCTCCATTGAGTACTTCAGTAGTCCAAAATCGTCAATATCTTCCTTTGCCGCCCTCCAGTTGTGCACAGACTGAGAGTAGTAAAGCTTGTTTGAATGTTTAAAGCCTTCAAGTGCATCTAGCAGCTCATCGATCTGATCTTCTGATATTAAACCCTTGGCGATGGCGTAGCCCTCGTTGCGGTAATCCGCCCTTAGATTCATCTTTTCCTCCATTTTGGTTCTGATCAACCTTCGAATTGTGATCTTCATATTATAGGCGTCGGCGCGTCTGTGTCCAACTTGTACCAGCCAAGAACTCTCTACCCTCCAACCCTTCTATTTCAACCTTCACCTCTTTGGTTTGCTTCTAGCGATACGGTCAAAACATGCATGATCGTTCCAATCTCGCTTGAGGTAATTGAAAGGGCTCTCTCTGGTTTCATTATCTTTTACTTCCATCTCGCTAGCCTACAATCTCTATGTGAAAATTCTGGGCTGTAACTGTGCTTGTTTCTTAATCTCTAGCCGTGCTGGTGCTAATCGCTCTGAACAAGGTTGATGTTGTTCTTGGTGTTCAGGCCTCAAGGACTGCTTTTTGGCCACCGACTCTCATTTAATGAACAAGCGGTATTAGCTCTACAATAGAATCTCTGTCTCTCAACTCTAGTTGCTCGCCATTCTCGCCGACACCTGTTATTCCTGTTGATCTTATCCTTGCTGTTCGCCCGTCATTCAGTAATACGCCCAGGATATTCTGGTTGTTGTCTTTTAGGTCAATAACTCGATCTCCGCGCTTTACAAACCGCACGCAGATTTGCCCAACGTCTC
>Ga0194123_10004990_pt1 | contig 14586 bp, 12 predicted proteins | sample TA2MahsurfametaG_5_FD_155479 | JGI IMG/M metagenome (GOLD analysis project Ga0194123, IMG submission 155479) | Freshwater microbial communities from Lake Tanganyika, Tanzania - TA2015023 Mahale A surface | ecosystem: Environmental > Aquatic > Freshwater > Lake | place: Tanzania: Lake Tanganyika... | reverse complement strand
TTCTAATCCAATTATTGCTCCATTGCCAACCGGGCAACTTGGAACACGAATAACAATAATTTACAAAGGAAATTCTATTGTTATGGTAAATACTACTATTTCAAGACAACAATCAGGATTTTTAAATCCTGGAAATTATAATCCAAATAATGGTATTTTAAATAATTTTGCATCTGGAAACTTAAATATTTATGGGATTGGAATTTATGGAAAATCAATTTGGAATGCAAATGCAATAATTTTAAATTCAAATCAAGGTGCTGTAGCTATTCTTTTTTATTTCGGAGATAATCAATTTATTGGTAATGATGTTAAGGCAGTAAATTTAGGCAACGGGCAAGTGAATGATTTTGGAACATTATCAGCATCTACCTTGGGATACTACTGTTTATTTGAAGATGTTTTTGACCCTTATTTATTTTGGTACCCTCAATATACTCAATCGTCTCAAAAAAATGAACCATTTTGTGTTGGATTAGTTTTTGGAACACCAAATACTCCACAAATTAATGTTTATAATCCAAATACTGGTGCTCTTATTCAAACAATTAATTTTGCATCCGTATCAATAGATGTTTCTAATAACCAACAATATAATTACAATAATTTACAACAAAATTACTGGAATAGCACATGGGAAGGAATTGATTTTTAACAATAATTCTAAAAAACAAAAAATTATTTATTGTTTTTTACACCAAAACACTAAAAATTTTTTGTTTAAAAATAAAAAATTATTTATTGTTTTTTACACCAAAACACTAAAAATTTTTTGTTTAAAAATAAAAAATTATTTATTGTACATTTCTAATAATTCTTCTTTTGGTTGATTAATTATATAATCCTTATTATAAAACAACAATATCAGTTTTTGTCCTGGAATACCAACATTAAATTGCTGGTCCTCTGGAAACCATGCAGGTGTTAACATATAATAACAATAATATCTTCCAGTTTGTCTAAATTCCATAGCAAGTTCCAAAGCACCATATAAATTTCCGTAAAATTGTTGTCCCTTATATGTAATAATAAAAGCCCTATCAACAGCATCTACTTTAATCCAATGACCATTTATATAAAATGGTTTCTCAAAATCATATGTATAAGGGTCAGGAACTATTGCTGATATAAATGCCAAATCTATTAAATCATTTTGCTCATAAACTTTTGGATATAAACCTGGCTCTTCTGGAACAAACTTATAGCAATATGTTCGTCCTTGTGCTTTTAAATTCTGTGCTTTATAAACTGCTGCATATAAATCTGTATAATTTGGTTCATTTACAAATGCCCTCATAACAAATTTATCAGAAGGTGTTAAAGTTTTAAGATTAAGTTGAAAATAACTGAGACTATTATAAGACATTTATATATGTATTATAATAGATTTATTTCTCGGCTGGTTCGTAACATCTATTAAGAAGACATGCCTTTCCTTTGGGATTAGTACCATTAGAAAATGCATCACTATATGTAAATGTTAACTCCCTTAACTCACGACCACCATAGCGGATTGGCTGCAATGGACATCCAGCTAAATCATAAGGAAAATTCACAATGTAACAATAATCCTTACCCTGAGTTAAATACCAAAAACATTGAGTTGATGCTCTGTATAAATTCTGGATTTGTTCATTCATCATATAAAGTAACAAAACTTGAATGTCTAAATCATCCAAAATAATTTCCTCATAAGTTTTTGAATAAGGATTAAAATATACTAATTTTCTCTTTTCCAATATTTCGGCAGTAAATGTTGGGTCATTTCTCATTTTCTGACTAGTTGTCCAAAATAAATAAAGAGTATTTGATTGATAAACACGAGTATTTGGTGTTCCCTCACAATAAGTGCAATTTTGACAAGGATCTGGCAAATACTGAAAAATATTAAAATACATGTAACAAAAATTTCTACCCTGTTGTCTCTGTAAATCTCCTGCTTGAATAAATGCCTGGGTTAATGCCTGAATTTGCTTTTGATTACACAAAAGATATCTTACAAAAGTATCTGTTTTTTTTAATTCTGGATTCGCATCTATTGCTCGAGGGTCATAATATTTGTATCCACATTTGAAAGCTGACATCTTATAAATTATTTAGATATTATTTTTTTACTTATATCTGCTTTCTAAAGATTAAAAGATATGTCTCCTCAAATTGTCGTGGCAATATACTACCAACAACCTGATTAATATCCTGTCTCCCCAAAAGCTCATTTGAATTTTTCTTATAGAAATTTACATAATTCAATGGATTTCTTATTCCTGCGCTAAAACTTAATTTTCTCAAACAATACATATAATCATCCGGATTGGCTTCATGATTCTTTAACCATTCATCCCAAACTTCCTCATGATTTTCCTGCACCTTTAATAATATTGACTCCAAAATTGGTATCAAATTCCTTGTTCTCAAATTTGTTATTATTTTTTTTGAATTTTCTATAGCAAACAACTTAACATCATCTCGCTCATCCTCAATCAAAAAAGGATAATCTAAAATACTATCAGTCAATTTCACAAAATTATCCAAACTTTCCTCCGCAAATGGATTTCCAAATGACTTCAAAAAAATAGATAAATTTTCAAATATCTGCTCCAACATCATATCAATTCTTTTCACAGTCGGATGATTGTAAACCTGCTTATGTAACCTGTATCTTGTATCAAATAATTCAAATACATTAAAAATAACCTTGTTACAATAACAAATCTCTCCATTAATAACCTTACAATAAGGAAAAATTCTTCTGTGGTCAAACCCAGACTGTATCCCTAAAGCTCTAGTATCTCTGGCAATATAATCAAATTTATCAACATCTATACCATTCTTACCATTACTCACAATCTGATAAAGAAAATTCTTCTTATCTTTCTGCTTCTCTGGATGTATCATTTTCTGAATCTGTGTAATATTCTCATCAGATATTCCAATACCATATTTAGTATTAATTCTTGATAAAATTGCACATGAACGTTGCTCATGATGTCTAAAAGGATGATTCTCTGGAATTCGTTTTTTCAAATAAATATCATCATAAATATGACTGAATGGTCCATGACCTAAATCATGACATAATCCAGCCAACTCAACATTTATCTTCTGCTCTTCTGTTATTCCCAATTCTGGTTGATTCAAAGCAATCTCATGAATCAATGAACGAGCCAAATGCGCAGTTCCAATACTGTGCTCAAAACGATTGTGACTTGCACTTGGAAATACAAAATACGCACTTCCAAGTTGTTTTATGTTCCGTAATCGTTGAAATTCAGGCGTGTCAATTATTTTCACAGCCAATGAACAAAGTTCTATGGGACCATGTATATCATCCTGAAATATCTTACTCATTTTTGATAATTATCGATGAATTTGATGTAAAAAAAATCACTTTTTTTGAATTAAATATTTGAAAATTTTAATATCAAGTTTCCTATCCTTGGAATTCTTTATTCTGAATCTACAATGACCCTCTTGAATTGCCTTTTTATAATCATCCTCCAACTTCCTCTGGAATTCCTCTTCACCATTACATTCATCATATCGATTAAAAACAAATCGTGTAATCCACTTTATCTCGCACCTTTTCTTCATAAAATATCCAATTGCTACATCATCAATTAATTTCCGATTCAATTTCTTCCGATACTTAAAAATGTAATTTACTGTTCTCCAATTTAACAACATACCATCTCCACCTATAAATCTCAACTTCTCTATATGAAAATGTATATGTCCAGCATACACATATAAATCTTTATTAAATTCTTCTATTTTACACAGTAATTTATCTATATCAATAAATGTACTTAAATTCGTTCGAAAAACATATCGAAAATCTAATTTTTTCAATATATGTTGAAATGCTAATAATGTTTTATCCAATATTCCTGGAATCATAGTCTCCTTCATAGGAAATTGCAAAACACTATTTGATTTCACTTCCAAAGATTTATTATATGAATCCCCATATAACAAAAATATTTTAACTTTATCTGGATATTTTTGTCTAACTTGATTTATAAGTGGCTTCCAGTAAAGTTTTACTAATTCATCGTAAACCTCTCCCTGAGACCCAATTACCAAAATGACCAAGTCATACATATTTTTATTTATAAAAAAATATTAACAATCTTTATCTCAACATATTTCAACAAATTGAAAATATTGAAATAAACTATAATCTATTTTCTGGTTTCACATATTCCACATTCAAAAACTCAAAAATATCTTTTTCTTCTGGAAATTCTTTATTTATAAATTTACCCTCCTTTTTAAATCCCTTATCTGATAATGTATATCCCTTATCCTTCGCAATTTGCCTTATCTTTCTACTAAAATTTTCACCACTTCCAAAATACAAAGTATAAAACGCCTTTAATTTTTTAGGTGCGAATCTAAAATCTACATGCACGACATGCTTCATAAATGGAAATTTCATTAAAACCATAACCATGTCACTCCCAGATTCCAAAACTGCCTTCATATCCTTTCCCAACCTCTCCATTAATTCCTCTTTATCCTCCGAAACTACCACCAAATCCAAATCTTTCCCATCCTTCTTTCCCAAACGAAATCCTCCCATCATCAATATCTCACTCTTTAATTTCCCAGATATATATTTCACCATCCTCTCCGCATCCTCTCTCGATATTCTTGTATTCAAATCATCAAAATATTTTAATCCTAACTGTTGATTTTCTGTAAGTAGAACTTTCCCAGAATTAAATTCTGCAATTAATTGTTTAACTGTAAAAATATTTTGAGAAATAAGTTTTTGTGCTAGTTTTGGGCCAATGCCGTGTATTTTTTGGAGTTCAACTAATGCCACTAATTTTTTATCTTTTTTCATATCCTCCAAAACCTGCATTTTTCCAGTAGTCATAAACTCATCCACTTTACCCAATATTCCGGCACCAAATCCCTCAATATTCTTCAAATTATTAAAGGATTTTAATTGCGATAATTTATTAACTACATTTTTGTAAGCCTGGAATTGATGAATATTTCCCAGAGCTTTGTGAAAATTCATTAGTTGCCTAAAAGCATCAATTAAATTATTTTCTTTTGAACCACCTTTTAATTTCGTTGAGATAAGATTTCTTGCCAGAGTTATTTGTTCCTGGAAATCTTTATGAGTTTCCAAAATACAAGGCACATTATTTTTTTCAGCCCATAATAATATTTCCCTCAATGGCTCTGGATTATTTTTAAATATATAACCCTTTTGTAACTCAGCATGTTGGTCTGTCTTTCCGTCAAATTTCGTTGCACTGTCATTTAAATGAATTACTCCAACCTTATTTTTACCTATAACATCTTCAAATTGTTTCATATATGATGTCCACCCTCCTGGAACATCAATTGGATATCCAGCAACAAATATATGACATGTATCAATACAAAATTTTACACGTTTTTGATATTTTTTTGGTAATTGCTTATAGACTGTATTCATTCCTTCAATCGTTTTCCCAATATAATTACCCTCTCCAGAAGATGTCTCCAGAAGCGGTTTCGCCTGCTTACTCGCATGGTCTAAACATGAAATTAATGATAATGCCATATTTTTATAGGCGTCTTCTCTATCCATTCCTCCAGATGCGGTACCATAATGGACAACTACACCTTGAACGCCCATTTTCACAGCAATATCTAAGTCTTGGACATAACGAACAAGGAATATTTTATTTTTTGGTAAAAGAGGTTTGGAAAGATTAATTAAATATTTTGCATGAATGAATAAAGGAATCTCGTTCTTTTTAGAAAAATCTTTTATTTCTGATAAATTAATATCAGAAGCTTCAAAAATTTTGCCGAGATTTAATGAATGAGGAGGTCCAGTAAATATTTGCATGGCATTACCACCAATTTTTTGAACTTCTTTCATTGCATTAATAACCCCATCGGCAATACTATGATGAGGACCTAAATATAACATTAATTTAATATAGATTATTATAATGCGCCACCCTTATCTTTTTTATATTCTTTTATGTCCCTATTTATATCAACAACTTGTTTATTAACAAAGTAAACTAATAATTCATTAACTAATGTAATAAGAATTATAAAGAAAATGGTTTTAAGATTTGCACAATACATTAAATGAATAACGTGGCCAGCTAAAATAATACTTAGTGCTAAGTTGAGAACATGACCAATAACTAGTCTAACTTTTAAAACTTGAGAAATAGTTCTTTCTTCATTTTTAAAGAATTTAATTAAATATTTTGATGATAAGAAAAATGTAAAAAGTATTGTTAATGCTGCGATAATGTAAGCTAAATATTCGGTGCTCATGAAAAAATATTCCAAGAATTTTGGCATTTCGTCTTCTTGTGCATTTATTGCTTCAACAAATAATTTAACAAATTCATTAAGTTTGCTTGTCATAAATTATTTTAGAAATTTTTTATTTCATTTCTCCAGTTTTAATTCTCATTACACAGCCTTCAGCATTCTTTTCATAAAAATATACTAACATCTTTTTTCCAATATATTTGTTACCATCTTCAAACCATTTCTTTTTCAATTCTCTGGAACCCATTGGTTTTACTCTAAAACTTCTTCCTGGATTTTTTAAACATTTTACCTCCCAAATAACCGTCCCCTTATCACTACCAGTTCCCTCATGATAATCTATTATTTCAAATTCATCCATAAAATATAATTTGATTTTCTGAACATCTTTTGATGCTTTTCCCATTCTATAAATTCCAGATGAATTTCTTATAATAGCTCCTTCAAATCCTTTTTCAACTAGCTCATTAAAATTTTTATTGACTTCATTTTTTGTTTTAACAATTAAAGTCGGAACAACTTTAATTTTATCTTTTGCTAATTTTTCTGCTAAATTCCATCTTTCTGAAAAAGGTGCATTCATATTTTTTCTTTCAATTGTATCAAATATATTATAAGTTATTGAATCTATTTTCTTTTTATTTTCTGAATCCAGGAATTTTTTAGACAAAACTCCTCTCAAATCTTTTTGCTGATATTCCTTTGATATCAATAATTCACCATCTAAAACAATATCTGGATGTTTTGCAAACAAATTTTTTAATTGTTCTCTAATAGGTTCAATATTTTCTATAGGTTTATTTTGTCTGGATAAGGTTTGTAATTCGCCATTTTTATTTAAATATGCAAACATTCTAACTCCATCCAATTTTGGCTGCAAATATGCAGGATAATTAATCGCATCTGAAAACTTTTCCCAATCCAGAGGTTTCATTGGCAAAAAAGATACATAATTATTTCGTTGTTCTTCCGCATAACCATCCGTCGTTTTTTTATTATTCCATTTTGTTTTAACCAATTGCAACGCTCTTTCAAATGCAGTTTTTGAGCCGACTTTTCCTTCAACAAATTGAGGTTCAGTAATTGTAATTTTTCCTCCAATTAATCCATACTCAGTATAATATTTTGCTTTCTCTGGAGAAATTTCTTCAACAACAATTTTCCAAAACTTAATTTTGTTATTATCAGTTGACTTATATAATACAGGTAATTGCATATTACTATTTTTAAGAAAATATTCTCAAAAATAATTAACAAACTGGTTGAGTTGTATATAAATTATTTCCCATAGGGAAACTATATCCTCTATATGGGCATCCAGTTAATCTACAATCTGGCCCATATTCCTCCTCTGGCATGCCAGGAGAAGCAAACTGATTTGCCCAACTGGGACCTTGTTGCATTTCATCTTCCTGAACATTATTATGTTGAGATAAAGTTACATTATTTCCTCCTCTAGATTTTTCCATCTGTCTTTGCTGCTCTGGTGTTGGTCTTACAGGATTCTGAAATGACTTATCCAACTGTGTTTGTGAAATTTTTTGAGGTTGTTTTTTCTGTTGTTGTTTTTGGGTTTCACTTTCATAAGATTCTTTTTGTTTTGATGGACCACCTGGTTGGCTTTGTCTTCTTTCTTCATTAAATTTTCTGCGTTCTTCTCTTTCTTGTTCTTGTCTGGATTGTTGATTTTGTTTTTTATTATTTTCTATTTCAGACTGAGTTTTTTTTTGTTGTTCTTTTTTTTTATTAATTTTATCTTGAAAGTCTTTTGGTAAATATCTTCCAGCGATTTGAGCAATTTCTCTGTAAGCTTCATTCATTCCGTCTTTCTTTCCTTTTTGGTAAGAATCATTTTTATCATTATCACATTTTTTTCTGCTGATAAAGAATTTATCAATCTTTTTATCAACCTCATTTTCATATTTATTTAACCAAGTCTGGAATCTTGGGTCATCTTGTATTTGTTTGTACACTTTTGGACAAGGGGGACAATCTGGACAAACAGGACATTTGGGGCAAACTACTGGTGGAGCACAAGCTGGGACACTACTTTTTCTTACATAATCGCGCATGTCTGGACAAGTCGGACAGGGAGGTATTTCAGATTTTTTGATATAATCAGACATATCTGGACATGGTTTAATCATAGATTTTGGAGCAAAATTGCTCATGTCTGGACAAGGAGGAACACTTGTTTTTAAAACATATGCGTCAATATTTGCGCATCTAGTGGCATCGCATTGACTGCAGTCTGCTTTTTCACGTATAGTTTTTTCAACAGTTTTAGGATAAATATAATAATCATTTTCAATAAATTCTGGAGTAGGTCCTAAACAATCTTTTCCAGAACATCTTTCCTTTTGTCCTTCTTTCTTTTTATCTTGTTTTGGTCCTGGAAATAATTCTTCAGATGTGATATCACATGATTTTTCTTCTCCATCAGATATTGTTGCGACTATTGCCCAATCATGAAACGTTGAAGCACCTTTTTTAACATCTTCTTGAGATGAAACTTCAAAATTTTCTCTGATTTGTTCAGCTTGTTCTTTGGCAATCTGGTAATTAAATGAACTCTTGCTGTATGGTAAACCGAAAATAATTAAAACTACAAATATGATAAAAATAAAGAAAATAATAAGATAATCCATTTACTAATATATTATTATAAAAAAAATTTAATGAATTTATACAGCCTTAAGAACACTTGTCCCGTCTTTTTTAGTTCTAGCAGAATATTTATAAGATTTACCAGTTCCCCTATCTTCAATTCTAAAAACAATAGTTGGAGTCAATAATTTATAATGAGTTTTTAAGAAATCATATGCATTTTCAGCTGCAATTTTTGGTGAAGTCGCTGTAAAAATATGTTCATCGTATTCCTTCTGGTCTGGGAAATGAAATGTTCTCATCTTTATTCTTGAACCACCATACATGGGATATCTAGGTACGGGGTAGCCAACTGGCAATCCAGGTCCATTGTAAAATCCTTGTGAATAGTCAATATTTTGGTTTTGTTCTGATGGTAAAAGGTTTCTACCTAATAAAGAATCTTGCAAAGTAAGTTGTGATTGTGCAATATCCAATTGTCTTTGTCTATCTAATAATTGCTGTTGCAAACTACCAATTAAAGATGGGTCAGAATAAATTGATTGAGAAGGCATACCACTTATTCCAGATAAGGCATATTGTCTTTGTCTCATTTTTTGAAGATAATTTTCATTTACTGTTTTTGCAAATTCTGGATTCTTTTTCAAAATTGTTAAAATATCTTCATAATCATTGGGATACCAACTCTGGATTAAAGAAATCAAATCAGTTTGAGGAGTAATTGGTGATTCTGTTACTTTAATATTTGGACTAGCTCCACATGAAATCATTAATTGAAGAAGGTCAGTTTTCTGGAATATATTTGAAAGAGTTTTATTTGCTAAGAGTAGATAAATTGGTGAGAAATTATATGGAGTTGATGTTTTATTTATTCCTCCGTTGTCAATTAATTTTATTTTTCTAATGTTTCCAGTAGCATCTTTAGATGATAGCTTATTGAATCTTAAAATAAAAAAGAGGACATTATATGGTATATTTGCGACCATCTCACCTTGAGGAAAACTTTGTTTGGTAAAAATAGCATTGAAATTATATAAAGTATCTTCTGAACACATATCTAGTAAATTACTGCTTCTAATTTTAATTACTTGAGGGACTCTGGAAATACTAGGAGTTACTGTATTTGGTAATTCTTGTGTATCCTGGATTTCGCTAATATCTATACCATTCTTAGAAGTTCCTAATAAAGTTAAAATAAAATTTATTCTCTCATCACTAATAACATATTGAGTATATTGCTGTAATTTGGGGTCATTTGCATTTAAAAATCCAGTATTATTTGTTGCCGAAATTTGAGACAATGCTTGCTGTTGTGCTTGCTGTTGTACTGGAGTACTTAATAATTTTCTACCAAGTGCTTTTGAGGTGTCTCTCATCATTTTGTTGATTAATAATTGTACATTAAGCATATTGTATTCTGCTCCTCTTTCTCTTCCATTAAATTCTCTGGGATTTGCACCATTCATCAAAAATAAAATTACCAATTCTTCAGAACCAATTAAGGCAGCAAGTCCAAGTAAATTTGTTACTAAACCTCTATTTATACTTAATGCTGGAAAAATATCGGTTAAATTAATATCAAAATAAGTGTTGATAACACATGATAATTGTATTACATCTAACTGTAATAAATTTCTAATATTTATTATTATTGTATCTTTTGATATTTGTTGAGTTTGTTGTTGAACAGGAACAATTGGGGTATTATATTGATTACAGATTTGTGAATATTGTTCTGGTGTCATTATAGGTTGTATTTGACCAAAACGCCATTGTTTTGAATAATTAATTAATAATCCTTTCAAGCGATTTATTTTATCAATTACACCAGATTGATTGCATTGTTGTTTTGAAACTCTTTGTAATTGTTTATCAATTCTGGGCATTGTTAAAATATAGGGATATGGAAATTCATTTATAGTTGCAGGAGGTATGGTTTGTATATCAATATTCATTTATTTGTATATTATATTAAAATATTTTTACTTTGATTAAATAATGAAATATAAAGCAGTTATTTTTAATGATTTTGACCTCGAGAAATTATTGCCGCGAAACCTTCCAGGTCAAAAAAAATCCTTAATACTTTATTTTCTAACATTGCCAGCATTTGCTGATATTGTTTATTTGCCTCAATCTTTAATATCTGATGATGAATTTATAAAGCCAGTAATTGATTTTTTACTAAATATTAAAGTAAAAGTTGGTATTTCAATGAATGTGAAAGTAATAGATACGGATGATGGTCTGGAATATTTTGTGAATACTTTTCCAGAAATCCAGAGATATTATTCTAAATATCAAATCTCTGGAATTCACTGTAAACTCCCATTTGGCAAAAGAAAAATACAAAAATCTCCAAAATTTGATGAATATATTTTACATTCCCAGAATAATTGGACAAATGTTGCTGTTATTTTACAATGGTGTAAAAAAAATAATCTGGATTTATTAATTGAACCAAATTTAAATTTTTTTGAAAATAGTTCTGAGGATTTTTATATTCACATGCGCCAGATTTTGTGGGATGGTACGGATATTTTCAGACGTCTGGGATTAAAGTTTAATCAAATGAAATTAATAATACCTCCTTTTTATCCAGTTCTAAAAGGTTTAAGAGATACGGATATATTGGACCCAGCAAATATTGCGAATACAACTTTACGATGTATTTCAGAGTGTTTAACAAAGGAACGTATGGAAGTTTATACAAGAGGATGTTTTGAGATGGGATTGACTGGATTTGAGAAATATTTGAAGTTTATGAAGACATATGGAAAGGATGTAAAGCCAGAGGGAATTTTTACATGTGATTGTTTGAGGGAATACGTGAAAATCTGGGATTTTCAAGAATCAAATTTAAAAAATGCGCAGGAATCTATATTTAATTCTTTCTTGACTTAATATTTAATTTTCCGTCTTTGAGTGAGGCGGAGTATTTATATTTTTTACCATTTTCTTTACATGAAATGCAAAAAGTTAATTTGGTAACATCTTTTAATGATTTAAAAATTTTCTTGGCAGCATCCAGAGGCTTCATTGCCTTAATCACTTTCTTTTTAAAATCTCCTTGTTTTGGAAATACAAATGTCATCTTACCACCTCCACTATATGGTGGATATGGATTAAATCCATTTACATTATTTCCAAAAGGAAATGGATTTAATCCATAACTTAAAATTTCATTTAATGATGGGTTTTTTTTAGGAATTAAAGGATTACCAGTTATTAAAGTTTGTCCAGAGATTCTTTTCAGATTTGCAAGATAATTTGGTTGTGAGCCAGGTAAAATTTGTGAGCCAGGTATAGGATTCATATATATTATTATATATGAATATTTAAAAAAATAATCTAAATTGTTTTTATAATTACATTTCCAGATTTATCTATTTTTGCTGAGTAATTGTATTTTCCTTTTTTACTTTCGATGGTCATGATAATTTTTTTACGACGATTTTTTACTCGCATTTTCTGATAGAATTTTTCCGCTGCTTCTTTCGGTTTCTCTGCCTTCAACTTCTTCCCTTCACAATAATAAGTCCTCAATGATTTTCTTGAACCTCCTAATTGTTCTTCTTCTACTGGGTCATAAGGAGAAGTTGCTGTTGCTTGTTGAGCTAACGCAGCAGTTAAGTCATTTTTAACCCTAGATATAATTTGTGCAAATTGGTCTTGTTGTGACTTTGTCATATCTTTCACTTTATATCTTGCAAAATTAAGAACACTCTTAGCTGCATCTGAAATATCAGAAGGAATATTTGCTTGTGTAGAAATACTTGTACTAATTTGTTCTTTTATTATAGGTATTTTAGATACCGGAATAGGTGGTGGTGTAACTGGCGGACTTTGTGAGCCAGTATATTGAGTAACAGGTGAATTGTTTGTCGTTTTTTTAGTAAAAAATGATGAAAATTTACTAGGTGATTGTGGTTGTTGTTGAATTAATATTTTTCTTGCATTTTTCAAATAAGCTAATTGTTGTTTAACAGCGTTATAATTATTTTGATTCACTCCAGGCTTCTTTTGACCAAGCAATGTTTTCATTGAACTAAAAGTCTTATTAACAGTTTTAATTTTTGCATTTAATTGTTGAATATTTGTTAATTGCTGCGGATTCATTGAAGTGACATTTGGTGGAACACCTAGAGGAGTATTTTGGCTAGAAGGTGTTGATTGTTGATAGTTTTGAAGCTGTTCAATCGCAGATAATATACGCGTTTTTATTGCATCTTTTCTTTGCTTTGTTTTGTTATTATTGGAATTAGAAATTTGTATTAATTTGCTTGCATTCAATAATTCATTAATTACACCTTGAGTATTATCTATTTGTTGATTGTTGTAAATTTTATTTAAAATCGCTGAAACAAACGCACCAATTTTATCTAATGGCGTTGTCAATTCGTTTTGATTATTTTGAGATAATTGAGATAATTCAGAAAAAAGTATTGGAAAATTATTTTTATTGAAATTTTGTACAGGTGCTTTATTAGAACTTGGTAAATCTGTAGGTAATTGTGGCAAATTAGGTAATTGCAATCGGGGTTGAGATTGAGATGGGGATTGAGATGAAGATGGAGGAAATTGATTCGGTCTTTTAGGGACTGGTGGTGGTTGTTTTTGTTGTAGTTGTTGTAGTTGTAGTTGTTGTTGTTGTGGTGCTTGTTGTAGTTGTTGTTGTTGTTGTGGTGCTTGTTGTAGTTGTTGTTGTTGTGGTGCTTGTTGTAATTCAAGAATTTTTTTATTTTTATTATTTTTTAATGTAATTAATTGTTTTTCTATAATTGTTTTTATTTGTCCATTCAATTCACTTCTATCTGTTTTAATTGAATCAAGCCTTTTTCTCAAATTATTCAAATCAATTCCCTGAATTTCGCTTGGGTTTGTTGAGCTTTGTAATTTTTGTTGAATAGCATTTATATTTTTTTGTATTTTATTTAAAGTATTATTTTGTGAAGGAAGATTAATTGGTTTAGATGGTGCAAATGAGCTATCGTTTGGTTTTAATGCAGCAGCAATCGTTTCAAGTTGTTCTTGTCTTACTTGGTTGTTTGTTTTTCCCAATTCTGTTTGTACTTTTTGTTCAGCTGAAGCTGAAGCTGGACCAGTTTGTGTTTGATCAGGTTGTGGAGCTGATTGAGGTAATGAAGATTGTTGTTGTTTTAGTTGTGCCAGCTGTTTTTTTAAACTCATTTGTTTTTCTATTCTACTATTTGTTCTAGTTATACCGCTTGCTTTGAAAGGTTTTTCACGAATAGCAGTATTTAAATTACTAATTTGTTTATTCAAATTAGATATTTGTTTATTTATTTGTTCTTTTGTCATTTCTTGTTGTTGTGGTTTCGTTCCAAAAAAAAATGGTGTTCCTCCTTCAAGATTTTGATGTTTATAATTCTTCTTATTTTTTGTCATATTTAAATATATAATTTTATATACATTTTTGTTTTTTGGTAATATTATTCCTAAATAATATTACTTGTAAATTATCTGGCTCCGGAACCTTTTCTGGATGAGTAATCATTTTTTGAATCCGTGTTTGCCAAATTGCATCCCCAGCATGGAATTTTATCTTTTCTTATCCATTGGTCCGCTTCTGGATGTTTATCAATTGGGAACTTTCTAAAATCGCATTTATCTTCAGCTTCAAATCTTCCTCTCCATTGTAAACATTCTGGTTTATCT
>Ga0194123_10004987_pt1 | contig 14598 bp, 12 predicted proteins | sample TA2MahsurfametaG_5_FD_155479 | JGI IMG/M metagenome (GOLD analysis project Ga0194123, IMG submission 155479) | Freshwater microbial communities from Lake Tanganyika, Tanzania - TA2015023 Mahale A surface | ecosystem: Environmental > Aquatic > Freshwater > Lake | place: Tanzania: Lake Tanganyika... | reverse complement strand
TTTATGCAACTATTTACGATCATTTAGTATTTAGTCAGGTTAAAAATGATTATGAAATTGGTATACTTACTAATAATACAAACCCTGGTGCAAAAAGTGTCATTGCTGATATAGGTTGTGGTACGGGTCATCATGTAGCAGATTTAAGTTCGAAGAACCTAAAAGTGATTGGTGTGGATATATCTCCATCAATGATTAAAAAAGCAAAAGAAAATTATCCTTATCTTGCTAAACAGTTTAAAGTTGGTAATGGTTTAGACGGTCATTTATTTAAAGATAACTCTTTAACACATATATTGTGTTTGTATTTTACGTTTTATTGTATTGAAGATAAGATGCGTTTTTTCTATAATTGTATGAACTGGTTGATGCCTGGTGGTTATTTAATTGTACATCTAGTCGATAAATACAAGTTTGATCCTATATTACCGCCTGGTAATCCATTGTATATTGTTTCTCCACAAAAATATGCTAAAGATAGAATTACAACTACTAAAATTACATTTAATGATTTTGTATATAATTCTAATTTCAAATTACAAGATGACAATACTGCAATACTTGATGAAAAATTCAAATTTAATGATGGTAAAGTTCGAAAACAAGAACAACGAATGTATATGGAAGATTTACCTACAATAGTTAATATGGCTCAAGATGCAGGATTTATATTGCATGCAAAAATAGACATGGTTAAGTGTGCATACGAAAATCAATACTTATATTTATTTGTTAAACCAAGTTAAATATTTTATAATGATATTAAAAATTTGTAACTTAAGTAAAATTTTGTAAAAATGATATAAACAAATTTATTTATATTATTTTATGTCAGAAGTCGATGTTATTATTGAAATATCAAAAAGTAGTCACATTAAATATGAATATGACAAGGAAAGAAATATCATAAAGTGTGATAGAATTCTTCATACTCCAATGAAATATCCTTTTAATTATGGTTTTATACCAAATACATTAAGTGAAGATGGAGACCCATTAGATGTAGTTGTCTTGATGGATGATAAACTGGTTCCAGGATGTATGATTAGATGTAAGATTTTAGGATATCTTGACACGAAAGATGATGAAGGAAATGACCCGAAAATGATTGTATGTCCAATCGAAAAGGTTGATCCGTTGTGGAAAGATGTAGATGATTTATTTAATATATATGAAAACGCAAATGAATTTATCACATTAATGCGTGTCAAATATTTCTTTGAACATTATAAAGATTTGGAAAATAAAAAGGTTTATATCGGTGATTTTCATAATAAAGAGGATGCATTAAAGGTTTATGAAGAATCAATTGCAAGATATAAATGTAATGACGGTCAAAAATGTAATGATGTTGAAAAATGTAATCACACACAAAAATCAAAAATAACTGATTTCTTCGAGAGAATTTAATTCCTCGTTGTCCCATATAATTTATTATATGTAATAAGATTAGTATGTTTGAATATTTATCTTATATTTTATGTTTTGGATCACTTATTATAATTTTAATCTATATTTACATTCGTGTAAAATATGGTTTTTGGATATATCAACCAGTTTTTCATTCATACGATATTGGCTATATATTTAGTCCACCAGGTATTATCCAGCATTCTCTCCCTGAAAAAAATAAATATACTAATTTCAATGATATAGATACAATTGTTTTCTCACAGCTTTCGTCTATTCAAAAAACACGTTTTATTAATTTAATTAAACTCCATTATTTGCGCAACAAGGATAATATTTTCTCTCCACAAACGGAAAACATAATGCCATATTTTATTGGTCATAACGATAAATCGTTTGTTTCTTTTTTTTACAAAGATAATCATATGATTGACTTAAAAAAAGGCACCATGATAACTGACCGCCATATAATCGGGGCTGTCACGTCTAGACCGTTAAATGTTATCATAAATAATGATAGAAATAATAATGATATAAAATTTAGAGTATATTATGCTGATTACTTATGCGTAGATAAATTAAACAGGAAAAAAGGGATAGCTCCTCAATTAATTCAGACACATGAATACAACCAAAGACGTATAAATAAAAATATAGTTATTTCACTCTTTAAGAGGGAAGATAAGTTGACAGGAATTGTTCCTTTATGTGTTTATTCAACATATGGATTTCCAGTGGATAAATGGACTAAACCACCAGAATTATCTGGCCAATATAAGCTATTAGAAATCAACGGAACAAATTTTAGATTAGTCTATGATTTTATACGGAATAATAGCAATAAATTTGATATTATAATTAAAGCTGATATGTCAAATATATTAGAATTGATAAAAACCAAAAACATTTTTGTTTATACTGTTTTATGTGATGAAGAAATATTGTGTTGTTATTTTTTTAGAAAAACTTGTGTCCAAGTAGAAAAGGGGTTAGAAGCTTTAAATTTCTTTGCTTCAATATGTGATTGTGAAGAAGATATATTTATTCAAGGATTTAAAATAAGTTTTTGGAAAATAGCAGCAGAAAACTTTTTTGGATTTGCTGCATTAGAAAATATATCACATAATAATATAATAATTAATAATATTATGCTAAAAACAACACCTTTAATAATGAGCCCAACTGCATATTTTTTTTATAATTTTGCTTATCCTACATTTCATTCAGAAAAAGTCTTAATAATAAATTAATTTTTTGTATATTTGTATTTTTTGTATATTTTTATTTATTTTATTTATTCTCTTTATTCTCTTTATTCTCTTTATTCTCTTTTGGTTTTCGTGTTGCTTTCTTTTTCTTTTCTTCACCTTTTTCACCAGAATTTTCTTCTGTCTTTTCAACTTTCTTTGTAACTCGCTTTTTCTTTTCTGGAGCTGGAGCTGGAGCAGGTGGTTCGCAAGGGACACAAACTGGAGTAGGTTCTGGTTTTGGCTCAGATTTTTGTTTAATAACGATATTAACATTATCCTTTTCTTTTTCATTTTCTTCATCACTATCGGTTAATTCATCACCGTTGCATTCTTCGCAATACTTACCTAACTCAATATACCTCTTTCTTTGTTCACGTCCCAAACTCTTGCATTTTCTAATGAGACGGTTAGTTAAATTCAAATTTTTAATATCATTCTTAAGCTCTTGATTTGGTACGAAAATGTCTGGACCATGTTCCATCAAAAATATTTGGTTCTTTTTATTATAAAATAAAATAGGCTCACCTTTTTCATCTAATTCGATAACACCGCATGTGCAATAATCAATATGCTCTACCTCGTCACCACGTTTACATCTAATATCAATACAATCTACATCATTAATATATTCTTCAAAAAAATCTTGAGCTTCATCACGTGTACTAAACATATAAATTTTAGGAGGATTAATAGTAATCGATGTTAGCCTAATTCTTGCTACTTCGTCTTGATAACATTGAAAGTCATAACAACCTTCATGCTTATTATGAATTATTAGATATCTTATCATTATGATACATTATATAGAAAGATTGGTTTAAATAGTTTATTTAAATAAATTATTTAAGTATTTTATTTTAAGGTATTTTATTATTTAACGTGTATATTTGCCGGCTTTAACAAATGTGTCAGCCATAAAGATAATAAATATGCCTAAAAAAGAGTACAAAATGACTTCTTCAGTAACATTATTTGTTTTTTCATCTTGTTGATCCTCTAAAAGTGATATAACATAGTTTAGTTTTTGCATTAGAACATCTGAAGATTGATATGAATTATTCATGTCAATATTACGTGGTTCTCTATAAGGATAATATGGTTTATTTATGGGATTTTTTTCTGGGTTATATCCAGGTAATATAGACTTGTAATATTCTTCAATAGTTTTACTGTTACCATAATTGCTGTAATCATTAAGGTCTAAATTATCTTTAGTTTCCGAATTTGGCATGGGAGGTTTTCCAAGAGTTCTACCTAAAGGAGTTACAAATCCTTCCTTAGCTGGTATAGTTTTCGATACACCCATTGATTCTGGTTTTGGTGGTGGATTAAATGCATCTCTATCATCATCTTCATCATCTTCGGTATTATTATGAATTTGCTTTAAAACTGAATTTACTTTATCAGAGTCAAAACTATTTGTATCGAAATTTTCAATTTTAGGATACTTTCTCTGAGTTTTTTTATGACGTTTTTGATTAAGAATATTATCTGAATTTTCTGAATTATTTGGTAATGTTATATTTGCGTTATCATCAATTGGAGCTGCGAACATTGCTAAAGACATTCTCTTATTAAAAATTTAGATAATAATTTGTTAAACAGACTGAAATAATATTTTATAAAAAAAATTATATCATATAATTTATATAATGGCCCTTAAGTTGATTAGTAAAAATAATATAGGAATTATTTCAACTCTATTTTTAGTAATGTTATTATCTCAATCTAGATGTTTTGATTTTTTAACAGAAACACCTTTAGGTAGATTGTTTCTTTTGGGTATCACCATTTTTATCTGCTGCACTAATAAAATATTCGGGTTATTAGCTGTAATTTTTATTATTATTGCATTTAATCTAAATGATAGTAATGTTGTGCAAAGTTATAATTTTTATGAAGGATTTAAACAGGGTAATAAAGAAGAAGAATCAAGCAAAAAAGCAAAATCTGATTTATCAGAAACAACCACTACAACATCTAGTAGTGTTTCGGGAAATGCACGCGAAGGTTTTTGCATGCCTGATAGAGAGTTGAATATATTAAGAGGAAAGCAATCGAATGCAATTCCTGTTTTCAATAAATCGAGAGAACAGACTAACGAAGTTGATCCTACGGATAAGTCAGCCTTTTCAAGCGATTATGCGCCATTTTAAATATTGATTTTACTATTTTAAATATTAGATAAATATAAATGAACTATATTTATCTAAATAAAAATATAATTATTAACTTATTAATATTTACTTTTACTATTATAATCTTATTTCAAATTTATCGTGTAAAGACTACCATTAGAGAAGGTGCTAAAATTAGAATTAAAAAACCTAAATTACCTAACCCTAAAGATTTAGTTAATGAGGCAAAAAAAGCAGCAGAAAAAGCAGCAGAAGAAGCCAGAAAAGCTGCGGAAGAAGTAGCACGTTTAGCAGAACTACAAAGAATTAGCCAATTGTTTATGCAATTTATTAAAGGTCTAGACAATCTATTTGATAGTACAACGAATACTTTAAATTTCATAAAAAATTTTTAAACTATATAATATATATATGAAGCAATCAAATATTAATTTTAAAACCACTCTTATTATTATTTTAAATATTATATTATTTATTATAATAATTTATGGTTTATTTTACAAGAATAAAAATAGAGAAGGTTTTAATCCAAATGATATCACTAAGGCGCTTAATAAAGTAGGGGATATAACAAAAACTATGGAAAAAATTCCGCAACAATTGGAAGACATGGGAAAAAAAATAGAAGAAAATACAATAAATGTATTAACAAAGAAATTGACATCCATATTCACACAATTAGGAGATATGTTTTATCAAGGATTAATACTTCCATTATTTACTTTATTTAAAGCAATAATAAATGTATTTGAACAATTTGGTAACATATTAATAACAATTGGTAATAAAATAGGATCTTTACCAGGTTGCATAATTGTATATGCTATAGGATCAACAATTGATACTATATTTTTTATATATAGAAAGTTGGTACCAGGCTTTATAAGAAGTAATCTTTCAATTGTTTATAACTACACATTGGGTTATGTATTTGGATTTATAGGATGGATAACAGGTTATACTGCTGCTTATAAGAGTTGTTATGGTTTCAATGTATCAGATGAAGTAAAAAGAATTAATAAAGGTTTTAATGATGCAGGAGAATCATTTACTAAAAATTTCGGAAAATTGGATTTTTCAAAAATCAGAATATAAATTTATTATTTTTATTATATTTATTATTTTTATTATATTAATAATATAGTATTATTATAATGGCTACAACAGGTCAACCTCAAATACAAATACAACCACAACAAATAAATTCAGATATTTCACAACAAACCGGTGGTAAAACAACAATATTTACACCATTATTTAATGGGATTTCATATATGAACCAACATGTAATGTATTTAAATAATAGTAAATTTTTTGCAGGTGTTGTCATGATTCTTCTTAACATTGGTTCAAAATTTATTCAGATACAATTTAGCAAATCGACTGAAGAATATTTGAAATATTCAGTAAGCAAACAATTATTAGTATTTTCTATGGCATGGATGGGTACTCGTGATATTTATACTGCATTGGGACTAACAGCTGTATTTACTATTCTCTCCGATTATTTATTCAATGAAGAATGTTCGTTCTGTGTAGTTCCTCATCAATATCGAGTTTTACATAAATTAATAGACACAAATGAAGATGGTGTAGTATCTGAGCCAGAATTTGCTGCTGCAGTTGCTATACTAGAAAAAGCAAAGAGGGAAAAACAACGTAAAGCTCAGAAACAAGCATATGCGAAATTTGATTTCGAGAGATTTCAAAATGGTAATTAAATAATATATATAAATTTTTGACTTAAAGGTCTTTAAGTATGTAAAATATATATTATTTTGTATAAAATAAAATTGAAAACTTAATTTGTCAAGTAATTGAAATATATATAAAACAAAATAAATCAAATAGATCAAATAGATCAAATATATCAAATAGATAAAAAAAATGTCATTAATATTCAAACTGAACGATTTAATTGAAGGAGAAGTAATAAAAAGACCTTCGAAGTATATAAAGACACCTTATGTGGCTGATATTAAAATATGCAGTAGTAGTAACATGATATTAGGTCATACGGCTTCACTAGGTTGCTGTGGACTAGCTAATGTTGGTGCATCTGTATTAATGGCGCCTGTTCCAAAAAATAAAGTTAAAACAGAAAATAAGAAAAATCCAGAAAAACTTCATTGTGAATACAGGGTTTATCTATCTATTATTCGAGAGAAAGAGCAAGAAATGATTGTAGGAATTAATCCTAAATTAGCGGAGGAGTTAACCGAAGCTGCTCTTAAAAACAATTTACTCTCTCGATTACCAAATGTAAAAACTTATAAAAAAGAAACAAAAATTTATGTGCCGGGACTAGTTGACTCAAGGTTCGACTTTACAGGAATAGACGAAAATGGTGTTCCGTTTATAATGGAAGTAAAAAATGTACCGCTCGCTGATTACGAGGATGTTACTGCAAAAGATCGTAAAAAAATGTGTTTCGATGATAGATGTATAAATTCGAAGGTTGCCTATTTTCCTGACGGTTACCGAAAAAAAAGCACCGACACTGTTAGTCCTCGGGCGCTGAAACACATAAATGAATTAGCACTTATTAAAGGTATGTCTAAAACTCGTTGTATTATGTGTTATGTAATACAACGAACGGATGTAGATAGATTTCAGCCATCTATAATTGACCCAGAATATAGAGAAGCATTTAAAGAAGCTGTAAAATCAGGAGTAGAAATAATTACTATGGTAGTTCAATGGACGAGAGAAGGAAAAGCGTATTTTATTAAAGATAATTTATTTATAAATATATAATTTATATAAATATATAATTTATATAATTATATAATTATTTAATTTATATAATTATTTATGTTTTATTGTAATTGATCTTTTTTTTGATTTAAAAAATTTTTTTGTTTTATTTATTTTTTTACTTTTATTTTTATTGGGTTTAGTTCTTTTGATTTTATTTCTAATATTTTTACGTCTAATTGTTTTACATCTAATACTTTTATTTTTCTTGTTACCACCTCGTCCATATAAAGGATTGTAAGATTGTCTGGGGGTTTTATTTCTAATACCTCTGCCTAATCCTGGACCTGTTGCTGCAGCATCTTTTGAAATTCTGTTATCTAATTGCGTATAAATGGCATCTAGAGTTGGTTGTAAAATATTAGTTAAAAAATAATTTGGTGCAAAATTTTCACGAATTAGTCCATTCTTACCCCGAGCTAAATGTAAAAATGTAGAACATATTTCTGGAATAAAACATGGCGAATTTGTACCATAATAAACATAATTTAATACACCTAAGCTCATAATACTAAAAATACTTAAAACATTTGTTGTTTGCAAATTGTTGTATATAATTTGATAAGATGGGAAATTAAGTAAAAAACTTGCAAGATCCATAGGTGGTGTTTTCATAAATAAAAATGCCAATTCTGACAAATTTGGATCCGACCAAGACAATAGAATAATTATTAAAAATACATATTGTAAGTTTAATTTCAATAACATATCATATACTGTTAGTAATTCATTCGCTACTATTTCTGGATTTTGCATTATTTCTTGCTCATCATATATATCTGAATATGTATATTGCTCCGCAAGCATATTGAGAGAAGTGAGTAAGCCAATATTTTCACCATCTAAAGTATATTCATCATTTTGTTCAAACAATATTTGGTTACAAAAAGCATTAGTTTCGTACTCATTAGCCAAAAATAATAACAAACCTGCTATAGTCTTATCTTCTAATGTCTCAGTATTGTGTGTTACATTGCTTATATAAACCGAACATTTATTCAATGTTTTTAAAAGAATTTTTTGTATTTCATAATATAAACAATATTTATTATAATCTTGCACAGATTGTATAATTCCACCCACTTGATAATTTTGTTCATCAATTTTATCGCCTACTTGTTGTTCTTCAATTATACAAGATAAACCAAATTTCTGTAAAATTACATTTAAGTTGGTAACTATTGTTGTAAGAGCTTCTTGTGAACAACCTATATTTTGAATTTGTTGTGTCATTTTCTGATTTATTGTTGCCATCAATCTATTTTTATAATCATTTTCAAAAAACTTTTCTGCAATATCTATGCTAAATTCGTCTGCTAAACCATCATTCAAAATAGAAGAACTAAATGAATCTATAAAATTGTTAATTTGTGTAACAAACTGTTTATTCGCCATTTCTTCTAATTTTCTCTTGTTTTCTGCGTTTCTTGACGACTCCCTCAACGGGGCAGCACTAGATCGTTGTTTATTTACTATATATTTAATAATTTTTTTTGTATCATTTCCAGTATCCTTACCTGCTCTCACTGCCAACCCTAGAGATGGTCTTCTAAATGTTAATTTTGATAGTTCTTTTTCATTTAATGGTTCGAAATCATTGGTTGTCCCTTCTAATGCTAATGCAAAGTTTTGTTCAATAGCAGCATTGTATACTGCAAAATTTTTTGTTTCTTCGAATATGGATATTTGCTGCATTATAGGTTGTAATTGTATTGATATATTTGACAATTCATTTTGATTTGCACGTTGGACTGATTGAATAAAGTTACTATTTATGTTTTGAAAATTAGAATTTAATTCAGTAAGCTGGGCAAAAAATTGACCTAAATCAGCTTCGGTTATTGATAAAAAATCATTACAAGCGTTCAGTAAAATCGACAAAATGTCAATAGCATTAGCATATTTCATAAACAAAAAAATTGTGGATAAATCTAAATTTACATATAAATGGTTAAATTGTTCTAATAATTGTTGTCTTAAAGTACATATTTTTCCATAATAAGTCTTAATAAAGAAACAAGTTCTAACTAATTTATATTTAATTTTCTCTATATAATTGTTTATTATATTGATATCGTTTTTAATTTTTAGTATTTGTTGCTGTTGTGGATTAGCACTATATAAATTACATCTAAACAATTTACATGTTCCTGCATTTCCGACTTGATAAATAGATGGGACACCTAATAATCTCCCAATTAGCGTAGATAATTCATCGCCACTACTGAATGTATAACAATTAGCATTCGATGTTTCTTGTAATATTTGTTTCAAAACAGTATACGACTGTTGATAATCTCCTGTTCTTTTATAATCGGCCAATATCTTAAATAATGATAATCTATCTTCTTTTGTCATATTCATAAAAATTTGACCACCTGGATTAGGATAACAAAATAATTTTAATATTCTTGAATCTGCAATTGGGATACGACTATTTAAAGGTCCTTCTTTTTTAAGTTCATTAAACATTTTTTTTATAGAAGGAACCGGTCCTGTTCCACTACTTAGCCAGAGACCACTAACAGAGTTGTAACGAGTATCTTTATTTAGTTTTAATAATTTTTCCATGACTTTACCTATATAAGGAACTCCTGAACCACATGTTCCACACTTTAAACTATCATTTGCATCAGAATCTTCGCCTTTTTGCTTTTGAACTTCGCCAAAATAGTATCTTGCTATTAATCCTGGATAAGCATCTATATATTCTTTAACTATATTACATGCTTTATAATAATTTTCATCTAAAGAAGGTGATTTTCTTATATATTCTATAGCGGATTTTAACTCTTGTTGTTCAGGTATTTTAAATATTATAAGTGAAAAATTATATAGATTATCTTTATCAAAAGTTGAATTTTCATTTAATAAGTAACACATAAAATATTCGTTACATGAAAAATAATTTGACACAATAGGAACTATATAATCAGGATTTAACTCCTCAAAAAAAATTGGCACATCCGGGTCTAATGGTGCTGTAGATGTACTTGCTGAGTCCAAAAAACAGGGAACACCAATAAATGGTGTCGTTTTTGAACCTGGAACACTAAAAAAGTCACCCAAAAACCCTATCCCAGCATCCGATAATATTTTCATTGTAGAATCTGGTAATCTTATCTTATTTAATGTTTTAAGTGATGAAAAATCTAGCAGATCATTTGAATGCAAATACCATCTTACAAAATTTGCTATTTTTAAATAGTTTTGATTTAATAAATTTTCTTTATTATCTGATATTGCTAGTAAATATTGAGAAAATGTCATATTTTTAACATCAAATTTTGCTATTTTTGGATTATTTTTATTTATACATAAAGTTATTGAACCATTTGACAAAATTAATTTTTCTCTTAACCTAGGTGATAATATGTTATTGTTATCAAATCCACTTAATATTTCATCATATGTTATGGATATATCACTATTTTGTAATCCAGCTTTAATTTCAATAGAATTAGTAACAGTTGTTTCAAATGATGAAGCTTTTATCTCATTATATTCATTAAAATTAATTTGGTTTTTATAATTATTAATAAAATCTCCTTCAAACCATTCTCCAGTTAATAAATAGTTTGCTGGTCCATAATAATTAAACGCAGCTTTATCATAGCCTGCTCTCTCCTTGGATAAATCGTGAAATGTGTCATCAATAGCCAGTCGTTTTAAAATAGAACTATCAACAGAATAATTCGGGTTCAAAAAAGGCGGATTACCTATATTGAATGCTGGTGGATTACTTAAATTATTTATTTCACAATTTCTAAATTTATTTTCATTTATGTATGTTGTCATTTATATATATTTATATAAAATTAAAATATTTGAGAAATTATAACTTGTGTATTAGTATCGATACTGTCCATTATTGTTTCCAATGATTTAACATTATTTGGATTATCACTATATTTCAGTAAAAATGCTATTATATCAAGCACTACTTTAATTTTTTCATCTGTCCATTGTTTATGCAATGTATCAATAACATTAGATGTATAGTAATTTGTAAAATTGTCTTTGACAAACATATTTTCATTGTAAGTTTGTTGAATATGATTAGATAATAGCACATAATAATAATTGAGAGTAATAGTTATAATAGAGCATGACTTATATGTTTCTATTAATTTTTTTAATCCATGTTGTGCACATAAAAATAAATTTTTAATTCTAGGGGTTTTCTCAATAAATGATTTTGAGAGAAAATGTAAACATGCTATATTTATAGGGTTATATATGTATTGTAAATCGGTTTTATTTGATTTATATATCATTCTACATAAGGATTGAAATGGGCCTGGTTCTTGAAAATAAATAACATTATTTTTAATTAACAACTTTGTTCCAACTGGTTTATTACTCAAAATAGCTAATTTCACTATTACCGATAATGGATCTAATATAAAAGTTTTTATATTAATATTATTACTATCATCTGGTATTGTTATTACAGAATTCATAATATAATACATAAAAAATTTTTATATCATTTATCAATTGTTATATTATGAATTTTTATAATTTATTTTTATAAATTTTATTTTTTGTAGTTTATCTTTCTAATCTACTTTTTTATTGAAGCCATAAATTCTTCTACATAATTACTTGGGATTTTATCGAAACTAACTAATTGTTCATTTAATCTATATTGCTCATAATATACAGGATTATCAGCCATTTTCTTTTTAAAGAATTCCTCATTTTCAATACATTTTTGCGCTGTTTTTAGACCACATTTTGGAAATACAGATGGAATATTATCGCTTTTGTCTCCCATAATAATCTTTATTTTTAAATCATGTTCTGGATTTCCTGTAGCAGTTTTATCATCCGTTAATTTTTTATAGGTAAGCGCATATATATCCACATTATCTGCGTTTAATTGTAAATAATCCATATCACCTGTTATAATATAAATTTTGCAAAGAGGATATTTATTGCGTAGATGTTTGACAGAAATAGCAATACAGTCGTCGGCTTCTAAACGTGGATGTTTTAATATAGCTTTTGCACCACCCTTTTGAAAAAGCTCGTCTTCATAAACCATCTTGAAGAAAGGACCGATAGATTTCTCCGTACCTCTAGTACCCTTATAATCCTTGAAAATATCGTTGCGCCAAATATCTTGACGTCTACAATCCTTGCCGACAATTAAAATAGGATTTAGCGTTGGTTCTTTTGATTTTGATTTTGATTTATTAATTTTTAGTTTCTTAGGCATTTGTTCTAAACCTTCTACAAAAGTTTTTCGAAATTTTTCAACAAATTTTTCGTTTTCATATGGTTCGTGAAGTGGATCGTCTGGATGTGCATTTTTCCACCACTGTTGCAGAGCATGATATCGATAAAAGCAATAATAACTGCCATCAACAAATATAAACGTTGGATTCATTGTTGATATATTTAATTCCATTTATAATTATAGTAAATAGTATTTAATTTGTTTCAATTTTAAATCTTTGGACAATTAAAACGCCGACTTGTCGGCGTGATATCAGTCACAGAGTAACTGTTACCAAGGTCTGACAGATGGTGTAAAAAGTATTTTATTTATTCATATTTATATACAATTTTATATATAAATATATATATGCGAACAACTAAGAGATATTTAAGAATTAATAAAAAAAATAATAAAAAAACAAGGAAAAATAGAAGTAGAATTAGAAAAGTAGGAGGGCATATTAATTCATCTAAAATTTTTGAAAACATATTAAGTATAGGTTTTGAAATGGAAGCTACCGATTTAATTAAATTTACTTTAACTAAAGATGAAATGACAGGTAATGATATTTTAGTGAATTCATCATTGGCCAACGTAGATTTAGAATATGGGTTTGCTGATGCAGATGAATACACATATACTAAAGAAACACCAGACGAAACATTTAAAATAACAAATGATGCTAATGAGGATTCTCAGTTTAATGAACTAGTTGAAAAACTGTATTATAGTGAAGATGAAGTAAAAAATGAAGATGAAGAAGTATATCAGGAGGGTGGAGAAGAAGAATTTGAAGAATATGAAGAGGAAGAATATGAAGAGGAAGACGAAGATGAGGGTCAAAATATTATATTAAAAATACCACCTAATCAATATTTACCTCAAAGTGATTATACAATTAAATTCAGAGAACCTTCTTCAGAATTACTTAATTTTAGTTCTTTTACAGCGACTGAATTTATTGCTACATATTATAACCCAGTTAAGAGTAAGGATATAATTTTAAAATATCTTTTTAAAAGTGTTAGAGAATTGAGTGATCATTTAAGTAAATTAGTTACTATTAATAATAGTAAAATGATAATTAATAAAAATGATGAAGTAATTGAAATACCAAATTTATTTAATCAATCATATGTATTACCAAACACAAGTTTAGTTTATTTTAATGGATCTTTTAATAATATTAAAAGATTACAAGATATCAAAAGATATAATATAATAGAAAATTTGGATTTGGTTATCCAAATGACATTTAGTTGTAATATAATGTATTGTTATAGAATTATGACTCAATTATTGTCAATAGAAGAAGTAGATATTATAAAATATGAAACACATTTGAATAAGTATTTAAATATTCATAAAAACCGTGTTGAACCATTGTTAAAAATACTTAATCGTATTAAAAATAATGACGATTATGATAATAATGCAATAAAGAGATCAATGAATATTACCAATGAATTATTTACTAATTACAATAATATGTATAAAACATATCCACTAGACAAAGACGATGATAATACAAGAAAGATTAAATCGTATTTGTTTTTAATAATTTATAAACTATTTATTTACTTAAATTCATATATTGAAGATAAAGATAAATCAGGGACTATGTTGAAAAAAATGTTATCTTTTGCCGTTCGTCATTATAATTATGCACTATTTTTACAATTAAAAAATTTGATAAACAATTATTTTGTGAATAAAGACAATGGTATTAATGCATCAACCATCATTCAACAATTATTAGATGATAATATATTGAATAATATGTATATATCTTGTACTTCTCAAAAATCAGAATTAA
>Ga0194123_10004973_pt1 | contig 14627 bp, 12 predicted proteins | sample TA2MahsurfametaG_5_FD_155479 | JGI IMG/M metagenome (GOLD analysis project Ga0194123, IMG submission 155479) | Freshwater microbial communities from Lake Tanganyika, Tanzania - TA2015023 Mahale A surface | ecosystem: Environmental > Aquatic > Freshwater > Lake | place: Tanzania: Lake Tanganyika... | reverse complement strand
CATGTATCCGGACAATCTTCCCCTCCGGATGTCGACGACCACGGCCATCCCTTACCTCCCGTATTCGCTCAAGGCCGTCGAGGTGTCGGTCACGATCCTCACGCCGGAGGGCTCGAAGGAGCTGCGTTCGCTGCAGATGGTGAACGACAACCAGAAGATCCCGGACGCCGACTTCAAGCGGATCGTCTACCAGCACGGCCGCAACTACACCCGCTACATCCGGGTTCTTTCGAACGGCGGCTGAGCGCGTTCTTGCCGGCCACGAAAAAAGGGGGCGCCATCCGGCGCCCCCTTTTTTCGTGCCCGGTGCCCGCACTTACTCCGAGAACACGCCCATCGCGCGGAACTTGGCGTAGCGCATGGCGACGAGCTTCTCGGGCGAGGCCTTCGACAGGTCGGCCAGCGAGTCGCGCAGGGTCTTGCGGATGGCGGAACCGGTGGCGGCCGGGTCTTCCTGCGCGCCGCCGAGGGGTTCCTTCACGACGCCGTCGACGACGCCGAGCTTGAGGAGATTGGGGGCGTCGAGGCGCAGGGCTTCGGCGGCCTTCGGGGCGTGGGCGCGGTCCTTGAAGAGGATCGCGGCGCAGCCTTCGGGCGAGATGACGGAGTAGTAGGCGTTCTCGAGGATGTAGACCTTGTTCGAGACGGCGATGCCGAGGGCGCCGCCGGAGCCGCCTTCGCCGATGACGAAGGTGATGATCGGCACGGCGAACTGGCTCATCTCGCGCAGATTGACGGCGATGGCTTCGGCGACGTGGCGCTCTTCGGAGCCGATGCCGGGGAAGGCGCCGGGGGTGTCGACGAGGGTGATGATCGGGAGGCCGAAGGTGTGGGCCATCTTCATCAGGCGGAGGGCCTTGCGGTAGCCTTCGGGGTTCGGGCAACCGAAATTGCGGCGCAGGTTCTCCTTGGTGTCGCGACCCTTCTGCTGGCCGATGACCATGACCGGACGGCCCTCGAAGAAGGCGGTCCCGCCGACGGTGGACTCGTCGTCCATGTAGAGACGGTCGCCGTGCAGCTCCTGGAAGTCGTCGAACAGCATGCCGATGTAGTCCAGGGAGTAGGGGCGGCGGGGGTGGCGGGCCAGCTGGACGCGTTGCCAAGGGTTCAGGTTGCCGTAGACCTCCCGGCGGGTCTGCTCCATCTTGGTCTCCAAGGACTTGATTTCCTTGGAAACATCCATGCCGGCGGTCTCGGAAGAGGCGCGGAGGGAGTTGATCTTGTCCTCGAGCTCCCGGAGGGGCTTTTGAATTCGAGGGTAAAGCGGGCCTTGGGCGCGGACATGGGCCGTAAGTTGGGCCATTGGGCGGGGAAGGGCAATGGAATAGGGGTAGGGGCAGGGGTAGGGGTAGGGGTACAATGAAGGAAAAAACCCGAAATTGGGGTAGGGGTGGGGGTAAGGGCAGGGGTACTCGTTTCGGGTCGCAGGTGGCGGCCCCAGGCGGCGGGTGGCTGGATCGACTATCCCTACCCCCACCCCTGTCCCTACCCCTTGAGGAGGTTTCCCCTTTCCGTTGAACCTACCTCCCGCCAGCCTGTCTCCACCCTCACCCCCATGCGTCTCGCTTCCTTGCTCTCCCTCGTGGCTGCCAGCGGCCTCGTCGCCGCCGAAGGCTACACCGACACCCCTTTCATCCCCGGCACCCAGTGGCGCGTGCATGACGCCACCCGCCCGCAGCCTCCCCGCGCCGATGCCGCGAAGCTGAAGTGCAACGAAGCCCCGGCCCCGGCCGGCGCCATCGTCCTCGTCGGCGGTGCCGAATCCGCCGACGAGTGGGAGCCGGACGCGACGCCCAACGCCAAGCTCAAGGTGCCGGTGACCTGGGAGATCAAGGACGGCGTGATGACCGCCCGCAGCAACGGCATCCGCACCAAGCGCAGCTTCGGCGACATCACCCTGCACGTCGAATGGCGCTCCGCCGCCGGTTACGACGCCGATCCCAAGAAGAAGAGCCAGGGCAACTCGAACAGCGGCATCTTCTTCATGAAGACCTACGAGCTCCAGGTCCTCGACTGCTACAAGACCGAGACCTACGCCGACGGCATGACCGCCGCGATCTACGGCCAGCAGCCGCCCGCCTTCAACGCCTGCCTGCCGTCCCGCACCTGGAACAGCTACGACATCGAGTTCACCGCCCCGCGTTTCAACGCCGACGGCACCGTCGCCAGCCGGACCCGCATCACCGTCGTCATGAACGGCGTCAAGGTCCAGGACGGCACCGAATACATCGGTCCGAGCAGCCACAAGAAGAACCCCCCTTATGCGAAGCACGCGGACAAGCTCCCGCTCGGCCTGCAGTGGCACGGCGACCCCGTCGAGTTCCGCAACCTGTGGGTGGTCGAGAAGAAGTAAGCGACCGCCATGGAAATCCTGGCCTACGCGAAGAAGTACCTCATCGGGCTCCTTCTCCTGGGCCTGGTCTTCTACTTCATCGAGCGCGTGATGGGCGCGCGTCGGCGACCGGGTTATTTCCGCCCCGGCATGCTCACCGACAGCGCCTATTTCTTCACCATCGAGCTTTTCAAGCAGGCCTCCCGCTTCCTGCTGATCGGGCCCTTCCTCGTGCTCGTCATCGCGGGCGTGACCACGGGTGAGGTCGTCAAGGCCGGGCAGTACCAAGGGTTCGGTCCGTTGGCCGCCCAGCCGGTCTGGCTGCAGGCCATCGAGATCTACCTGCTGGTGGACTTCATCGACTACTGGCTCCATCGGTTGTTCCACACCGGGGCTTGGTGGCCGTTCCATGCGGTGCACCATAGTTCCGAGGACCTCGACTGGCTCTCGGCCGTGCGCGTGCATCCGGTGAACGAGGCGGTGAACAAGATCGTGCCGGCGACGCCCTTGCTTCTGATGGGCTTCGATCCGACGGTCACGATGGGAGCGGCGGGTTTCCTGACCTTCTACGCGATCTTCCTGCACGCCGACGTCGACTGGGATTTCGGGCCGCTGCGTGCGGTCATCGCCACGCCGGTCTTCCATCGCTGGCACCACTCGAAGGATCCGGCGGCCATCGACAAGAACTTCGCCGGCCTGCTCCCGCTGTGGGACATCCTCTTCGGGACGTATTATATGCCGAAGGATCGGCTGCCGCAGGACTTCGGCGCGACCGAGCCGGTGCCGGCGGGCTATTTCGGCCAGCTCTGGCATCCGTTCGCCGGCTGGTTCCGGCGCAAGGGCCCGCCGCCGCAGCCGTAAGGCCGGTTTGCTTCCCCGTTTGCTTTACGCGTCCTGTTCGTTAAGGTGGAGGACTTAGCCGATGTATCCTCAGGACCTCCGCGACAACTGGCATGCCGGCCAAGGGCTCTGGAAGGACGTGCCCGCCGCGGAGTGGGACGACTGGCATTGGCAGCTGCGCAACCGCATCACCACCCTCGCGCAGCTCGAGGAACACCTGCAGCTGACCAAGGAGGAGCGGGAAGGGTGCCTGTTCGCGCCGCACAAGCTCTCCCTCGCGATCACGCCCCATTTTTTTAACCTCATCGACCCCAAGGACCCGCATTGCCCGGTCCGCCGGCAGGTGATTCCCCGTATCGATGAATCCTACGTGGCCCCGGGCGAATCCGCGGATCCTGTGGGCGAAGAGGGCACCATGCCCGTCCCCGGCATCGTCCATCGCTACCCGGACCGCGTCCTGTTCCTCGTCACCGACCGTTGTGCGGCCTATTGCCGATACTGCACGCGCAGCCGGCTGGTCTCCAACGCCCAGGCCTACGATTTCCATCCCGAACTCGAGGCGGGCCTGAGGTATATCGAAGAGCACACCGAGATCCGGGACGTGCTGCTTTCGGGCGGCGACCCGCTGCTGCTGTCCGACGCCAAGCTGGACGCGCTCCTGGGCCGTCTGCGCGCGATCAAGCACGTCGAGTTCATCCGCCTCGGCTCGCGTATCCCTGTCTTCCTGCCGCAGCGCATCACGCCGGAGCTCGCCGATATCTTCCGCAAGCACGGCCCGGTCTGGATGAGCATCCACACGAATCATCCCAAGGAGATCACGCGCGAGCTGGCGACCGCCTGCGAGCGTCTGTCGCTCGCGGGCGTGCCGCTTGGCAACCAGTCCGTCCTCCTCGCTGGCGTCAATGACGAGCCTGAGGTCATGAAGTCCCTCGTGCATCGGCTGCTGATGATGCGCGTGCGTCCGTATTACCTCTACGCCTGCGACCTGATCGAAGGCTCGACCCATTTCCGCGCGCCGATCCAGAAGGGCATCGACATCATCCGGGCGTTGCGCGGCCATACGACCGGTTACGCCGTCCCGCAGCTGATCATCGATACGCCGGGCGGCGGCGGGAAGGTCCCGATCAACCCGGAATACGTCCAAGCCATCCAAGATGGTATCGTCGAGCTGCGTAATTTCGAGGACCGCGCCTACGTCTATCCGTCGGGGACGCAGATGCCGGAGCCTAAGCCCGAACTTCGGAGCTAGGGCTAGAGCTAGTGCTTGGGCTGGTTAATCGGGCGGCTCAAGGGCCTGACTCTGTCCCTGGCCCTTGCCCGGTGCTTCGGCGTGACGAAGTCATGCCGTAAATACAACTAACCGGGGTTTTAATCCGGTCAGCGCTCAAAGTGGTGGGCTCGTAGGGATTCGAACCCCAAACGTCTGATCCGTAGTCAGAAATGATATCCATTTCACCACGAGCCCGTAGTGAGGGGTTTGAGCAAACGACCCCCGGCTCCTAAGGCAAGGCATTTTTCAGGCCTGCGCCTGATGGAGGGCCACGGTGCCGAAAAGCATCCTTTTATGGCTGACCTGGGCGAATCCGGCGGACTTGAGCTCGGCGTCGAGCCCGGCGGCGTCCGGGAAGCCGGCGATGCTGGTGCCGAGATATTTATACGCCCCGAAGTCGCCGGTGAGCAGGCCGGCGAGCACCGGCAGTACGCAGCGCACGTGGAGGAAGTGGAACGGCGCGAACCAGGCGTTCGGCTGGGAGAACTCGAGGATCAGCAGAGTGCCCCCGGGACGCAGGATGCGACGGAGTTCGCCGAGCCCCTTGGCGCGGTCCTCGAAGTTGCGCACGCCGTAGGCGATCGTGACCACGTCCTGCGAGGCGTCGGCGATCGGCAGGCGCATGCAGTCGCCAGCCTTGAATTCCAGCGCGACGCCTTCCTGCCGCGCGCGGACACGGCCGATCTCGAGCATGGGTTCGCAGAAGTCATAGCCGACGACGGCGCAGTCGGCGGGGAGGTCGCGGCGCAGGGCGAAGGCGACGTCGCCGCTGCCGGTGGCGAGGTCGGCCACGGTCTTGGGCCGGGCGGCCTGGGCGGCGGCGACGAGCTGTTCGCGCCAGCCGACGCATAGGCCGAGGCTCAGGACGCGGTTCGCGAAGTCGTAGCGGGAGGCGATCCCGGAGAACATGCGTTGGACGGCGGAGCCTTCGGGCATGGCCTTACCCTCCGCACATTGGGCAGAAGGTCAAGAGGGCGACTGAATAGGGGGCATGTTGACACGGGGACACGTGGGCAAGGGGAGGGACAAGATCGTCCATTTGGCCCCAGGGTTTGGTCTTACCCCGTTGCTATCTCCCCTTGTCCACGTGCCAGCGTGCCCACGTGTCCCCTCGACTAGACAAAAACTCCCCCGCCCATGAGGACGCGGTCGTGGTAGACCGCGAGGACCTGGCCGGGGGCGAGCCCGCGCTGGGTCTCGGCGAAGCGGAGGCGGACGGTGCCGTCGGCCTGCGGGACGAAGCGGGCCGGCGTGGCTTTGTCGCGGTAGCGCACGCGGGCGAGGATGTCCTGTTCGCCGACGACGGGCCGGTTGATCCACGTGAAATCCCGGGCGACGGCCTCCGCGGTGTAGAGCCAGGGGGCGTCGGGCTGGTCGAAGGCCACGTGGAGGGTGTTGGTCGCGAAATCCTTCTTCACGACGACGAAGTATTCGTGGTCGGTGTTGGACGGCAGGCCGATGCCCTTGCGCTGGCCGATCGTGTAACGGTGGAGGCCGCGGTGCTTGCCGATGGCCTTGCCGGCGGCGTTCACGATCGGGCCGGGCGAGTCGGGGATATGACGCTCGAGGAAATCCTGCACCGGGACCTGGCCGAGGAAGCAGATGCCTTGGCTGTCCTTGCGTTCGGCGTTCGGCAGCTGCGCGTCGGCCGCTAGCTTGCGCACTTCAGGCTTCAGGAGCTCGCCGACCGGGAAGATCGCCTTCGCGAGCTGTTCCTGACGTAACAACGCGAGGAAGTAGGACTGGTCCTTGTTCGGGTCGAGGCCTTCGAGCAGGTCGAACGTCCCGTCGGCGTTCTCGCGGCGCCTGGCGTAGTGGCCGGTCGCGATGACGTCGTAGCCGTCCCGCAGGGCCTTGCGGAGGAAGACGCCGAACTTCATCTCGCGGTTGCAGATGATGTCGGGGTTCGGAGTCAGGCCGTTCCGGTAGCCGTCGACGAGGTATTGGACGACGGTCTGCTTGTAGTCCTCGACGAGGTCGATGATGCGTAAGGGCAGGCCCAGGTGCGCCGCGACCGCCTGGGCGTTGCGGACGTCATCCTCCCAAGGGCATTCGCCCGGGAAGGGGAGGCCTTCCTCGTTCATCCAGGTCCGGAAATAGGCCGCATGCACCTCATGCCCTTGCTGCTTGAGCAGAAGGGCCGCCACGGCGCTGTCGACGCCGCCGGAGAGGGCTACCAAGACCTTGGACATCGGCGGGAAGGTAGGGCGGGGAAGGGCGGGGATACAGATTAATTGAAGGGGTAGGGGCAGGGGTCGGGGTAGGGGTAGTTAGGACAAACCTACTGAAGCCCTTGCTCGCCTGTGTTTCCGACCCCTACCCCTGCCCCTACCCCTTTGTGGTCTCATATCGCTTTGCTCTCTCTCCTTGGGCATGTTTTCCTTGGTCCATGCGTCTCGGCCTCCTTTTCCTTCTCCTCGGTTTTCTCCCTCTCTCCGCTCAGAACGCCCAGCTCGCGGGCATGCAGCAGGACCTCGCCGACCTGCGGACCGAGGTCGAGAAGCTGAAGCTCGAGAACGCCGACCTACGCGCCGCGCTCGCCCGCCAGAAGGCCGGCCAAGGCCAGTCCGCCTCCACGAACGACGCGGTGGCCAAGGCCCGCGCCGAGATCCTCAACGAAGTCGACCGTCGCCTGAAGCAGCAGACCGACGACGTGAACGCCGCGCTCGCCGAACTGACCCGTCAGGTGAACGCCGCTCTGGGGAAGTCCGGCGCGGCTTCCGGGGCCAAGACGGCCAAGGCGACCCCCCAGGCCGCCGAGCCCTCTGAGGGCGCTCCCTCCGACCAGCCGCTGACGGGCGCCAAATACCGCGTCAAACCCGGTGATACCGTGACCAAGATCGCCCTGCGCCACGGCTCCAAGGTCGAATGGATCCTGAAAGCGAATAACCTTTCCTCGCCTGCCGCCCTGAAAGCGGATGTCGATATCTTCGTCCCGCAGCCGGAAACCGCCGGCCGCTGACCCACTCACCTGCACGCCCCATGGCCACTCCTCCCAAGAAAACCCTCGGTCGCGGTCTCAGTTCCCTCATCGGCGGCGGCGTGAAGCCCGCGCAGCCGGCTCCGGCGGCCCCCGCGCCCGCCGCCGCGGCCTCCCCGGCCGCCGCGCCGGCGCCCGCCCCGGCCGTCGCGCCCGTCGCCCCGGGCCTGCTGCTGCAGGAACTGCCGCTGACTTCGATCGTCCCGAATCCCCGCCAGCCGCGCCGCGATTTCGACGACGCCGCGGTGAAGGAGCTCGCCGACTCGATCCGTTCCGAAGGCCTCATGCAGCCGATCGTCGTCCGCAAGGTGAAGGACGGCTACGAGCTCATCGCCGGCGAACGCCGCTTCCGCGCCTTCAAGCTGATCGGCCAGAAGACCATCACCGCCCGCATCATCGACGCGAGCGACGCTTCCAGCGCCGTGCTCGCCCTCGTCGAGAACCTGCAGCGCGCCGACCTCAACCCGATCGACGAAGCCCTCGGCTTCGCCTCGCTCATGCGCGACTTCAACCTCACGCAGGACGCCGTCGCCGAGCGCCTCGGCAAGCCGCGCGCGACCATCGCGAACAGCGTCCGCCTCCTTGCGCTGGACAACGAACTCCAGGGCTACCTGCGCAAGGGCCAGCTCTCCGCCGGCCACGCCAAGGCCCTGCTTGGCCTCGAGAACGCCGCCCACCGCGTCCAGGTCGCCCGCCTCGTCATCGAGAAGGGCCTTTCCGTCCGCGCCACCGAGGCCGAGGTCAAGAAGCTCTCCGCGACCAAGAAGACGGAGCGCAAGCAGGCCGTCCAGACCGTCGTGGCCGACGTCCAGAAGCGCCTCGCGGCCCACTTCGCCACGCAGGTCTCGGTCGTCCGCAAGGGCGGCAAGGGCAGCATCTCGATCCCCTTCGGCGACGACGACGAGCTTGCCCGCCTCCTCGAGAAGATCGGGATCAAGCTGTAGCAAGAATAAGGAGAAAGCGGTTGGCGGTTAGCGGTTGGCGGATAGCTAAATCCCCAGAAACAAAAAGCCCGGGATCAGGTGACTCCGGGCTCTGTTTTGGGTGTCTGCTGGTTTTCCTGACCGCTAACCGCCAACCGCTACTACCTCGGCGGCCTCCGGCCGCTCAGTGCTTGAAGTGGCGCATCCCGGTGAAGACCATCGCCATGCCGCGCGCGTCGGCGGCGGCGATGACGTCGGCGTCCTTCACGGAGCCGCCGGGCTGGATGGCGCAGGTCGCGCCGGCGTCGGCCGCGGCGAGCAGGCCGTCCGGGAAGGGGAAGAAGGCGTCGGACGCGATGGCCGAGCCCTGCAGCGAGAGCTTGGCCTCGCCGGCCTTCCAGACCGCGATGCGCGAGGAGTCGATGCGGGACATCTGGCCGGCGCCCACGCTCAGCGTGCGTTCCTTGCCGGCGTAGACGATGGCGTTGGACTTCACGTGGCGGACGACGCGCCAGCCGAAGAGCATCGCGGTCATCTCGTCGGCGGTGGGCTGGCGCTTGGTCACGACCTTGAAGTCGCGCGGATTGACGGGCTTCTGGTCGCGGTCCTGGACGAGCACGCCGCCGATGACGGCGCGGACCTCGCGGAGGGTGTCGGCGCGGAGGCCGACCTTGGCGCGCATGAGGCGGAGGTTCTTCTTCTTGCCGAAGATCGCGAGCGCGTCGGCGTCGAATTCCGGCGCGATGATCACCTCGGAGAAGATCTCGGCGATGGCCTCGGCGAGGCCCTTGTCGACCGTGCGGTTGGCGACGATGATGCCGCCGAACGGGGCCTGCTTGTCGGTCTCGAAGGCCTTGTGCCAGGCCTCGAGGAGGGTGTCGGCCGAAGCCACGCCGCACGGGTTGGTGTGCTTCAGGATGCAGATCGTCGGGCGCTCGAACTCGCCGATGAGGTAGGTCGCGGCGGTGATATCGAGGATGTTGTTATAGCTGAGTTCCTTGCCCTGGAGCTGGTCGAAGGCCTCGTGGAAGGAGCCGTAGAGCGCGGCCTGCTGGTGCGGGTTCTCGCCGTAGCGCAGGCGCTGGGCGATGGGCAGGGTCGAGGTGTAGCGGGAGGGCAGGCCGAGGACGTTGCCGAGGCCGGGCTGGGCCTGCGATTCGAGGTAGTTGGCGATGGCGGCGTCGTAGGCCGAGGTGCGCTGGAAGACCTTGAGGGCGAGTTCGCGGCGCAGTTCGCCGAGGGTCGCGGGGGCCTTCATCGCGGCGAGCACGCGCTCGTAATCGGCGGGGTCGGTGACGACCGAGACCGAGGCGTGGTTCTTGGCCGCGCTGCGGAGCATGGACGGGCCGCCGATGTCGATGTTCTCGATGGCGTCCTCGAACGAGCAGTTCGGCTTCGCGACGGTGGCTTCGAACGGGTAGAGGTTCACGACGACGAGGTCGATGAGCTCGATGCCGTGCTTCTTGGCTTCGTCGAGGTGCTCATGCGAGTCGCGACGGCAGAGGAGGCCGCCGTGGACCTTCGGGTGCAGGGTCTTCACGCGGCCTTCCATGATCTCGGGGAAGCCCGTGTGCTCGCTGACGTCGGTCACCGGCAGGCCGGCGTCGCGGAGCATCTTCGAGGTGCCGCCGGTGGAGAGGAGCTTGTAACCGTGGTCCTTGACGAGGGCCTGCGCGAAGGGCAGGAGGCCGGTCTTGTCGCTGACGGAGAGGAGGGCGATAGGCATGGTGAAAGGAAGGGCAAGGGGTAGGGGGCGGGGGAGGGGTGGTCAAGGAAGCAGGAGGTGGTGGCAGCGGTTAGCGGTTGGCGGTTAGCGGTTGGTCTGGGCCTTAGGGCAGGGTGGCCTAGGGGCTTGGTTTCTCTGGTTCCTGCCCTTTTGCTTTAATCTAACCGCCAACCGCTTGGGCGTTCCGCCTCTCCATCATTGACCCTTCCGCCCTTTTTCCCTCCCTCCTTGCCATGTCCACCGCTCTCCTCTTCTCCGGTCAAGGCGCCCAGGTCGTCGGCATGGGGAAGTCCCTGTACGAAGGCTCGGCTTCCGCCAAGGACCTCTACGACCGCGCCGCCAAGGTGCTGCCGTTCGACCTCCGGAAGGCCTGTTTCGAAGGCCCGGCCGAGCTTCTGACCGAGACCCGGGTCTGCCAGCCCGCCCTTTACGTCCAGGGTTACGCCATCGCCCAGATCCTCAAGGAGCGCGGCAAGCTCAACGACCTCAAGGCCTGCCTCGGCCTGTCCCTCGGCGAACTCACCGCCTACGCCTTCGCCGGCGTCTGGGATTTCGAGACCGGCCTCAAGGTCGTCGCCGAGCGCGGCCGCCTGATGCAGCTCGCCTGCGACCAGACCAAGGGCGGCATGGCCGCGGTCATCGGCGGTTCCCGCGAGGACATCTTCAAGCTCTGCGCCGCCTTCGACATCGACGCCGCGAACTTCAACTGCCCCGGCCAGGTCGTGATCTCGGGCGACGCCGACAAGGTCGCCCAGGCCGTCGCCCGCGCCAAGGAGTTCGGTCCGTTCAAGCTCGTGAAGCCCCTCGTCGTGGCCGGCGCCTACCATAGCCGCCTGATGGAGCCCGCCCGGCAGGCCTTCGAGGCTTTCCTCCAGGGCGTCGAATTCAAGCGCCCCCAGGTCACCGTCTACTCCAACACCACCGGCGGCACCCTCGCCGAGCCGGCCGAGCTCCGCGCCGCGCTGGTCAAGCAGGTCGTCTCCTCGGTCCTCTGGGAGGACGACTGCAAGGCCGCCGCCGCGACCGGCGTCGCCCAGTTCTACGAATGCGGCCCGGGCGGCGTCCTGGCCGGCATGATGAAGCGTTCCGCGCCCGAGGCCCCCGTGGCTTCCCTGCACGAGTTCGCCGATATTCCCGCCTAAACCCCGTCCGCCGGGGGCTAACGCTGGACAAGCGCCCCGTCCGCAGTCCTATTAGGTCCTTTCCCTCTTTACCGTGTCCTTAGACCATATCCGCAACTTCTGCATCATCGCGCACGTCGACCACGGCAAGACGACGCTCTCCGACCGCCTGCTCGAACACACCAAGACGATCGAGAAGCGCCAGATGAAGGAGCAGCTCCTCGACGCGATGGACCTCGAGCGCGAGAAGGGCATCACGATCAAGTGCCACCCGGTGACGATGAACTTCACCGCCCCCGACGGTAAGCACTACATCCTCAACCTCATCGACACCCCGGGCCACGTCGACTTCGCCTACGAGGTCTCCCGCTCCCTCGCCGCCTGCGAAGGCGCGGTGCTCCTCATCGACGCATCCCAGGGCGTGGAGGCCCAGACGGTCGCCAACGCCACCCTCGCGATGAACCAGGGCCTCGAGATCGTCCCGGTCATCAACAAGGTCGACCTCCCCAGCGCCCGCCCGGAGGAAGCCCGCCGCCAGGTCGAGGACATCCTCACCATCCCCGCCCAGGACGCCGTGCTCGCCTCGGGCAAGTCCGGCATCGGCATCGACGACATCTTCGCCGCGATCATCAAGCGCGTCCCCGCGCCCCGCTGGTCCGAGTACCCGCAGCATCGCGCGCTGGTCTTCGACTCCCTCTTCGATTCCTACAAGGGCGTCATCAGCTACGTCCGCGTCTTTTCGGGCACCTTCAAGGCCGGCCAGACGATCGAGCTGATGTTCAACGGCGTCCGCTCCGTCATCAAGGAGGTCGGCGTTTTCTCCCCGAAGATGAGGCCGCAGGACGAGCTCGGCCCCGGTTCCGTCGGCTACATCGTCATCAATATCCGCGAGGTCGCGGACGTGAAGGTCGGCGACACGATCACGCTCGCCAACGACCCCGCCAAGGAGCCCGTGCCGGGCTTCAAGGAGGTCCGCCCGATGGTCTTCAGCGGCATCTACCCGCTCGACACCGCCGACTACGAGAAGCTCAAGGCCTCGCTCGCCAAGCTGGCCATCAACGACTCCTCGCTGACCTACACCGCCGAGAGTTCGACGGCCCTGGGCTTCGGTTTCCGCTGCGGCTTCCTCGGCCTGCTCCACATGGAGATCGTCCAGGAACGCCTGCGCCGCGAGTACGACCTCGACATCCTTTCGACCTACCCGTCCGTCGTCTACAAGGTCTACACCACCGACGGCAAGGAGCACATCCTCGACAACCCGGTCGTGATGCCCGACGCGTCGACCATCGAGCACATCGAGGAGCCGACCATCCGCGCCCACATCCACATCCCGGGCACCTCCATCGGCGACATGCTCGCCCTGGTCCAGGAGAAGCGCGGCATCTGCGAGCGCACCGAGACGATCGACGGCGACCGCGTCGTCCTCGTCTGCCTGCTGCCGCTCAACGAGATCCTCGTCGACTTCAACGACCGCATGAAGTCGATCACCCGCGGCTACGGCTCGATGGACTACGAGCTCGGCGAATACGTCACCTCGGACCTCGTGAAGATGGACATCCGCGTCAACGAGGAGCCGGTCGACGCCTTCTCCTCCATCGTGCACGCCTCCAAGGCCGAAGGCCGCGGCCGCGCCCTCTGCGAGAAGCTCAAGGAGCTCCTCCCCCGCCAGCTCTTCAAGGTGGCCATCCAGGCCGCCGTCGGCTCCAAGGTCATCGCCCGCGAGACCCTCGGCTCCGTCGGCAAGGACGTGACCGCGAAGTGCTACGGCGGCGACATCACCCGTAAGCGCAAGCTCCTGGAGAAGCAGAAGGAGGGCAAGAAGCGGATGAAGCAGATCGGCAAGGTCGACATCCCCCAGGAGGCCTTCATCAAGATCCTCAAGAACGAAGGCTGAGCGCCCAGTTCGGGCTTTCCCTCCGGTCGACGCCCGCTAGTCTGGGGGCGTCCCCATGTCGTTTTACTACCGCCGCAAGCTCCGCAAGATCGGCAAGGCCTTGCTCGTAGGGTCGGAGAAGGTCCACCTCTACCGCGGCGACGTCCTCGCCCGCGAGGCCCTCAACGAGCAGCTCGAGCTGGCCGACCAGGTGCGCGCCGCGATCAAGGACCGGACCCGCGAGGTGACCCAGGTCGAGACCCTGCTGAACCGCCTCCACGAGGTCCTCGTCCGCAACGGCGGCAAGATCTACCCGCTGACCTCCGGGACGGACTACACGGAGATGGTCGTCATGGCGGCCATCGTGGCGGGGGCCATCCGCAGCTTCTTCCTGCAGCCCTTCAAGATCCCGACGAATTCCATGTGGCCCACCTACAACGGCATGACGGCCGAGGTGCGCGCGCCCGACGCGGAGGTGCCGAGCCTCGCGCAGCAGGCCTTGGACAAGCTCCAGTGGACCTGGACCTACGTGATCCCCGCCGAGGCCTCGGGCCCGGTGGGCATCCCGATCGTGATGCAGCGCGGTCCGAACGGCCAGGTCGAGTACGGCCTGCGTTCGCGGACGCGCGAAGCGGACGACGGCGTCTTCGGCACGGGCCTCCTGAAAGGGGCGCACGACAAGCACGACCTGCTCATCGGCAACACCCTGCAGACCGTCAAGGTGCCCGCCGACTTCGGCTTCGAGGCGGTGCTGCTGCGCACGTATTTCCCCGAGCAGGCCAAGCTGAAGCTTCCGCGGCAGGACGCGGACCGCTGGCGCGTCGTCTTCACCCAGGCCGTCCGCGACGGCCGTATCGTCCGCGGGCCCTACGGCCCCGTGCTGCTGACCGGGAAGTCCGCCACGGCCGGCGCGCCTCTGTTCAACTTCGACATCCTCACGGGGGACATGCTCTTCGTCGACCGGATGTCCTACCATTTCGTGGAGCCGGCGCGCGGCGACACCATCGTCTTCCAGACGAACACCATCCCGGGCCTGGCCGACCAATACGGACAGCCTTCGCAAAGCTACTACGTGAAGCGCCTCGCCGGGGTCCCTGGTCAGAGGCTGCGCGTCACGGAGAAGGGCGAACTGATCGTCGACGGTCAGGTCGTCACCTCGCCCGAACCGATGGTGCTCAACAGCCGTCGGGCCATGGACCAGGGTTATTATGGCTACCTGCCGGACGCGGGCGGCGATCGCTACGCGCTCCCGCTGGATCAGGAACACACCGTGACGCCCGGACATTATTACGCGATGGGCGATAATTCCGCCAATAGCTTCGACTCCCGTGGCTGGGGCGAAGTGCCCGCCACCGCGGTCGTCGGCAAGCCGCTCATCATCCTGCATCCCTTCACCGCCCACTGGGGGCCGGCTAAATAGTTCAGGGGTAGGGGCAGGGGTAGGGGTAGGAGGAAGAGTATTGAGTATGGAGTATCGAGTATCGGGGGAGTGCTGCCATGAGATGGCACCCATGCCTTGCCTAGCCCTAGCCCTGGCCCTAACTCTGGCCCTGCTCCGCCAT
>Ga0194123_10004964_pt1 | contig 14640 bp, 10 predicted proteins | sample TA2MahsurfametaG_5_FD_155479 | JGI IMG/M metagenome (GOLD analysis project Ga0194123, IMG submission 155479) | Freshwater microbial communities from Lake Tanganyika, Tanzania - TA2015023 Mahale A surface | ecosystem: Environmental > Aquatic > Freshwater > Lake | place: Tanzania: Lake Tanganyika... | reverse complement strand
ACGGACTGGATCTCACCCGCGATCTTGGCAACACGCCGCCCAACGTGTGTAACCCGGCTTTTCTGGCCGATCAAGCCATCGAACTCGGAAAGTTGCACCGCCTCAAGGTTGAAGTTCTTGAACGCAAGCAGATGCAAGCCCTCGGCATGGGCGCTTTGCTCGCGGTTGCCCAGGGCTCGGCACAAGCGCCCCGCCTGATCGCGATCACCTACCGGGGGGGGAAAGCGAGGCAGGCACCCATCGTGCTCGTTGGCAAGGGCATCACCTTCGACACTGGCGGGATCTCGATCAAGCCCTCCGCAAGCATGGACGAGATGAAGTTCGACATGTCCGGGGCGGGAGCAGTGTTTGGCACCCTCAAGGCAGTTGCCGCGATGCAGTTGCCGGTCAACCTGGTGGGGCTGGTCCCGGCGGCCGAAAACATGCCCGATGGCAATGCCACCCGCCCTGGCGACATCGTCACCACGATGTCCGGACAAACGGTGGAAATCCTCAACACCGATGCCGAAGGGCGACTCATTCTCTGCGACGCGCTCACCTTCGCAGAGCGCTACAAGCCCGACACCGTGATCGACATCGCCACGCTCACAGGTGCCTGCGTCGTGGCACTCGGCGCGGTCCATTCGGGCCTCTTCAGCCCCGACGACGATCTCGCCGCCGAACTCGAGAAGGCAGGCAAGGCGGCCTCCGACACCTGCTGGCGCATGCCGGTGGACGACGCTTACCAGGAGTTGCTCAAATCGAACTTCGCCGACATGGCCAACATCGGCGGCAAGGGCGCGGGGGCGGTGAGCGCTGCGTGTTTTCTGGCCCGGTTCACCAAGTCGTTTCGCTGGGCGCACCTCGACATCGCCGGCACTGCCTGGCGCGAGGGCGCGGCCAAGGGCGCGTCGGCGCGGCCGGTACCGCTTCTTGTGGAGTTCATCCGCAGCCGGGTTGCGCCCAAAGCCACGGCCGCATGACGCGCATTGATTTTCACTTCAACACCTCCGACAAGCTTGGGTACGCCTGCCGCCTCTTGCGCAAGGCCTACCGGAACGAGGTGCGCGTCTGGGTGTGTTGCCTCGACGACCGTCAACGCGATCGGCTCGACCAACTGCTCTGGACCTTCGCTCCGCTTGAATTCATTCCGCACGTGGCAGCAGGGCACCCACTTGCCGGCAAGACTCCGATCGTGCTTTCCAACTCGCTCGAGGGTAGCGAGGACTGGCGGGTTGCGGTGCACCTCGGTCATCAACTGCCTCCGGGATTCAGCAGCTTCGAGCGCTGGATCGAGATCATCGGTCAGGACGAAGACGACCGGGTCCACGCCCGCGCCCGGTGGACGCATTTCAAGCACCACGGGTATCCGGTGGAGCGTTTCGACCAGCAGGGCGTTGCAAGCCCAACTGCCGATCCTGCACCGTTGCCCGGTTCCCAAGCCTGAACGCCGACCGCATTGCCCGCGCGCGCATCCGTGACCGCAACCACGAAGCCAGAGCCGCTGGCGAAATCCTTCGAGCCTGCGGCAATCGAGTCGGCATGGTATGCCCGCTGGGAGGCCTCGGGCGGTTTTTCCGCCACGGATGCGCCAGGACGCCCACCGTTCTGCATTCAGCTTCCCCCCCCGAACGTGACCGGCACGCTCCACATGGGGCATGCCTTCAACCAGACGCTGATGGATGCGCTCACCCGCTGGCAACGGATGAAGGGCGCCAATGCACTCTGGGTTCCGGGCACCGACCACGCCGGAATCGCCACCCAGATCGTGGTCGAGCGTCAGCTTGCGGCAGCCGGCAGCTCGCGCGCGGAGCTCGGCCGCCCGGGCTTCGTCGAGCAGGTATGGAAGTGGAAAGAGCACTCCGGGTCCACGATCACCCGGCAGATGCGTCGGCTCGGGGCCTCGGCCGACTGGTCGCTCGAATACTTCACCATGGATGCCAGGCTGTCGACCGTCGTCCGCGAAGTCTTCATCACGCTCTACGAGCAGGGGCTGATCTACCGCGGCAAGCGCCTGATCAACTGGGACCCGGTACTGATGACGGCGGTGTCCGACCTCGAGGTGGTGAGCGAGGAGGAGGACGGATTCCTTTGGCACATCCGCTATCCGCTGAGCGACGGGTCGGGTGCGCTCACGGTTGCCACCACACGGCCGGAGACCATGCTCGGCGACAGCGCGGTGATGGTGCATCCGGAAGATGCGCGCTACCAGCACCTGATCGGACACACCGTGCGTTTGCCGCTTTGCGATCGCGATCTTCCGGTCATCGCCGACGCCTGCGTCGACCGCAGCTTCGGCACGGGTGTCGTGAAGGTCACTCCGGCGCACGATTTCAACGACCATGATGTAGGGCAACGCCACCGGCTCGCCATTCGCCCGGTCCTGAGCCCAGACGCGAAAATCGCTGGTGATGCGCCAGAGTGCTACCTCGGTCTCGACCGCTTCGAGGCCCGTGCGCGGATCGTGGCTGACCTCAAGTCACTCGGGCTCCTCGCTTCGGTGCAGCCGCACAGGCTCACGATCCCGCGCGGCGATCGCAGTGGCGCGATCATCGAGCCGATGCTGACCGATCAGTGGTTTGTGGCCACAACCAAGCCTGCGCCCGAGGGCAGCCTCTTTCCCGGGCGCAGCATTGCCGAGATGGCGCTTGAAGTCGTCGAGCAGGGCGCGATCCGTTTTGTTCCCTCGAACTGGACCTCCACCTACCGTCATTGGCTCGAAAACATCCAGGACTGGACGATTTCGCGGCAACTCTGGTGGGGCCATCAGATCCCCGCCTGGTACAAGGCCGACGCGAAGGGTGATGCGATCCACGACGGCGTGGTGTTTGTCGCGCGCGATGAGGCCGATGCACGCGCCCGAGCCAATGCAGGCGGCTACTACGGTCCGCTGGTGCGCGACCCCGATGTGCTCGATACCTGGTTTTCCTCGGCGCTCGTTCCCTTCTCAACACTTGCCCGCGAGGATCGGCCCTGGGATCCCGGTCGAGGCCCCGATTCGATCGGGCTCGGCGCGCGTCTCGAGCCTGCACTCGCGCAGTTTCTGCCTTCACAGGTACTCGTCACTGGCTTCGACATCATCTTCTTCTGGGTCGCGCGCATGGTGATGATGACGGTGCACTGCACCGGGAAGGCGCCTTTCGAGACGGTGTACGTGCATGCACTGGTGCGCGATGCCGAAGGGCAGAAGATGTCGAAATCCAAGGGCAACACGCTCGATCCGATCGATCTGATCGACGGGATCGCCCTCGAGGATCTCGTCGGGAAACGCACCGCAGGACTGATGCAACCGGCGCAGGCGAACCTCATCGAAGCCAGGACCCGCAAGGAGTACCCGCAAGGTATCGCGGCCTTCGGGAGCGACGCGCTTCGTTTCAGTTTTGCAAGCCTTGCCACCCCGGGCCGCAACATCAACTTTGATCTCAAGCGCTGCGAGGGTTACCGCAATTTCTGCAACAAGTTGTGGAACGCAGCCCGCTTCGTACTGATCCAGGTGGAGGCATGCAGCGCTCACGACTGCGGGTTCGCGCCCCACCAGGCTGAAGCGTGCGTACCCGGCGCCTACATGGCCTTCGGACGTGCTGAACGCTGGATTGCCTCGGTAACCGAGGAGGCGATTGCCGGAATCGATCGCGAATTGAGCGGGTTTCGTTTCGATCTGGCGGCAAAGGCCTACTACGAACTCGTCTGGAACAGCTTTTGCGACTGGTACCTCGAACTGGCCAAGGTGAATCTGCAGCACCCCGATGCAGCCTTTCAGCGTGGCACGCGGCGCACGCTGCTGAGGACCCTCGACACCATCCTCAAGCTCGGCCATCCATTCATGCCCTTCATCACTGAAGCGCTCTGGCACCACCTCGCACCGCACCTCCCTGGCAATGCACAGGCCCAGGCGCTGAACGAGACCGAGGCTTCCACGCCCCGGGCAGCGCACAGCGCGTGGCGCACCTTGATGCAGGAGGGGTTTCCCAAAGCCCGGCTCAGCCGCGTTGACGCGCAAGCTCTCGCCTGGATGACATCATTGCGCGAGATCGTGGAATCCTGCCGTCAACTCCGCGCGGACATGGCGCTTTCGCCGGGACAACGCGTTCCCCTGGTGCTTTGCGGACCGCGCGCCGAGGAAGCTCTTGCCGACCGCGAGGTGCTCTGTGCGCTTGCCCGGCTGAGTGGCGTCACTGCAGCGTCAACGCTCCCCGAGGACACTCTCGCGCCGGTCAGGGTGCTCGACGGTCTGCGCCTGATGCTCGAGATACCGGTAAACCATGAAGCCGAGCGCCAGCGCATCGCGCGCGCCATCGAGGATGTGGAGGCTGAGCTTGCCCGATGTGAGGCCAGGCTGCACAACCCCGCCTTCGTGGAACGCGCGCCTGCCACGGTGGTTGCGCAGGAGCGTGAGCGGCACAGTCGCTTCTCGGCGCGGCGTGACCAACTGCGGGAAGAGGCTCACAAGCGTGAAGTGCGGTTCATTCCCTTACGGTGATCGCTCATCGGGTGGGTGCTTGCTCCCGTGCGCAGGATGATTCATGCTTTAACCATTGCGCCGGAGCGAGGCGATGTGGAGGCTTCGATCCCCCACATGCACGGCAAGACGCCCCTCAGGCCGTAAACCCTCATCTGCCCTTGTATGCCTTCCCCAAGAGCCTATTCCAGCCCTTACCACCCTGAATCCACTGGAGAACATCTGATGGCCACCACCAAAAAATCCACGGCCGATACCGCGTCCACCAGCAAGCCAGCGGCCGAGTCCGCTGGACAGGCCAACGCCAAAGCCACCACCAAGGCTGCGGCCGCTGCCTCGAAAGCTGCTGCCAAGGCTCCCGTCGCTGCGGCGAAGCCTGCGGCAAAGGCTCCCGTCAAAGTCGCTGCCAAGCCCGCAACCAAGGCCGCAGCAAAGCCCGCAACCAAGGCCGCATCAAAGCCCGCAACCAAGGCCGCATCAAAGCCCGCAACCAAGGCCGCATCAAAGCCCGCAACCAAGGCCGCACCAAACCCTGCAGCCAAGGCTCCGGCCGGCGCTTCGAAAGCCCCGGCCGGGCCAGCCTTGGAGGCTGCATCGGTAAGCAGGGCAAAGGACCCGGCAGCCGCAAAACGCACCCCCAATGCCGCCTTCATGAAGCCGATGACCCCGAGCGCAGCGCTTGCCAAGGTGATCGGAGCAAAGCCGCTTCCGCGCACGGAGGTCACGCGCAAACTCTGGGAGTACATCAAGAAGCACGACCTTCAGGACGCCACCAACAAGCGTCAGATCAATGGCGACAAGGCCTTGGCGGAAGTCTTCGGCAAGCCCAGCGTGACCATGTTCGAAATGACCCAATTGGTGGGCAAACACCTGAGCTGAAACACGACGATTCCCCGATACCCGGCACACGCGGGGTAGACACTGCTCAACCTGCCGCCGCTCAGAACGCGCTGCGGGTTGACTTTGAACCTTGCAAGGCCAGTCGGAAGCTGCGCGGCTCAGCGTCGACGCAGCACGAAGTGCCAGACACCGCCTTCGATGCGCTCCTCGAGCAGCGCATTGCCGGTCTGGCGCGAAAACATCCGGAAGTCGCGCTCTGCACCTTGATCCGTGGCGAGGATGTGGAGCGTTTGCCCGGATTGCATCGCGTTGAGCGCTTTCTTGGCCTTGAGGATCGGCAGCGGGCAATTGAGTCCGCGCGCATCAACGGTAACGTCCGCCCCGATAGGGTCTGCAGCCGACACCCTCAGGCCTCCCGGATTCTCGAGCTCACCCAGGCCTCCACCGAAGCGAGCGCATCGGGAAGCGCCGCAGGCTGTGTACCGCCCGCCTGCGCCATGTCGGCGCGGCCTCCGCCCCTGCCGCCAACCTGTTGCGCCACAAAGTTCACGAGTTCTCCGGCCTTGAGTCTGGAGGTGAGGTCTGCGGTAACACCCGCGACAAGGCTCACCTTGTTGCCCTCCACCACGCCGAGCACGATCACCGCGGTACCGAGGCGCGCCTTGAGCTGGTCGATCGTGTCGCGCAGACCGCGCGCATCCACCGCGTCGAGCCGCGCAACCAGCAGGCTCGCCGGGCCAATGCGGCGCGCCTTGCCGAGAAGTTCATCGCCCTGCGCAGCGGCAAGCCGCGACTTGAGCTGGGCAAGCTCGCGCTCGAGCCCCCGCAGCTGTTCGAGGACCTGTCCAACCCGCTCGCCGACCTCGTGGACCGGCGCCCGGAGCAGTTGAGCGAGTTCCTCGAGCCGTTGCTCCTGTCCCTGCGCAAACTGCAGGGCCCGATCGCCGCTCACGGCCTCGATCCTGCGGATCCCGGCAGCAACCCCTGATTCCGCCACGATCTTGAACAGACCGATCTCCCCGGTGTGCGCCACGTGCGTGCCACCGCAAAGCTCGCGCGAGCTCCCAATCTGGAGCACCCTCACCTCCTGGGCATACCTCTCGCCAAAGAGCGCGGTTGCGCCGCTGCGCACCGCCTCGTCGAAGGCCATTACCCGTGCCGTGGTGGCATGGTTCTGAAGTATCTCGGTGTTGACCCGTTCTTCCACCGCGCGCAGCTGCTCCGCGCTGAGTGGCGCTGCGTGGCTGAAGTCGAATCGCGTGCGCTGATCATCCACCAGCGAGCCGCGCTGCTGCACATGCGCACCGAGCACTTCGCGCAGGGCCTTGTGCATCAGGTGCGTGGCCGAATGATGACGCATCGTGCGGGCACGCCGCTCGGGATCCACCTGCGCCAGGACCCGGTCACCGACGGCCACGCTCCCCGCCTCGAGGGCGACCTCGTGGCCAAAAGCGCCGGAAGCGAGCTTGCGGGTGTCGTCCACCCGGGCCGAAAAACCGTGCGGCGACGTCAGCCAGCCTCGGTCGCCCACCTGGCCACCCGACTCGGCGTAGAAAGGGGTTTGGTCGAGCACGATCAGTGCCCGGCCCCCCGACACGCGTTCGACCTGTTCGCCGTGCGCAACGATCGCCACCACCGAGGCCTCGGCCTGGAGTTGCGCATACCCACTGAAGCGGGTGATCTGGCCTGCCACGTCCACGTCGGCAGAGGCCTTGAACTTGCCGGCAGCGCGCGCCTGCTCGCGCTGCCTTTGCATCGCTGCGTGGAACCCCGCTTCGTCCACGCTCACGCCGCGCTCGCGGCAGATGTCGGCGGTGAGATCGAGTGGAAATCCGTAGGTGTCATACAGACGGAAGGCGGTTTCGCCGTCGAGCCGCGTGGTGTGCGGTGCAAGCACCTGCTCGAGCAACTGCAAGCCGTGTTTGAGCGTTTCGGAAAAGCGCTCCTCTTCCTGGCGCAGCACCTCGCGAACCCGCTCTGACGCCTGAACCAGTTCGGGATAGGCCTCGCCCATCAGCCCTGCCAGATCGTGGACGAGCGTATGAAAGAAGGGTTGGTCGCAACCGAGTTGATGGCCGTGGCGAAGCGCCCTGCGGATGATCCGGCGCAACACGTAGCCACGCCCCTCGTTGCCGGGGATCACGCCGTCGACCACCAGGAAAGCACAGGCACGAATATGGTCAGCGATCACCCGCAGCGAAGGACTTTCGCGATCACGTGCGCCTGTAGCACGGGCCGCTGCCGCCACCAGCGTCTGGAAGAGGTCGATGTCATAGTTGCTGTGCACTTGCTGCAAGACGGCTGCGATGCGCTCGAGCCCCATGCCGGTATCGACGCAGGGCCTCGGCAAGGGGGTAAGCACACCCGCGTGGTCGCGCTCGTATTGCATGAAGACCAGGTTCCAGATCTCGATGTAGCGATCGCCGTCTTCCTCGGCCGATCCGGGCGGGCCACCTGCAACTCTGGGGCCATGGTCGTAGAAGATTTCCGAGCAGGGCCCACACGGGCCGGTATCGGCCATCTGCCAGAAATTGTCGCTGGCGTAGCGGGCCCCCTTGTTGTCACCAATGCGGATGATCCGCTCGGCCGGTACCCCGACCTCGTTGGCCCAGATCGCGTGGGCTTCGTCATCGTCCTTGTACACCGTGATCCAGAGCCGCTCGGGTGCGATCCCGAAGCACCGGGTAAGCAAATCCCATGCGAACACGATCGCATCGCGCTTGAAGTAGTCGCCGAAACTGAAATTGCCCAGCATCTCGAAGAAGGTGTGGTGCCGGGCGGTGTAGCCCACGTTTTCAAGGTCGTTGTGCTTGCCTCCTGCGCGCACGCTGCGCTGGGAGCTCGCGGCGCGGCGGTAACTGCGTTGCTCCTTGCCAAGAAAGACCTCCTTGAACTGCACCATCCCGCTGTTGGTGAACAGCAGCGTGGGGTCGTTGGCGGGAACCAGGGGGCTCGAGGCCACCACGGTGTGGCCGCGCGCGGCAAAGTAGCCGAGGAACTGGGAGCGGATCTCGGAGGATTTCATGACGATGACGATTCTAGCGAATCGAGGCAGGCGCAGAGCCTCTCCACCCGCCGCGCACAAGAAAAAGGGGAGGCTGCAAACCTCCCCCAAAAGGAGACCGTCATGATCCGGAGCAAGTTCGGAGAACCCACCAGACCTGCTCCAAACGTCACCCGACGAAAGGAGCGAATCGATTGTGTCAGCACAAGGGTGCGTGCGTCTGTCAGCGGCTGTTGCGAGTTGCAAGACTTTGTAAGGCATGGCGGGCTGTCAAGTTGCCCACTGCTCCGCTATGCTTGGTCAGAATCGATTGCGCATCACTGCGCCATGCAAGCAAAACCTGAGGGGACCGGGCAATGCATATCAAAAACCAGCGGGATCTCTGGTCGGGGATCCTTTTCATGGGCTTCGGGCTCGCCTTCGTTTTTTTTGCGCGCGACTACACCATGGGCACTGCGGCAAAGATGGGCCCGGCCTACTTCCCAACCGTCCTCGGGGGCGTGCTCACAGTCCTCGGGGCGGTGATCAGCATCAACGGCATCGGTCGCTCCGGCGACAGCAGCGAGACCGGGGTCCGTATCGACCCAACCGGCTGGCGGGAACTGCTCCTGATCCTCCTCGCGGTCGTTGCGTTTGCGGCCACCCTGCCCTCGATGGGGATCATTGTGTCGATCGTGATCCTGATCTGGCTCTCATCACCGGCAAGCCATGAGTTCAAGGTGAAGGACACGCTGATTGCCACGGTGGTACTCCTTGTGCTCTCCTACCTGGTCTTCGTGAGGGGGCTTGAATTGCAGTTCCCTTTCCTGCCCAGGTTCATCAGTTCCTGAGACGGCCGCAACGCCACACCCGAAGCGCAAGCACAACGAGCGATCAGCGAGGAGAGAAGCGTCATGGAACTGCTTTTGAGCAATCTGGCCACCGGGTTTTCGGCGGCGGCCACCGCCCAAAACCTGATGTACTGCTTCATCGGCGTGACCCTGGGCACCCTCATCGGCGTGCTGCCGGGCATCGGCCCGCTTGCCACGATCGCGATGCTGTTGCCCGCAACCTACCGCATGACCGACCCAACCTCGGCGCTGATCATGCTGGCGGGGATCTACTACGGGGCGCAGTACGGGGGATCCACCACCGCAATCCTGGTGAACCTCCCGGGCGAATCCTCCTCTGTCGTCACCACCCTCGACGGCTACCAGATGGCGCGTCGCGGCCGGGCGGGGCCTGCGCTCGCGGTGGCTGCGCTCGGATCCTTTTTTGCAGGTACGGTGGCCACCTTCCTCATCGCCGCCTTCGCGCCGCCGCTTGCCGAACTCGCCTTCAAGTTCGGGCCGGCCGAATACTTCTCGCTGATGGTGCTCGGCCTGATCGCGGCGGTGGTGCTGGCACACGGTTCGGTGATCAAGGCTCTTGCGGTGGTGGTGCTCGGTCTGCTGCTCGGAATGATCGGAACCGACGTCAACTCCGGGGTGGCACGCTTTTCCTTCGACATTCCCGAACTCTCCGACGGTATCGAGTTTGTGGCGGTGGCGATGGGCATGTTCGGATTCGCCGAAATCATTCTCAACCTGGAGCAGCGCGACAAGCGCGAAGTCTTCACCAGCAAGGTGAGCGGCCTCTTGCCGAGCGCAAGCGAGCTGCGCAGCAGCGTGTGGCCGGTGTTGCGCGGCACAACGCTCGGATCCTTCCTCGGTATCCTGCCCGGGGGCGGTGCGGTCCTCGCCTCCTTTTCGGCCTACGCGCTGGAAAAGAAGATCAGCAGGACGCCCGAGCGCTTCGGCAAGGGTGCGATCGAAGGCGTTGCGGGCCCTGAAGCCGCCAACAACGCCGGTGCGCAGACCTCGTTCATCCCGATGCTCACGCTCGGCATTCCCACCACCCCGGTGATGGCGCTGATGGTGGCAGCCATGATGATCCACAACATCCAGCCGGGGCCGCAAGTGATGACGAGCAACCCCACGCTCTTCTGGGGACTCATCGCGTCGATGTGGGTTGGCAATCTGTTGCTGGTGATCCTCAATCTGCCGCTCATCGGCATCTGGATCAAGTTGCTCACCGTGCCCTACCGGGTGCTCTTTCCCGCGATCCTGCTCTTTTGCTGCATCGGCGCCTATTCGATCAACAACAACGTCTTCGACGTCTTCATGACGATACCTTTTGCGATCCTCGGCTACGTATTCAAGAAACTCGATTGCGAGGCGGCACCGCTTCTCCTTGGTTTTGTGCTCGGAAAACTTATGGAGGAGTACCTGCGCCGCGCACTCACCATCTCGCGCGGCGACCCCACGGTCTTCTTCACCCGACCGCTTTCGGCAACGCTCCTCGCCCTCGCTGCAGCGCTCCTTCTCCTCGTGTTGCTGCCCTCCTTCTCGCGAACCCGCGAACAGGCCTTCCAGGGCGACTGAGGTCGAAACGTTTCCCCTCCAAACCCACCAGTGAACCAGGCTGTCGAGCGCGCTGGCGCAGACCGGGGCCGCAGCGCTGCGCTCGAGTCCCACGCGCCCCCGGACTGCACCCTGCCGAAGGTGGCTGCCTTCGATGTGTTTGGCACGGTGGTCGACTGGCACGGCACGATCACGCGCGAGGTGGAGTCACTTGGCCTGGGGGTGAACGGCAGCGACTTTGCGCTCGCCTGGCGGGATCTGTACCGCCCTGCCATGGCCGAGGTCCGCGAGGGCCGCATCGGCTGGACCTCGATCGATGTGCTGCACCGTCAAAACCTCGAGGAGATCCTGCGCCGCTTCGGGATTCGCCACCTGAGCGAAGCTGAAAAACGATCGCTCAACCGTGTCTGGCACCGCCTGGAGCCCTGGCCTGACGCGGTTGCGGGGCTGGGGCGGCTGCGCCGCGGCATGATGATCTGCACCCTTTCCAATGGCAATCTGGCGCTGCTTGCCAACATGGCGAAGGCATCGGGCCTGCCGTGGGACCTCATCGTCTCGGCCGAGAACTTTCGCCGCTACAAGCCCGACCCGGCAAGCTACCAGGGACTGTGCGCGCTCTGGGAGCTTTCCGGCGAAGAATTGCTTTTCGTGGCCGCGCACAAGGACGATCTGGATGCCGCCCACGCGGCCACCGGCTGCAGGACCGCTTTCGTGTGCCGTCCTCAGGAGTTCGGCCCCCGGGGCCGCAGCGACCTTCAGCGCGAGTCGCGCTTCACCTACCACGCAAGCGATTTCCACGACCTTGCCCATCAACTCAAGCTCTGAGCCCCGGCAGCCTGCAACCACGCAACCGCCTTCACCCACCGCTTGCCGCCCGCCGGTGGCACCGTGTATTCGAGCACCGCAGATCCGCAGGGCCGCATGGTCTCCTTCATCGGGTCGAACCACACGGGTTTTGGCTCCGGGTGGTTCACTTCGGGCAAAATCTACGGGCGGCCTGTGGTGCTGCGCGCCGGAAAGTGAGCCGACTTCCACATGGACTTCGGCGCCGGGCTGTTCATCTGGCCGCTCAGCCACGAACCAGGCCCGGCTCATGTGGCAGCGGGCAAAAGTCGGCGCGGTGGCCCAACGGCGTGGTTCTGAACTGCCGGCGTGTCCTTTTGCATGGGCCCGCCCCGGCGCGATAACCACGCAGCGTGTTCCTTATCCGCCGGGAGAGGCGTTGCGCCTGTTTCCCGCGCCTGGAGCCGACAATCCGGAGCAATGTGCACCATGACCGACGCAGCCTCGCCTTCAAGCACAACGCAAGGGGTCGCCTTCCTTGGATTGGGCGTGATGGGATTTCACATGGCCGCTCACCTTCAGAGGGCCGGTCACCGGGTCACGGTCTACAACCGCACCGCTTCGAGGGCTCAGGCCTGGGTGAGCACCCACGGTGGACGATCTGCGCCAACACCCTGCGAAGCGGCGCGCAACGCGCAGATCGTCTTCACCTGCGTCGGCAACGACGACGATCTCCGCGCAGTCACGCTCGGCGACCAGGGAGCGCTTGCCGGCATGCAGGAAGGCAGCGTGCTGGTCGACCACACCACCGCATCGGCCGAGATTGCAAGGGCACTCCACCAGCGTGCCGCCGAAGCGGGGGTGGGATTTCTCGACGCCCCGGTCTCTGGCGGCGAGGCTGGTGCCCGCAACGGAACGCTCACCGTGATGGTGGGCGGAGACGAGATCCACGCCAACCTTGCGCGTCCCGTGGCTCTTGCATTTGCCCGCGCCTTCACCCGGATCGGCCCGAGCGGAAGCGGTCAACTCGCCAAGATGGTCAACCAGATCTGTATCGCCGGTCTGCTCCAGGGACTTGCCGAAGGAATCAACTTCGGGATCCGTTCCGGAATCGACATGCAGTTGGTGCTCGAGGTGATCGGCAAGGGGGCAGCGCAGTCCTGGCAAATGGACCACCGCGGGGCCACGATGCTGGAAAACCGCTTCGACTTCGGTTTTGCGGTCGACTGGATGCGCAAGGATCTCGGGCTCTGCCTGGATGAGGCGCGTCGAAATGGCGCAGCGCTGCCGGTAGTGGCTCTGGTCGATCAGTTCTACAGCGATCTGCAACGCATGGGTAGTCGCCGCCACGACACCTCGAGCCTGATCCGCCGCTTGCGCGAGACGCCCTGAAAATGACTGCGCAAAACGCGCCGCACTTCATCCGCGCGCTCGTGGAGCAAGACCTTGCCGCGGGCCGCCTCGCGGGACGGCAATGGGCAGGTTTTCCCTCGGATGCACGGCAAAGCGCGAGTTGCCCGCGCGACGATCCCGCCGCACTGCGCACCCGCTTCCCGCCCGAACCCAACGGTTATCTGCATATCGGGCACGCGAAATCGATCTGCCTCAACTTCGGACTGGCGCGCGACTACGGGGGCCGCTGCCACATGCGCTTTGACGACACCAACCCGGTGAAGGAAGACCAGGAGTATGTGGATGCGATCCTCGACACGGTGCGCTGGCTCGGCTACGACTGGAAAGACACGCAGGAAGACAACCTCTACCACGCGAGCGACTACTTCGAGGCCTTCTATGCCTGCGCCGAGTACCTGATCGAGGCCGGTCACGCCTATGTGGATGAACTCCCGCCGCAGGAGTTGCGCAGGCGCAGAGGCACGCTCACCCAGCCGGGGGAAGACTCGCCCTACCGCGCCCGCCCCGCCGGCGAGAGCCTTGCGCGCTTTCGCGCGATGCGAGCCGGGGCACACCCCGAGGGCAGCATGGTGCTGCGTGCCCGGATCGACATGGCCTCACCCAATCTCAACCTTCGCGACCCAACGCTCTACCGCATTCGCTTTGCCGAACACCACCGCACTGCAAACAGATGGTGCATTTACCCGATGTACGACTACGCGCATCCGATCTCCGATGCCCTCGAAAACATCACGCACTCGCTTTGCACCCTCGAGTTCGAGGATCATCGGCCCTTCTACGACTGGCTGCTCGAGCGGCTCGCCGAAGGCGGGTTCCTGCGCCGACCGCTGCCGCAGCAAACCGAGTTCGCGCGCCTCAACCTCTACTACACCGTCACCAGCAAGCGGAAGTTGCAGGAACTCGTGAGCAGCGCCAGGGTGAGGGGCTGGGACGACCCGCGCATGCCCACCCTGGTAGGGCTGCGCCGCCGCGGCTACACCCCGGAATCGATCCAGCGTTTCTGCGAGCGGATCGGCGTGTCGAAGGCCGCGCAGTGGGTCGACCCTTCGGTGCTCGACGGCGCGCTGCGCGACGATCTCGAGTCCAGGGCACCCCGCGCCTGCGCAGTGATCGACCCGGTGGACCTCCTGATCGAGAACTGGCCCGAAGGCGCACGCGAAGCCTGCGAAGCGCCCTGGCACCCGCAGCATCCCGAATGGGGCAGGAGGCGCATGCATTGCTCCCAAAAGCTCTGGATCGAGCGCGACGACGTGCGCAGCGCGGCGAGCAAGGGTTTTTTCAGGGTCTTCCCGGGCAATCGTGTGCGTTTGCGCTACGCCTTCGTGATCGAATGCACCGGTGTCGATCTGGATGAAGCAGGCGCCGTGGTGCGCGTCCGTGCGCGCTACTTTCACGACTCGCGCTCGGGCACGCCGGGGGCAGACGTCTACAAGGTGAAGGGCAATATCCACTGGGTGTCACAGGACGAGGCGATCGGTGCCACAGTGCACCTTTACGACTCGCTCTTCACTCATCCACAGTCTGAAAGCGCCGAGGCCGACTGGCTCACGCTCCTGAATCCGCGTTCGCTCGCCACGGTATGCGCATGGCTCGAGCCCTCGCTTTGCACTGCGGCAGCAGGCGCGCATTTCCAGTTCGAGCGGCTGGGCTACTTCGTTGCCGACCGCATCGACCACACGGCGGAAAACCCTGTCTTTCAGCGCACCTGCACGCTCAGGCAGGCCGCTGGCGCCTGAGGCGGGCCCGGTTCTATCCGTAGTATACTCTTCCGGTTTGTACGG
>Ga0194123_10004960_pt1 | contig 14651 bp, 14 predicted proteins | sample TA2MahsurfametaG_5_FD_155479 | JGI IMG/M metagenome (GOLD analysis project Ga0194123, IMG submission 155479) | Freshwater microbial communities from Lake Tanganyika, Tanzania - TA2015023 Mahale A surface | ecosystem: Environmental > Aquatic > Freshwater > Lake | place: Tanzania: Lake Tanganyika... | reverse complement strand
TATTTACGGTCGTACATGGAACGTGGTGTCCAAGGCCTGCCCCAAGTGCTGCCTGTCTTGCAGGTGCTTGACCAACGCCAGCTTGAAGAACATTGCCCATAAAGACTTCATCTATCGCCTCGTTAGAAACTCCTGCTCGTTCTACAGCTCCCTTAATTGCTATGGATCCTAATTCTGTTGCTGAAATCGAAGAAAAAGCTCCCATAAAGGATCCCATGGGTGTTCTAACAGCAGAAACAATAAATACTTCTTTTGACATTTATATTCGTTTTAGATTGCGAAGATACATAAACTGAGGAAATCAATTTTTATGAAGGTTTGTTAATTGTTTTCTCTTTCCCGGTCATTCACTTTTAAACTTATGAAATGTGATTAACTTTACATTTCATGAAAATCATCAGTGAATTTTCTCTTTGGGTGATCGCGCCGCTAGCCATATTCTCCATGTTAGTGAGCATTTATTTTTACAGAAAAACAGATTGGTTAAAAACGGCAAGTCAATGGAAGAAACTCCTTTTAATTGGTTTACGGTCGATTTCAATATTCTTGGTGCTGATACTTTTACTTGGATTAACATTTCAGTTTTCAACCACAAAGGAAGAAAAGCCAATATTTCTTGTTTTGATTGACAATTCATTGTCGATGAGAAATTACAAGGACAGCACAGAACTCAAGCAACAGGTGGACAATTTTTTAAATTCATTGCGAACAAAACATGGCGATTCATTTGATTACGATGTCATTACTTGTGGCTCTTCGGTAGACAATGGCGACTATAAGTTTACTGATAAAAAATCAAACCTCGAAGCTGGCTTCAATCATATTAATTCCCAGTATTACAACAGAAATATTGGAGGGATTGCCTTTATTTCTGACGGAAATTTCAACGAGGGTTCGAGTCCATTATATGCCGCTGAAAAAATAAGCCTAACTCCTATTTTTAGTTTAGGGGTTGGTGATACAACCCCGAAAAGAGATCAAGCCATAAAGCATATCTCTGTAAATGATATCGCGTTTTTGTCTAACGATTTTCCGGTTGAGGTTGATATATCTTCATACCAATTTCAGGGCCAGACTGCACAGGTATCGATCTTTCAAAACGAAAAAACTCTCGTAAGTCAAACCCTTATTTATGGTAATGAACGTAATGATTACAAGCCATTGAAATTTCTCATTCCTGCAAACAAGGTAGGTTTTCAGCGCTACACGGTGGAACTAAAACCTCTCCTCGGCGAAGCTACCTTGAGAAATAATAAGAAATCATTCTATGTTGAAGTGTTGGATACAAGAAATAAAGTTGTGATATTGTCTCATGCACCTCATCCTGATATTTCAACATTTAAAAACGCACTGGAAACCAATGATAAACTGGAAGTTCTCGTAAAAACATATACAACTTGGGATAAGAATCTTGATAAGGTAGATTTACTTATTATTCACGAACCTGGTGTAAATTACCCAAAAGAATTACATTCGATGTTAACAAGCAAAGGCATACCTCGACTATTCGTCATTGGACCAAATTCTTCTAGCAATGTGTTAAATGCGCTTTCTCTCGGAGTAACATTTGAAAATACAAATCAAACAGATGATCTTCAAGGCCAACTCAATAACTCCTTCTCCCCTTTTGAATTAAACGAAGAAATAAAGAAAGCAATTGAATTTTTCCCTCCACTCAAGTCAAAATTTGGAGCTCTGAAAGCGAGTGGTAATATTGAAACATTGGTTTTTCAACGCATAGGACCCATTGTAAAACGAGATCCGCTCATATTTTTTAAGCAACAAAATCAAATTAGAAATGGTTTCATTTTTGGGGAAGGAATATGGCGTTGGAAGCTCAATGAATTTTTACGTTCCGGCTCGCACAATAGTATTAATGAACTTATCTCAAAAATCTCCAATTATTTGATGGTAAAACAAGAGGAAATGGGATTACGTGTTTCAATAAATAGACGATTTACGACTGAGGAATCTATTATTTTTAACGCGTCATTTTATAATGCTAGTTTAGAGCCTATCGTCACTCCAAAGATAGGACTCACTTTAACTGATCCATCTGGAAGAAAATATGAGTCTCAATTTGGAGTGAATGGAAATAGTTACAAGTTATCTTATGGAAAATTAGATGCAGGTCAGTATAATTGGAAAGCTTCATGTTCGTACAATGGCAAGGTCTATCTTAAAACAGGAAGCTTTCTTGTTGAGGAAATTGACCTGGAGAAAAAAGAAACTACAGCAAATCACAATGTATTAAAACAACTTTCAAATCAGTCTAATGGAAAATTTTACGCGTTAAGAGATTACAAAAACTTCATAAATGACCTTAACCTGCGAGATGATATTGTGGTTGTAACAAGGGAAGAATTGTCGTTCAAGGATTTGATTCATGTAATTCCACTTTTAATTCTTATCGCTTTGTCTTTTTCAGCGGAATGGTTTATCCGCAGGTGGTCTGGTTCATACTAAACCAAACTAAAGTGATCCAACTTTCCTGATAAGGTATTTTAGCGGTTGGGGGTAATCGATACGCGTAAATTGGAAGTATTCAATATTTTCACTTCCAAACTTAAGGTTTAAACTCGCTCTTTTGGATGAATTTGCACCGTAAAAATCATAATACTTAAATCTTCCGTGGTATTTCGATAACGCTTTAAAATGTAAAATAATCATTGCACCTTGTTTTCTACCTTCTTCCGAAACTCCTCCTTTAAAATCAATGACAGATTGCGTATCAAAAACAAAAAAAGACATTGCAAGACAGTTATGCGATTCATCACTAATTGCAAGAACCTCACCTAGGCCTGAAGAATCGAAATACTCAATTAATTTTTTAAATTTTAAAAATAGCTCAGTATTCATCTTCGAAAAAAACTTATTGTGTTTCATTAGAAAATCAAAATACTCAGGTAAGGGGATGTTTTTCCGAACCGAGAATAAATCCTTTTTTTTCAGTATTCTCCTGATGTTTACCGAAAAGTTTTTTTCTAATTTATCCAATGGAATATCTAGCGTAACTCGCTGGTATTTCATTACTTTGACCTCCCAATTATCTGGAATTGAATAGGGACAGTAACTCAACTGAAATTGACATATTTTTGGAAAAAAATCATTCCATTTTGTGGTATCAAATTGATCGTACCCTTCAAGCACTCTCGTTAAAAAAGGTTGGAGAAAATATGAGAAACCATATTTCTTTTTACAGAAAAATAATAGACAGGAATGCTGTCCAAAATTTGTAACACTCCAAGTGGGTTCTAAAATATCGAGAACTTTTGAGTTCATGAATATGGTATAATTCATTGTGCTATGCATTTCCTCCCAATCTTCCTTACGTGCTATACTCCTCATAATTTATCTACCTCCAAAGAATTCAATAATTAGAAATTTAATACTCTTCTGAAATATATCACTGATATTTCGTTCACAATGAAAATGGCATTATATTTGGTAAAAGTAGCCAATAAAAATATTATTATGAATAAGATCATTCCCCTAATTATCGTAACCTTGCTTTCGACTTTTTCATTTGCACAAACTGAAAAAACTGCATCGGAAAGAGCAAAAAACCAAACAAAAAAAATGACCGAGGAGTTAAAATTAAGTAATGAGCAACAGTCTCGAATTTATGAAATCAACCTTGGCATCAATCAAAAAATTGACGGATTAAAATCTTCCGGCTTGTCGGAGGAAGAGAAGAAAAAAGCACTTAATCACAACAATCAGGCTCGAAAAGAAATGATTAAAGGTGTTCTCACGGCGGAACAAAATGAGGTGTTAGAAAAAAAACTAGCGTCAAGAAAAGTAAAACGTCAGCAAATGCGAAAAGAGGTGAGAAAAGAAATTAAAGAGGAGAAAAAAAAGAAATCAGAATAAATATAGAGTAGAAGCGTAAGGGTAAAGGTCACAGCAATGTGGCCTTTATTTTTATCCCAACATAAACTCCGAAGTTTTGTGAAAAATGAGATTCGGATAATCTTGCTCAGCCATTTGCAGTAAAAACGATGTCTCGGATAAGAAAACCAAATGCCCATCTTTATCCTCAGCTATGTAATTTGACTTTGCTTGTTTAAACGAAATTAATTCTACCTCATTGTCACTTGTAATCCAACAAGCTTTGAAGTAATTTCTCGGAACAAAACGGCAATTAGCCCCATATTCGTGAATCAACCGATAATTAATTACTTCAAATTGCAACTGACCAACAGTCCCAACGATTTTTCGATTACCAGGCTGCTGAATGAAGAGTTGGGCAACGCCTTCATCAATGAGTTGTCTGATTCCTTTTTCTAATTGTTTCGATTTCAATGGGTCGAGATTTTCTAATTCCATAAAAATCTCGGGAGAGAAGCTTGGAATTCCACGATACATCATTTTTTCGCCTTCTGTCAACGTATCTCCAATTTTAAAATTTCCAGTATCATATAACCCCACCACATCTCCCGGAAATGCTTCGTCAATTACACTTTTATCTTGTGCCATAAACGATGTAGGATTTGGAAATTTCATATCTTTTGAAATGCGAACGTGGTGATAAAATTTATTCCGTTCAAATTTTCCTGAAACTATGCGTAAAAAAGCAATTCGATCCCTGTGTTTTGGATCAAGGTTCGCATGAATTTTAAATACAAAACCTGAGAATTTCGGATCCTCGGGTTCGACTTTTCGTGTATCTGACTCTCTGCCCTGCGGAGAAGGTGAAATCTCGCAAAAAGTATCCAAAAGTTCCTTAACACCAAAATTATTTACTGCAGAACCAAAAAATACAGGAGCTACGTCGCCAGAGAGGTAATATTCTCTGTTGAATGGATCATAAACACCTTCAATCATCTCTAATTCTTCACGCAATTCATCTGCCGGTTGTTGACCAATAATTTCGTCAAGTTTACGATCTTGAATGTCAGAGACACTCACAACATCCTCCGATATCCTTGTTTTATTCGCTGAAAACAAGTTGAGTCCTTTCTGATAAATATTGTAAACGCCCTGAAATCTATCCCCCATTCCGATCGGCCATGTTAGTGGTCGAACTTTAATGCTAAGTGATTTTTCTAATTCGTCTAAAAGTTCGAAAGACTCCTTTCCGTCTCTATCCATTTTATTGATAAAAATGATGACCGGTGTCTTTCTCATTCGGCAAACCTCCATTAATTTTTTAGTTTGTTCCTCTACCCCATTTGCACAGTCGATTACAAGAATTACACTGTCTACCGCAGTTAATGTCCGAAAGGTGTCTTCCGCAAAATCTTTGTGTCCAGGTGTATCAAGAATATTTATTTGACGATTGCGGTATTCAAAGGCCATAACCGAGGTAGCAACAGAAATCCCTCTTTGCTTTTCAATTTCCATGAAGTCTGAGGTCGCAGTTTTTTTAATTTTATTATTTTTAACAGCACCAGCAGTTTGTATGGCACCACCGAAAAGCAACAACTTTTCAGTCAAGGTTGTTTTACCGGCGTCCGGGTGAGAAATTATCCCGAAAGTTCGCCGTCTTTCTATAGCTTCTGCATTCTTCATCGGAAAACAAAAAAAAGACTGCTCAAGCAGTCTTTTACTCAATTTATGTGTTACTAAAAAATTTCTTCAACAGAAAAATGAAATCGTCCTTCGATTTCTGCATTTTCGTCAGAATCTGAACCGTGAACGGCATTTCGGCCTTTGCTTTCTGCATATGCTTTTCTGATAGTTCCTTCTGCTGCTTCCGCGGGATCTGTTGAACCAATTAACGCACGAAAATCAGAAACAGCATTTTCTTTTTCTAAAATGGCCGCCACAATTGGACCAGAAGTCATGTACTCAACAAGATCACCATAGAAAGGTCTTTCTGCGTGAACTTCGTAAAATTTCTTAGCTTGTTCCGTTGATAATCTTGTGTATTTCATCGCTTTTATTTCAAAACCAGCCTCGATGATCATGTCAATTATCTTTCCCATATACCCATTCTCAAGCGCATCGGGTTTTAACATAGTAAACGTTCTGTTTTTAGCCATTCTAATTAAATTTTGGTTGCAAAGTTACGTATTTATTCTGTTTTCTTTAAAATGTTTCATAACTAGGGGGGAATTTTCGGTATTGTAACTTCTGCAATACTTAACTTTATAGATTTACCCCTACAACATGTATTACAAGATTTTCGTGTTAGCTTTTCTGATTACTGCCTGCCAAGAAAGTATCAACTCTCTTTCTAATAAAAGCACTGACAACCAATCGAGTACTGCAAAGTCTCAATCAATGCAAAATAAAATTCAAGAAAATAAATTTGAAAAAGAATCCGTTACAATCCGTTCTGAGAGGAAGAAAACAAACCTTCCTAAAGCCAAAAAAACCAATTCACCTGCATCGAAGCCTAATTCAACAACGAATAAAGAGTCAATTAAAGAAAATGAAATTAAAAAGCAAGAAGTAAAGAATGAATATGAGCAAAAAAAGCGAAAATGGAACAAGCTTTATTCAGAGGACTCAACATGGCTTGATTTGTATAATACCTCTGAGGCAAGTTTTATAAAAGGGTGGGAAAATGAATTTATTAAAAGCCCAAATATTATAAACACCATTAATAAACCATTTTTGGTCCAACTGTTTTACAGGAAAATGGAGAAAATATTTTATAATTCTCCTTCCTTCATCCAATTTTCAGTGGATAAATTTGCGGAAAGTGCAACATTCACTGACCTTCAAATCAAATGGAATATTCCAAATTAATCCTGTTTTGATTTTTATTTAATGTTTAATTTCAATTGTATGACCTTAAAATAAATTACACTTACCTTAAACGTTGAGAAATATAGGTTTAGATTCAGTTCTCCTAATAAAAGAAATACTTGAAGTGAAAATATTTTTAAAATTAATTTTACCCTAAATTCGTGGTTATTAAAGTTTATTTACGAAGAGTAAGAATTATAAAAAATTGTTTGTCAATGAGATTATTTGCTATTTTTTTATTGGTTATTTTTTTAGCTTGTAATGAAAATAATGAATTAAACCGAGGAATTTATCATGAAACAAAAGGAAATCCTGAAAATTTATCAGAAAATGTTTATGTCTTGAATATCATAAGTGAAGGTCATTTTAAAGCTTCTCTTTCCAGGAAGATTAACAGTTCGGATAAAAAAAGAGATATTTTGAACTTTTTGTCGGGGGATACTATGGGAATAAAATGGTATTTTAAAATATCAACCAATGACAATTGGACTATGGATACTTCTTTTTATATTAAAAATTTAAGTGGCTTTAAACGTAAATTGAATTTTGTTTTTAATAAAATGCCTCAAGTTGCACCAAAAAATTGCAATTTCGAATTTAAATTCAATAAATTTCAACCAATATCTTCAATTCCTGGTAATCAAATAGATACCTCAAAATTAAATTCGCAGGTTATTTCCTACATAGCAAATAAACAAAAAGAGCTAGTAATATCCTATCTAAGTAGTTATAAGAAACCAAAATATTCTTTGGGAGATCCTAAAGTTCAAGAAGGCTTGAAAAGCTTAAAAAAATGTCTTTCTTCTGTTATTACAATTAAATTTAACACAGCAGAATTAAGTTTATCAAAAGCGGATTTTGCGCCGTGGTTAACACTTGATACCAATATGAATGCAGACATTTTAAAATCAGAGGGATTGAAATTTGTAAGATCAATTGCAGAAAAATATGACGTAACTGAAAAAAGTATTTCGTTTAAAACTACATCAGGAAATCAAATATCACTTCAAAGTGAATTAGGAACTAGAATTGATGTTTATCGAGAATTGAGCCGATTAAAACAAGACATTTTGAGTGGTCAGAAAGTTGATCGCGTGCCAATTTATGGAATGAAAGGTATTCCAAACGGTGCGTTTGATTCTAACAAAAACTATGTTGAAGTCTCCATTTCAGATCAGAAAATGTGGTTCTACAAAGATGGTCAACTTATTACAGAGAGTGTTATTGTGACTGGTTGTCCACGCAGAGGACATTCTACACCTAGAGGTGCGTTTTATGTAAAATATAAAGCGCACAACGTAATCTTAAATGGTCCTGGTTACAGAACTCGTGTAAACTGGTGGATGCCATTCAATAAGGGGGTAGGACTTCATGACGCCCGATGGAGAGAGAAATTTGGAGATAAAATTTACTTGGCTGATGGTTCCCATGGATGTGTAAATTTACCACCTTCAACGGCAAAATTTATTTACCAATACATTCAGCCCGGAAGTATCGTTCTTTGTTATTAAATTGAAACTTCCAATTTGAATAAATAGAAATACTTAATGGTAATAATTCCCAAAAATTCACGTATTTTTTCTTGAAATTTTCACTTCAAAAGGAGAAAATATTTTACATCAATCGTTTTTAGGTTTATTTTCACTGTAACTTAAAAAATATCTAAAAATTTTAACTCGAAAAAATACAATTTGGAGTAGATATTCTAAATTAATCCTGATTTTTTTATCTTCAATTGCGTAATTTTGTGAGATGATATTAAAACAAGTTTCGCTTTCATTGATTAATTCCAAAAACAAAAATACCCTCATGGAAGTTTTAGGAATCGAATGTATAGAATTGGGCCTTGATTACATCAAGTGCCTAATGCCCGTTGATCAGAGAACACATCAACCCATGGGTTTGTTACATGGTGGGGCAAGTGCAGCCTTGATTGAAAGTATTGGATCTATGGGTTCTTCCTTAATGATAGACCTAGAAAAATTTCAGCCTGTTGGATTGGAAGTCAATTGCAATCATATCAGTGGAATTACGGATGGATTTGTAATTGGAACAGGCAAAATCATTCATGCAGGAAAACGAACTCACGTTTGGAGTGTTAATATTAGCGAAGCAAATACGGATAGATTGATATGTACCGGTCGTCTAACGGTGCTCATCATTGAGAAAAAATAAAAATGTTATTGTATCGGTTTCCAGGAAAACAGATTGAAAGAAAAAAAGGTCACTTCGTACCTTGTCAAAATGACGAGTTAAAAGGTTTCGTTATTTCGGCGTTTTCTGAGCAAAAATATTGGTTATTTCAGGAAGATAATTTTTCAGATTCCCCATCCTTTATAGGCGAAGAACCTGTTTCAATTTCTCAAAAAAGTTACTTACACAAAGCGAATCAACTCCTAAACGCTATAGGCTCACTCGGACTGAAAAAAGTTGTGTTTTCGAGAGTTAAAACAGAAATTTTTGATGCCAATCTTTCGGAAAAGTTGTTTTATTTTTTGGAGGAAAATTATCCCAATGCGCTTGTTTATTTTTTCTCTGACAAGGAATTGGGAACTTGGATTGGAGCTTCACCGGAGGTATTATTTGAGCAACATGGAAACTGCGGTATTACCACCGCATTGGCGGGCACAAAAAAAAGGGAAGATCAGAGTGCTTGGTCAGTTAAGGAATTTTTAGAACAGGAATATGTTTCTGATTACATTCAAGAAACTCTCAATAAGGAGCAAATCTTTAATATTGAGTTGCACGGCCCCTACGACTATGTTGCCGGACCAGTGAAGCATTTAAAAACTGATTTTCTATTTGAATGTTCGTCTGAAAAGGCAAACAAAATACTCTTGAGTTTACATCCAACTCCTGCAACATGTGGATTGCCGAAAGATTTTGCATCTGAGGTAATTTCACAAATTGAGGAGCACGACAGGGAGCTGTACACTGGATTTATTGGAGAATTTAGAGGTGATTATTCCAAATTGTTCGTCAATTTAAGATGCGCCAAAATAACCAAGGGAAAAATTCATTATTTTCTTGGTGGAGGCTTTACGAAAGATTCAGATCCTGAGGCCGAGTGGTTAGAAACTGAAAACAAGAAAAAAACAATTTCTGACCTTATTGATTTGTTATAACTTTGCGCATGCTCACTAGCGATAAGGAAGTAGTCCAATTAGTTGTTGATCAATGTAAATTACACGGAGTAAAAACTATTGTTTTTTCTCCTGGGTCAAGAAATTCTTCTCTAGCCATTGCGTTCGATGAAGATGATTTCTTCTTAACATATGTGATACACGACGAACGTTCTGCTGCATTTTTCGCGCTAGGTCTTGCACAAGAAAAGAATGATTTCGTTGCATTATGTTGCACATCGGGAACAGCTGTAATTAATTACTACCCTGCTGTTGCTGAAGCATTTTATAGGAAGGTGCCTCTTCTGTTGCTTTCTGCAGACAGACCGATCGCATGGATAGACCAAGGAGATGGCCAAACAATACGTCAACAACATTTATTTGAAAAACATGCACATGGTTTTTTTCAATTGGAGGATAAAGCATTTAATGAGGAAGTGTTGTGGTATTATCAACGAGAAACGTCAATACTCCTACAGAAACTTAAAAAAGGTCCTGTTCACCTCAATATTTCGCTTAAAGAGCCCCTGTATTCCATTGTTACAAAAGTAAAGAACTATGGAAAAAAAATATCATTTTCTAGTTTAAGTAAAAGTATTTTAAATACTGATTTAGAAATTATTAAAGACAAAATTTTCGCAAAAAAAATTATGGTTATTTGCGGTCAATTAAACGTTCAACATGCATTAATTTCTAAATTAACCGACTTTTCTTCACGCACAGGAGCGGTGATATTATCCGAACATACTTCAAATTTACAAAATGATCTTTTTATCTCTTGTTTGGATAGAACTCTAAATATGATTAATAGGGAGCAAGAGTATCGTCCGGAAGTAGTCATTCATATTGGAGACGCAATAGTTTCGAAAGGGATCAAGGCTTTCTTGAGAAATATTCCTGAGCTCGAAGTTATCCGTGTTTCTGAGGAAACAATGGTACAAGATACATTCCAGCATTTATCCATTTTGGTATCTATGGACCCATTGTCTTTTTTCAACCAATTCAATGATATTGGATCGAATAAGACAACAAATTTTTTTGGGAAGTGGAAACAATTAGATTTACTGGCGAAAGACAAGATTGACAGTATTGCCCCATCATTCAGAGGATTAAATGATTTGTATTGTTTTTACCTCATTCATCAATTAATTCAAGAAAATACTGTTATACATCTGGGAAACAGTTCTGTTGTTCGCTACATGCAATTATTTGACATGATAAAGGGATGCGATTATTATTCAAACAGAGGCACCAGTGGAATAGATGGTTCATTTAGCACAGCAGTAGGGGCTTCCGTTGCCTGTCCTTCCAAAAACCATTTATTTATTTGCGGCGACATTTCATTTATTTATGACCATAATGCGCTTTGGATAAAGAATTTCCCAACAAATTTGAGAGTATTAATTATTAATAATGCAGGTGGAGGAATCTTTAGAATGATTGAAGGGGCAAAAGATTCAAATAAGAATTCTGAATATTTTGAAGCAACGCACAATCAACAGGTTATCCCAATAATATCTGCTTTTTCGAAAAATGGATTTCAAATTAACAATGAAGAGCTCCTCGACGATACACTTAGCAATTTTTTATCTTTTAAAGAATCAACCTTTCAATTTTTGGAGATTATTACGGATCGAAATTCAAATTCAACTATTTTTTCTAACTTTCTACAATCAATGAGATGACTCAGGACTTTTTTGATATTTTCACAACTTGGCAAGGTTGGTTCTATTTACTAATTCTATCCTTGCTAGAGATTGTTTTAGGAATTGACAACATCATTTTCATAAGTATTGTAACAGATCACCTAAATCCAAAAGAAAAGCGTAAAGCACGCAACTTAGGCTTATCCATCGCTTTAATCTTTAGACTTGCTTTGTTAGGGACTATTTCCTACATCATGCACCTTGTTGAACCCTTATTTTCTATAGGAACCTTTGACTTTTCTGGGCAAAGTTTGATTTTAATCATCGGTGGTTTATTTCTTCTATACAAAAGCATTGCAGAAATGCACAAAAGCGTGGCAGGAGAACAAGAACAATCACATAAAACAAAGGGTAAATTACCTGCTATTATTACTCAAATTATACTGATTGACATTGTTTTCAGCTTCGACAGCATTATTTCAGCTATTGGAATGACTAATGGCCTAGAAAATGAGGTTTCGCACAGTCCATTAGCGATACTTGTACTATCGATTATTTTTTCAATGGTTATTATGTTATTATTTGCTAAGCAAATTGGTGATTTCATCCATGATTATCCAACAATTAAGATGATTGCATTAAGTTTTTTAGTTTCTATTGGAATACTTTTGATTGCAGAGGGCTTTGGACAAGAATTTCCGAAAGGGTATATTTATTTTGCCCTTGTATATGCCTTACTCGTTGAAATGCTCAATATAAGGATGCGAAAGAAGCAAGTTAAATGAATGAAAAGGAAGTCTTAGCTATATTCGGCTGTCAATCGATTACCGAGTTAGCGGAGAAAAAAGAACTCACATTGTTTTCTCTAAAACAAAAGATTATACAGAAGCCTTTTCACCCCAAATTATTTAAAAAATATATTTCTGAAGTTCAGCGCTTTAAAGAAACTTGTTCGTATCGCCTATTGGAGCCTGACTTAGCCGATTCAACTAACTCAAATACAGGGCTGAATGCCGTCTCTCCCGAACTGTTGATCGAAAGCTTCTTAAAAGAAAAACAGCGTCTTTTACTTATGATTTCGGGTGCTGTAGATTTCAAGCAATTAGAAGATGCCTGTTATTCATACATGCATTTGAATACCAGTTGGATATTCAAGTGGAGTCAATTGATGCCAAGCGATCATTTAAAATCTCCCACCTCCATAAATCAAATCGAGGACATGGAGTGGGTTGCGATAAAACGGCTCATTCAAATTGAAGGCATTAAGAATTGGGAAGAGTTGTTTATGAATAAAGTTTCAACCAAGCTGCAGTCAGCCTTGAGAGATATTCGCAATCATATCAATTACCTCGGCATATAGAACAAGGTAATTAAATCGAATATGGAATGAATCAAAATGACATTTTTCCAGGGATTTTCCGGTTTTACAAGATAGAAAGGAATTACAATTAAGGGGCAGAACCATAAATGGGCATATGAATCATCAATCAATTGAATAATTAGCGCTAAAATAAGTACGGTTAGCACCCAGACAAATTTTCTTTTTGTTTTTGAGGCGAACCAACACAACAAGGAAAGTGATAAAACAATGTATGCAAGTAACTTACTCAAGTTCAGGTAAGGATTTTCAAAGTATGCCTCCATTTCATTGTTGTGCAGAAAGAAACTCAAAACAAAGGGGTTGCTGAACAGTTTCAGATGGATGTATAAAAGAAAAAAAATAGCTCCAAATTTATATTCTTTAAGTGTTTTTTGTTTTAATTGAATTATGAATGTCGAAAGGGTTACTATCCAAAGTATGGGACCAAAAAGCGGATATGGAAAAATAACTTTTAGATATGATATGAAGCAAGAAAGAGTGTACAAGCCAACAGATAGTAAAGCTAAAAAGGTTACCCTAGCCTCTTTTGTCATAATTTCAGCGACTCGTAAATGTAATCAAACGTGGATAAAACAGTTGGTTGGTCATCGACAACAGCAATATTATGTTCAAAGTGAGCACTTGGTTTTCCATCAGCGGTAACTATTGTCCAATTGTCCTTGAGCGTCATTACCTTTTCTGTTCCCATGTTAATCATTGGTTCAATGGCAAGAGTCAAACCATTTTGTATTTTTTTACCTCTTCCTCTTCTTCCAAAATTTGGTACTTGCGGTTCTTCGTGTAAACTCTTGCCTAAACCGTGTCCAACCAGGTCCCGAACGACGCCGAAACCATTTCTTTCAGCGTGATTTTGAATCGCCCAGCCAATATCTTCAATTCTATTGGATGTAGTGCACTGCTCTATGCCTAAATACAGGCATTCTTTTGTAACCTTGAGAAGATTTTTAACCTCTGGTGCTACCTCACCAACTTCAAACGTGTAGGCGTGATCGCCGTAATAACCTTTGTAAAGCGAACCACAATCTACGGACACAATATCCCCTTCTTGAAACGGGCGATTCGTAGGTAGGCCGTGAACCACCTGTTCATTTACTGAAACCAACAAGGTACTTGGACAACCATATAGCCCTAAAAATCCAGGTATAGCATTTTGTGAACGTATGTATTCCTCTGCTTTTCTATCCAGTTGTTGTGGCGTATTTCCTGGTTTTATATCCTTTGCAATCAAGCCCAAAGTTCTGCTTACAATTTGAGCAGCCTCCCGCATAATTGTTATCTCCTCTAACGTTTTATAGTTGATCATAAATTTGTTAAAAAATGACACGTACAAAGATAGGAAATTATCAGGCAAGACTTATAAGCCACTTCATCGTATCGAAATTATCCGCATAGTCATCTATTTTTGGTTTTTGAGCGGCCCCAAAAGGCAGATAGGACCTTCCCACAATACATTGGATTTCAGGAGCCTTCTCTTCCAGGTATTTTTCTAAGGCTTCTTTCGAAGAATACTCATGATAATACAGCATGGCTATTGGTGGATTTAAGTCTTCTGAGTTTTTTAGCAGCATAAAATTATTATCCAATAGCTTCTCTCCATTCATCAGGTGGATGGCTTTAGAATAGTCATAGTTGTTACCGTACTTTTTATTTTGAATAACATTCGAATAAGAAACGATTCCTTGAAAAAAATGAGAGAAATCATAACCAACAGGCACACATAAATGTGTAACATTTCTGCACCCTCGCCCATAATATTGAAACACATCTTGACCAAGAAATTTTAATTCCTCTGCAGTTTCATCG
>Ga0194123_10004958_pt1 | contig 14656 bp, 26 predicted proteins | sample TA2MahsurfametaG_5_FD_155479 | JGI IMG/M metagenome (GOLD analysis project Ga0194123, IMG submission 155479) | Freshwater microbial communities from Lake Tanganyika, Tanzania - TA2015023 Mahale A surface | ecosystem: Environmental > Aquatic > Freshwater > Lake | place: Tanzania: Lake Tanganyika... | reverse complement strand
ATTATGTCAAGATTTTAGAAAAATATGGGGATACGATCTATCGAGCTCCGCATTTCAAAGCGCTTCAAGAATTGGGTGTATCGGCTAAATTTACAGATACTGCCGACTCAGGGGATGTAAAAAAACAGATTGATTCTGGGTTACCTGTTGTAGCAGGTATCCTACATTATGGTCCGGTATCAAATCCTGCCGGAGGTGGCCATTTTGTTGTTATTACGGGGTATGGATCAGATTACTGGTTAGTACAGGATCCCTACGGAGATATCGATCTGGTCAATGGAGGATGGTCTAAAACTGGGAGTACAGTTGGACGCAATCTACGTTACAGTTTCAAAAATTTAGATCCACGTTTTTTTGTGGGCGGCGGCGGCTCTGGCTGGTGTTGGTATGATTTCAAGCGTCTAAGGTAAAAATGCTTGTATACTTTGGATGCAGATTTTACTTTTTTCATGTTCGATTCGATCCAGGATTTAGAAAGCGGTTTAAAGGCGCAACAAGAGAGCTTAGCAAAAGATATTCGTAATGCCGAATCTGCTTTAATTACGACAAAAGAGGGCTATTTAAAAGTACAGGGAGCGCTTGAGATCCTCGATATCCTCCGAAAAAAATTAGAGCAAGATAATGCTGTCAGTTTGGCGGCAGTGATGGATTGATATGCTCGGCGAGTTAAACCAGGGGCGTTACAGGGCTCTTGAATTAATTGCAGATTATCTTAAGAAACCTTCTCGTGAGCTAAGGCTTGATGCGATTGTCTGCAATGTTTCAGATGAAGATCTCCAATGGGTATCCGATCGGATGTACTACTTCACTTTACGTTTACTTGAAGAGGCTGATTACGATCCAGCTGAAGATGAAGAGGAGCTTTTCTTACGCAGCATTGGTTTGACGGATTGAAGTTGCGCTAACAATAAACTTCGGTACATTACGGCAAATTTGTTATGCCGTATGTCAGACACTAATACGCGACGTTGCAAATGCTGTCACAAGGTGCTCCCCATTGGTGATTTTGTTACTGCTGGAATAAAAGGCGGTAAAAAATATCATCGGCATATCTGTAGAAAATGCTACAGAAAAAACGTAAATGATAGGCGTCTATTAATACGAGCTATTTTTTGTGAGTGGAAAAAAACCCTATGCTGTTCAAAGTGCGGCTTTGATGATTATCGGGCTTTGCATTTTCATCACCATGACGGTTGCAAAGAAGCAAATATTGCTGATTTAGTTTCTAGTGGGGCGAGCATGGATACAATTTATCGCGAGGCGTCGAAATGCATCGTCCTATGCGCTAATTGCCATGCAATTGAACATTCAAATTAATCGGGATGGGGGGTAACGCTCCCCCTTCTCCGCTTTCCAAAGGCGGCGTGATGCTTATCTACTACACCCCGATGGTACCCGAGGGCGGATTCGAACCGCCGCTGGAGGACTTTTAAGGTCCCTGTCTCTTCCGCTGGACTACTCGGGCTTAATGGGTAAAAGCACCACCCCTGCGGATTGCAAAGCTGGGCTCAACCGACGCTTAATGGTAGCTCAAAATGTAGATGTCTGCACTTTACATTTTTGTCATGGGCTTGTGATAATCCGTGTTTTATTGCGAAGATGATCTGCTGATCAATCTTGTTGTTTGCACCCCCAAACTTGCTCGACGTAAATTCCGCCAGCATATTTTCGAGGCTTGGAATTGGAAATGTGCTTATTGTGGTAAAAGCCTTGATGAGCATACAGCAACTATTGACCATATTTTGCCTAAACATAAAGGCGGACAGAATGTCAGATCTAATATGGCCGCCGCTTGTTCTTCGTGTAATCGCGCAAAAGGCAGTTTTTTACTACAGGATTGGTTTAACAAAGATTTATCTTTTTTCTGCGAGAAAAGGCTTGATAAACTAAATAGATGGTTGAGGCAAGAGTCCTTCTCCATTAAGCTACAATCTACGGGGCTGTTGGCCGCATCAAATACAAATGAACCCTACGTCACCCGATACGCGAACTAAAGCGGAAAAATTTCGAGATGGTTATGTAGAGCAATTTATTCAAGAAATGCAATCGGCACGTATTCCGAGCGGATTCAACAGATTCGCTCATGGAGAAGTGGCAAATGATGTAGCTGAAAAAGCGAAAAGAAACGAGATCATAGTTTGACCATGGCTGATCGTGCAAAAGCAAAACGATTGGCGGTTCAAAGGCTTAAATGTAATAAGCCTGTCAGGACACCGGATCATCCAACGAAATCTCACGTAGTTAAAGCCTGTGGATCTGAGGTGGCTGGTGGCGAAAAAATCATACGATTTGGCCAACAAGGGGCAGAAACTGCAGGCAAACCAAAAGAAAATGAATCAGACCGTATGAAGAAAAAACGTGCTAGTTTTAAAGCTAGGCATGCGAAAAATATTGCCAAGGGCAAAGACTCAGCTGCCTATTGGGCCGATAAAGTCAAATGGTAAAATCTATGGCCAAACCTCAATCAAGTAAAACCAGTGCCTGTTATACACATCTGGTTCAATGCTTACGCGACACTATGTATGTGTATCAGCAGACTTTGATTGTCCATTGGAATTTGATGGGTGGCAAATTTTATCAAATTCATAAATTGACTCAACTGATCTATGAAGAGTTGCAGATAGCTTTGGATACTATTGCCGAACATATAAGATCTTTGGACATCGCCACGCCAAGGACTGTAGACGATCTGAACTACTCTGATCTACCGGTTGTCCCGATGGGAGATTGTTTTAAGCAAGACTTAATAATTGCCCAACTCGCTGCCAATCACAATGCTGTGGCTAATCGTTTTCAAGAATTGACTACACTAGCTGAGGCCATTGGGGATCAATTGACTCTTGATTTAGCGGCCGAGCGGGGCCGAGCCCACAAGAAGTTTCAATGGTTGCTCAAAGCAAATCTTGACGCCTAGTTTTCATTTAAATAAGACTCCAGCTTCGAAACCATTTCGTGATCACATATTTGTTGCCACTTATAGGTGGACAGGCCTCATGCATCGTTTTGAGATTTGGTAGACCATTTTTGTAGAGGTTGTTCCAAGCCACTAGCATACCTTTTTTGGGTTGTATTTTTAATTTAAGATGCTTGAAGTAAGTCTCTCCCCCTTCCTGCACGTCGTTTAAATAAACCATAGCGGTCCAAGTGCGCTGACCCATCCACTCGCAGTAAATCTTATATTCTTTTGTGGTGGGCATAAAAAAGTCCCAATGCTCTTTATAATATTGACCTGGTTCATATTTTTGTGCCTGCATAATCTCGCCCTGAAAACTGGGGATACCGATGCATTCAACAAGTCTTCGATCTAATTCTAGATACAAAGGATTGTCAAAATAGTGGAGATCAGAAGTTTTACTTGTTCTATAGTCCGACACTTGACAGGAATCTGTCTCATCGGAAACTGTAGACGGCCTCAGTGAGGCATCAATCATGGACATCAATTGCTCACATTCATCCTCATTCAATACGTTTTCAAGGGTGTACATTTGAGTGAAAGGGAAAAAAATCTTGTTACCTTTTCGGGTAATATTTGTATGATATATTTTTCGGTAATCTATGTCTTTGGGTTTAGAGCGAAACGAACAGAGTTTGATGATTTGATTAATCTCATCAGTAGAGCATCCATGCGTTTCTTGAAAATATCGGATTAGCTGAGATTTTGTCACGCCGCCAACAGCGCCCTTCATAAAATCAGATACAATCGCGTAGTCAACCATGACATGGGTTATTGCTTTTACAATGTATTAGAAGAATGATTAATTTTCAAGTGGAGATCGTTCTCTTAACATTTGCTTCGGTCTTTACGAGCATTTATGGTCTGACGACCCTAACCTTGAATCAAACTGACAAAGATTATGGACGTATCACCAGAGAACTACCTGAAAAATTACGTCAACGAACGATTAGCAGGACTAATACCTGATGTATTTTCTGGTGAAGCCTCTGATTTGCTTAAAAAAGAGAGGGTTCCAAAGGGCATATTTGGCTTGCAGGAAAAAGAGATTGACGCTTAATTAGGCGCTGTTAGGATACTCGTAAGGTTTAGATCAATCATGGATGCTATAGACCTTCCAATGGACGTGGAGTTTTCTATCCACGCTGCCGCCCTAGCCATACAGAATTTGGACCGGGATGAATTGGAGGAAGCATTTATTGAGATGCTTCACCAAAAGGCCCTGGACCGACAGATGTTCTTGGGTATCCTCAAAGACCACGGTATCGATGCGGACATCGATTTCAACTACTCAACTCTCGGACAGATTTCGTAATTCCCATGGCTACCCGCACCATCACAGCCACTCTTGATACATTTTCAGTCGACGCTGGCTCTGAAGTCACGTATTTGGGTAATACAGATGCAGGCTCCACCGGTGGTCTGAATATTCGTGGTTTTCGCGTGAATCCAACCACGACCGGCGACATCATCATCACGATGAATAAAACCAGTGGTGTTAACACCATGGAGATTTTTCAAGAAGATAATTACACAGCTGCTAGCTCTCCTACTGGTTACACCAAATTTAGTAACATTGTGAAAAGCGGCTCTGGAAAGGGTGCCGTAGCTGTCACAGTCACTGATGCTACCAAAGACTATGTGGTGCTGCTAACCTTGGACGGTTATTCAGAAGTAGAGTACTCTGGCACCGTCGAAGTCCCGTAAAAAACTACCAGACTGGAGTGAATACCCCTTCTTAACCTCTAGGGGTATCCAGCTCATACAACGCCACACCACTCCACGTACCAATTTGGGGATGGGTCGTTTCGGGTCCTACAAGGATTATGGCGAGGACATCTGGCGTATTGGATATGGGAGTAAAAAAATTAATCGCCATTGGGTTGGATTTCAAGAGTATGCAACGCGGCAGCAAATCGAAAATCAACTCGTAGAAGATCTAAAGGAATTTAGTAAGGAGCTTGAGTCGTATATATTTGTCCGCCTGAATAAAAATAAAAAAGCCGCCTTGTTATCATATGCACACAACATTGGGATTTGCGGTTTTAAAAATTCCGAGCTGCTGGCGCTCATTAATAGACATGCAAGCAAAGTTGAAATCATCAAAGAATGGAGTCCTTACATCAATAAAATTTGGATATCTGGAGGTGAATCTATTGTTAATCGTCGCAGAGCAGAACTTGATACTTTTTTAGCCGCTGATAAAGAAATATCAACCTTTACACAGCACAATTGCCAATTAAAAACCTGTCTATTGAATTTACCTGAAACTTACAATGGTTGCTCAAATCAAATCAGGGCAATTGAGTATCTTGAGGGAAAACTTCTTGGTTGGGATCCTTCTGGGAATGCCCTAAAACATTTTTTTCGTTTGTGGAATGAAAAGCCCAGCGGTTTAGGGTCGCCGCCGCGTCCGGCGATAGATCCTTGATTTGATCTAATGCGTCGATCAGTTGTAATTCGAATGGGTAATTAGCTAAAAAATCCTCGTATTTCATTCGATTTTTGGTTCAACAGGACGTTTTAAGGCAATCTTCAGCAAAACTAAATACCCCATGAGATCCATGAGCACATCTTCGTCTTGAGCTAATAATCCGACCCCTTTTTGTATTCTACTCAATTTATCATCGATGCGAACCAGTATTTGTTCAACAGCATCGCATTTGCTAAATATTCTCGCGGGATTTAGAGCCGAGTCACCATATTTTTTATTTTTTTCCAGCAGCATCTCTTTCACTGAATCGCAAATCATAGAGATATGGGTTTGTGTATCTAATGCTCTAATCACGTTGGGGTCTGTCAGAATATACTCATGCAAGCACAATTAAGCCAGAATTACAAGGTCGATGGCCGTTACTCTCAGACCCGTGGAGCCCAAGACAACACGCGAGCACTACAATTTTTGCAAGATACTGTAAACCGCAGGCGAGCCGAGCAAGAACCACAATATAAACTCGATCAAGATACAGAAAATAAATTTATAATGCAAGGTCCAGGTAGCGCAAATTACACCTTCAAAAATTCTTTCAGAGCTACGCAATAACCTTACCAATTTCAGAAAAAATTGCTCTGAATTTTTTTACGGGATCAAAATCAAAAGTAAGGGGAGGTAGGTAAATAAAATATCCCCAGTGTAAGGGTTCATTTAATCTGAAAAACCTGTTTCCGTGCATTAACCTTGCACGATCTTTAGGTATACACATAGGGAGATCCCAAATTTCTGGACATATACGCATCATTTCAGGATAAACCGTAAAAAACAAAGCCTCTGGAATATTACGCAATTTCCATTCTCTATAGAGGCGCCGAAACCAGATTACGGATGGTGCTTTTGCCCCTGTTCCAGCTTTAAGGCTCCATCTCCAAGTGCCTCGTTCTTTACTGAACGAGCATCGCCCGTATGTTGGTGGGAATAAATAAGTCACACCTTTCCAAGGCTCTTCAATATTCAGACCATCCTCCTCCATGGTATAGATCCGTTTTGCTCGAATAAATTCACTATTAGCCCGGTGCGTGGAGCATGGATCTAGATCTATGTCGCCAAGCAAAGCGTCGATATAAGGTATGTACTCGATTGGAGTCACCCAATCATCACGTAGATGCCGTATTCGACCGAAGTGCTTCTCTCTATTGAGATAGCGTTGAAAAGCTGTATTCACATCCGCAGGAATGAATTATCTGGATTTTCATGTTTGTAGTGAATTAAAGACATTTGATCCCTATCTTGTATGATAAACAATGACTCGGATTTTGGATCCACACTTTCAGCCTTGACAATCGCTTTTTTCATTACATCCGCTGGTCCTTCCATTTCTCGAGAGTTAAAATCATTCAATGCGTTCATCAAGGCTTCAAGTGGTAGGTAAAACATTGAGTTTTTGAGGTCCTCTGCATCTGGCAAATACACGACCGCTCCAGGTCCCTCTAAAGCATAAAATTTGGAAAAAAACTCACACATATCAATACAGATTCGCTCGATGATTAATTTCATCATCGTTTGCTCTGCATCGCTAGGAGCAGACAACATGAGTCTGCTAATCATTTTGTTGCGGCGTTCAGTCATTTTATTTTCCAGCTGTCTAAGTTTACTTGGCCTGCGGTGAATCGACTAGTGTGGCTTCCTGACTTTTTTTTACAAGATGCCCCAATCCAGAGCGTTTGAGGGTTTCTAGTAATTTTGGAAGAGGCCTGTACAAGACAACGGCTTTTTGCATATTACCAATTTTTTTTATAAGTTTGCCGTTTTCATCCCTAAGTTTACTCAGCTCTCCCTGGCGAATCAGATATTCGGCAACGCAGCGATACCTTCTCTTCTCAGCCAGCCCGATGTCTGGATAACGATCACAAATTGTACTGGTTTTCATATCGCTGAAAGTCAATCTGATTTGATCTGCCAGAGACAGGCCGAGCATCAGATCAGTTGTGCTCGTCTCATAAGTAGAAACAAGTTTGAGATACCGCTGCAAGTCAGAGGTTTCGAAACTACCTGATGGTGGCAAAAACATCTCAACTTGATCAGCTAAAGAGTCAACAAGCTTCTCACGATAATTTTCTAACGTGACCGTCTCAATATCCAGAGATGCGAAACGGTAGCTTTGATAAATATGACTAGCGTCTGTATCTGGCTCAAATTCTGTTTTATCAAGAATGTCGAGCCAATCCTCGACCGCTTCAATTGTCATGAACAAGGTTTCTTTTCACGAAGTGTAGCTAATTTTCTATTTCCGTCCCACTGTCGTATATGATCAAGGATCAGGACAAATTCACAGTAATCTCGCTCTTGACACATATGATCTTCTAGCACCGTGTAATCTTTCCATTTTGGCCCATAAATTTCGACCAAGTGCTGAAGGCATTTTTCGATTGAGCCACCATAGTTTTCTGCTTCATACATAGCTTTGGCTAAAAGCCGCTGTTGATGAGTCATCAATTTTGATTTTAAGGATTTGGTGGACACGGTCGAGAGAAACTCGCTAAACTCTTGGATATATGGATATTTTTCATCATGCGGAAAACCATCACTTATGCTGAGCTCTTGGCTCTGCTCATCATCCTTCCGGTTGGGTGGATTGGAATCCAGCATCTATACGGGTTTGTCACCGATAGAATCAGTGTAGAAGTCAAATTCAAATAAAACAATGGGTGGTAAACCTGCTCCCGCTGCTCCGACCGTGGTGATGCCTGCCCCAACAGCACCACAGACATTTGTTTCAACGACTCCTCTTCAAAGTTATCGGGATTTGGGAGAGCAGCTACAGCGTTATCAAACTGAGGCTGGAAAGATTGCAGAGCAGAGATATCGTGAGGTGGGCACCCCAGCTGAGCTTGGTGCTCGTGCTGCTGGGCGTCGACAAATGGAAGCAGCTTCGTATTTGGCCACAGTACCGAGTGGAGATAAATACTTGACTGAGCTAACTGGTAAGTCTGAACAATTCAAACCGGTGAAGGAAACTGCTGAAAAACAGCTGACTGAGGCACAAAAGGAATACGCCGAGGCTTTGAAAAAAATCGGAGAGGTACCAACTACAACTGTTACCAAGGATCTACCAGATCTCTACACGAAGTCAGTTTATACTTAAATTTTCCAGGCCTTGACATCGAGCTGTTTTATTCAAGGGTATGGTATTTTTTTGTGTTTTCTAGTCTGTTTGTTGTGTAACAGATAGCAAATCATTGAATTCTTCGTATGGCATAAGAATAAAATCCCCATTTTCTGTATGTACTTGATAATATTTTTTATTGTCCCCTACGTCATCAATAATATTTTCAAAATCCTCCATCAATTGATCTAGTGTGATTGTTTTCATGCTTAGGGAATCAACGTTAGTACATTAGCAGTGCTGCTATTAAGCTGCAAGACTGCCAAAATCAATCAGCTCAGTGGCACTGGTGCTCACCCCTCCAAATTCAAGAGAGGACTCTACTGATTCTTCAACAAATCTCCAATCCGTAAGAGACACAGATATAGATATAGAATAATTAGTTTCAAGATAACGGATATCATTTGTAATCAAAAATAGATAATTTCCGGGTTCAAGTAAAATATTTGGATAATCTCTCTCATTTGCTTCATACTCATCGATATCAATACCTGTGGATTCAAATACATAGCCGCTGTCATTTATTGGTAATTCAACTCGCTTTGTCCCGCTTTCGAATTTATAAAAAGACAACAAAGTATTACGATTTGTATCACGAGTATATGCAAATTGGCTTCGGTTTTGTGTGAATTGAACTGAACGAGGACGAAGCAACTTCAAAGAATAAAAGGTAGTTTGACGACGTGACAAACCACCATGAGTATTGGTCAGCGTGATCGACCGAAATACACTTGAAAAATCCCCCAAAGGGATAGCATTATTAACGCTATCTCCAGGAGTTGAAGGCAGCGGATCACTTCCAAAATATGAGTTTGGTCCATATGCAGTGGGACCCGCGCCACCAGTAGGGTAACTTTCGACGGTCCCAAGATTAAAAAATCCGAGATTACTCGGAATAGTAGTTAAGAATCTTGCCACGTCAAGTCGGTAGACTATTAAGATAAGTCTACTAAACCGGTATACAGACCATCGTTTCTACCGGATTTTTCATACAACTCTTCGATCAAAATAGCCCGCTCGGCATAAAATCCCTCCATCTCAATAGTGTGAATAGTTTCGTAGCTCAAGCGCTTTTCAAGACACCGTAGCTCAAGCAATGCCTCGTCAAAAGAGTCAAAAAAGGGGGTGTAGTGGTTGTCCTTCCCAATCTTTACACAGCCGTAGTAGGCCTTTTCTTGTAGATGGTAATTAGTCGGTAGGACCTGACTGCTTTTCTGACAGATTTTTTCGGAATGACTGGAAGATGTTGCCATGATTGAGTTTGATTTCCCCCATAATAAGGGGTTCAGTTTGATCCTTCATCTCCCGAATATGCAAATGTTTTGGATTACAGCAAAACGGCTCGCAGTCAGGGTTTGTGAAGACTCGATACTTACCTGTATAGCCACGACTCAACCAAAAAGCCACCCTGGAAGCAGAATGAACCTTGCCTGAATGGAAGGGGCTTGGGAAATAGGCGGTTGACTCTGTACCATTCTTTCGTGTCGCCCCCTGCCAGGGCCAGCACTCATCTTCACCACGAATATCGACTTGCTCCCAGAAGCGTTTGACCTGCCAATACCAGTCGATATCAAAATTCGTCACATCAACGGAGCAACGACCTTTTTTTATTTCCTCCATGCAGTCCAGGCATTCGCCCATTAGACCAAAATTCCCTTTGTGGCCTGGGAAACCATTGCGATGCCAGGGGCACTCGAGGTGATCAGTGACTTGGACTGCCAAGTTGTACTCCTTTGATTCTTCAGGGTAGCGATTAATGATGGCGGTGCAAATTTTAAGAGTTGTATCCCACAGGGCGCTGAGGGGTTCTTCTGGTTGGATCTCAGTTGTATTCTCATAAGTCTCACCCGCGCAGATGCGCCTCGCCGTGTGGTACGGAATCTTGTACTGGCGCGAGAGGTCAAGCACCCGCTTACCCTGCAGCCGCCCCATACGCATCCCCTCGATGGTATCGACCGATATCTGACCCCCTCTACGAGTCCCAAACCGCTCGAGCATGACCTGGCTTTTAGAGCCCCAGTAGTAGTGGGCTGGGTTCAAGCAGTGGGGAGATCCACAGGTGCTTCTTCTGATGGCCACCTGCCCCTCCTCTTTGTAGCGACCAGACATCGCCAGAATCAGGGGTCGGACATCCACGCCCTTGTAGACGACAGAGGTGGCTTGGCTGAAATTAAAGCCCATGAAGGCAGGGTGCTTACGACGGTCCAGCCGCCAACACCGATCCGTCCCAAATAGACGTAGGCAGATCTGAAAAGCCTTCGCGAAGACCACCTGATCCTCTGGCGTGAGCCCGGAATACAGGAAAAGGTCTGAAATCTGCATGGGTTAGTGACGGTTTTTGCGATGCTAGCCCGAGATCGCAGTCGTGTCAACGCATCTGATAAACATCCAATTTATACGATTTTTGGCCCTATTTATCTTTCTATAAAAAAAGAGGGATAAATATTGGGTGTATATACAGTTAATCTTTAACCCTCCCTCATATCTCACTAGTGTAAATCGACCAAAAAATCCAATATTTGGCTGTTGATACGAAACCCAGTGTTTGCAGTGCTTTTCAGGATTTTACAAGCAAAAAAGTGACTAACCCCCATCAAATCTCAATGCAACTCATAGTGAGTCCGGTTTAGCGCAGTAGTGATTCTCAAAGTGGTTCGCATAAGACTGTGCGACATGATTAGATTCAGCAAACCGACAGATCGATCCGCTAGGTGTACAAACACGATGGACTTGATTACCGTGATGATCTAGCCCAAATTCAATTGTGGTTCCGTTAGGGAGTGTTTGAATAATTTTCATCACACTATTTATGTCTACTATTATTGTAAGAAAGGATAGTTGTAAAAATGTACAGAGGTGGGCAGCGTGGATCCGGAGGTAACAGTCCCGCGCAAAATCAGCGAATTGCTCAACAACAGGCAATTTTAGCTAAACTAAAGGCCGGCCAAGGCATCTCTGTTGATCCCGCCAGTCCATTTTTAGCCGGCATTCGGGGTTTATTAGGCAAAGGACCCATTGGCACTGTTTATGGTGCCGAACTAGATGGTAGATCTGTTTTAAAAATGCCAGGAGGCATGGAACAAACAGGTTTTTTGGGGCCAATCAATGTGGGTGGGAGAACTTACTTTCCTGCAGAAAGCGGCAAAGACATAATCTTCATGCAGGGTGGAACGCCTGCCAGCCAAGCCAAAGGTTTGTTTGCTGCTGACATTGGTGGTGACGGCCGAGGCGACGAAGCCCGTGCTCTGGCATCGCAGTACGCTCCCAAGCCCTTCCCCATGACCCCAGCCGGTCAATTCGAGCGCTACTTCAAGACCCCAGAGATGGATCAGTACTTCGGCGCTGCTTCTCGTGGTACCGCTGCACCGAAAGATGTCGAAGCAATGCAGGCTTTGGCGGGAAAAACCGTAGCACCTGGCAAGACACCTGAGGAGCTGTCGGCTTTCTACCGTGCTGAGAGCGCCATGGGCCGTGCTCAAATGCCTCAGATTCAACAGGCCCTCCAGGATAAGTATGGGAAGGAAACGAAGCTGAGTGCGTGGGCTGCTGCCAATCCGATGTTGGCTCAACGCCTCTACGTCAAGATGCAAGGTGGCAGACCTTTAGCGCCTGACCAAGAAACTGTGATGGGTGATCTTGGTAGCCGCGCTCAAGATCCACGTGGTTATACACCAAAAGCATTTGGTATGCCTGATAACCCAGCTTCGCCAATTGAACAACCCGTAGGGGATCAAGAGAATCGCTCCACAGGGGATAAGGTACAAAGCTTTCTGAAGGCCATCAATTACTACGGAATATGAACAACATGCTCAGCTTCAACCCATCTGGTATGAACATGGACACCGCTATTGGTGATCCAAGGCGACAATTAGCATTACCTGGTGGCTATGCCAATCAAGGTGTGATGGTAAGCGCTCCTTACGCCCAGGCCAATATGATGGCTGCGATGAAAACTAACCAGATGAATAGTATGTCACAGTTGCCTGTCTTGACTCGAGTGGATGAGTTTCTCGGTCGGATGTGCCCGTCGAAAGGGTGATTGCTATGATGATGGATAATGATTTTCCCCCCGCCCTCGGTCATCTTCACAAGTATGTCGCAGGGATGAATCAATATCAGCAGTACGGCACTGACATACCAAATTTTGGAATGCAGACAAACTACGCTCAACAGGCCGGTGGACCACTCGTTGGACGGACTTTGGTTGCAGGCTCACCAAGTTTTGACCTAAGCTATCCCAAGATTCCAGGCCGTGACCTGGAGGGAATACCCAACGCCAATGATCCAATTATGCGGGAAAAGTTGCGCCAACGCCTGCTCAAAAATCCTGAGGGCGGGCAGGAGCTGCCTGGTTTTGTGAAACGAGCATAATTATGCCCACGCACCTAGTCCACAAGCACTTTGACGAGTTTGCGCGTAATCTCCGCAACCAACAGGATTACGATGATTTTCCATATGGCACTGAGCCTATCCCTGGTGACAAGACGTGGGCAAAGAAAAAATGCACCAAAAATTGCGAATCGTGTGACTGTAAAATAGAAGTAAATAAAAGCAGCTGATGTCACAAACTAAAGTCCAATTAATTGATTTGGGTTCTGCAATCGCAAGTAGCACACCCACGAATGGTTTATTTGTGACTGCTGCAAATACAGTAGCCATTAGCACTAACAGTGTTGAACGCCTGAAAATTAGCACTAGCGAGGTGGTGTTTAATGATGCAGGAAATGATATTGATTTCAGGGTTGAAGGCGATACAAATGCAAACCTGCTATTTGTTGATGCCTCTACGGATCGTGTAGGCATAGGGGATAGTGCGCCTGACGCACGTCTAACAGTTAAATCGTCTGGAGCTTCTACCACTCCACTGAATGTTAAAAATTCAGGTGCCACTGAAATCTTCCGTATCCTTCAAACCGCAGGCGGGAGTGGAAGGCTTATTGTTTCCGACAGCACCGGAACTGATTTTTTCAATGTTCAAGCAGATCAAGGCCGAGTAGGGATTGGCACTACGAGCCCTGCTGCATCCTTGGATGTTAATGGAAGTGCTCATCTAGCTAACAGCAGTTACTTGGGCTTTGGAAATGCGGACGCTTTAATTCAAGGCAGTTCTGCTTCGGGCGCAAACTTTTTGATGTTTAGAACAAGCCTTGCAGAGCGAGCCCGAATTGATCACGCAGGACGTTTGTTAGTTGGCACGTCTTCAATTCTTGGCGGATCTGGGGCAATTCTTCAAGCAAAAAGCAGTACAAACGCTGCTCTTTTTGTGGGTGATACAAACACAGAAGATATTATTGCTGCATGGAACACAGCTACTTCTGGCAATAATCTATTTATGAAATTTGGGACCGAGACAAGTTTTACAATAAGAGGAAGCATTGATTACAACCGTGCTGCGGGCCAAGTTCGCTACAACGTAACATCCGACCGTCGCCTTAAATCAGAGATTCAGCCAGCCCATACGGCTCTCAACGCTCTTTCCGCAATTCAAGTTCGCTCATACAAGTGGTCAGAGACGGGATACCAAGTCGATCACGGCTTCATTGCTCAAGAGCTAAACGAGGTCGCTCCTGATGCCGTCAAGGTTGGCGATGATGGCGAAGAGGTGACTGATGCCTGGGCAGTGGACAACGGCAAGCTGGTGCCGCTGCTCACCAAAGCGCTGCAGGAAGCCATCGGACGTATTGAAACGCTTGAGGTTGAAGTAGCAGCTCTTAAAGCCCAGTAGTCCCCTTCACTTCTATGTCTGACACCACTGCCTACGAGGAATACTGCGAAGCCAGCCTTGACCTGAGCAACCAGGACGATGTTGGCGAAGAGCCTGAGGTTGACGAATACGGTTATCCGTTAAAACTTGGAGACTTCTACGCCTCCTAGTCTTTGACACTACTATGCCTGACACCGCCTGGGAAGAATACTGCGAAGCCAGTCTTGACTTGAGCAATCAAGATGATGTTGGCGATCCAGTGGAAGAACCCTTTGATTTAGATGACGTATCTAACGAAGGGGTCTACGAGGTTTCTCCCTTGGTGTTTCCCAAAGGCAAACCGGTCGCGTAGTGTGCCATAAAAAAGGTGGGTCAGCGGTGCGGCAACACCCTGACCCA
>Ga0194123_10004956_pt1 | contig 14660 bp, 5 predicted proteins | sample TA2MahsurfametaG_5_FD_155479 | JGI IMG/M metagenome (GOLD analysis project Ga0194123, IMG submission 155479) | Freshwater microbial communities from Lake Tanganyika, Tanzania - TA2015023 Mahale A surface | ecosystem: Environmental > Aquatic > Freshwater > Lake | place: Tanzania: Lake Tanganyika... | reverse complement strand
ATAATATATGTTTGACATAGATAAACATAGTATATTATTGTATATTATAATAGCGTTTGTTATTTTTATGGGATTAAAAATTTACTCAGAATCAGATGCTTTTAATCTAAAATGTATTATTTCTGATGTTGATGGTGAAAGATATTGTGTAAGAGAACGTGCTTCCATGCAGTTGGCTGCTGATTTGTTAGCAAGCGTAACACAAAAGTTAAAAGATTTAGTGGCATATACAGCAAAAAAATTTCCAGATGACGAAAATGTTCAACGAATGGTACAAAAATTTAATCCAACACAAATTTCAGAAACTTTACCAACAAGTGAATACACTGCATATAGTGAAAATAAGGGTGAAAAATTAGCTTTCTGTTTAAACAAACAAAAAAATGGAACCAAACTTATTGATATAAACACATTAACATTTGTTGCTATACATGAATTAGCTCATGTAATGACTTTATCAGAAGGACATAAACAAGATTTTTGGCAAAACTTTAAATTCTTATTAGAACAAGCAAAAGCAGCACATATTTATGAACCAGTTGATTATAAAAAAAATCCTGAACCATATTGTGGTATGGATATTTCTGATAATCCTTACTATGATTTTAATTAATTTTTTATAAGTTTACATATCCTTTGAAGATTTTAGAAGTTATAACATTCTTACACCGACTACACATTTGAATATTTAAGTTCGCATAAAATATGTGGTAATATCGGCGTTTGAATTGCCCAAAGGTGTAAAATGCGCATTGTTCTAAACAGCATTTTTATAAGTTTCTTGCAAAGCTATAAAAATGTTTTATATATAATATATATATATATGTCAATTACACCGACCAAAAAGAAAAATGAGACAAATTTCTTAATGGTTTATTCGGTGTTGAAGGGATTATTAGTTCCTTCCAATATCAATAGTAAGGATTTCACCTTACGATAGTCCAACTTAACCCAGTTAAAACTGGTGAAGGACGAAATGAGTAGCAATTTGTTACAAGGTATATTTGTTTTCTCAACTCACTTGTAACTGCTGAACCAAAAGGTAAGTAACCCCATCTCAATATTACTCATTTGAATATAATAAGTAATCTTTATATTGTTTTGTCTCATTTTTCTTTATGGTTGGTGTAATAAAACATATTTAAGTTGACTGATTTCAGGAAAGTCAGCTAAACGTGTTATTTTAGGTTCTTGTAAAAATACAACTGGTAATAAATATAGAATGTTTAGGAATTATATAATTTTCAAAGAAAACTATATAAAAATATTTTCTTTAGTTGGAAATTGGAGTAGAGATACTCAAATGAAATTTTTTATGCCTACGATGAATAAAGGATTAAGGAAACTAATACATAAAAGATATGATACAATAACCATAAATGAATGTAATACAAGTAAAAATGTTGTGATTGTCATAAAGATTTAGAGTATTACAAAGATAAAGAAAACAAAAAGGTATTTCGTCTATTAGTTTGTTCTAATTGCGTGAGTTGCGAAAACAAAAAAATCGTATTTAGAACAAGAGATGCTAATTCCTCAATAAATATTTTGAAATTAACGAAATGTTGGATAGATAAACAAATAAGACCAACGGAATTTCAAAATCATATTTCGTCTTTCACTTCTTCAACAATAAAAGAGAAGAAAAAGTAAGACCATCAAAATTGATTTTACATTTTTGTATTTTTTAGGCGTTTTAATCGGCGTTTTTACAAGTTATAAAATGTCCAAAAGTGTAAAAATAATAGATACTTTATATATATGTCACTATTTTCAATATTTAAAGTAAATAAATTATCAGATAAAAATGTTACAGATACTATTTATGTATTCTATGGTTCCAGATTTAGCGAAAAAATAGAAGACCCTAACGTTCTGTTTGAAGATGAACCAACTAACAAAGTATTTAATGATATATTTAATAATGAAGAATTAAAATATATTAAAGAAAATAAAATTGATGTAATTTTTATTAATCAATCTATACATATGGATGATAATATAGGGGTAATAAAGCTTAAAATATTTGATGCGATAAGTAAAAAAGCTTCTATAAGTGAATTATATCTATATTGTTTAAAATCTGAAAAACTTAATCCAATTACACTTTATCAAAATTTAACACAAAATGATAGATTACCTTTAACTAAAATTCGTATGAATCAATTATTATTAAATTTATATGATGAAAATGGTAACTTAATTGATTTTAAATTACCAGAAAAAGAACAATACACATTTGATGATATACTTAAATTAGATTTAACAGAAAGAACATATCTTGTTGGAAAGCCACTTGGACAAAAATTTGTTTTTTCAAATGAATATCCATTTATTGCTAATCCTTTTTTAGTTACAGAATATGACAATTTACTTGAGAAATCTAGAAGAGAAACATCAACATTAAGCTCTAATTTATTATTAGAAACAGGACTAATTTTTAGAAATACAATTTATCTATGTTTAGCTAAAGATGTTTTTGAAATTGCTGAGATAAATGATATTTCTAGTGAATATACATCAAAAATTTATTTCCCATTTTTATATCAAGACCAAATTGAAGATATTGAAGAATTAAATTCTAAACACAGTAAATTAATAACAGCGACCACAGAAAAACTAACATCAGACACAAAAAGAAATTTTGATAATGTTAATATGTTTTATGATATTTTTCAAAATTGTAAGCATTCTGTTATGTTTTCAAAAAATATGATGCAAACTGGTATTAAATTTTTAAAAATAGCTATTTATCCTGAATTCAAAATTAAAATTCCAATTGATATTATTTTTAAGTTAATTCATGCTACCCACGAGTTTCCATTAATTAAATATAATCCAGAGTCTAGACAAGAAAATATGTATCGCTTATTTACACCTGAGCGAACAGTTGATGGAAGAAAAATTCCTTATTTACAAAAAACTACTATTTTTAAATTAATGCGTTCAATTGGAAAAAATAGAAGTGTTTCTGTTTATAAAAATATACAATATAATGGATTAAATTTAAATATGGTTTGTGAATTTGAAGATAATGGAGTTATAACTGTTTACCCTTTAGTTGATTTTGACCAGCCAATTTTTTTAACTAATACAATAAATATATTTGAAAATATTGATGAAATTGTTAAATTAACTGTAAATCCATTAATCAAACAAATCAAACATTTTTTTGAGCAAAGTGGATTAGAGATTCATTTATTTGAATCAATACAATCAGTAAATGTTGAAATTAGAGAAATAAAATATAAGTCTGTATATAATATTATTAAAAATATTGATATTAACAAATTAGGGGGGTGTATATCAAGTGTTTTTACTATTGAATCTTCTAATTTTGATACAGGAATTAAAATGAGATATAAACGCGTTTCTAATTATAATAAACGCGATAGTCAAGAAGCTTTTATTATTGAAAAAATTGACCAAGGTTATAAATTTAATGAAATTATTGAACAATTATTACAACAATTTAATGATTTAAATGACGAATCTGCTGAAGATTTGATTGCTAAAATTCGTTCTGAATTAGAAGTTACAAGAGGAGCGAATAAAAGACGAATATTAATGATAAAAATAAATCCTGGTTTTCAAACTTTAATGAATATTAATCGTATTACTGGTGAACTTACTGTTGATGTTAATGGAATAAATAATATATATTATTTAAATACTATCCCAGTATATATTGATTCTATTATACGAATCACACAAGATATTGATAGTTGTGGCATAGATGTATCTAAAATTAATAATCTATGTTCAGGCAAAGAAGTTGATGATATTGAATTTGGACAAATTACAACTCAAACAGAACAATCACTTGAAGATGATGAATTACCAATTATTCAAGATAAAAACCATATTTATTATGATGAAAATGAAAAATATATGGAGCAAGGTGAATATATGGATGATTTACTTGATATACTTGATATTGATGAAGAAGAAAATGAAAATGAAACTAAAGGTGGACAAGGTAGAGATTCTAAAAAAGCATCATTTAAAGAAGCGTCATCTAAAAGTATTAGCAGTGATTTAGAACTATCTGATTTAGGTTCAATTGAACAATATAAATCAAAAACACCAACACCAGATGAAGAATCTATTGAGTTGTCTGAAGTTTCTGTTGAATCTGAAAAATCAAAAACATCAACACCAGATGAAGAATCTGTTGAGTTGTCTGAAGTTTCTGTTGAATCTGAAAAATCAAAAACATCAACACCAGATGAAGAATCTGTTGAGTTGTCTGAAGTTTCTGTTGAATCTGAAAAATCAAAAACATCAACACCAGATGAAGAATCTATTGAATTAAAAGAGGAGTCCATACAAGAAACCCCATTAGTATCAAATACAATAACTTCTCCACAAAATAAATTAGAAGAAAAAATAGTTGAAAAAACTCCAGTTATTAAAAAGTCAGTCATTGAAGGTAAAGCTGAAGAAAATATAGAAATAGTGCCAAATAAAAGAAAGACTAAAAAAATAACAACCGATACAAAAATACCAACACAACACAAAATAAAGGAACAAAGTCAAAAATTAGTAAATACAGTTAGAGATATAACTAATATGAAACTTACTTATCCAAATCCATTTTCCGAACGCTTAGAAGAAAAAATGCCACAATTATTTGTAAAATCAAAAAATGAAAAAATTGATATATATACACGTATGTGTCCATTTAGTTTAAGTGAAAGAAGACAACCTATTATATTAACAAAAGAAGAACGTGATAGAATTGTGGCAGAACACCCGGGTGAAATTAATGAAGAAGCAGATTTCATAGAATATGGCACAGATGCTAAGGATAGTTCCAAAAAATATTATTACACATGTCCAAGATATTGGTGTTTATTAACAGATACAATGGTAACAGAGCAAGATATATTAGATGGCAAATGTTCTCAAAATGGAGAAAAAGTAAAGGATATAAATGAAGTTATTATTCCAAGAAATGAAGATAAAGTTCCAAAAGGTAAATATGTTTATCAATTTTACGGTGAAGATGAAAGAAAATATCCTGGTTTTCATAAAAAGAAAACACCTTCAGGATTATGTATTCCTTGCTGTTATAATAACTGGTCTACTCCTGAGATAAAAAATCGTAGAGATATTTGTCAAGGAAAATTTGATAAGAAAAAAGCAGAAAATGTTTCTAAAAAAGAAGAAATAATTGAAGAACAATTAAGACAAGATATTGTTGAAATAGAACATTATGTAAAAGGACCAGAAAAATATGGACCACAATTAGGTGAACATCGTTGGGGATTTTTACCTATATCTGTTCAAAAATTTTTACATGAAGTAAATGAAGATTGTCAAGTGAGCAAAACTAACATGAGTCTGAAACATCATCATACTTGCATTCTTAGACATGGAGTAGAAGATAGTGCAACTCAATCATTTATAGCTTGCTTAGCAAGTGCAATATTTTTTGTTCAAAAATATAATAATAAAACCCCTTTAATACAAAAATATTTTCCCAATGCTAAGAGTGATGTTCCAACAATAAAACAGATGAAAGAATTAATAATAAATAGTATTGATTTAGATAATTTTATTAAATATCAAAATGGTGATTTAATTACTAGTTTTGGTGATCCTGATTTAGATGTTAATATTGAAGAATACAAGAATACAAAACTCTATAAAAAAATGATAAGTTTGAAAAATAACAAAGTTAAAAAGAATATGATGGAAAATGAAATGGGAGAAAATGCAGCTGTTGAAGAATTTGTTACAAAGGTTGTACAAGCATTTGAAAAATTCAAAAATTTTTTAAGAGATGATAAAATTACAATTGATTATATATATTTATGGGATTTAATTTGTATTCCTAATCCAAATTTATTTGAAGCAGGAATAAATTTAATCATTTTGGAACTTCCTGAAAATGATATAACTAACAATATTGAATTAGTTTGTCCAACAAATCATTATTCTGTTCATACATATGATGCTAGAAAACGTAGTTTAATATTAATAAAACGTGAAAATTATTTTGAACCAATATATGGATATCGTAATGATGGAAAAACAATTCATATAACAAAAACTTTTGCAGAATATGATAAAAATTTACCAAAAACATTACGTTCCGTATTTTCAAAGATTATTAAACCAACATTAGGTAATAAATGTAAACCGTTTTCAAGTATGAAAGAATATAGATTTAAACAAGCACCAGTATTAGATAAATTAATTGAAGAACTAGACCATAAAAGATATAACATTACTGTACAAGTGTTGAATTTTCAAGGTAAAGTAATTGGTGTTTTAGCGAGAAATCGTGATGGTTTAGAAGGATTTATACCTTGTTATCCATCAGCATTAACAAATTTAAAAGATAAAAACTGTAAAAAAATATTAAAAGCAAAAGAAAAAGAAGAAAAAAAAGAAGATTGTGAATACGATTTTGTATATATGAACGATGATATTTGGAAACCATATAAAGAAACATTAAATTTTTTAAAGGAATATTATGAATATGAAGAACCTACAGATATTACAAAGGCAAATTGTTATAATCCAAAATATTTTTGTAGAGTTGTAGAAGATGAACTTGTTACAGGGTTTTTGACCAATACAGATCAATTTATTCCAATCAAAGTTCCAGTACCTATATCTAATATAACTGATAATTTACATACAATCACAAGTAATAATATGTTAGTAGCTGATATAAGTACTCTTACAAATAACTCAGTTGATACAAAGCGTGTTGATTTTATTAAAAGAATTCAATTAGAAACCAATTTTTATAACGTATTTAGAAATACAATACGTATATTATTTAATGATTATTTAAATAGTAAAAAAAGAAAAGTTATAAAGGATGAATGTAACAAAAAATATAGTTTATACAAGAATCAATTAGACACTGTGATAGAATTATTATATGATTTAGTACAAGATACAATTGTATTTGCTTCTGAGTCAAAAATGCCATATAATTATAAAAATATTAATGAGACTGATTTACATACTTGTATTTCACAAACAACTGATAAGTGCGATACAAGTGGTTCAATTTGTAGAATTACAAAAGATAACAAAGATAAATGTCAATTGGTTTTACCCAAAATAAATTTAGTAAATGGCACAGATAATGAATTATTTTATTATGGACGTATGGCTGATGAGTTAATAAGATATAATAGAATAAAATCGTTTATATTTAAACCACAATCATATTTATCATTTGGTCAGGTAAAATATAATTTACGTGATGATGAAATAATAATATTACAAGACCTATTAACACAAGAATTTTTTGAAAACTTGATACCTGCTGAAATAAATAGATACGCCAAATATAATACATATGATACAGCAGAACCCATTATTGTATCTCAAATAAAACCAAAAGATTTTGAATTAGATGAAATAATTAATCCATATCATGATAGAGATTGTGTAAAGTCAAGTCCAACCAACATAAAGTCAATATATTGGAGAAAATGTTTCCCAAGTAGTTATAAAGAAATAGAATATGCTGGTTCAAATTATTGTCCATTGTATTTAATAATTGATTTAGTAAAAGAGATAAATAAAAAAGATTTAACGGTTAAAGAAGTGAAAGATGATTTATTTGAAATTTATAGCAATTTGACTGATAAATTTACAAATAAAGAAAGAATAAATACAATTATAGATGTTTTAAAAGAAGAAGCTCAATTTGATGCAAATCAGTTACAAGATGAAACAATGAATTTTGAACAAATGATTAAGCAAGATGGATTTGTTGCTGTAAATTTTGATTTATGGCTGTTGTTAGTTTATTATAAAATTCATTCTATATTTATTTCAAGTAAAACAATTCCTGAAACACGTTTTAATTCAAGAGAATTTGTTTGTTACACTGAACCAGGTGTAACAGATTATGTATTTATTTTAGCACCAGCAATGTATAGAAGACGCACAAAATTACTACCAGAATATAAATTGATAGTTGATGGAGCAAACATGAAAATTGATATTAATGTACTAAAACAAGCAACATGTTTTAATAATATAGAAAATGCTGTTATAAATTATATAACTACAGAAGATTATTTGGATTTAATATTTGAAAGAGATATAACAACAAAATATAAACCAAGACAAAAAGGCATTAGACATGCTATTGAATTTGAAATAGAATCTAAATCAGAAGAAATTATTGGAGAAGGTTTAGAAATAGAGCCAAAAACAAAAATAATGACACCCCCAACAAAAATAAAGCCTACTCTAATTCTAGAAGAAGCAGAAGAGGCTATTGATAAACCTGAAAAACAAGAAGAAGTAAAACTTGAAAATATTATTTTTCCAAAAGAACAATTAGAAATAACTCCAGTAAAAAAGAGAAAAACAAGAAAACAAAGAGAAATAAAAATAAAAGTAAATCCTCAAGGTAAAAAAAATACAAGAAGAAAACTTCCAAAAAATATAGAAATAGTTGGGGAAATAAAAGAAGTAAATATTTAACCGATTACACCGACCATAAAGCACTTATTTGTTGTCTCATTTTACTACGCAGTGCTTTTCGGTGTAAGAAAATCAATAGTCGGTATAATTTGTATTAACAATTGGTGTAATACATATATCATTAAATGATATGTATTTTGTATTGAATATATATTCTTTCTTTATATTTTTGGTATTTTGTGTGATACATTTAATAGTTTTGCGTCCAAAAAATGGATTAAATTGATAAAAATTTTTTAATTTAGTGTACAATAAATTAGTTGAATTATAAACTTTTGAAGAATCTTGTATATAATAATTAGAAATATATGCATGAAATAAGAAAGGTCTAAAAATATCTACGAATAAATCTTTTGGAAAGTCTTTATCAATTGTTAGTTGTTTGGTGTATTCATTCTGTCTTAACATAGAAATGATAGAAGAATATAAAACTGTGTGATGTGAATTAAAAACATATTTTTTAATAGCCAATTCTCTAATAATTGGTTCATATTGATCAATAAATGTGTGCTTATTGAAATTTTCAAGAAAAAATAAATGAAAAAGTAAAGGAATAACTCGTTGTATATTTTTAATTTGAAAATAAATATTATATAACGTAGCGTTAGAAAACATACAATTATTATAAGGATTAGATGGTAATAATGGTTCACAAAAGAAATTAGGTGAATTTCCAAGGGCAGTTTCAATAATGTTTATAATTTCATTAATATTAAACAAAAAATTATATTTTTTTTCCACTAAAATGAATGTTAGATTATGATTTATGTTAAGTGGATTCATCATAAGGTCTTCAGTTACAACATATTTATTTTTTTTGAGTCTATAAATATGAGCAAGTCGTGAAAATGCAAAATAGTGTTTTTGTGATTTTTGAAAAATATCCAAGATTTGTTCTTTAAATTCATTTTTTAAAAAAGTATTTTCTAAAATTGAATTTAAAGACGTAAATTTAGCAAATGCGTTTTTTGAAAGAATATTTTCTTTTTTACTGTCTTTTGCTTTATAATATATAATATTTATCAAAATTTTTATGTGATATTTATCACCATAATATACATAATTTTCAGTATTGCCAGTATTATCAGGCAAAACAAACGGGTCATCTGGATATCCTTTTTTTTCTATACCAATAAGACTTTGTAATATATTAAAAAAAGTTTTCATAATTATAATAGATTGTTAATTTTAAATCTTTTTACACAAATGGATTATAATCATCATCCTTTCCGTCTTCCTCAACAATAATATTATTAACATTATTTTGTATCTCCAAGTTTTGTTTGCTACAAATATCTGTTGGATTCTCAAGACCTTTAAATAATCCGTCCTCAATTTGTTGCTCTTTATCTTGATACTCATATGTATATTTTTCATCCAGATTTATCATTTCATTAATATCAAGAACTACTTGGAACGCAGCCGTTCCAAATAATCCTTCTTGACCACACATTACATTTGCCGATATTCCTCTAACTGTATCTAACTCAGCATGTCTAGCTGCTTTCAAGAACATTTCTGGGGTTTCTTCAAATGATGCCTTCGCAATTGGACCAATATCATCATTATTAATACCATGTCTAAATATTGAAATCATTTTACTGCTAAATGTCATTCTATCGCAAAGTAATGCCATATGGTGAGCATTTACATATGAACCATCAAATTCTAAAACCTCTGATATTTCATTGTAAATAGATTGTCTTGCTGCTTCCATTCCTAATACATCAAATATTTCTACAATATCATTACTAATTGTTCTTCTAGAATCAATATAATCTAATCCTAAAACATCTAACAGATTTGTACCAATAGTATCTAGAACCCAAATATCTTGCTTTGTAAATGCTCCACTTTTTTCTACTAAATTATCTTTAACTTTTCTAAGAATAACTGTATTAATATTTTTAACTCCTCTCAATACAACTCCTTCAAGAAGTTGTTCTTGGAAATTCTTTAAAATATAAATTTGGTCAGATTGGTCTAATGGATTAATTTTAACCTTTTTACCACTTTTTCCAGACGCATTCTTCAATATATTATTCATACGAATTCTAAAGACTAATTTATCTGCGTTATAGTCTGAATATACACAGGAGATTTCATCTTTATATGTATTGTTTAATGTAAAATTTACATCATCCATCGTTATGTTCTTTTCTAACATTATTTCTGGTTCCATTTCCATTCGGATAATCCATTTTGACTTTTCATTTGTTGCTTCATCTGCTTCTTGTCCTATACATTCATCAACTAAATTCTCAAATTCACGATATTGGGACATTGTTAATTTATCCTCTGATATTAATGTATTTAGTTCATCTGGATCAAAACAGATAGATACACTTGTTACAATTTCAGATAATTTTGTGTGTTCTAACATGTACTGAATTGTATTTGCCTTGTCCTTGTCACTTTGTTCATCTTCTTTCAAATAAACAGTAAGTGATGGATTTTTAATTGAAGCAGATAATGACAAAATTTCTTCAATTCTTGGTACACCACGAGTTACATTTGATTTAGATGCTACACCAGCAAAGTGGAAAGTGTTTAATGTATTATGAACTATAATGCCACTATCAAGCATGAATGTTTGATTTGCTGGAACTGTAAAATCATATACATATTCATTTGTATCCCCAGAAATAATCTCAATGTTAACAATTTCATCCCAAATAACATCAGAATTAGCCGCTTGTTTTAATATATTAAGTTCATCAATTATTAAATTGCTATTAGGCTGTGCTTCAAATATTTCTATATATTTTTGTAATGTTCTACGACCAATAGAATCTTTTTTAGCCCAACGTCCATAAGTGCGACTTTGTCCAGGTAAAGCCAGAATTTTTCCACATTTTGCGATAATTAAACCTAAACCATTAATTTTATCTATTTCATCTGATAAATTGTAAGCATCATTTCTTTCAACATATTTAACTAAATTCATTAACTTATTTTTGTGAACTAAACTTCCTATATTATCTTGATATAATTTAGCATACTTAGCACTTATAGCAACATGATACATTTGAGAACCCTTTGTTTTTGTTTCACGGATAGAAGCAAATATTCCAAAATAATTTAGCATTAATGCAATATCACTTGATAATTGTTTGCTTCTGCTACATGTTCTAATTTGATGATGTAGTTCGTCACATTGGAAATTTCCATCTCCGTCCATATAACCTTGAATTAGACCTGCTTTAAATTCGTTAGGAGCTGTAAATGCAAAGTCAGGAATATATTTTACGAATGAACCATTATTACAAGTTTTAACTATAAATTGTGCTAATATTTTATCAGTAAAATATGTGCTAATAGACGGTCCATATTCTCCTTCATATTTTCTAACTAATGCTATTTTTCCAAATTCTGATGCTAATTGTGTAACATTATTAATGTAATAATCAGACATATTTGTAATATTTATAGAATTGTTGTTTATATTTCCTTCTGCTAAGTAAGCTCCAATAAACCATCCAAATAATTTATCTAATTTGCGGGGTTCATTTCCAATCAATACTGTTTCATTTACAAATTTACATGGAATATATTTAGCAACTGGAATACGCATTTTTTCTTTTAATTCTGAACCTTTAATTGGAATAATTTGTTGTGTTACTTCATCACGAATCAAGTGCGAATGACTTAGAGTGGTTGTAGTAGAACGTCCACTTTTAGTTGTTACTTTTACTAAGTCTCCATTAGTTGTATGACGACTTATACATGATATTTTATTCCAATGTGTTTTTTCTTGTGTATCAACTCCAACAATATAATATTCATTCTCCAACTCATCTAATAATGTTTCAACGCTGTTGGCGTGTCCTGTATTAAATGTAAATTGTGGATATGATTCAATTATACTATCACAAAGTTGTCCAATTTGTTCCAAGAACATATACATTTTTCCAGTTTTTTTATTAATTTTTGCGTATCTAATATGCTCACTGGATATACACGACATTTGAGTAGTTGGTTCACCAATACTCTGGGCTGCTATCATTCCAACCATTTCTCCTGGAGCTACAATTGAACGTTTATAAGTAAGAATAATTGTTTGTAGTAAAATTTCTAATGCATTTTTATTAAATCTTTTATTTAGTAATAAATCTTTTGGAGACAAATAATAGAAATATAACACTTTAAATAACTCACTTGGTGGAGCAAATACTATTAATTCTAATTGTTCGAATGCTTTTTCAATCATTTCAAATGCTTCAACCATTGTAATGTCAACTAAAGAATTTTTATTAATTCCTTGTTGACCAATAACATTTTGAATAATATAGGCAAATGCAACAGGTACTCTTACTACTTTTTCATATTTATTATTGAATACATTTTTAACAATTCTATTGCGATTATCAATCATATAATTAATATAATATAAGCATTTCTTGTTTAACTCAGTCTCTTGTTTATTTTGTCTGTTATATGCCGATTTAACAAACATTGCTGAAAATGACTTTGATTTGGATTTTTCATCAATAATAGCAAAGTGTGAGTAAATATCTTGAATGTTCATATCAATAATAGGTAAATCTTGATTTTCTACTTTTACCGTATCAACAGAATCATCGCCATATGAAAATTGAACTATCTTGTTTTTATTAGTTCTAATAGTCATATCATAATTTACCATAAGATCTTCAAGACCTTTAATTAATCTTCTTTGGATATAACCTGTTGTAGAAGTTTTTACGGCAGTATCAATCAAACCAATACGACCACCCATAGCATGGAAGAATAATTCTTGAGGTGATAATCCATTAATATATGAACTTTCAACAAATCCACGAGCAACTGCTGAATCATCATACTTTGTATAATGAGGCAGGGTTCTATGTTCAAAACCATATGGAATTCTTTTTCCATCTACGTTTTGTTGACCTAAACATGCGGTCATTTGTTGAATATTAATCTCGGAACCTTTAGAACCTGCATTAAACATAACAACAAAACGATTATCCTTACTTAAACTCTTCAGTGCTTCTCTTCCTGCTTCATTCTGTGCTTTACTAAGAATATTATTAATCTTAGTTTCAAATTCTTCTTGATTTGTCTTTCCAGAATTATTTTCAAATACACCTAATTTAATCTGGTCAATAAGATTTTTAACGTCTGTTTTCTTTTCGGTAATAATTGAAACTATTTTCTCATTAGTAGTAGAGTCAGTAATTAGATCACTTATCCCTACACTAAATGCACTTTGTTTCATATATTCTGTAATAATATTTTGTAAGTCATCTATAAACTGAGCTGATGCCATATTACCAAAATCATTACAAACTCTGTGAATAAGACCTTTAGTTCCAGAACCAAAAATACCCTTATCCATTTGTCCACGAATATACTTTCCATTAATAATTTCAATAATATTATTTGAAGTGTCAGGTTTTTCTTTATCACCATCATACTGTTTATTTTTTACCTTCAAGGATAATGGTGGAATAATCTGTGACAGAATTTCAAAATTAGAAATGCGTTCATTTGGCTTTTTATGTAAAGTACTAGGATTAATACGATTAAACATCATGAGTAAATTCATAGCATCTTTTTGGGTAAAGTCTATTTTATCTCTTGTGAATCGGTAAGAACCAAGCATAGAATCTTGATAAATACCAATAATTGGCGAATTATTAGCAGGACTAATAATTTGATAAGGAACTGCAGCTAAATTTTTTAATTCTGATTCTGACTCTAGATCCTGTGGCATATGTAAATTCATTTCGTCTCCCGACGAATCCCCAAAGTTTCCAAGGGGGTCGGACTGTATCTTAAGCAAACTCCAGATAGCTAATCCTTCATAGTTCACCAACACCCGTTCAGTCTCTGAATGCCTTCCATTGTCTGCTAAACGACATTAGGAAGTAACACTGCGGATTACCCAATCCTTCACATTATTACCATACCCGAGTTCTAATCTCGGCCATCCATAGGTTTCCCATATGAATTTGGTAGTGATACTCTAGTTTATTAGACTAGATAGGCTCTAAGGGACTTCCCGAACAACAAGGTGTTTCGCAAATAAATCAATATATACCTTAACCTTGAGGCAAATCAAGTTGGGGGTCTAACAACTATATTAATTTATTTACTATGGGGTAACACGTTTTTAACGCCCCATGTTTTCGACAGAGAGTTTATCGAAATCAGCATTATATGGTTTGGTGTCAGCTACATTCATA
>Ga0194123_10004955_pt1 | contig 14660 bp, 33 predicted proteins | sample TA2MahsurfametaG_5_FD_155479 | JGI IMG/M metagenome (GOLD analysis project Ga0194123, IMG submission 155479) | Freshwater microbial communities from Lake Tanganyika, Tanzania - TA2015023 Mahale A surface | ecosystem: Environmental > Aquatic > Freshwater > Lake | place: Tanzania: Lake Tanganyika... | reverse complement strand
TCTTCCTCAATACAACTACAATTGCATCTAATTATACTGTTACCACTACCTATAATGCCCTCACAGCAGGTCCAGTGACTATAAATAGTGGCGTCACTGTTACTGTTAACAGTGGAGCAACTTGGACTATTGTATAAATAAAGAAAAAAATATCAAATGACTATATTAAAAGTAGATACTATACAAAGTTCTAGTGGTGGGAATTATCCTGTAATCCCTGGGCATGTGATTAAGATAACTCACACAACTAACACAACAAGAAATGTTCCTTCTGCTGGATCTAATTTTACATTAGACAGTCTTGCTTTTACTAAAGAAAAAGGTGCAGATGATAGTTATTTGGTGATTAAAGGAAATATAGTTGGGCATACTGATCAAAACACTGGATATTACTTTAATGGATATATTGATGCTCAGAACAGTTGGTATAGCACTGTAGGAGTAGGAGAAGCTGAATCTGCTGATAGAGGCAGTGGAAACTGCGCTAACTGGATTCAGACATTTTATGGAGTAACAGCAGGATCACATACATATTATAGGGGAGTTAGAAGTAGAGATGGATCATCAAATAAACCTATGAATGTTTACCAACCAAATTCTAGTGATGATGCTAGAAATAGGCAACAGGGAAGTGTTATAGTAATAATGGAAATCGCCCTCAACTCTCCAGGATAATCATGAGTACAGTAACTTTAGACAGAATAGAAAGAGTTTCTTCTGCAACTTCCCCTAATATAGTAGGATCAGTTATAAAGACTAGTTTTTATCAAAATAAAACCAGAACAGTAACTAGTAGCGTAGCTAGTGTATCTTTGTTTAGTTTTACTTTTTACAAAAGAGAATCATCATCTCTTTTGCTTATAGATGGAATTATTCCAACTAGAAATGCTGATAATGATGGTGCCTATTATTATACTGATATATCAGGAACCACACAATACACAGGAATATGTCCAAATGCTACTAGCACAAGTGGTTCATCTTTTATTTCATTTTTACAAGTATATACAACTATAAATACAACAGGAGCAAGAACATTTAGTTTTGGTTGGTCCACCGCTAATGGAGGAGCAAACCGCCCAGTTAACGTCATCAATCCAGATAGGCAGGATGATGGTAGAGACTGGAGAACAATGACTAGTATAGTAATTTACGAGGTAGCACAATGAGAGAAACTTTTTTATTTGGTCAAAAAAGAAAACTTCCAGAAACTGAATTAAATGCTCATAGAGGATCTTTTTTCATTCAATCTTTAGACAATTTAGTAGGTAGTGGAAACTACTCTTTAGTGGGTGATGATTCATATGAGAATATAATTGAATGGACTGAGGCAGTAACAACCCCTCCAACTAAAGAACAAGTTTTGACTGAGTTTGAAAGAATTAAACAGGAATTTCAAGATACAACTTATGCCAGATATAGATCAAATGAGTATCCCTCAATTACTGATCAATTAGATGCTCTATGGCACGCCATGGATGATGGAGTTCTTCCTAAAGTTGATGGATTTTATGATTCAGTTAAAGAAATAAAAGAAAAATTTCCTAAGTCATGAGCACATTAAGAGCTAATAAAATTGTTGGAAAAGCAAATCGACCAGTAAATATTCCTGGTGCAATATGCAACTCAACTTCAGCATTTAGTGCTTTTAGAATGAGAACTTCGACCACCAACAGATTTGCAGATGGAGGTGGAGCAGGTTTTACATTTCAAACTCAAAAACAATGGGATGATTCAACATTGATTGTTGATATGGTAATACCTGCTTGGGCGAATACTAATGATGGTGCTTATAGTTTCATAGCAGTAAATAGCATTCCCTATAAAGTTGGTGTTTCTTTTTCTTCACAGGGGGTTACATCTGGACAAGCATTCAGAATATTAACTCCAATATTTGGAATTCAAGAAAGATATCAAGATCACAATTGGTCTATTACTTATAATGAAGCATTTAGAGGAATTACTGGTGTTGGAGCAGGTCCAGTAAATATTGTATTTGGTTGGTCTCCTGAAGATTCATCAGATAACAGAGATGTTAATATCATTAACCCAAACAGAGCTGATGATACTAGAAATCAACAAGCAGGAACTGTTTGTGTGATTTGGGAGATTGCTGGAAATCCAATTTCTGCATCTGGTTCTGGTGCAGTAGAGTTTATAAACTATGATATTGGTTAAGATTCAATAAAGTTATATTTTCTCATACCAGTACTAGGAACAAACCATCCAGTTAAAATATATTTTGTTTCTTTTATTGGTGGTAATCCTCTATGAATATGCGTAAAAGATCCAGGCCAAATAAGACCTAGATTTTTTTTAGGTTTTACTCTAAGTTGTTGATATAAAAATTCTGTTTCTCCTCCTTCTTCTACTGTGTTAAGATAAATCATCCAAGACAAAGATCTTGTTTGCTCATCCCAACCACTGTTTTCGTAATGAAATGTATGATACCCCTCTGTAGGATTAGTTTTTTGTAAAAATGTAGATCCACTAATCCAATCAACATCTTCTGAATTTAAAATAGGAAAGTCTTTAAAATATCTTTCTAACATTGCAATTACTTTAGAGTCAATTTGATGAGACAAATCTTTAAAAAATGGTTCTAAAGGTATTTGGCAATCAGTTACTCTTTTATTTGTTCTCTTCCTAAAATATTGCTGTTTAGCATCAATATATTGAATTAATTCATCTATAAAAAAATCATCTAATATACCATCATAAGCTCTAATAAAGTTTTCTTCCATTATGATCTTGAACCCTGACAGAGTTATCCTACTCATGGTTCACTAACTTGTCAACTTGACACCCTCAGAACCACATGCTATTATGTAAAAGTCTTGATGGTTCTTTGCAGCTTTGAGACCCAAGACCTGTCTATGGTGGTGGACAGTTTAATTAGTGTCCTAGGAGGGGGTGGTGCCCCTCCTTTTTTATGCTATCCTGTAAGGACAGTCAAAAAACCACATGTCAGTCAACCTAGAAGTTAAAGGATCTCTTGCCAAATGTCTGGCAACAGAGAATCTGATTGTTGAACATAAGAAAGTAACTACTGCATCCTTTGATGTAGATCGTAGGATTCTTGTTCTTCCTATGTGGGATAGAGCATCTGCAACTGTTTATGATCTTCTTGTAGGTCATGAGGTTGGTCATGCTCTCTTTACTGATAACATTGACTGGACAGAAGAGTATTCTGATGTTCCTAAGGATTTCATCAATGTGATTGAAGATGTTCGTGTAGAGCGTCTGATGAAGAAGAAATATGCTGGTCTTGCTAAAACTTTCTACAATGGTTATAATGAACTGAACAATGATGACTTCTTCTCAGTGAAGGATGAGAATCTTGATGATCTCTCTTTTATTGATCGTATCAACATGTACTTCAAGATTGGTGCATTTCATAACATTGCGTTCTCAGATGAAGAGAATGAGTTCGTGACTCGTATTAGTCAACTTGAAACTTTCCAAGAAGTTCTTGACATTTCTCGTGAGATTGTTCAGTTTCTGAACTATAAGAAGAAACAACTCACTGAGATGCCTGAAATTGTTCAAAATCAAGGGGAAAGTGGGGAAGAAGTAGATCTTCCTCCTAATTCTGAACAAAATACTCAAGATTCTATGGATATTGATCAGGATTCAGAGGATTCTTCTGAGTCTAATCAAGAATCACAGGGTGAAAATCCTATCAGCAGGGAACGAGAAATGCCTGTTGGTGGTGGTCGTGAACCTAGTGATACTCATGAAGAGTTTGAATCAAAAACTTCTCAATCTTTTGATGAAAAAGCACAGGATCTGACTAACAAGTATGGTCAAGAGACCACTTATGTGGAACTTCCTGAGATGATTCTTGAGAATGTGATCATTCCTAATGATTATATTCATGCAAGGTGTAAGCAACACTATCAGGAATCTGGTGTATGGGCACAGGAATGGTACAAAACTGTATCTGCAGATTATCTTTCTTACAAGAAATCTGCAGAGAAAGAAGTATCTTATCTTGTCAAAGAGTTTGAGTGTAAGAAATCTGCAGATCAGTATGCACGTTCTACTACTGCACGTACTGGCGTTCTGGATACTTCTAAGTTGCATACTTACAAGTACAATGAAGATCTGTTCAAGAAAGTATCAGTGATTCCTGATGGTAAGAATCATGGACTTGTGTTCATTCTTGACTGGTCTGGATCCATGTCGCACTGGATTCTGGATACTTGCAAGCAAATGTTCAATTTGATTTGGTTCTGCAAGAAAGTTAACATTCCTTTTGAAGTGTATGCTTTTACAGTGGATTGCAATTCTTATGTTGACATTCAACCAAATCATCCTCCCATCTATAAGAAAGTGGAGAATGTGATTGCTCCTGAGAATAGTTTTAGGTTGCTGAATTTCTTTAGCAGCAAGACTAGCACTCGTGAACTTGATGAACAAATGAAGAACATCTGGGCAGCATGTACTGCCTATCAGAAAGGAAGTGGAAGTGTTCCTCGTCATCTTGATCTGTCTGGTACTCCTCTGGGTGATACCATGCTTGCACTTCATGCTCTGATTCCTGACTTTCAACGGAAGAATAAACTTCAGAAAGTGAATGTTGTGTTTTTAACTGATGGTGAAGGTTATGTAAATGCTACTACCAAAAAGAAAAAGAATGGTAGTGGTCAAGAATACATTGGCATGACCAAAGCATTCAGCACTACGCTTCGCAACAGGAAGAATGGTAGGGTCTATTCTGAATACAATTATGGTAACTTCCCACAGTATTCTAAGGTCCTTCTTTCCTCACTGAAGGATAAGTTTCCTACAGTTAACTTTATCAACTTCAGGGTTGTTCCTGGTAGGGATTTCAAAACCTGCTATGATTGGTATGGTAGGGAATTTGGTGACTATGAAAAAGTCAAGTCCGTGTACAAGAAAGAACAGTTTATATCGTTCCCTGGTACTGGTTATGATCAATTCAATGTCATTCCTACCAATGTACTTTCTCAGGATGAAGAATTTGTAGTAGAGGAAGGTGCAACTAAAGCACAGATCAAAACTGCATTTAGTAAAATGCTTGGCAAAAAGAAAACAAATAAGAAACTTCTGTCTTCATTTGTTGATATGATTGCCTGATGTGCCAGTCTGGGAACTGTCCACTTGATGGTTCCCTTTCCCTAAATCCATGCTATCATTACAAAGTAATCAACCCAAGACCATGCAAGAACAACTTATCACACTACTTAAAGAACAGTTTGGCACTGAAATTGACACTAATGCAGTTAAATCTGCTGCAACTCAATTGAATACCTCTTATGCTACAGCATCTAAGTATCTGCAAGCATATAAAACTGGTCGTGGTAAATGGAATCTTGAGGCAACCGTGAAAGAACTAGAGCAAACTTACAATTCGCCTGCTGCAGAAGGCACTGATACCGTACAAACACTTTCTTCTGTTGTTCAAAATCTCATCCCTAAAAAAGATGCTACCTTCGTCAGCTTTGGTAACTTTAGTGATATTAAAAAGGTTGTATCTTCTGGTCTGTTTTACCCTGCTTTTATCACTGGTCTGTCTGGCAATGGCAAGACCTTTGGCGTAGAGCAAGCATGTGCACAACAAGGTCGTGAACTGATTCGTGTCAATATTACTATTGAGACTGATGAAGATGATCTGATTGGTGGTTTTCGCCTAGTAAATGGTGAAACTGTATGGCACAATGGTCCTGTGGTTGAAGCAATGGAACGTGGTGCAATTCTCCTCCTTGATGAGATTGACCTTGCCTCCAATAAAATCATGTGTCTGCAATCTATTCTGGAAGGTAAGGGTGTCTTCCTGAAGAAGATTGGCAAGCATGTTACACCCAAATCAGGTTTCAATGTGTTTGCTACTGCTAACACTAAAGGTAAGGGTTCAGATGATGGTCGCTTTATTGGCACCAATGTGCTCAATGAAGCATTCCTTGAGAGGTTCCCTATCACCTTTGAGCAGGAGTATCCTACTGTAACTGTTGAGACAAAGATCTTGACAAAAGTTGCAGAATCACTTAGTATTCCTATGATTGGTGAGCACACTGATTTTATTAAGCACCTGTGCACATGGTCTGAGATTATTCGTAAGACCTTTGCTGATGGTGGTATTGATGAAGTGATCTCCACTCGTCGTCTTGTTCACATCATGAAAGCATATTCCATCTTTGGAAAGAAAGATAAAGCAATTAAGGTTTGTCTGAATCGCTTTGATGATGAAACTAAATCCACTTTTGTGGAGTTGTATGACAAGATTGATGCTGAGTTTCAGCAGCAGGAAGGGGAGTAATCCCTTTCCTACATATATACAACAACCCTCGCATGTAGATTCTCCTATGACGTCCCTTTTTCTAGAAAAAGATGCTGATACCATCTACGAAGAACTAGAAGATAATAAAGCAGAAGACGTATTAGAAGAAGATGATTACAGAGAGGATAGAATGGATCAAATGATCTCTAGATATGGTTATTGAGGAGGTTACTATGATCCAAGACATAGAGGATCTTATTGCCAAAGAACATCATGAAGATCTAAAACAGTTTGCAGAATATCTTGGTGTTGATTACGAAGATTACTTAGAGTTTCTGCATCCTGATGTTGACTTCGATGATTATTCAAGGTAATATGTGGGGGTGGAAGGTTGCCCCACAATGGGCAATCAAGGTCCAAACTTGATGTAAGACCCACCCCCTCCATGCCTCTTTACAATGCACAAACAGGAGGGCATCTGTTTCAGTAGCTCAGTTGGATAGAGCATCTGCCTTCTAAGCAGTTGGTCGGGGGTTCAAGTCCCTCCTGAAACGTTTATTTTACTAATGGAGAAGTATGAGCATTTTAAGTATTGAATCTTTCCATCAGGACAAAGAAAAATTTTATGTTACTGCTGTAGTTGAAGATATGGCACTTACATACTCTCAAACATATTATGAACCTGCTGAATATGGTCCAGCATTATGTGAATCATCATTTGAAATAGATGATGAAGAGTTAAAATCATTAGTCATTCCAGATAATGATGAAGAACTTATTCAATTTTTACAACAACTTGACTTAGAGTGGAATTTGGTGGATAATAGTGATGATTACTTTGAGTGATGTATGATTAGAGCTCTTATTACTGGTGGTGCAGGATTCATTGCCCACCACATGATTGGTAAAATTCTAAAGGAAACTGATTGGGAAGTTGTTACACTGGATCGTCTTGATTACAGTGGCAATTTGAATAGACTGGATGATATTTTGATGTCATCTTGTTCTGCTGATGATCGTAAAAGAGTCAAGGTAGTGTTTCATGATTTAAAAGCAGAATTGAATCCTTTGGTTAGGTCACAGATTGGATCTGTAGATTATATCTTCCACCTTGCTGCTGGTTCTCATGTGGACAGAAGCATTGATTATCCTATGGAATTTGTCATGGATAATGTTGTGGGAACATGCAACATTCTAGAGTTTGCAAGAACTCAAAGTAACCTTAAGAGATTCATTTATTTCAGTACTGATGAAGTCTTTGGTCCTGCTCCAGAAGGTATCAAATATAAAGAGAATGATAGGTATAATTCAACAAATCCATACAGTGCAACTAAGGCAGGCGGTGAAGAACTTGCTGTAGCATATGAGAATACTTATGGTCTGCCAGTGTACATCACTCACACCATGAATGTCTTTGGTGAGCGTCAGCACCCAGAAAAGTACATTCCTATGTGTATTAAGAAGATTCGTGATGGTGAGACTGTAACCATTCACAGTGATAAGACCTGTACAATTCCTGGATCAAGACATTACATCCATGCTGAAGATGTGGCAGATGCTGTTCTATTCCTGGCAAGTAAAAAGTTTATTGAAACTACCTATGGTGGTGCAAAGTGTCCTAAATTTAACATTGTAGGTTCAGAGGAACTCAATAACCTTGAACTCGCACAGATTATTGCAGAAGCACAAGGTAAAGAACTTAAGTATGAACTTGTAGACTTCCATTCCTCACGTCCTGGTCATGATCTTAGATATGCTCTTGATGGTGACAAGATGAAAGAACTTGGTTGGGAACCTGCTAAGTCAGTCAGAGAAAGAATTGCTGATGTTACTAATTGGACACTTTCCAATGATAGGTGGATTAAAATCTAATAGATAGTGTATCATTTGGAGGGTGTATGGTTCCTCTAATGTTGTCAACAATTATCAGTTGTTCGCAGGCAATAGGACTGATCAATAGAGTCAGTTCTATGATTGATCTGACGTCAAAACAAAAATCTGAAATAATTGATGAACTTCGTTCTTTGGTTCCAACCTGTCCAGTAACCATAAAAAAAGATGACCTCAAGAAAAAATAAAGCAATAGACCTCATGGTTGAGGATCTACACACTGCCCATCATGATATAAGATCTAGAGCAAAAGGTGAAGGTTGTGAATGTGAACTGGATGCAATAAAGAATCAGTTAATAGATTATCTTAATTTTCTAAGGAAATCACCATGATCTACTATTACACATTGTTTACTATCTTTTCCATTGTAGTTACAATGATGATAGTGGATCCTAATGTTGGAGATTATATCTTTTTACTGTCTAAGTTGACTAAATCAAAAGCAGAAAGATTGTATTGGATGATAAGATTTCATCCAGCAATCTTAACATCACCTATTGGTAGATGGTGGATGATGAGAAAGTATATGAGGACAGCTGAGGAACTGGCACAGGAACTCTCCAAAAAGCATTCTGATGGTGTATAATACAGTATATTGATCAACCTTCTTCATGACCTACACTGCAAAAGTAACTCTCAAGTTTGATTCCATTTGGGACAGCAAAGGTGGAATCTATGATGATGAGATGCTTCCTGAGCAGCATATCACAATGGAAGTTCCTGCAGAGGATCTAAACACCATGCAGTTGTTCAGACTGTGGGAAAGTTTCCTTCAATCAATGGGACATCAAGAACTCAGCATTATGAAAGGTGCATGTTATGTTGCTTTCAATGACATTCGCAAGGATGAAGACATGCGCAAGATTGCTAATGAGTTTGACCTCAAAATGATGGAGGACCATTATGAAATTGTTGCTGAATTGCAAGAAGAAATTACTAAACTCAAAGCAAAAATTTCTCAACTTGAGCAACCTGATAATGATACAGACATCTATGATGAGCAATATTCTGCTTGGAATGGTTTAATCCCTGGCACAGATGAAGCATATGCTAAAGGATGTAAATGTCCAATCCTTGACAATCAAGATATGCCTGTAAATAGAAAGTGGGTTAATGCAAACTGTCCTCTCCATGGAAAAACAAATGACATTCAATGACGAACAATGTGGAATCATTTATGAAGCAGTGAGGTATTATCAAATTCATGGCATGGCATTTAGTTCAGAGAATCAAAAACTATGCAATGAAATTATGGACAAAACATTTAATTCTTGTTATACTCAGAGAAAAGAACAACCCACATGATAAAAAATGATAAACCAAAGTTTCCATATCCTACATTCCCATTTAGGGTAGAACATAAGGATGGAAATGATAAAAAAATCTGTTGGTTCCAGACTGAAGATCATGCAAACAAGTATTTGGTAAGGTGTAATTTCAAAACAAATGAATACAAACTGGAGTCAAATGGTGTGGCGATTGTGGGCAAAGGCACTAGGAGAAAAATCACACAAAAGAGATCAAGTAGCAGACAAAGTAGCAGTAATTAGAACTGTTATTTTTAGCACATATCTTATCACTAATTGCTTTATTGTTGCTGGTGTAATTAGGCAGTGGAACAAACAAACGAATGTTTATGTAGAAATACATGAAGCACAACCAACTGTGCCATTGGTGAATACCAGAGTAGGAGAATTTGAATGAACTATCATGTATTAGATCCTACAACACCATGGTATGAATGGTTATGCTATTGTGAGATCTGTCATCAGTTAAATGTACCAGGACAACCAAGTATCACTAGATACATGAGGTACAGAAATTATCTTAAATCTGTTGGAGTTTTGTGATGCTTGTTTGGATTAAAAAAATGTTGACTCAATATGAATGTCCTAAGGACTATTCTATTGATCAGTTGACTGGTGATAAGTATTCTCTTGCTGGTCTGTGTGCAGAATTAACAAAACATGTGCAGACTCTAGAGGAAAGAATTAAAAGGTTAGAAGAAGAAAACATAGAGACCACAAATATGCTCTATGAACTCTCTAATTCTATTGAAGCAGTAGATAGGCGTATAGATATAGTTGCAAATGATCCATGGAAGGAACAATTTGAGTAATGTATGAATCACTCACAGAATTTGAACGAGCACTTGCAAGGTTTGGTGATAAAGTTGGTCTCATTGCAGGACTTGAAATTGCAGATAAAATCTCGCCAGAAGATGCTTATCAACAAATCAAGGAACTTTACAAAGAACTTAAGACTCTCCGTAAAAGAGAAAAATCTGAGTGGAATGGAGACTACCACCCAAACTAGAGTTTGTTCTAAATGTGGTGAAGAAAAACCACTGGACAAAGAACATTATCAAGTGGTAAGATTGTTTAAATCAGGATTTTCTTATTATTGCAATGAATGTAACAAACCAAAACCAAAAGACTGATGATGGGCTCAAAGTAATAGAAAATAAGGATGGCACATTTACACTAGAGTGGGATCCTTGTGACAGTAGATGGAGTGTCCTCAATGGCATGACATCTGAAGAGATTGGTGCTATGATCATAGAACAAGTCAAACTTTACTTAGAAGAACAGAATGACCAGCAAACTTTGGGAAGTGATGAATGATCTTGATGCAGTAACATCAAAGATTTGTTCTGCACGTGAGATTCTTGATTGTGCAATGGATAGACTTCAAGAACATCAGTATGATAAAGTTGAACAGCTGATGTATGCTGTAGATGAGTTTCTTCAGTATTACCTTGCAGAGTTTGATGAGAAGTTTAAACTTGCTTGGAAAGAAACTGTAGTAAAACAGAAAAAAGAAGAAGAAGATGCTTGGGATGCAGTAAATAGAGAAAAAGAGTATTATGAACCTTCTATGCCTCCTTGGGGACATAGTGATCTTGAGTATCTCGTAAAACAGTCAAAAGATAAAGTTGTAAAGTGGCAACTTTCTGTTCAGGTTGATGGTCTGACTGGTGAGTGCTATGTTAATTTTCCTGATGATTTGTTGGAAGCAGCAGGTCTAGAAGAAGGTGATGTGGTAAAGTGGGTAGATAATAATGATGGTTCTTTTACTATTGTAAAAGTTAATAAAACACTTGAAATGGATGAGTGCTGATGATTGGGATTTTGTTGTGTGGATATAATCTTTCATGCCACATAGGCAATGTAAGAGATCAATTCACACAACCAAAGTATCCACCTGATGTTGCAGTAATTTGTCAGTATTTTGAAGATCAAAAAGCACAACTTCCAGATTATTGTAAGTGGCAAACAAATGCAAATCCAGTGAGGCGAAGAAGTGACTTCTAGAATTCAAACAAGTGGAACATGTGATGGAGAGTTTTATACACTCAACATCGCGTTTAATGATTATCACGTTGTAACTTTGGATGGACTTTCTAAAGAAGATATGCTAGAGTTACAATCGTGTGTAGACTGTATGATTATGGAGGATGAAGATGGCATTGGGACAACAGATTGAAGAGTCACTTAGAGAAGCAGAAAGTAATCTAAGAAATGCTCTTGCATATGCTTCAAGAACCGAAAGACCTGTGGTTGTGTCAGTGATTGCAGATTTGATTCATAGAATTGATAGTGTTATTAGCACTGATGAATTGCTAGATAAACTAGAAAACAGAAAGGAGGGTGATCGTGGAAAGTGGGGACCATTTGGATAAAAAACCAAATGAACTAGGAAAAACATTACAAGATTGGTGGGACTCTGATTCTTTTAAAGAAATGCAGAGACTAAATGAAGAGGCAAAACAACGTGCAGTAGGAAAGTATTTTATGCTTTCTGAATCTGATAAACTTGATATGGTTCAGGCAATCTGTTATATCATGTGTAAGGCAGAAAGTGAAGGAACTAGTCATCGTGGACTTCAAGATGCACTTGGAATCTATCCTGCTGGATTCTGGATAGATCATCTAATGGATGTGCACAATGCTTTGTGGTCATTCTATCACGATAAACAACAAGAAAGAGATCTTAAAGATGACCTTGATACTTTAGATAAGTTTATGAAATAGTGTAAAGCAATCCCAAAGATAACCTTAAGAACCCAGTCATATCCTAAATAGTATGTTAGAGTATCCACATAATTCAAGAAAAGCATGACCCTCTCACGTTCTACACAAACAGACCTTACAACTGATGAATGGAATGAACTTGTTGCACTAAAAGATGCAATCAATCATAATCCAAGTTCAGTGCACCCTGAGAAAATGGAACTTTTTACTGCATTGTTAGTTAAATCTCTTGAAGGAAAAGGTGATGCCACTCCCAAACTTTGAAGAAAAGATGACTGTTTCCTATGAAAATATGATAGGAAATATTGTGTGCATTACAGAACAATATTTTACATTTCAACCAAATAATAGTAATGCTATCATTTTAATTTACAAAGAAAATTGGAAGGATGTGACAGTTCTACAGGTGGCACAAACTCCTTGACTTTTGCCCTTGTTCCTGCTATTATTACTAAGTAATCAATCAAAAGCACATGTCTGTTTCTGTTATTCTTGCTGTTGAATCTTCTGCTATCTCTGAGATTTCTTTTGATTATGATGATAATCAAGTGGGTGTAACTTATCATAGCAATCCTGACAAGTCCTATGTGTTTTCTTGTCAAGATCCTGTAAGCGTTGAGGATCAAATTCGTACTGCTGAGAGTGTTGGTAAATTGGTTGCCAAACTCAAAAATAGCAAAGTTCTTGTTCCTATTGAAATGTGATAAATATGGGGAGAAATCCCCATTTTATTTGGAAGGTTGATCGAGTGGTTTATGGTGATAGTCTTGAAAACTATTGAGGTTAGTAGCCTCCCAGGGTTCGAATCCCTGACCTTCCTTTGCTACTAGCGCTGGAAAGATAAACCAGAATGCTGTAGCAAGATAGAGGGTAAGTCACTGTTACATCCTTGAGGTGTATCACACTTACTCCATCTGGGAGATTAACTCAGTGGTAGAGTGCCTCCTTTACACGGAGATGGTCCACAGTTCGAATCTGTGATTTCCCATTAGCAGATTTATTCTGCTAAATAGCAGATAAATGTGAAGTCCTTTGTGCAAACTGCCATCAAATAGAACATTACAACGGGGCGTAGTATAGTGGTAGAATGCTGCTTTTGGGAAGCAGAGGTGCAAGTTCGATTCTTGCCGCCCCGATTGGAGGATAAATACTCCAAACATTTGCTTGTTATTATTATGTCTTTGATTTCACAAAGAGATAGAGAAGTTGCTATTAAAGCACTTGAAATGTATGCTGCTAATGCAGAAACATCTGAGTATTATCTTGGCACACCACATCATTCTTCATCTGAAATTCACGCCCTTCTTAATTGGGTTAGATTAGAATATTTTAAACATGGTGATTAACCTTTGGCACAATAAAGACATGGATCAATGGCGTTGGACATTAACTGATCCAACTGACATGAGCATGGAAGCAGGTGGACAACAAAAACTTAGGGATGCAATGAATGACATAGCAAATACAGTTGAGTATTTGTTAGATAAAAAATAAAGCATTCCCCTATAGCTCAATGGTGAACCATATAACAATGATCCAAGTAATTTGAGATTATTGTGTCCAAATTGTCATACACAAACTGAGACATTCTCAAATAGAAATTGTTTAGCTCCAGTGGCGGAATGGTAGACGCAGCAGACTTAGAATCTGCCATCTTAGGGTGTGGAAGTTCAAATCTTCTCTGGAGCACCTAGGGGGATTAGTTTAGTGGTAAAATGGGTGCTTTGCAAGCATCAGTCACCAGTTCGACTCTGGTATTCTCCATTCTAAATAAACATAAAAAATGTCAGAAGAAAACCAATACCCATCATTAGGACAACAAGCAAAGAATCTTGCTCAATTCTCTTGGGATTTGATGAAGTATCTTCACAACAATAAAGGTGCTGCCTTAGTTGTACCTGATGAAGTTTATAAAGAAAGAACTGCAATTTGTAAATCATGTGATAAGTTTGATGATTTGCAAAATAAATGTATGGAATGTGGTTGTTTCATTCCAGCAAAAGCAAGAGTAATTATAGATTCATGTCCACTGAATAAATGGAATGATTTGAGTGATCAATGGGAAAATATCTTTAACAATATGATGGATCAAGTAGAAGAAAAAGAATAGTATTGTGCCACATGTAGAACTGGCACAATAACATTCCAAAACTCATGGATCTGTGCTACAATTACAGAATAATTGACCAGATTAATGATTAAACCTAAATTTCGTAATGTATTAGAAATGGCACTGGAAGAAGGTGTCAGGTTTGGATGGAATCGTGCCCACAAACATGTGGATGGAGAACCACACATTGATGCTGCTGCTGATGCTATTGTGACTGAGATTATGAACTCTCTTGATACTTGGTTTGATTGGGATGATGACTGACTAACAACTACTCAATTCACTACAAGGAACTATGGCAACGATTGACCCCTATTCAGTAAAGAAAGAAGCAATTGATGAGTATCGTATAGATACTATTGAGGAACGACTTACTCGTAT
>Ga0194123_10004948_pt1 | contig 14680 bp, 12 predicted proteins | sample TA2MahsurfametaG_5_FD_155479 | JGI IMG/M metagenome (GOLD analysis project Ga0194123, IMG submission 155479) | Freshwater microbial communities from Lake Tanganyika, Tanzania - TA2015023 Mahale A surface | ecosystem: Environmental > Aquatic > Freshwater > Lake | place: Tanzania: Lake Tanganyika... | reverse complement strand
TGAGGCACGGGTGCGTCAACGAACCGTGAGCCTTCGTCATTGATCAGCTCGACCCCGCGGGGCGTCAGGCGAAGGTCGCCGCGCTCGCCGCAGACCAGGGTTGGGCCGAAGTGCTGCCAGGCGGTCGGCGGGCCGCTGCGCGCAGCCTGGTAGAGACTTCCACCGAAGTTTCGTTCAGCTTTGAAAGCCGCTTCGGCCGCCTCGTCGCTGACCGCACGCAGGCGGGCGCGCGTCTGACGGTGTGCGTCCGGGCCTTTGGGCTCACCAAGTTCGCCGATTCCCTCCATCAGCGTATCGGTATCGAAGAAGCCGTAGCCGTTGTAGGTGACGTTGGCGAACGCGCCGTCTTCGAAGAACAGCAGCGCGCTGTAGGCGCCTTCGGTTGGACGAGCGGGATCCCAGCGTCCAGCGACCGCGCGCACGCTGCGAATCCGTCCGCCGGCAAGCAGCCGAACGATGTCGAGCTGATGCGCGGCCTGGCTGAAGGCGACGCCGCCACCGCGCGAGGTATCGAGTTCCTCGGGGCGACGCGGCCGGTACAGAAAGTCGGTGAACTGCATGGAATGAACCATGCGCACCTGGCCGATGACGCCCTGGCGAATCAATGACAGCGCCAGCCGAACCGGAGCATTGTGACTGTGACTGTGTCCCACCATCAGCTGAACACCCGCCTGGTCACAGGCAGTGATCATCTGATCGCAATCCGCGAGCGTCAGCGCCATGGGCTTTTCCACCAGCACATGCCGGCCATGCTGTGCGGCGAGCCTGACATGCTCGGCGTGCAGCCCATGCGGCGTGGCGATGTAGACCCATTCGACTGACGGGTCGGCGCAGACCGCCTCAGGGTTGGTGTGAGCCTGTCCGCCGAATTCGCGTTCGAACAGGTCGCGTGCGCCGGGGCGCGGGTCAAACGCCGACACCATCTTCACCCGAGCCTCGCGGGCGAAGGTGGGCACCATCAGCGTGAAGGCTCTGCCCATCCCAAGAACACCGATGCGAACCGGCGAAGCGGTTACCGTGGCGCCAGCATTCACAGATCAAGCTCCAAACGACTGCCTTGAGCGCGCGAGACACAGACCATGATGTGACTCTCGCGCTCCTCGGGCATCAGCACCATATCGCGGTGATCGGCGCATCCCGAGAGCAGAACGGTTTTGCAGGACCCACAGGTGCCGCTTTCGCAGGAACTGGGGATGGCAATGCCGTGGCTGCGGGCGATCGCAAGAATGCTTTGCCCCACCGGCACTTCAAATTCATGCGCGCTTTTTCTGCACAAGACGGTAAAGGCGCGATCGTCAGCCCGGGGCGCGGTGTCTGCGCCAAAGCTCTCGAAGTGCACAGCGCTGGCAGGCCAATGCCCGCTCATGTCGCGCACCGCATCCATCAGACCCGTCGGGCCGCAGCAGTAAAGATGCTGACCGTTGACGCTGCCCGGCTTCTCAAGCAGCGGCCAGAGATCAAAGGCCTGGTCGGGGTCGCCGCCGTCATGATGCACGGTGACTGAGGATTTAAGCGCGGGGGAGGCAAGTTGATCCAGAAAGGCTGTGGCCTCGCGGTCGCGCGTCAGATAAATCAGCCGAAAGCGGCGCGAGCCGTCTTCGGCGAGTGCGAGCGCCATGGACAGCATGGGCGTGATGCCAATGCCGCCCGCGATCAGCAGAAAGCTGCGCGCGCGGTCGTCTAATGGAAACTGGTTGACGGGCGCGCCGATCTGAAGCGTGGCACCCACCTGCAGCGTATCGACCATGCTGGCCGAGCCGCCGCGGCCTGCCGCTTCACGCTTGACGGCAATCAGGTAGCGACCTGGATCAGAGGGCGCGCCGCAGAGCGAATACTGGCGCATCGCACCCGACGGCGTTCGAACCGGAATGTGCGCGCCGGCTTCAAACGGGGGCAGTTCGAGCCCGCTCGCCGGACGCAACTCGAACTGGACGATGTCGCGTGCGACCCGATCGGCCGCGGCGATGGCAACAGGGAATAACTCGGGGGAGTCGGGCTGGCTAGGTATCATCGCGGTTTGCCTGGTTAGTCTTCGATTATCTTAGATGCCTAAACATCGCGCAATGAAAGCGCAGAATTCAGGAGAACGCTGATGCGACTGATTCACTCGGTATTTGCCGCACTGGCCCTCGCCACGCTTCCGCTTGCAGTGTCTGCCCAGGCGGCGGCGCCCGCTGGTTACCCGTCCAAGCCCATTCGGCTGATCGTGCCGTATGCTGCGGGCGGCTTGCCGGACTCGGTCGCGCGCACGGTGGCCCAGCGCCTGACTGAGCGGATGGGACAGTCGGTGGTCATCGATAATCGGCCCGGTGGCAATGGCGTGATCGCCTATCAGGTGCTGCAGCAAAGCACGCCGTCCGATGGTCACGTGTTCATCGTGTCCGATGGCTCAATGCTGTCGATCACCCCGCTGGTCAATCGCCAGGTTCCTTACCAGGTCGGCAAAGACATCCTGCCGGTATCGCTGATTGCGCGGTCGCCCCTGTTTGTTGTGGCGCATCCCAAAACCGGCGTCACCAACTTTCAGCAGTTCATCGATCTGGTGAAGTCCAAGCCCGATGAGTTCACCTACGGTTCATCCGGCATCGGCAGTACGCACCACCTGACGATGGAGGCCCTCAAGGCCGCACTTGATCTGAAGGTTCGCCACGTGCCCTTCCGCGGTTCCGGCCAGTCCACGCCGGCGCTGGTGGGTGGGCAGGTTGAGTTTTCGGTGTCGGCGCTGCCCTCGATGGCAGGGTTTGTGAAGGCCGGACAGGTTCGCATTCTGGCGAGCAACGCCGCGCGTCGCTCAGCCCAGGCTCCTGATGTGCCGGCGATCGCCGAGCGGGTGCCCGGGTTTGATTTTGCGGTGGTCATTGGTGCAATGGCTGCGTCGGGTACCCCGCAGTGGGCCATTGACCGTCTGGCCGCTGAAATCGCCGAAGTGGTCAAAATGCCCGAGGTGATCCGCACGTTTGATGCAGCGGTCATCGATCCCGTTGGCGCAGGACCCAGCGAATACGGCAAGGTCATTGCCCGCGAAAACGAGCTGATGGCGCGTGCTGCGAAGGTGGCCGACCTGAAGCCTGAGTGAACGCACAATGAGCCCTGTCACGATCATGTCTGACCACTCTGCGACGCGCCCGTCTCGCTGTTCTGCGACAGGCGACGTCGCTTGATCGCCGCGATCTTCGATGCCAGTTTTCCATGGCCTCTGTTCCTGATCGCCTTCTTCGTCGGTGGGCTGGTGAAGGGCGCGCTGGGTGTTGGGCTACCCCTAGTCACCACGCCGCTGCTGGGCCTGGGCTTATCCACCTATCAGTCGATCTCGCTGCTTGCAGCGCCGGTGGCTTTATCCAATCTCTACCAGGCCATTGACGGCGGTCGCATCGTCGAAACGCTGCGGCGTTTCGGCGGACTGATCATCGCGCAGTTCATTGTCACCGTGCTCACGGTGAAGCTCACCCTGTCGTTATCGGCGGCGCAGCTTAATGATCTGCTTGCGCTTGCGCTGCTGCTGGCGGTGGCCATGATGATCTGGCAGCCCACGCTGTCGATTACCCGCGAGCAGGAATCGCGAATGGGCATTGTGGTGGGGCTTCTGGCGGGCATTCTGGGAGGCGTGTCGTCGTTGACGGGGCCGGTAACGCTCACCTACCTGCTGGCGCTCAAGCTTGATCGCGAAACCTTTGTGAGCACCATCAGCACCATCTATTTCATTGCCGCGCTGCCGCTCTATGGCGCGCTGTTCTGGTATGACAGGATGACGGGTATCGATCTGGTGCTGTCGATCATTGGCTTGCTTCCGATGGCAGCGGGCCTGGCAATCGGCAAGCGGGTTCGGTTCCGCCTGAACGAGCAGCTGTTTCGAAGGCTCCTGCTGGGTTTTCTCACAATCATCGCCCTGATTCTGTTGTTCAAATGAGCGCTTCAACTCCGACGTTTCCTTCTGATCCACCGCGGCTCCTCTGGACCGACGCGCTACTGCTTGGTTTTCCATCCATGGATCGCCTGCACGAAGACTTCGTTCAAATCGTCCAGGCGCTTCGTGATGCCGCCGATGATCAACTCGCTGAGCGGCTGGCTGAGGTCAAGGCGCATCTCGAGGCGCATTTCGGCGAAGAAGATCGCTGGATGAAGGAAACCGATTTTCCGCCGCGCGACTGCCATATCGACGAACATGCAGCGGTACTGAACTCGGTGCGCGAGGTGCAGGCGCTACTCGCTCAGGGCGGGCACCATGACACCTGCCGCGGGCTGGCTGACGAACTCGCACGCTGGTTTCCCGGCCATGCCGATTATCTTGATTCGGCGCTCGCTGCCTGGATGTGCAAGCGTCGTCATGGTGGCAAGCCAGTGGTCGTGCGTCGATCGATTACAAGCGGCGAGCCAGCCGCCTGATCCAGGAGCGTCCTCATGTCCAAGCCGGCTGAATTTTTGCAATCCTCATGCTCGCCTCTGCGCCGCCAACTGCTTGGGGCATTGGCGGCAGGCACGGTCGTGACGCCTGTCTGCGCGCAGCCTTCGCCATCGGCGTCCGACAACAGTCTGGCGTCGGTCATTGCAGGCGCTCATCGCAGCGCGGCCAACCGCGCCCGCGATCGGTGGCGAAACCCGCTGCAGACGCTGCAGCTTTTCGGTGTGCAGTCCACGGACACCGTGCTCGAAGTTGCACCGGGCGCCGGTTGGTACACCGAGATTCTCGCGCCCTGGCTGCGCGAGCGCGGGCGTCTGGTCGCTGCGCATTACTCGCGTACCGACGCCACCGAATATCGACGGGGATCGCGCGCGGTGTTCGATGCGTTTCTCGCCAGGCGGCCTGAGCTCTACGATCGGGTCGCCACCGTCACGCTGCCGGTCGGTCCGCGCTTCACCGATCTGAATCCACCGGTTCAATTTGATGCGATCCTCACCTTCCGAAACGTTCACAACTGGGTGACCGATGGCCATATCGATGCCACGCTGCAGGCGTTCGCCTCGGTCCTGAAGCCCGGTGGTGTGCTGGGTGTGGTGGATCACCGTGCACCGCCCGGTGCCTCGCGCGACTGGATGGCAAGAAGCGGCTACGTGTCGGAAGAATTTATGGAAGACCGGGCGGGGGCGGCGGGTTTTCGCCTGGCCGCGCGCAGCGACATCAATGCCAACCCGGCCGATACCCGCTATCACGTCAACGGCGTCTGGTCGCTACCGCCCAGCCTGAGGGGCGGCGCGGTGGATCGTGAGCGCTTCATCGCCATCGGCGAATCAGACCGCTTCACGCATCGGTATGTCAGGATCTGAGTCCGCACGCCCAGCGCTTCGCGAACGGGCGTCAGTGGGGCCTCGGGCCATCACGCTCGATCTCGATGACACGCTGTGGCCGATGCTGCCGGTGCTCAAACACGCCGAGCGCGAACTCTCCGACTGGCTGGCGCGGCATGCGCCCGCCACCGCGGCACGGCTTGATCCCGATACCCGCGTTGCATTGCGGCAGGCGGTCATCGCAGACCATCCGCAGCGCGCACACGATGTGGGCTTTCTGCGGCACGAACTTCTGCGTCGCGCACTGACGGCTGCCGGCGATAACCCTGCGCTTGCCGATTCGGCCTTTCAGGTGTTTTACGAGGCGCGTCAGCAGGTGCAACTGTATGACGATGTGATTCCGATGCTCGAGCGCTGGTCTGCACGCGTGCCGCTGGTGGCGCTCACCAACGGCAATGCTGACCTTGATCGGATCGGCTTGGCCAAGTACTTCACAGGCATCGTGTCAGCGCATGAAATTGGCTGTGCGAAGCCCGATGCGCGGGCGTTTCATGCCGCGTGCCAGCTGGCGGGGGCGGCGCCCGCCGAGACGCTGCATGTGGGCGATGACCTGCGGCTCGACGTGGAAGGCGCGCGGGCTGCGGGCCTGCAGGCTCTGTGGCTGCTTCGGCCCGACATTGCTGAGCGACACCCCGAACGTGCGCTCACTGCCCCGTCAGTGGCCAGCCTGGTCGAGATTGATCTCGCGCTCTTCAGCGGCGCCTGACCTGAGCGTCTGAACAAGGTGGCGTGTGCCGAGGAGTCTGACCATGTCTGGAAAATCGCCTGACCAACTTCGCAGCGCGCGCTGGTTCGCACCGGATGACCTGCGCTCATTTGGCCACCGCTCTAGGCTGATGCAGATGGGCTATGCACACGCCGATTGGGTTGGCAAACCGGTCATCGCAATCGTCAACACCTGGAGTGACATCAACCAGTGCCACGGCCATTTCAAGCAGCGCGTTGACGATGTTCGCCGGGGAATCCTGCAGGCGGGTGGCTTTCCCATCGAGCTGCCGGCGATCAGTCTGTCCGAGCCGATCGTCAAACCCACCACGATGCTCTATCGCAATTTTCTGGCGATGGAAACGGAAGAGCTGCTTAGAAGCCATCCCATTGACGGTGCGGTGTTGATGGGCGGCTGCGACAAAACCACACCGGGGCTGACCATGGGTGCGCTCAGCGCGGGCCTGCCGTTTGTTTTTGTGCCGGCTGGGCCCATGCTGAGCGGCCAGTGGCGGGGCCAGCAACTGGGGTCGGGGTCGGACGCCTGGAAATTCTGGGATGAACGACGTGCGGGCAACTTGTCTGATGATGACTGGCAGGAGATCGAGGCCAGCATTTCGCGTAGCCACGGCACCTGCATGACGATGGGTACCGCAGCCACCATGATGGGAATCGCCGAGGCGGTGGGTTTCACGCTGCCAGGCGCCTCCAGCATTCCGGCGGTGGATGCCTCTCACATCCGGATGTGCGCTGCAAGTGGACGTCGCATCGTTGACATGGTCTGGGAAGATCTGACGCCCGCAGCCATGCTGTCGCGCGCGCACTTTGAAAATGGCATCGTCTGCGCCATGGCGATGGGCTGCAGCACCAACGCCATCATTCATCTCATCGCCATGTCACGGCGCGCCGGCTTTCCCGTCACGCTGGACGACTTTGACGTGGCCAGCCGTCGCGTGCCGGTCCTCGCCAACATTCGACCCAGCGGTGATCGTTATCTGATGGAAGACTTCCATTACGCGGGGGGGCTGCGCGCGATGCTCTCGCGTGTGCGGCACCACCTTCATCTCGATGCAGTCAACGTCAATGGACGCACGCTGGGTGACAACATTGCCGGCGCGCAGATTTCTGACAGCGATGTGATTCGCCCGCTTGATCAACCGATTTACGCGGAGGGTGCGCTCGCGGTTCTGCGCGGCAATCTGGCGCCCGACGGCGTCGTCATGAAACCCAGCGCATGCGCGCCGCACCTGCTGCAGCACACCGGTCGCGCACTGGTGTTCGACGACTACTCAAGCCTTAAGCAGGCCACCGACGATCCCAGTCTCGATGTCACAGCCGATGACATTCTGGTGCTTCGCAACGCCGGCCCACTGGGTGCCGGCATGCCCGAATGGGGCATGCTGCCGATTCCGGTCAAGCTGGTCCGTCAGGGCGTGCGTGACATGCTGCGGCTGTCGGATGCACGAATGAGCGGCACGAGCTATGGCGGTTGCCTGCTGCACTGCGCGCCCGAGGCCGCTGTGGGCGGCCCCCTGGCGCTGGTCCAGACCGGTGACCGGATCACGGTTGATGTGCCCGCAAGGCGCATCCACCTGGAGGTCAGCGACCAGGAACTTGCGGAGCGCCGCAGGCACTGGCAGGCACCGCCGCCGCGCTGGCAGCGCGGCTATGGCTGGATCTTCAGCCGCCATGTCCTGCAGGCGGATCAGGGTTGCGATTTTGATTTTCTGGAGCGCGACTTCGGCGCGCCGGTTCCCGAGCCGGATATTTTTTAACCAGTGCCCGGTCGGTATGTTCCGATGGCCGCGGGGCCGCGTCAGGTCGGCTACCATGCAGGGCGTTTAAAACGGGGGCTCCGGTGACCGACAATTTCTCTTCGACCCAGACTGTCCGCAAAGCGGTCGTGCCCACCGCGGGTGGGGTCGTGGCAGCTCAGCATCGGGTCGCCGCTGAGGCAGGCGCAGCCGTGCTCGCCGCGGGCGGTGATGCGGTGGACGCAGCCGTGGCCACCTCGTTTGCGCTCGGCGTGGTTGAGCCCTGGATGAGCGGCATCGCAGCAGGGGGCTGCATGGTCATCTGGCGCGCCGGTGAGCAACGCGCCCGGGCCGTCAATTTCGGGATGCGCTCGCCGCAGGGGCTGAACCCTGCGCACTTTCCGCTCACAGGTCAGGGCGTCAACACTGACCTGTTCGGCTGGCCGTCAGTACTCGAAGACCGCAATGTTCAGGGCGCCACGTCGGTCGCGGTGCCTGGGCTGGTCGCTGGGATGTCGCTTGCGCACCAATCCTATGGACGCCTTTCCTGGAGAGAACTCGTTGAGCCCGCTGCAGCCCTTGCGCGCACGGGCCTGCTCTGCGATTGGTACTCGGGGCTGGTCACCGCATCAAATGCCAAAGCGCTGGCTGCCGATCCCGACGCCGCAGCCATGTTTCTCGATGAAGGCAAGTGGCCGATCCTGGGTGCCTGGACCGGTGGACCAGCCCGGCGGCTGGATCAGACGCGGCTTGCCGAGTCGCTCAGTCAAATCGCAATGGATGGCGCGCAAGCGCTGTATGGCGGAGATGTGGGGCGTGCGCTCGCGGCCGACGTACAGGCGAAAGGGGGCTATCTCGATTGGCGTGACCTCAACGACTACCGGGCCGAGTGGGTTGAACCGCTGAAACTTGATCATCCGGGTGGCGTGATCTGGGCAGTGCCAGGGCTGACAGGTGGGCCCACGTTCGCGCGAGCGCTTGCCTCGCTTGAATTCGATAGAGACTCCCACTCGGGCGGCAGCGGCCCGGTTGAGCCGGCGCATTATCAGGCCATGGCGGCTGCGCTTCGCGATGCGTTTTCGGTGCGGCTGGCGCAGATGGGCGATCATGAATCGGGTAAAGCACCGGGCAGCACCACCCATTTCAGCGTGGTCGACCGCCACGGCAACATCTGCTCGGTCACGCAGACGCTGCTGTCCATCTTCGGATCGCGGGTTGTCTCGCCTTCCACAGGCGTGCTGCTCAACAACGGCATCATGTGGTTCGACCCGGTGCCGGGCAAGCCAAACTCGCTGGCCCCTGGCAAGCGGTGTCTGGCCAACTACTGCCCGGTGGTGGGCGCCGACGCCCAGGGTCGAATGTTTGCATTGGGCGCCTCGGGCGGCCGCAAGATTCTCGGCGCCGTGCTGCAGCTTGCCACGTTCCTGTCACGCTTCGGCATGAGCCTTGAAGAGGCGTTTCATCAGCCGCGAATTGACGTAAGCGGCTCCCCGCAGATCGTAGCTGATCCGCTGCTGGGGCCCCAGGTGTTCGAAGCGCTCGAGCAGGTGATGCCCGTGGTGCCGTCGCGCCGGCTGGTATACCCCTATGCGTTTGCCTGTCCGGCCGGCGTGCTGCGCGATCGAGGCCTGAACAGCGGCTGCACCGAGATCATGTCGCCCTGTGGTGATGCGGTGGCCGAGCCGGTGCCAGCGGCTGCGGCTTCACCCAACGCCTGACGCGAGCCTCTGACACCATGGCCGCCTCTGGACCGCTGTTCTCCTGGTGGACGGTCGGCTTTCCACTCGCGAGTGCCGGGGCGATCGCCGCGGCGGCTGTCGGGTTCACGTTGCCGCTCGTCGTCATCGTCGGGCTGCTGATCGGCTGCACGTTCGCTGCGGTTCATCACGCCGAAACGCTTGCCCATCGGCTTGGCGCCTTGTTCGGCAGTCTGGTGCTGGCGCTGGCCATCTCGGTGATTGAAGCAGGACTCATCGTGTCGATGATGCTGGCGGGCGACCAGCCTGAACTCGCTCGCGACTCAATCTTTTCAGCGCTGCTGATCGCCCTGAACGGAATCCTGGGTGTGTGTCTGCTGCTGGGAGGCGGTCGCCATCATGAACAAAGTTTCCGGGTGTCGGCTTCCAACGCTTTTTTGGCGGTGCTGGCGCCGCTGTCCATGCTTACCCTGGTATTGCCGTCCTACACGCTGAGTGTTCCTGGTCCTGTATTCAGCACCGCGCAACTCGTGTTTGTCGCAGTGGTCTCATTCGTTCTGTATGTGCTGTTTCTGTACGTGCAGTTGGTAAGGCACCGAAGCGATTTCGTCGCCGACCATGAGGTCGACCCGCAGGGTGCGCGTCCGGGTGTGCGTGCATCATGGCTGGCGTTGTTGCTCCTGCTGATCGCACTCGTGTCGGTTGTTCTGTTGGCCAAGCTGCTGGCGCCGGTGCTTGAAGCATCGGTTTCTGCGGCGGGCTTGCCCAAAGCGCTGGTGGGCGTTGCCATCGCGCTGCTGGTGTTGCTGCCCGAAGGGCTCACCGCGATCAAGGCGGCCAGGCAGAACCGACTTCAAACCGCGCTCAATCTGACGCTGGGATCGGTGTTGGCCTGCGTGGGCCTCACGATTCCAGCAGTGGCCATCACAGCGCTCATCACCGGACAGTCGCTTCATCTCGGCTTGAATGAGCCGATGACCGTACTTCTGGTCACAACGTTTCTGACGCTTTCGCTCACGCTCAACACGGGGCGCAGCACCGTGCTGGAAGGGATCGTCCATCTGGCGATCTTTGCGGCCTTCATCCTGTTTACGATGTTGCCCTGAAGGTGGGCTTATGAAACGCAGCGTTCCGACATCCAACCCGTCGAAGCAGCCGTACCGAAAAGGGCCGTTGTGCTCAGTGCTGGCCGCCTGCGGGTTGCTGATCGCGCTGGCCGCGCAAATGCCGCGCGCCATCGCACACGAGTTCCCACCGCGTCGCGGCATCACGCTGCTGGTGGGCTTTGCCGCGGGAGGCGCTGCCGATACCGCGGCTCGCATCATCGCCAGGCGGCTCGCCGACAATCTGGGTCAAACGGTGTCGGTGGACAATCGACCGGGCGCAGGCGGCAATATCGCGCATCAGATGGCGGCGGCAGGTCCTGCCGATGGCAGCCTGATCCTGCTGGGCACGATCGGTCCGCTCGCGATCGCGCCGCATCTGATGAAAACCGGCTACGACGCGGTCAACGACTTTGCGCCGCTCACCATGGCAGTCAATTTTCCCAATGTACTGGTGGTTCACTCAGGCGCGGGCATTCGAAGCTTTTCAGAATTCATTGAAACCGCGCGACGCCATCCCGGCAAAATTGACTTCGCTTCGACCGGGCCTGCTTCGGCCTCGCACCTGGCGGGTGAGCTATTGAATGCGATGGCCGGCATAGAAACCGTTCATGTGCCGTACAAGGGCGGCGCACCCGCGCTGGTTGATATTCTCGGCGGCCGGGTCACCTCATGGTACGCAACCGTGTCCACCGCGCAGCAGCATATTGAGTCGGGTAAGCTCATCGCGCTAGCCTCGACGGGCCTCAAGCGTCACCCCTCGCTTCCCGGCGTGCCCACCGTTGCCGAATCGGGGTTCCCGGGTTTCAATGCCACCAACTGGTATGCATTCGTTGCCAGCGCGAAGGTGCCGAAAGACCTGCTGGATCGCTGGCATGCAGAGCTGGTGCGTGTGCTTGATAATCCGGAGGTGACCGAGTCGCTCGGTCGGCACGGCTTCTGGCCGGCACCTACCAGCCGGGCCGAGCTGGGCGAGTTCATCGCGCGCGAGTATCAGACCTGGGGCAGGGTGATCCGTGAACGTCAGATCACGGGCCGATAGGGCTTCCTTACCGTCTGGTTGCGTGGGCGTTCTGTTTGCGTTGCAGGGTCCGATTCAATTGTTTGCTCTCAGGAAAAAGCCATGAAATTGATGTTCTCGCCGTTTTCTCCCTATGTCCGTAAATGTCTGGTCATTGCCAACGAACTAGGCATGGACAGCAGGATTGAGTTGCTGACTGCTGCGGCCAATCCCATCAATCGCGACCGCACCATCATTACGCACAACCCGCTGGGCAAAATCCCGACGTTCTTCACCGACGATGGCGAGACCCTCTACGACAGCCGCGTGATCTGCGAATACCTGAACGATCTGGGTAAGGGATCACTGTTCCCCGCCTCGGGTCTTGCGCGGTGGCGAGCGCTCACGCTGCAGTCCCTGGGCGATGGCATCCTGGATGCGGCGATTCTGGCGCGCTACGAAGGTTTTCTGCGTCCCGAGGCGCTTCGTTGGCAAGAATGGTCGGTTGGGCAGCGCGACAAAATTCATACCTCGATCGCCCATCTGAACGCCAATCCCAGCCTGCTCTCCGATGAGGCCACTATCGGCAATATCGCGGTGGGCTGCGCGCTGTGGTATCTCGATCTGCGCTTCGCAGATTTCGGCTGGCGCGAGGCCTATCCCGAAGTCGCCCGGTGGTACGCCGCTTACAGCCAGCGGCCCTCCATGAAAATGACCTGGGCTTTGCCCGCCTGACGTTCGCCCGGCCGCGCCGGCACTCACGGAGTCGCATGTGGAAGTTTCATTTCGCGAAGAAATCGAAGCACTTCGTCTCGGCGCGGGGCAGGTTTTCCATGGTGAGGGCATTCTTGCCATCACCAAGGCCCTGCTCCAGTCGGGCGTCTCCTATGTCGGGGGCTACCAGGGCGCGCCGGTATCGCATCTGCTCGATGTCATGGTGCAGGCGCGCAACTACCTTGACGAACTCGGCGTGCACGTCGAGGCCTGCTCCAACGAAGCATCGGCCGCGGCCATGCTGGGCGCATCGCTGCACTATCCGGTGCGCGGCGCAGTCACCTGGAAGTCCATCGTCGGCACCAACGTCGCCGCCGATGCGCTGTCCAACCTAGCCTCGCCGGGCGTCACGGGTGGCGTGCTCATCGTGGTGGGCGAAGACTATGGCGAGGGCGCAAGTGTCATACAAGAGCGTACGCATGCGTATGCGCTGAAGTCAGGCATGTGTCTGCTCGACCCCAGACCTGAACTCGGAAAGATGGTCGACATGGTCGAGCGCGGCTTTCAGCTGAGCGAAGCGAGCAACATGCCGGTCATCATGGAGTTGCGCATTCGCGCCTGCCATGTACGCGGCAGCTTCGAGACCCGCGACAACATTGCCCCGGCGTTTTCCACCCGGCATCTCATCGAAGATCCGGCCGCCTTCGACTACATGCGGCTCGCACATCCGCCGGTTACCTTCATCCACGAGAAGCTCAAGATTGCCGAGCGGATCCCCGCAGCGCGGCGCTTCATTGTTGAACACGCGCTCAACGAGCACTTCGCCGGTTCTTCGCATCCCGATCTGGGTCTGATCGTGCAGGGCGGCCTGCACAATGCGCTGATCCGCTCTCTGCAGCAGTTCGGACTGGCCGACGCATTCGGTGAGCCCGCTTTATCGCTCATGGTGCTCAACGTCACCTGGCCGCTGGTGCCCGAGCAGCTCACCGAGTTCTGTCGCGGCAAGGCGGCGGTGCTGCTCCTGGAAGAGGGCCAGCCCGAATACATTGAACAGGAACTTGCGCTGGCATTGCGTCGTGCGGGGGTGGATACGCCGCTGCATGGCAAAGACATGCTGCCCGCTGGGGGGGAGTACACCGCCGAGGTCATCTCAAACGGCTTGCTCGGGTTTCTTCAGCGGCATCGGCCACAGCTGGTCAGTGAGTCGGTACGCCACTGGCTTGACGGACTACCGGTTCGGCGCAAACAGATTCAGGCCCAGCTCGAGCAGCCGCTGCCCGCGCGGCCCCCTGGCATGTGCGTGGGCTGTCCCGAGCGACCCGTGTTCTCAGCGCTCAAGCTCGCCCAGCAAACCGTTGGCCCGATTCATGTATCGGGCGATATCGGCTGTCATGCGCTTGCCACATTCGAACCGTTTTCGGTGGGGCATTCCATCCTGGGCTACGGCATGAGCCTCGCTAGTCGGGCCGGCGTGTCGCCGCTCATGAAGCGTCGCGTGCTGTCGGTCATGGGTGACGGCGGCTTTTGGCATAACGGATTGCTCACCGGCGTGCAGAGCGCGCTGTTCAATGGCGACGATGCCGTGCTTCTCATCATGAAAAACGGCTACACCTCTGCCACGGGTACGCAGGACATCATCTCAACGCCCAACGAAGAAGCCCGCGAGCGTGCCGCCGACAAGCGACAGAGTCTTGCGCACGAAAACCGCACCATCGAATCGACCCTGGAAGGTTTGGGCGTGAAATGGCTTCGCACCGTTCACACCTATGACGTTGCGACGGTGCAGGCCACCCTCACCGAAGCGTTCACCACACCGTTTCAGGGTCTCAAGGTGATCGTCGCCGAGGGTGAATGCCAACTTGAACGGCAGCGCCGCGTACGACCCTGGGTGGCTACCCGGCTCAAGCGCGGCGAGCGCGTTGAGCGGGTGAAATATGGCGTCGACGAAGACGTCTGCAATGGCGACCATGCCTGCATCCGCCTGTCAGGCTGCCCGACGCTCACCCTTAAAGACAACCCCGACCCATTGAAGGTTGATCCGGTTGCCACCGTGATCGAGGGCTGCGTTGGCTGTGGCCTCTGTGGCGAAAACGCGCATGCCGCCACACTTTGCCCGTCGTTCTATCGAGCCGAGGTCGTGCGTCACCCACACGCGCGCGAAAGACTGCGCGACAGGCTGCAGGGCGCGGCGCGGCGTGTGTTGCACGGGGTGTTTGGATGAGCGCGCCCATTTCAATTCTGCTGTGCGCGCTGGGCGGCGAGGGCGGCAGCGTGCTTGCAGGATGGCTGGTCGCAGCCTGCCGGGCTGCGGGGTTGCCGGCCCAGGCCACCTCCATACCGGGCGTTGCGCAGCGAACCGGCGCCACCACCTACTACCTTGAAATCTATCCTGAGCCGCTGGCGGAGGGCGCGCGCAAGCCCGTG
>Ga0194123_10004936_pt1 | contig 14714 bp, 14 predicted proteins | sample TA2MahsurfametaG_5_FD_155479 | JGI IMG/M metagenome (GOLD analysis project Ga0194123, IMG submission 155479) | Freshwater microbial communities from Lake Tanganyika, Tanzania - TA2015023 Mahale A surface | ecosystem: Environmental > Aquatic > Freshwater > Lake | place: Tanzania: Lake Tanganyika... | reverse complement strand
AAACCGACAAAATCAATCGGAAAGACCATTTCAAAAATTAAGAAAAAATAGAAAGCCGACCGCATAACAGCAGTTTGGCAAAATGGCGGGTTCAGTGCTAAAATGAAAGTAAATGCTTCGAAATCCCCCACTGCGGCAAGCGGCAAACCGTTATGGATCTCCTTAACAGTCGCAGCCAAGGAATATAGTGCTAAATAAGTATCAAATACGTGAGGCCTTGGGTAAGGGTAGCTCCTTTCCCAAAGCTATGAGTAAGCCCAGAATAAATTTGCCGTTTCGAAAAATTTAAAATCCAGTTAAGTCAAAATAAAATTGTACATTTATTTCGCTAAACACTAAAACTGAGCTAATTATGAAAAATAGTAAACTTATTTTATCCGCTATAGTTTTATTTGTATCCCTAAATTTATTTTCACAAGTAACTATTGTCACTCAAAATACGAGTTCTCAAAATGCTTGTGACGGATCAGCTTGTATGGATTCAACTTCCACCGGCCTAATCAGTAATACGTCTATCTACTGGGCCAGTGGTGCACCCAATCCTGCACCAGGTAGTATAGCAATTATTCAACAAGGAGGTTATTGTATTTCTAATTTATGTGCGGGAATCTACACGGTTACTTACACGGTAAACGGAAGTTCTTAAACAGTGGTATTTACAATTGGATCAGGTTCTGGTTCTCGTGATCCGTGTAATGATTTTGCAGTGAGTTTAACCATTCAACCTGTAACAACTGCCTCCTCTTGTGATGGAAATGCAACTTGCATCGTAAGTGGTGGAACAGGTCCATACGTCTATCAATGGTCAGATGGTTCAACAACAACATCAACGTATCTAAATTTATGTGCTGGAGACTATGTATGTTGTTATGTAGCCGATGCAAATGGTTGTGCAACAACAGCATGTGATAGCATTTATTTCCAAGGTCCAATCTACTGGAGGTGGAGATACTTTAATAATAGCTGGTAATGGTGGATGCCTAAATCCGGTGGGAAGTGTTATCATGCAAATTGAGGATTGTAACTTCGATTTTAACGCGGTAGATACGGCCTACTTATCTTCTGTTATTTTGGGAACAAATCCTGCGGATTCTTTAACCACGTATTGGGTATTCGTTGATACAAATGGCGTAAGCACAACAATTACTTCAGTTTCTCCAGGATTTAATGCAAATGGTTGTTATGATTATACGCTCATTTTATTCTGTTCTCAGAAATCAACGAACATCAAGTACATTTTTGTTTCTGGTCAATATACTTACCAAAGTGCTGGAATTGAGTCTTTGGCTACAACTCCAAAAAAGCTTGTAAAAATTGTAGATCTATCTGGAAGAGAAGTTACGAATGAGAACGGTAACGGAATACTAATTTACCACTACTCAGATGGTTCACACCAAAAAGTGTTTGTTTCAAGAGGAAATTAATTCCTTGCAGCAAAAGAACACTTCAGATTATTCTGTTGATTTTACTAATTGAATGCAATTTTCATTTTTTGAGCGGAAATTTTATCCCCTATTAACGCTTGCTTTTTTGAGACAAGAGTAATACTTTACCGAATTAACTTAGCACCCCCAACTCCATGACCAATTCGAGTCGTTCGTCTAACTCCAGGCATAGGAGGTCGTGAATCACGCCGTATGAGGTCATAAAATCACGGTATATTTCCATCTTTTCCTCGCGACTTTGCGTACTTAAAAATAGGGCAATTTCGCTGTTCAGTAAATTTGGATCTTCCATTTCCGTGAAGCCAAAATTAGGATAGTTTCCCGCCAGCCAATCGTGAAAGAATTCTTCGTTTTCTCGCAAGGTGGTTTGCTGAATTTTGTAGGGAACATAATACATTCCGGCACATTGCACGGCGTATTCGTCTGCTTGGTTCAGGAGGTTTTGAAAATAATCGTTGTCTAAAAGTTTTTGCATGTTCATGGTTTCTAATTTGCGAACAAAGCAATGACAATAGTTCGTAAACTAAATACGTTCTGTTGCGAAATTTTACATGGAAATATAGCGAAACATAGGGTAGGGTATGAAAATGATGGTTGTCACCTTTGGATGAACGTAAAATTTGTGTACATTCATATTCTAATTTTATTCGAATGTCTTTTCCAGATCCTTATCAGCTTGATGATAACACCAAATTGTTACACATCAAGGAGCAAATAATGGAAATTAAGCTCCAACTTGCCAAACTCGCTATTCAAAAGGAAGAGGTGATAAGCAAACAGTATTACGAAAAGGCGTCTGAGTTGAGGATGGAAGAAAAACACCTGATCAACCTTCTCATGGAGCAGCGATTGGTATTAATTCGTCGCCAAACCGGGCTTGAACCCACTGAAGAAAATTTAAAAATTCAGGCCATGTGTCAAGAGGTACTGCGTGAAATTAGTACGGTGGATGAGTCAAAAACCTTTTATCAAGAATTATTTCAAGAATTCCGCGTCAAGCTTCTACAAGATTGCGAGGAGCTTACACAACGCAAGAACGATTGCTTAGCCGCACAAAATTTCGTGGAGGCCAATGTACTTCGCGACCACATTTTCAAGATCGGGGATTTTTTAGCCAAACACAGCGGGAAATGATTTTTAATATGTTCAGGGTAAAGTCTGCTACTAAATCACTTACCTCATTACTTATCGCACTGGGATTTCTTGTGATTACACTAAGTTCCTGCGATGCTAAAAAATCAGATAAAGCCGGAGGTAGTTATGTCAAACCATCTTTAAACTACAAAGGTCAAACACGCAAAGGGCATGTTCGCAAGAAAGTAAGTACCGATAAAAACGCCATGAAAAACCAAAATCGGTCGAGGTATTATTACCAAACCAGGGGGAAGTATCGGAGGAAGAAAAAATGAATGTATCTTTAAAAATAGTATAAGGAGGCAAACGCGAGTTTGAACGAACAGGGATTTACCCAGAATACTTGTTGTTTTATTTTCCTGAGCTCAAAAGAACTTGGCAAGTTAAATTGCGCAACGAAACCCAACGCGGATATTTGAAAATAAAGGGAATGAATCAGTTCGAATACGTCTATAAAAACGGAAATTGTAAAATCAAATCGAACGCTGCCAAAACCTTCACAAAAATTGAAGATGTGTTAATGATGATGTGCGATTAAGTTTGTGAATTTATAATCAAGTTTAATTGGTTCATCGAGAGCCGATGTATTGAGATCAAAGGAGGGAGTGGTATCGAAAGAGGAAAGATGGAAGGTACTTTTTTGCGCCCAAAACCGAAAGCGTCAAACATTCTAAAACATGGCGTGTTTTTGTTGTATGGCCAAAAGAACCTCAATAAATGATGTGCGTGAATTGTCGGATTTGAACGACCTCAACTGCATCGTAAAAGACAAGCGTATTGCCAAAAGAGCTCATGCCAAAAAAGAGCGTCGGAATAGGCACTATGTGAAGGTTTTGATTAAATCTCAATTGCACAATAAGGATTCAGATGCGTAGTTTGCTAAGTTTTCAGGGAGTATGATTAAAATTGCTTTCGACCCCATCTATGCGCATCCTTTGCCTGAGAACCATCGCTTTCCAATGCTCAAGTATGAACTTATTCCGCAACAACTGCTGCATGAAGGTACTTTTCGTGAAACGCACTTTTTTAGCCCTAGTTCATGCGCGCGCGATGTGGTTTTGGATACACACGATGAAGCGTATTTCAATAAACTACTAAAACAACAATTGAGTCCATCCGAACAGCGAAAAATCGGATTTCCGCAGTCCCCTGAACTGACTCAGCGCGAATTAATCATTACCCAAGGTACGATAGACATTGCGTTGCATGCCCTCGATCATGGGGCCGGGCTAAATATTGCGGGTGGAACACACCATGCTTTCGCTGATCGTGGGGAGGGCTTTTGTTTGTTAAACGACATGGCCGTGGCTGCCAACTATTTACTCAAAAAAAAGTTGTGTCGCAAAATTCTCATTATCGATTTGGATGTACACCAAGGAAACGGAACGGCTAAGTTGATGGAAAGCAAGGCAGAGGTTTTCACCTTTAGTATGCACGGCGGCTCAAATTATCCCTTTCACAAAGAAAAATCGGATCTCGATATTGAACTTATGAATGGCACCTCGGGCAAAACATATTTGGCTTTGTTGGAGGAATACTTGCCAAAAATTATAGATTCCTTTCGGCCTGACTTTGCTTTTTATCTTGCCGGTGTTGATATTTTGGAGACAGATAAGTTTGGAAAGCTTAGCGTGAGTCTCAATGATTGCAAAAGAAGGGACGAATTTGTATTCACGGCCTTAAAGCGTAATGCGATTCCTGTTGCAGTTGCTTTGGGAGGAGGTTACTCACCCGATATAAAAGACATCGTTGAAGCGCATTGCAATACCTTTAGACTGGCAGCAGATTTGTTTGATTGAAACAATATTCTGAACCGGCATACCTGTATATTATCGAAACAGTAAATATATCAAAAATGCATAAATGCTCGCAGGAACGAATACACAAATCCATACGGAAGTAATGATGTAAGTGCTTCCAAACCGATTAAAATAATTAAGGAAATTCACCGATTGTCGAAAGAGTTTATCGGAGAAGGCACGAAAATCACGACACAAGAAATAAAATCCTAAGGCAAACACCCCAAACGCAATTTTCAGGTAATGAAACTCAAAAATTAGATCCAACAATACCAACCAGGAAAAAGGAATGAAGAAAAAGTAAACGATGATATTGATTTCGTTGTAGGTAATTTTAAACATCCTTGCATAGCTCATCAAATCATTCGCAACGTTATAGAAAATTCGTTCGTGAAAGGTAAACGGCTTCCCAGTTGGTCCATCTCTCCTCTCCAATCCCCGTGAAACCAAAAAAGCCAAAACAACAATCAGCAAAAACAATACTCCACCAATAATCCAAAGCGTATATTTAAAAACTTCCCAAAAATCCATAGTAGTAGTTGGACGAAAAAGATGGTGGATGGTTGGGTGGTAAGTCAATAAATTTATATTGACTTTTTATTTTTGCAGGAGTTACATGGATTCACTATTTTTACGTCATTAACTATAAAAAATTGAAAATCCAACTGTTTTTAGGGCTCATATTTATCACTTGCATGGGTTATGGTCAGAATATTACATATGACTTTTCGTGCATGGAAACTGAGGAAGGTTCTGAATTAATCAATTTGGGTGCTGACTTTGAGAAAGAGCTTTTAGGGACTTTTGGAGAGACGGTAACGATTAATGAAGAAATTGAGCTTGGAGATGTTGTTTTGGTGCAATTGAAAAAAGAATATAAGATTTTAGATTCAGGTGAAAAAGTTGATTACTTGAATCGAATTTTAAAATCTCTCACTTCTCATCTTATTGATTCAAAAGGATTTTTATACAAGATATACCTTATTCAAAGTGATGAATTAAACGCTTTTACTTGTGGTGGAAAGATTTTTTTTACTTCTGGCATGTTGGATTTTTGTAAAAACAATAATGAAGTTGCAGCAATTATTGGACATGAAATTGCCCATAATGAACTCGGTCATATAAGTGAAAATATTAGTAGAGTTAAGACGGCAGAAAAATATGGTGATTGGGGTGTGTTATCTGCTGTAATTGGACAAGTTTTGACAACACCTTTTAATCAAAAAAATGAAACACATTGTGACTTTTATGGAATAGATTTAATGATTTCATCCGGATATAAACCATGTGCTGCTGTATCATTATGGAAAAGAATGTCTGAATTAGATCCGGATTACGACGCTTACTCTAATTTTTTGAGCACTCATCCTTATTCGGGTAAAAGAACGGTTTGTTGTAGAAATCATATTTCGACAAATTATTCAAGCAATTGTGGCGATTGATAATTCTTTAATCGATTTCTTTTCATAAAAAAATACTTTGATGAATCAAATATCAGTTCGGGCAGTCAACTTAACATCTGTTTATAACAAGGGTAAGATAGGACTACATCCTTGTAGCTTTGAAATTGAAAAAAATTCAATGGTTGCAATATTGGGTCCAACCGGATGTGGAAAGTCAACGCTTTTAAAAACATTAATTGGTGTTACTCCATCAGCTGGAGGTAAGGTGTATATTGCAGGTCTTGAGTTGAAGGAAAACTATGAACTTCTAAAAACTCATATTGGATATGTGCCACAACATGACCATGACGCTATTCATTTTGACTTAACCGTATTACAATGTTTGACTTATTCAGCAAGAATTAGACTTCCTGAATTAACTGCAAAGGAACAAGATGAAAAAGTTGAAAAGATTCTCAAAAAACTAAACATATTTCATGAAAAAGAGAAACTAGTAAAAGATTTGAGTGGTGGACAACAAAAACGTGTGTCTATAGCAGTTGAAATACTAATAGACCCTATTGTGCTTTTATTGGATGAGCCAACTTCCCCACTTGACCCTCAAACGATTTCAGACTTTTTACTTATGCTTAAGGATTTAACCAAGCAAGGTACAACTGTAATCATGGTAACACATAAGCCCGAAGATCTATATTACATGGATGAGTGTATTTTTATGGGAGTAGGTGGTTATTTAACCTACAAGGGAAAAGTAAATCGTATTCTAGAGTATTTCAATCAGAAAACAATTCATGAAATTTATAAGTTGGTAAATTCCGATTCAGCTGGTCTTTTGGCGAAAAAATATTATGAGCAACACGAATTAAGTCCAACTGTTGGAGATTGGAGCGAAATAAAATTTAGTAGAACTAGAAATGTGAATTACCTTTCTCAATATTTTTATTTATCGCTGAGGTATTTGTCAAGAAAATTGAATGACTACAAAAGTCTTTTAGTTACAATTGGTCAAGCGCCAATTATTGCAATTTTAATGACATTTATCTTTCCTGAAATAAATCATATTGTATTGTTCTTTATATCAATTTCAGCAATATGGTTTGGCACAAATAATTCAGCAAAGGAAATTGTTTCTGAAAGACAAATCTTTCATAGAGAGCGCATGTATAATCAGGGAATTATTCCTTTTATTTTGTCAAAAATTACAATTCTGTCAATAGTTGGTTTTATTCAAAGTATTGTTTTTATTGCCATTTTACATTTTAATTATCAAAATCACTTTGTCCATATATCTAATGACATTGAGATGATTATATGGATGAGTTTCACAATTATTGTATCAAGTTTATTTGGATTAATGCTATCATCATTTGCAAAATCAAGCGAAAAAGTAATGGGCTATATTCCAATTGCACTTATTCCACAAATAATGATATCAGGAATTATCGTAAAAATAAGCGGTAAAGTCCTTATTTCATACATTAGTTTTTTAACTATTGCACGTTGGTCGACAACAGGTTTGTCCAGATTGCAAACGGAAGTAGAAAAGACATTTTTTAATCCGAATGGGTTGTCAATTGTACCATTGAGAGAAAACTTGGGTGATACGTTTGAATCAACATTAAATTTCAGTTCAAATGAACCAACATTTGAGATGTATATTTTGTGTAGTCATTCCATTTTATACTTTATCTTAATTTACTTAAATTTGCGCGATAGAGATTTATATCGTAATTAATTATTATCCAAAATTATGCGTCAAAATAGAACCACGATTTTTCTTCTTGCAATTTTTGCAATTATTATTGCCGTTTTTGTGTTAAAGTATTCAAATAAAGATTGGCAAAGCAAAACGGAAGTAAGGGATAAAACAAGAGAGAAATATGAGAAAGAGAAGGACTGGAAAGGTGCAGAACTTTACCTTGATGAACAATTGAAAGAAAATCCAAATTGTAAGGATGACAAGGATTTACAAGGGGAATTAAATAGAATTAAAGAATTAAATGCTTTGGACAATCCTGAGCAATAATCTAAATATAGAATTATGAACAATTTTTTATGCTTATTACTTTTTTCCTTTGCTTTAAATCTTGGATTTTCGCAGACTGAGGAAGATTTTATACAAACCATTAAAGTTCAATATGCAAAGAATAATAAAACAAAGGCATGTGAAGAATCAAAGAAAGGTTTAACTAAATTTCCAAATAGTGCTAGAATTGCAAAATTACAAGCTTTGGTTTGTTCTTCAACAGGAGGTTCTCAAGCAGGAGGTTCCATAACGGGAGGATCACAAACAGGAGGAATATCCACGGGAGGACCACAAACAGGAGGAATATCCACGGGAGGATCACAAACAGGAGGAATATCAACAGGAGGATCACAAACAGGAGGAACACAAACAGGAGGAATATCAACAGGAGGAACAGAAGTACGGGAACCAAAAATAATAAATCTAAATACAGGGTTTAAAAGAGTTGCTGGTGAAAATAAAGTTGAATGGAGTAAGTTTTTAGCGGAGAATGCAGTTAAAATAACAGTAGTTTTTTCAGTAAATGGATTAACATTTTCATACAATTGTACTGGTAGTACTTCTTGTACATATAATCCAGGTACTTCAATAGCACATGGAAGATCTACCAAAGTTGAATTAATTGTAGATTATGGTGATAAAAAGGTCAATGAATCAGGAACTTTAGTATTAGACAATCAATTTTTCGTATGTTCAGCAAACTAATTAAAATGAAATTAATAATTCAATCAGCCTTTATTCTTATTTCTTTAAGTTCGTTCTCTCAAAAACAATTAAATATTGTCTTTTTTGTGAATGACTCAAAAACAAGCTCTTCGGAATTGAATAGTTTTTCTAATATGGTTTACCTAAATAATGCAGATGTCAAACTTGCCAATTATACCATTTATCATTTTACATCAAAAAAAGAACGAGATACAACTTGGTCAAACAAGAAAAAAAATGCTTCATATAAAGTAATTCAAACCGATTGTGATTTTTCAATATGCTCATCGTTAAATACATTAGTTCCTGATAAAAAAACTCAAAAAAATAAGTTTTATAATTGTCAAAATTTATTGAAATGTGATTTAAATAAATGGAATATAACAAATGTCAATACCTTATCTTCAAGAAGTGAGTCACTACTGCTTGAAAAGATCAAAGAAGAGGTTTCACTGAATAAAATAGATAAAACAAACACAACAATTTTCTTCTATCTCGGAAACGATATGGTAACAGACAGTAAGCCTGAAATAAAATTTGAAAAAGAAACAATAAGTGTTAAGTCTGGAGAATCAGTTCAATTAAATCCAGTTTTCTCCAAAAATATTAAAAACGTTGTTTGGACTCCAAATGAAAACATCAGCTGTCTTGATTGTAAAACACCAACTGTTAATCCATCAAAAAATGCTGTTTATACTGTTAGTGCATCAGACAGTATGAATTGTCACAATGTTTCAAAAAGTATTACAGTTAACGTCATTAATGATTGTGATTGCAACTCGGGATCTATGAAACCAATAAATGACGTATTTGGAAAATTAAGTAATCCTAAGTATAAAAATGATATTGAAATTGCTGATTGGCAAATTATCTCTAATCAATCTGGGGGTTATGTATTTGATGTATTATTTACTTCTAATTGTGCGAATCGATATAAATTGACGATTGAAGATAAGGATGGCAATGTAGTTTGGGAGGACTATTTCAATAAAGATCAAGTTGATAAGAGAGCACGGGCTGAATTACACGAGAAATATCCTGATTATTTGGTATTTCGCTTAACGCTCAAATCACTAAGTAAGTTATTTGAAGGAGCAGAAAGTTATTTTAGAATTAATTTAACAAGTATTGATGAAAGTAATGTAAGTTGTCAACCATATAAATCTCCGAAATTAATTTTCACAAAATGCAATTAATAAAATACGTTTTAATACTATTTCTTTTCCTATCGATTAATTCATTAATCTTTGGTCAAATCAACTATAGTTTTAAAACAATTACAAATAATGCGAATACCACTTACATTGACTCTATAAAAAAATCGAAAGATAATACAGTAATATTTTTCTGTCCTACAAATGAAATAGATTCAAATATTTTTTTTAAAAAAGGAAAGGAATTAGTTTCAAACAAAAAAATAAGTTCATTTCAATCAATCAAAATTCATTTCATTCTATTTAAAGAGGATCCAAAAAATAATTCGAAGGGCATACTATTTTCTAGTAATGACAAGAAATCATCCATGCCAATAGGACAATTGGAATGTTTTTTCTTGAATTTTGATAAAAATTTAGTACAAAGAGCTAGATCTAAAGATAAATTCAACTTTGAATACACACAACCGTTTTTGAATGAAAATCTTTATCGTATTCAAATCGTTGATACTAATAAATGTTTTAAAGAAATACCAGATAGAATACCATTTTATGCTGATTTTATTAAAGAAGCATATAGTCCGAGTTATACTTTAGAAGAAAAAATTGATTTTCTTAACGATTCAATAAGAACCATGCAAAAGAAAATAGTTGAATTATCTTTAAACAATGATTTAATTATTAGCAAGTTGGATTCATTATTAAATCAGTATAATGTAGTTCCAACAAAAAACAATAAGAAAGGATCTTCTAATTTAAGTATCGAAAAATCTGAAAAGAATAAAACACCTAAAAATAAAGAAGAAGAAAAAAAATCAAAACCAGCAAATTCAACGAATTCAACAAATCAAGAAAAACCGAAGGAAGAAGGAAATAAATCTAACAAAAATTAATTATTCATGGTTAGAGTATTCATTTTCTTATCATTACAAATTATATTAATCAGTATATTTTCCTGTACTAAGGATGATTTTCGATGGAATTTAGTTGCCAAACCTGAAATTTCAAAACCAATAATAACTCAAAATTCACTTGCATCATTAACCGTACAATCATCATTATTATCAAATGGACATGACAAAAATACCGTAAAAGGATTTTGTTGGTCTACTCAAAATAATCCAACATTAAGTGATAATAAAATTGTTATGGAATCCTCTAAAGAAGAATCATTTTCATATACAATACCTTGGAGTTTTATTGGTACTATTTACGTACGGTCATTTGCAATAAATAAGTTAGATACCGTTTATTCTGAGATTATTTCTACGATTTGGACCGGAGATGCCGGAAACATACCCATTGTAAACACCCTTTCTATTGAGGATATTCAGTTTTATAATGCAAAAATAAACTGTCAGTTAATTTCCGATGGTGGATTAACATTAGAAGAGAGAGGAGTATTTATTTCAGAAAATCCTCAACCCAATAGTTCTAATTCAATAAAAGTTTTAGATAATTCAAGTATTAGCTTTTTTACTATTCTGGCAGAGAATTTAATTGAGAATAAGACCTATTACGTTAGGGCATTTGCTAAGAATTTTGCATTTACTGGATTAGGTAATGTTTTAAGTTTTACAACTAAAAATTTTTATAATGTTGGAGAATTAGGACCTGCGGGAGGCAGGATTTTTTATTCAAAAAATGATACTTTAGGAGGTTGGAATTTTTTAGAAGCAGCACCACAGGATTATAATCTTGAATTAAAATGGAGTCCTTCCAGTATTACCGTAAATAATACGAGTACAGATTTAGGTCTAGGCGAATCAAATACAAGTTTTATTATAAATGTTAACGGAAACAGTATTTTATATGCAGCTTATGCCAGCTCTGTATATTCCTTTAGCGGTTATACTGATTGGTATTTGCCATCACGAGATGAGCTAATTAAAATGTATCAAAATTTGTATTTAAATGGTACTGGTGGACTAGCCTTGAATAGTCAATATTGGAGTTCAAGTGAGGACGATTTTTATCATCAAAACGCTTGGACTGTTAAAATGTCAGGTAATGGAGAAGTTTCTACATTTCCTAAATCAAACATGTTTAAATCAAGATTTATTAGAAGGTTTTGAAAAATCAAATAACTATTTTTTGGATTATTATATCTGTATCATTTAATTTGATTTGTCAAGTGGACAATCATAATTCAAATATTAATTTAACCAATTTTTCTCCAAAATGGTATTATGTCAATAATTTGTCAATAGGTCAAAATGATGAAATCCAATTTGTCAATTCTATTAATTCATGGGATATTAGTTACTCAAAAACAAATCCTCTTCTAATTTATAAAGAAAATGACGGTTTACTAGTTAATTATTACACAATAAGAGATTACAAGGAAATTTGTCCTGAAGGTTTTAGGATTCCATTAATATCTGACTTCGATCAATTATCTAAGACAACTTCTTTCACTTTCAACAATAATTCCTATGATTCAAAGAATTTTGTATTACAAGGTAATCAATCAATACTAAGAGGGTCGGAGGAGAGTGATGGCATTTATTCCTATTTAGATGATGAAAGTAAACTTCGGTATTGGGTACTTGATGATTATTCAATTAATGAATTTGGAAAAGCAATCTCATTTACTAGGAATGCAAATTCTTTTTTTCCTGTTTTCTATGAAAATAAACCTTTTGTTGTAAGTGCACTTGATAAAAAGAGTGGTCTCAATTTATATTGTATTGAAAAGTTCGAGCATTTTTTTAAGGATACAGAATTTACATATAATAAATTGGTTCCAATTGAATACAGTAAGCTTGAAAATGCTCTTACTGATTTGGTGACAAATTCTAAAACGAAGAACTTTAATTTCTCAGGAACACTTCGGTTTGACTCCAATGGAAAAAATGTTAGTGATGGATTTGGAGTAATAGATAATATTGAAAATCAATCGCTATATAACGCTATTAAAAATACTATTTCAAATTGGTCGGTTTTTCCTTATTATAATGATACTAAAGTTAGAAGTTATCAAACTCTAAAAATTAGTCATCAATCAACTTTTGAAAATATTAATGAAAAAAAATATTTTAGTATCAACTCTTTTTTCTTGAATAATATTAATGACAAGATTCTAATTTCTGATATTCAAAAATGTGATCAGGATAAACACGATTTTAAGTATGCATCAGAAATCAAAACTAATTTAACGATAATAAATGATAAGGTAATCTCAAGAAAAGAAGATGTAATAATGAAAAGAATGATAGGAAAAGGACCTATTTATTCTGTTTATAGTATTGTACCAGGATTAGGTAAAAAACAAATTACATTAAACGCAAGAGAAATAAACAATACTAAACAAAATATTTTTTTGGGGACATCTATTTCTCTTGGAATAATAGCAGGGGCCTCCAAACTGGTGTCTAATTACTATTATTCATTATATAGAAATGAAAGTAATTTGAGTGGGAATTATAAAATTGCAAATATCTCTCAAAAAGTATTTCTTGGTTGTTTGACAGCTTACAGTGCCATGTTTGTTTATGACTTTTCCACAACCTTTGCATTGGGAATAGGAAACAAATTTTTGCAGAGAAAAGTAAATAAGAAAATTCGTAAATTGGAAAATCCAATAATTGTAAATTGATAACATAGTAACAAGATGAAACGCTACATTTCTTTGATATTTAAGTTTTTTGCTATTGTTACTTTACCCTCAATTTATTTACCAGTACATGGTCAAATCATTGAAACTTACAATACACCCGGAACTATTACCTGGACATGCCCTGCTAATGTTACTCAAGTGGTTGTTGAATGCTGGGGTGGCGGGGGAGGCGGAGGGAATAGCGCAAATAATACAATTAATGGAGGCGCAGGAGGAGGTGGTGGAGCTTATGCAAAGAAGACATTTACAGTAGTTGCTGGCAATGTTTATTATTTATCTGTTGGAGCAGGAGGCGCAGGTGCTCCTGCAAGTTCAAGCACTGCAGCATTAAGTGGTGGAGATAGCTGGTTTAATGATTTTGTTCCTTACTCTAATGCAGCTGTTCTAGCCAAAGGAGGAGGAGGAGGCTTGAATAACTCAACTGCTGTACCAAATAATGGTGGTAGTTCATTAAATTCCTTTGGTGATATAGTTTATAACGGTGGTAATGGTTATCAAGCATCTTCCACAGGAGGTGGAGGTGGAGGTGCATCTGCTTCCCCCAGTGCAAACGGTATTTCGGCAATAAATTTTAATGGTGCTGTTGCAAATATAGGCGGAGGAAATGGAGGAAATGGAGGAAACTTAAGCTCTACATCTTCTTTAAACGGGGCACCGGGAAGTTGGCCAGGTGGCGGAGGTGGTGGTTCAGATGATTGGGCTTCAAGATCTGGAGGGACAGGTGGAAATGGAAAAGTTGTGATTACATACTTTATCAATGGTCAAATCATTGAAACTTACAATACAACCGGAACTATTACCTGGACATGCCCTGCTAATGTTACTCAAGTGATTGTTGAATGTTGGGGAGGCGGAGGTGGAGGCGGAAATAGCGCAAATAATACAATTAATGGAGGCGCAGGAGGAGGTGGTGGAGCATATGCAAAGAAGACATTTACAGTAGTTGCTGGCAATGTTTATTATTTATCTGTTGGAGCAGGAGGCGCAGGTGCTCCCGCCAGCTCAAGCACTCCAGCATTCAGTGGTGGAGATAGCTGGTTTAATAATGTTAATTCAGTTCCTAACTCTAATGCAGCTGTTCTAGCCAAAGGAGGAGGTAGAGGTTTGAATAACTCAATGGCTGTACCAAATAATGGTGGTAGTTCATTAAATTCCTTTGGTGATATAGTTTATAACGGTGGTAATGGTTATCAAGCATCTTCCACAGGAGGTGGAGGTGGAGGAGCATCTGCTTCCTCAATTGCAAACGGTGTTTCAGCAATCAATTTCAATGGCGCAATTGCTAATGCAGACGGAGGAAACGGAGGAAATGGAGGAAACTTAAGCTCTACATCTTCTTTAAACGGGGCACCGGGAAGTTGGCCAGGTGGCGGAGGTGGTGGTTCAGATGATTGGGCTTCAAGATCTGGAGGGACAGGTGGAAATGGAA
>Ga0194123_10004935_pt1 | contig 14715 bp, 9 predicted proteins | sample TA2MahsurfametaG_5_FD_155479 | JGI IMG/M metagenome (GOLD analysis project Ga0194123, IMG submission 155479) | Freshwater microbial communities from Lake Tanganyika, Tanzania - TA2015023 Mahale A surface | ecosystem: Environmental > Aquatic > Freshwater > Lake | place: Tanzania: Lake Tanganyika... | reverse complement strand
CAGACCTCGCAGTCGGCGCGGCGGCCGAGCGGCACCGTCCGGCCGGTCATCGTGCGGCAGTCAAACACGAGCATGCCGGCGGGGGCGGCCGCGATTCCCGTGAGGAGCGAGATGGCCTGCATCGCCGCGAGCGCACCGATCGCCCCGGCCACGGCGCCGAACACGGGAAACCGCCGCCGCCAGTGGGGAGGCGGCACCGGACAGAGGCACGCCAGGCACGGTCCGCCGCCGCCGGGCACCACCGCGAGCAGCCGCGCCTCCAGGTCGTACATCGCGGCATCGACCAGCGGCACGCGGCAGCGCACGGCCTCGCGGTTGAGGAGCAGTCGCTCCTCGAACAGCGGGGCGGCGGAGACGACCAGATCGCATCCCGCCACCAGTCGGATCGCGTTTTCCGGGCAGACGTTCTCGGGCACGATGTCGATCTCGACCTCGGGATTGATCGCCAGGAGCCGCTCCTGGGCCTGCTCCACCCGGGAGCGACCGATGCCCGCGGTCGACATCAGCGTCTGCCGGTTGAGATCGTCGAGCCGCAGCGGTCCGGCGTGGGCGATCACCAGCCGGCCGATTCCCGCGGCGGCGAGGTAGGTCGCGGCGGCTCCACCGACCCCACCGGCCCGCGAGACGAGCACGCGAGCCGCCTTGAGCCGCTGCTGGCCGTGCGGCCCGAACCCCGAGACGTCCTGCTGCCAGGCGTAGCGTTCCAACTCCTGCGGGGTCAGCGAGGACGGCCGTCCGGTGTCGCCCACGGGGCCAGCGGTCATGCCCTCAGCCCCCGGCGATCGGCGGCATGAGCAGGATTTCGTCGCCGTCGGAAAGCACGAGCCCGCCCCGCTCCGCCGCACCGACGACGCGTCCGTTGACGACCACGATCACGGTCGGCTCCATGCGTCCGTCGCTCCGGCGGAGCTGCCGGAGCAGCGCAGCGCCACCCTGTTCCGCGACGTGGTCCAGCGCGTCGTCGAGCGCGGTGCCCGCCGGAACGACGAGGCTCGTCAGCGCGGGAGCCGCCTGCCGCAGCTGACCGGTGAGGGCGACCGTGATCGTCAGCGGAGCGGCGGATGAATCGTGCGGCACGGCGCTCCGGCTGCCCGCCGGCCTCGGCTCTGCATCCACAGCGCTGGCGCGCCTCCTCGGGCCGACAGCAACCGCTTCGCAAAACTCGTTATACTTCGCCGCCACCGCACGTGCCACACGGCCACGGTGGCGAATTCGAGGGCCTTTCCGTTCGTCAAGGATCACTCTCGTGATGAGTTCGGTCGCGATCGATCTCGACAATCCCTACATCCTGCTCACCCCCGGACCGCTGTCGACGAGCCCCACCGTTCGGGCGGCGATGCTCCGCGACTGGTGCACCTGGGACGACGACTACAACCAGGGCATCGTGAATCCGATTCGCGAGCGGCTCGTGACGCTGGCGTCGGGGGCCGAACCGACGGCGTTCACCGCCGTGTTGATGCAGGGGAGCGGCACGTTTTCCGTCGAGTCCACGCTCGGCACGCTCCTGCCCCGCGACGGCCGGCTCCTGGTGCTCGCCAACGGCGCCTACGGCGACCGGCTGGCGAAAATCGCCGTGACGCTGGGGATCGACCACGTGGTCCACGACTCGGGCGAGCTGGCGCCGCCCGACCTGACTCGGCTCGATGCCACGCTCGCCGCCGACCGGCACATCTCGCACGTGGTGTGCGTGCACTGCGAGACGACGACGGGCATGCTCAATCCGTTGGCCGACATTTGCCGGATCGTCAAGGGTCACGGGCGGCTGATGCTCGTCGACTCGATGAGCGGCTTCGGGGGGATTCCGCTCGACGTCGCGACCCTCGGGATCGACGCCCTGGTGAGTTCGGCGAACAAGTGCATCCAGGGCGTGCCTGGATTCGGGTTCGTCGTCGTGCGGCGCGACGTGATCGCCGCGGCGGCCGGCCGGGCCCGCTCGCTCTCGCTCGACCTCTTCGACCAGTGGCGGGAAATGGAGAAGTCGGGGGGCAAGTGGCGGTACACGTCGCCGACCCACACGGTGCGGGCCTTCGCCCAAGCCCTCGCCGAGCTCGACGCCGAAGGAGGCGTGGCCGCGCGCCACGCGCGGTTCTCGGAGAACCAGCGCCGGCTCGTCGAGGGGATGCAGCGGCTCGGCTTTGCGTGCGTCCTGCCCCGCCCCCTGCACAGTCCGATCATCACGGGATTCCGCTCGCCCACGGCGGCGCGGTACGAGTTCCGGGCGTTCTACGAGGCCCTCAAGTCGCGCGGCTTCGTGATCTATCCCGGGAAAGTGACCGGCATCGAGTCGTTCCGGATCGGCACCATCGGCCACGTGTTCCCCGCCGACATCGACCGGCTGATCACGGCGGTCGAGGCCTCGATCGACTGGTAGTTCGCCTCCCTCATCGCGGCCCATCGCCATGAACCTGCAGACGAGGCTCGACAACACGCCGGTTCGTCCCGAGTTCCGGTTTCCGTCGGGCGATCTTCCCGCTCGAGCCCGGGTGGTCGTGATCGGGGGGGGCGTGATCGGCGCGAGCACCGCCTACCATCTCGCCAAGCAGGGCTGGCAAGACGTGCTGCTGCTCGAGCGCAACGCGATCGGTGCCGGCACCACCTGGCACGCGGCAGGCATGGTCAGCCAGCTGCGGACGAGCAACAGCCTGACGCGGATCAACAAGTACAGCGCCGAGCTCTACCCCGCCCTCGAGGCCGAGACGGGCCATCCCTGCGGCTGGCTGCAGGTTGGCAGCCTCGTGGTGGGCAGCTCCGCCGATCGCATGACCCAGCTCCGCCGCACCGTGGCCATGGCGGGCGTGTTCGGGGTGGAGGCCCACCTGATTTCCCCGGTCGAGGCCCGGGAGAAGTGGCCCCTGGTCGCCATCGACGACCTGCACGGCGCCGTCTGGGTGCCCCGGGATGGACGCGTGATCCCGGCGGAACTGGCCGTCGCCCTCGCCAAGGGGGCGGCGCTCGGGGGCGCCATGGTCCGCGAGGGCGTGGGCGTCACCGGCATCCTCCGCCGCGCTGGCCGCGTCGTCGGCGTGCAGACCGACCGCGGTGACGTGGAGTGCGAATGGGCCGTGCTCTGCGGCGGCATGTGGTCGCGGGACTTCGGCCTGTCGGTGGGCGTCGACATTCCGCTCTTTCCCGCCCAGCACCACTACATCCTCAGCGAGCCTGTGCCCGGGGCCGACCGCTCGTTCGCCTGCCTCCGCGACCCCAACGAGATGATCTACGTCCGCGTCCTCGACGACGGCGCGATCATGCTCGGTGCGTTCCAGCAGGAGTCGCTCGCCTGGGACGTCGATCCCGTGCCTCCCGGATTCGCCTTCGGCCTGCTCGATCCCGACTGGGAGCGGTACGGCCAGCCGCTCCGCGGCGGGTTGCGCCGCGTGCCGGCCCTTCGGGACGCGAAGTTCCCGACGTTCGTCAACGGGCCCGAGAGCTTCACTCCCGACAACAACTTCATCATGGGAGAGCCTCCCGGCCTCCGTGGGCTGTTCGTGCTCACCGGCTTCAACTCGGTGGGCATCGCCAGCGCGGGGGGCGTGGGCCGCTGGGCCGCGGAGTGGATGGAAGCGGGCGAGCAGACGGCGGACCTCTGGTCGGTCGACATCCGCAGGTTCATGCCCTTCCACAACCGACGAGACTTCCTCCGCCGCCGCGTGGAGGAGGTCCTCGGGCTGCACTACCAGATGGCCTGGCCCAATCGCGAGTACACCACCGGCCGCGACATCCGCCGCACGCCGCTCTACGAGCGGCTCGCCGAGCGGGGTGCCGTGTTCGGCCAGTCGTTCGGCTGGGAGCGAGCCAACTGGTTCGCCACCGACGGCGTGGTGCCGCAGGTGGAGTATTCGTTCGGCCAGCAGAACTGGGCCCCGTGCGTCGCCGGCGAGGTCGCGGCCTGCCGCACCGCCGCGGCGATCTTCGACCAGTCGACGTTCAGCAAGTTTCGGCTGCGCGGCCGCGACGCGGCCGCCGTGCTGTCGCAGGCGTGTGCCGCCGCCGTCGACGTGCCCCCGGGTCGCGTCGTGTACACGGGGCTGCTCAACGACCGCGGGACCTTCGAATCCGATCTGACCGTCGTCCGCGTCGGCCCGGAGGAGTATCTCGTGATCAGCGGCACCAGCCAGGCCGTCCGGGACGCCGACTGGATTCGACGCAGCATGCCGGCGGGCTGTCAGCTGGAACTCGACGACGTGACCGAGGCCTTCGGGGTGGTCAGCGTGATGGGCCCCGCCGCCCGTCGGATCGTGTCGTCGATCTGCGACGACGACCTGTCGCACGAGGGTTTTCCCTTCGGCGAGGCGCGGGAGATTCGGGTCGCAGGCAGGCCCGCGCTCGCGCTGCGGATCACCTACGTCGGCGAACTCGGCTGGGAACTCCACATCGCCCGCGACCACGTGGGCCCGATCTACGACGCCCTCTCGGCGGCGGGTGCAGCGCACGGCCTCCGGCCCGCCGGTCACTACGCGATCAATGCCCTGCGGATCGAGAAGGGCTATCGGGCCTGGGGGCACGACATCTCGCCGGACGAGACGCCCCTGGAGGCCGGTCTGGGGTTTGCGATCGACTGGAGCAAGGAGTTTCGTGGCCGCGCCGCCCTGGAGGCGCAGCGGGCTGCGGGCCTGCGGAAGCTCCTGGCCTCGTTCGTGGTGACGGCCCCGGGCTTCACGCTCTGGGGCAACGAGCCGATCCTCCGGGACGGTCGCCTCGTGGGCCATACGACGTCGGCCGCGTACGGTCCAACGCTCGGCGGTGCGGTCGCGCTGGGCTACGTGAAGGATCCGGATGGCGGGATGGTCAGCAGAGAGTTCGTGCTGGCGGGACGCTATGAGATCGAGAACGACGGCCGGCGGCTGCCGGCCCGAGTCTCGCTGGCGGCGCCGTACGATCCGCAGCGGCGGCGAATCCTCTGCTGACGCATGGCCAGCGACCGCGGAATGACCCACGAGGAGGATGGCGCATGGGACTGAAGCCCGACGTGATCGTGGTGGGCGGAGGCATCTGGGGCGCGTCGACGGCGCTGCATGTGGTGCGGTCGTCGCCCGGGATCAGGGTGGTGGTGGTCGATCGCGCCCCGGCGCTGGCCGCCGAGACGACCGGGCAGGCTGCCGGCCAGATCGGGCAGCTGCGGGCCAACCCACTGATGCTCCGGGCCGTGGGCTACACGCTCGAACTGCTCGGCTCCTTCCGCGAGCGGACCGGACACGATCCCGGTTTCGTCCGCTCCGGCAGCATCCATCTCGCCCTCACCGCCGACCGGATGACGGCCCTGCGGGCGATGGCCGACCGGGTTCGACCCATGGGTGTGGCCGTGGAGGAGCTCGATGGTGAGCGGGCGCGGCGACTGGTGCCGCTGCTCGAACCCTCGGCCTTGGCCGGCGCCGTATTCCTTCCCGGCGACGCGTATGTCGACGCGCCGCAGTGTGCCCGCGCGTATGCCGCGGCGGCCGCCGATGGCGGCGCGGAGTTCAGGTTCGGGACCGAGGTGACGGGGATCCGGATCACGGGAGGCCGGGCCGTCGGCATCGACACCGCGGACGGCCCGCTCGACGCCGGCTCGGTCGTCGTCACGGGCGGGCCGTGGACGGGCCTGCTCTTGGCGCCGCTCGGGTTCGCCGTGCCGGTGGTGCCGATCCGGCTGCAGCAGATGCGGACGAAGCCCGACCCGAACCTGCCGGCGCATCATCCGGTCGTACGGATTCCCGACGCGAGTTGCTACCTCCGACCCGAGCGTGGAGGCTATCTCTACGGCTACATCGATCCTCACCCGCTGGCGGTCGACGTGGCGGGCGGCGGCCGCACGATCCGGACCGCCGACATCGCGGTCGACGAGCCGCTGATGGCCGAGGCGCGACGGCGACTGGCGGCGGTGTTTCCCACGCTCGCCGACTTCGGCGTCGACCAGTATCGGCAGGGCATGGTCACCTGCACGCCGGATGCCAACTACGCCCTCGGTCCCGTGCCCGGCGTGGAACGGCTCTATCTCGCCAGCGGGTGCAGCGCCATGGGGATCGCCGGCTCGGCGGCCGTCGGCTCGTGGCTCGCGGAGTGCGTGATCCAGGGTCGTCCGCCCGCCGAGATCGCCGGCCTCGATCCTGCGCGGTTCGGACCCCAGGCGGCCGACCGCGGCTGGCTCGTCGAGCGGGCTCGCGAGGTCTACGCCAGTTACTACAGCCTCTCGTCCCGCGGGGCGACCTACGGCTGCGCGACGACCCCGTCTTCCACCTGAACACCGAGGGTTCCCGATGCGCCGACTGACGCTCCTCCTGGCGGCCGCGCTGGCCTCGACCGCCGCCGCCGCCGATCCGCCGCCGCGCCCCTTTCCCGTTCCCGACGCCGAGGTGGCCAGATACACGGCCTTTCGGGCCGCCGGTCCCATCGAGGTCGACGGGCGGCTCGACGAGGAATCCTGGCGGCGGGCGCCACGGTCTCCGCGGTTCGTCGACATGGTGACCGGCCGGCCGGTGGTCCACGACACGCACGCCGCCGTCGTCTGGGACGACGAGGCGCTGTATGTGGGCTTCTGGGTCGAGGAGCCGATGGTGGAAGCCAAGCTCACCAACAAGGGTGCGGCGATCTACCGCGAGAACGACGTCGAGGTGTTCATCGCGGGCCGCGATGCCTACTACGAGTTCGAGATGAACGCGCTGGGAACGATCTACGAGGTGTTCTTCATCTGGAAGGAGGCCTACGACCGGGGCGGCTACGCCGCCGAACCGACGCTGAGCATGAGCCATCCCCGGACCGCCCACTTCGACGGGCTGCAGTTCAGCCCGCATCCCCGCGGGCGCCGCGTGGCCTGCCTGGGCTGGGAGTTTCCCGGGATCCGCACGGCCGTCTTCGTGGACGGCTCGCTCAACAAGAACGACGATCGGGACCGGGGGTGGACGGCGGAGTTGGCGTTTCCCTGGCGGGGCATGAAGTGGCTCGCCGCAGGCGACGGCCGGGCGCTGCCGCCCCGCGACGGCGACGACTGGCGGATCGACTTCTCCCGGTTCAACCACTACCGGGAGGCGCCGCATCCCGACGACGACAGGTGGGGTGACAGCGGCGGCTGGGTCTGGAGCAAGCACGGAATCCGCGATTCCCACGTGCCCGAGGTGTTTCCCCACGTCGAGTTCAGTGCGAGCGAGGTGCCTGCCGGCCCGGCGGGAGACGTCCCCGCATCGGGCCCCGCCGCCACCCGGTGACCCACGCCACTCAGGCGAACACGTCCTCGATCACGGTTCCATAGACGTCGGTCAGCCGCATGTCGCGGCCGCCGAAGCGGAAGGTGAGCCGGGTATGGTCGATGCCCAGGAGGTGCAGCATCGTGGCGTGCAGGTCGTGGATCCCGAACTTCCGCTCCACCACGCGATACCCGTAGTCGTCGGTGGCCCCGACGACCGTGCCCCCCTTGACGCCGCCGCCCGCCATCCACAGCGAGAAAGCCTGCGGGTTGTGGTCGCGGCCGTCGGACCCCTGCGCGAAAGGCGTGCGGCCGAACTCGCCGCTCCAGACGACGAGCGTCGAGTCGAGCAGCCCGCGGGCGCGCAGGTCGCCGATCAAGGCGGCGATCGGCTGGTCGACCGCCAGGGCGTTGTTGCCGTGGCCGTTCTTGAGGTTGCCGTGCTGATCCCACCGGTCGCCTCCCACCTGCGGGCAGGTGAGCTCCACGAAGCGGACGCCGCGTTCGATCATCCGCCGAGCGAGGAGGCACTCGGTGCCGAAGATCACGGTGGGCTGGAACTTCGATTCGAGACCATAGGCCCGCTTCGTAGCCGCCGTCTCGTCCGCGATGTCGAGCAGGATCGGCACCTCGGCCTGCATGCGGTAGGCGAGCTCCTGGTTGGCGATCGCGCTTTCGAGCGCGTCCGGAGCCCGGCCTTCGACGGCGAGCCGCGCTGCGAGTCCGCCGTCGAGCGCGCCGGCGAGGCCGAGTTTCGCCGACTGGAGTTCGGCGGACGCATCGAGCCGCTTGATGTTCGCCAGGCCGGCGGCGTCGGGCTTGACCACCGATCCCTGGTAGGTGGCCGGCAGGAATCCGTTGGTGAAGTTGTCGAGTCCGCCGGGGGGGATCAAGCCGCCGTTGAGCACCACGTAGCCCGGCAGGTTCTCGTTCTCGCTGCCGAGCCCGTAGGTGGTCCAGGCGCCCATGCTCGGCCGCCCCTGGAGGCCGGATCCGGTGTGGAAGAAGTAGTTCGCGGTGGTGTGCTCGGGAAACTCGCTGGTCATCGAGCGGATCACGGCGAGTTCGTCGACCACCGAACCGACGTGCGGGAACAGGTCGCTCACGGGGATGCCGCTCTGGCCGTAGCGGCGGAACTTCCAGGGACTCGGCAGGATCGCGCCCACGGCGTTGAACTGGGTGGCGTCGACCTTGAACAGCGACCGCGGATCCTTGCCGGCGTCGGCATCCAGCCGGGGTTTCGGGTCGAAGCTGTCGACCTGGGAGACGCCGCCGTCCATGAACAGAAAGATCACGCTCCGGGCCCGCGGAGCATGATGCAGGGCCGACACGATGCCCGCCGACGCGGCCTGCGCGGCATCCCGCTGCATGAGCGCCGCGGCGGCGACGGCCCCGAAGCCGCAGCCGGCCTGCAGCAGCATCTCCCGCCGGGTCGGTGGAGTCGGTCGCCGGCGACCGCAGTGGTGCGAGGCTGATGGCATCGGCGGAGGCGGTCCTTCAGGGGACGAAGATGAACTCTTTGCTGGCGAACAGTGCATGGGCGAGATCGGCCCAGGTCTGCTCGTGCCGTGGCTGGGTCTCGAACGAGATCCCGTGGCGTGCCGCCTGGGCACGCAAGAACTCGACGGCGATGGCGGACTCATCCGCCCGGGGACGGCGGGCGAACGCGGCCCGATACATCCGCTCGATCCTCTGCTCGGGCGTGGCGTCGGAGTCGGCGATCTCCCTGCGGGCCCAGACGGTGGCCTGCTGCGACACGAACGGGTCGTTCATCATGGTGAGCGCCTGCGCCGGCACGTTGGTGACGTTGCGTCTTCCCATCGCCTGGAAGGGGACGGGCATGTCGAAGGCCACCAGGAACCCGGGCAGGAAGTTCCGCCGCACCTGGAGGTAGACGCTGCGCCGGCCGGCACCGTCGAGCGGTCCCTCGGCCGGCCTGCCGCGACCGTCGTGGAAGGCGGTGAGATAGATGCTCACCCCGGGGCCCCCCACCCGGCGGTCGAGCCGTCCGGAGACCGAGAGGATCTTGTCGCGGATCGCCTCGGCTTCGAGGCGGCGGAGCGGATAATGGTGCAGCAGCCGGTTGGCCGGGTCGCGGGCGACGGCCCGGGGGTCGCGCTGGCCCGACATCCGAAACGTGCTGCTCGTGGCGAGTTCCCGCACCAGGTTCTTCAGGCTCCTGCCTTCCGCCTCGAACCGCAGCACCAGGCCGTCGAGCAGCTGCTGCGCCAGCGGATCATCGAGCGGCTCGCCGAGCTGGCCGAAGTTGTCGGTGGTGGGCACCAGGCCGCGGCCGAAGAGATGATGCCAGACGCGATTGACGATCACGCGGCTCGTCAGCGGATTGGCCGGATCGAGCACTCGTTCGGCGAGTTCGAGACGTCCCGACGATCCGGCGGGCCAGTCCGGTTGGTCGGCGCCGTCGATCGCCTCCAGGAACCGCCGCCGGGCCAGGTCGCCGGGTCGGGACGCCGATCCCTTGAGCAGCACGTGCTGGTCGATCCCGTTGCCGTCGAGCAGCGCCGGCGCCGTGGCCGACGACAGCCCCGCGGCGAGCCGGATCCAGTCACGGGCTCCCTCGATCCCCAGCGCGTCGGCCACGACCCGCGCGGCGTCGGCGGTCAGCCAATCGATGCCCACGTCGCAGGCCCGGTTCACGCACGCAGCCAGGAGCTCCGCTCGCCGCGGCTCGGGCCAGGTTCCCGACCGACACGCCGCCACGGCCTCGTCTCGCAGCCGCTCCGCAGTCGCCACCGGATCTCCCGACGCGGCCAGGGCGGCGGCCAACGGGTCGGCGGCGCGGCTCGGCTGGTGCAGCGCCGCCACCGTCTCGGCCACGCAGGCCTCGCCGGCGAGCGCGGCGTACTCCACGTGCACGACGTGGCCCGCGCTCCAGTCGACGTCGCGCCGGAGATCCTGCTGCACCCACTGCCACTCCCCCTTGGTGTCGATCTGCTTGACGTTGTGTCCGAACAAGGGGCCGGCGATCATCATGTGGCTGTCGACGACCGCCAGCACGTAGAGTTTTCCACGGACGCGGTGCCAGAGCACGCCGTCGGTGGTCCGTACCTTGGGCGTGCGGAGCACGCGGCCGACGCGATCGACCTCCGCGAGCTTCCCCGGTTCGCGTTCGCCCTTCGACTTCATCCGCGACCAGACGGGGTCGCTGCGGGCGTGGCCCACCGTCTCGAGCCGCAGGCCGCGCCCGCGACCGTCGGGCAAGGGCACCAGCCGGGGTTCACCGGCGGTGACGGCCGCCCGGCCCCACGCGTTGGCGTCGGCGATGATGGGTGTCGATCCGGGGCCGCGGGTGTAATCGGCGAGCACGGTTTCGCCGCCCGGCGGACCGGCCGCCGCGGGCACGGTGATCGACCCGGCGATCTTCGCCGGATCGACCGCGGCCACGAGGTCGGCCACCTGCGGCAGAAGCCGGCGCCGGCCGGCCTCGTCCACGGCCGCCAGTTCGGTCGCCACGCCGCGATTCACCTCCAGCGTCTCGAACGGCACCTGGCGATAGCTGCTCGACATCAGCATCCCGGCGATCGCGTAGTAGTCGCGCGCCGAGATGGCGTCGAACTTGTGGTCGTGGCAGCGGGCGCAGCCGAGCGTCAGCCCGAGAAACGCCTTGCCGAAGGTGTCGATGCGGTTGTCGATGCGGTCCGCCTCGTCCTGCTTGATGTCGACGGGCGAGTGGACCTCCTCGCCCAGGAACCAGAAACCCGTGCCGACGACCGACTCGTTGGCTCCGGTGCGGCGGTCGATCCGCGGACGGGCGAGCAGGTCGCCGGCGATCTGCTCGCGAACGAATTGGTCGTACGGGAGGTCGGCGTTGAGCGCCCGGATCACCCAGTCCCGGTACTGGAACGCATTGGGAATCTGGTAGTCGAACTCGTGCCCGCGCGACTCCGCATAGCGGGCCACGTCGAGCCAGTGCCTGGCGAATCGCTCCCCGTAGTGGGGCGAGGCGAGCAGCGTGTCGACGTAGCGGTCGAAAGCCAGTGGATCGGGGTCGTCGACCACGCGATCGACGTCCCGCGGGTCCGGCGGCAACCCCGTGAGCACCTCGGCGACCCTGCGGACGAGCGCCGCGCGGTCCGCTTCCGGGGCGGGTTCGAGGTCCGCCGCCTCGAGCCGGGCGAGCACGAGGCGGTCGACTTCGCCGCGACACCAACCGGGCTGCCGAACCGCGGGGGGGGGGCCGGCGACGGGACGTTGCCAGCACCAGTGGGCCGCGCGGCGTTCGGCGATGTCGAACGCTGCCGCCTTGGTCGCCGCGGGGGCCGGGTCGTCAGGCCAGGGCATGCCCCGCCGCACCCACTCCTCGATCGTCCGGACCGCCTCGGCCGGGAGCCGGCCGGCGGGAGGCATCTGGAGGTCGCCGTCGTACCGCACGACCTTCACCAGCAGGCTTTCGTCGGGCCGGCCGGCGACGGCCACGCCCGCGGCCGACATGAAAGCGGACCGTGAATCGAAGGACAGCCCCCCCTCGGGATCACCGGCCCGCGCGGAGTGGCACTCCGCGCAGTGCTCCGCAAGCAGCGGCCGCACCCACGACTCGAAGAACTCGGCGTCGCCCGACTCGGCCGCCAACCCGGCGGCGGACAGGCCCAGGGCGATCGCGGCCGCCGGCAAGCAGCCTCGCGACCGCGGCGGTCGCAGCCGAACTTCCGCGGCTCGCCAGCGGTGGACCGTTGGTGCGATCGAGGGTTTCACCCTTCAATGGTACTCCGCCCGAACGGCCGGGGCGACGGGAATCCGTCCGCCGTGCGCTGCCGCGGCCTCCCTCCGCCGGGTGGCCGCCGGCTCCGAGGGGAAGCGTTTGCAGGGCGAGCGGCCAGCCCAGGCGGTCATGGCGCCGTGGTCGGCAAGGCCTCCGGCTGGAGCTGTCGGATCCGCGCGCGAATGTCGGCGATCAGGCTGCCGTCGCCGGCGCTCGAGGCCAGTTTGAGCGCCTTCTCGTAGTGCGTCAGCGCATCGTCCTTGGCGTCCGCATCGACGAACGAAAGACCGAGGTGGTAGTGGCTCCCGAGGTCGTCGGGCGCGATCTCCAACGCCTTGGTGAACTGCACGATCGCGTCGGCGTTCCGCCCGCGAGCCTTCAAGGCCAGGCCGAGGTTGTAGTGCGCATCGAGACAATCCGGCCTGATGCCCAGGGCCCGCACGTAGTGCGGCATGGCCTCGTCGAGGAGACCACTCCGCGCCAGGGCGTTGCCGAGGTTGACGTGGGCTTCCACATGAGAGGGGTCGCGCTCGAGCGCCTGCCGGTAGTGCACCACCGCTTCGTCGGCGCGGCCCCGGCTCGCCAGGGCGACGCCGAGATGAAAGTGGGCTTCGGCATCGTCAGGCTTGATCGACAGGGCCTTGCGGTAGTGCAGGACCGCATCGTCGACCCGGCCGTTTCCCGCCAGTGCCTTCCCCAGTTGCACGTAAATCCAGGGATCGGCGGGAAGGATAGCCCGGTCAATGGCACCTCCGCACCGGTCTTCCGGCTGATGAGCGGCTCGTGAGCCTCGGGAGGAGCGGCCCGGGCGTCCAGAGCGGGTTTCTCGAAGCGCCTCGCACCCGCTTCGGTGGCGTGTTTCTGGCGGCTGCGCAGTCCGCGTCCCAGTCGGCCGTTCCCCGGGGCTTCGACGCCTCGCGTCCGACGCCGGTCAGAGGCTGTGGATGTCGATCACGGGCAGGTTGTCGGGCGAGGCTTGAAAGACGTCGCGGTCGTCGTGGGCCTGCACGAGTTCGTCCCAGTCGGTCGGAGGGCCCCGCGCGGCTGCGATTGGAGGCGGTTCGAGCGGTTCGCCCAAATGTGTGAGGATCTTCCGGATCGGCCCCGGCTCCGTGATAAAGGCAACGAGCCGGATGTCGCCGCCGCAGGCTGGGCACTCCAGCGGAAACTCCTCGCCCACCCGGGCCACGAGTTTCGCCCAGGCAATCCGCGAGGTGTCGTGCGAGCGGGGCTTCGCCTGAGTATCGCAGCAGCCCGTGGCATGCGCCTGGCCCGCATGCCCAGCCTCGCTCCGCTTGCCAATATTCCCAATCGCGAGCGCCGTGACGGCCCGTCTCAGCTTGTGATGTGGCGCAAACACCCCGTGATAGCGATGCCGGTGCTTCCGCGGCGGTGGGACGAGATCGGCCAAGCGATCGAGAAACTCAAACGGCGAGAGCTCGACGACGCCGTTGGCCCCCGGCCGGGTGGACTTGCGGCCGCGGCCGGGCCCGACCCAGTTGGCGGCTTTGTGTCTGGGCAGCACGTAGCGGATGCGGGCGATCCGGCCGTCTGGGCCGCGGATCACGGAGAGCCGCTCGAGCGCGAAGGGCGGCCGGGCGCAGTACCGGAGAAGGTGCTCAAGACTCTGAAAATAGCTGGGCACATCGCGGTCGAGGAGCGTGATCCGGACGCTCGCGTCGACTGAAAACCCGCTGTTCTCCCAGGCGAGCATGTCGGCGGCGGCAGCGGCGTTGAGGAGGCGAGAGCGCCTGAACCAGCGGATCACGCGGCGGCGCACCCGCTCGGTGAGCGCAGCCAGGTCAGCCTGGGTGATCGATCGGGCGGGCAGGAACGCCGGCGGGGCATCAGTGCCTACTTCGGCGGCAGCCGGCACGAAGACACCGTCGGTCACGCAGGCGTGCAGGTGCACGTGGTGGTTGAGCGCCGAGCCAAAGCGGTGCAGGAAGGAGATGCCACCGAGCCGCGGGCGGGAAGCGCTCGGTGCGTTGGCAGCAGGGTTGAAACCCGACGCCGCGAGCTGGAGCCGCTCGATCTCATCAAGAAAAATCTTCGTGAGTGCGGCGACGGCTCGGGGTCGGTCGGCGAGAAAGCCCCGCAGCCGCTTCGGCACGGAGATCACCCACTGCCGCACCGGTACCGGCGGGATGACGTGATCGGCGAGATGGGCGGCGGTCTGCGCCATGTGCCTGCCATTGCAGGATGGGCACACCCCGCGCCCCTTGCACGAGAACGCGACGACAAACCCCTGGCCGCAGCCCGTACAGAGCGCACGGCCGAACCCGAAACAGAGGATGCCGCACGCGAGATAGCCGCGGAGTTCGTCCTCAACGTATGCCGGCACGGGCCGCTCGGCGGCATCCCGCCAGGCGAGCCAGCTCTCCAGGTTCTCGGAGATGATTTTGTGGAGCGGCGTCTTCTCGGGCCGCCGCCGCTCGTAACGGCGTGCGGGACGGCGAGCCCACGAGGTGCCGCCGGATCGCCCGGCGCCAGGTCTGGTGGCTCGTGACGGCGTGCACAAAGTGACCAAGAGAGCGGCTCGCGTCCCGGTGGTGTCCCACTAGGAATGGCGAGCGCGGCGGCCTGGTGAGGCAAAGCTTCCCCCGAGGATGGCCATGCCGGCGCCGCCACCGGTCCAAAACCGAGGCTATGGAGGCAAAGTTGAACGAGTCGCCGGGCATCAAGAGCAAGATGGACGACGTGACCGAGGCGGTGGCAGCCGTGAAAAGGATAGTCCGGTCAATGGCACTTCCGCAACGATGCCCACAGGCATTTCCGGGCCGATGGGCGGCTGGTGAGGCTGGTGCCGCGTTTTCCGACGCCTCATCAGCTGCTGCCG
>Ga0194123_10004931_pt1 | contig 14717 bp, 10 predicted proteins | sample TA2MahsurfametaG_5_FD_155479 | JGI IMG/M metagenome (GOLD analysis project Ga0194123, IMG submission 155479) | Freshwater microbial communities from Lake Tanganyika, Tanzania - TA2015023 Mahale A surface | ecosystem: Environmental > Aquatic > Freshwater > Lake | place: Tanzania: Lake Tanganyika... | reverse complement strand
CCTTGGTTGCCCAAATCTTGGTAGACTATGCTCGTTTATCTACGGTTTGGCGTTGGGTAGTGAGGCTTTCTTTTGTGCTTGCCGGCTTTTTGGTTTGCTTTGGGTTCTTTGCCTCCGCCATGGGCGTGGGTCGAACGGTGCCTAACGAGGCTATTACCTTGATTTATGCGGGGATGGCAGTCTTGTCGGTGGGTATGGTGGGCCTGGGTTTAGGTTTGTTCCGTTCTGGTTCTTGACCAATACCAAGCCAGCGCTAGACTAATTCCGTACACGCTGAGGTATTCTCTGAAAAAGTTTGCGTTGTTGGGGCCAACCGTGCTTTGGTAGAGGTTCCAGGCCAGGTGCAATGTTCCAGCGATGGCCATAACCAGGATGAGCCCGTTCATAGGACCGTAGGGTCTCTTTAGGTTGGGCCAAGCATATCGACGCAAGCCCAGCATGGGCCAGACCAACATAAGGGGCAAAGCAAAGAGCCGGGCCTCCCGGGCTTTGGCCATCAGGAGCACCATCAACGTGTTGATAACGAGGCTGACTGCAAAACCCATGGTCAACAAGTGGTACGGGCTCAGCTGGGGACGCAGGAGGACCAGGGGCCAGGCCAGGACTAGAAAAATCCCCACCAGAGTTTCGACGCTGTAATCGGTGTTGCGGAAATTGGCATGCAGGTTGCTGAACCGGGCTTGCCATTGCCACAGGTCTTCGGGTGTGGCGGCAGGTCCAGTGGCTAATCGCCCCAAGAACAAAACCCCCAAGGCCGTCAACACGGTGATTCCTAGGCCAACACGCTCTTGCTTACTTGCTTGAGGTAGGTATAGCCCGGCTAAAATGGGCAAGAGGAGTAGACCGCTTTCGCGGGCCCATAGCGAAAGCCCTATCCAAAGTCCGGCAAGGAGGGCGTAGGGAATGTTATGGGATGGTACTGAGTGTAATACCCCTGCATCCTGCCTAAATATCGCGGGACGGGGTAGGCAGCAACCTGCGGCAAACAACGTCAGCATTTGCAGGGGCTCGTCGAAGGTGTACATCGGCGGAACAAAGGCAAAGAGGTTCGGGAAGGAAAAGAGGTACAGTGCGGCCGCCATCCAAGCCCCGCGATGGTTTGCTCCCCACCGAAGGCACAAGGCATAGAGCATAACGGCACTAAGCGCCAACAACAGAGGATTCAGCAGGGCCAAGACCAGGGTTTCGTCCACCGCGGTCCAAAGACTGAACAGCGCCACCGTTCCCGAGGTCAACGGGCGGGCCGCAAAGACCGGCAGGCTTCGGTGATAGTCCAGGGTGCTGCGCAAGGCGTCGTGGGTCATCATGCCCTCGAGTCCGGGAGTTCGGTGCATCCATCCTAACAACAGACACCAAAAAGCGCAAAGGGCCACAACGCGGAAATGGGTACGAGGAAGACTTAGGGGCATTGGTCAAAGAGCTTGGAAGGATGAACAAATCATTACCTGGGACCTCCAACAAAAAACCCGCTTCCTGAGGAAGCGGGCTGAGCGGTCCGGACGGGACTCGAACCCGCGACCCCATGCGTGACAGGCATGTATTCTAACCAACTGAACTACCGAACCGAGTTAAGCAACGCTTAACGCGACGCAAATATAAGGAATGAGGGCGGATATGATACCTTTGCGGCGCCTATATGGATTATAAACCCCCTCTATGAATTCCCAGCCGGAAACAGCCCTTCGCAACATCGCTATCATCGCCCACGTTGACCACGGCAAAACCACCATGGTGGACAAAATCATGCAATTCACCCGTCTTTTCAAGCCTCATCAAGAGGTAGGGGAGCTGATTTTGGACAATAACGACCTGGAGAGGGAGCGGGGCATTACGATATTCTCCAAGAACGTCTCGGTCGAATACCAAGGCGTCAAAATCAACATCATCGATACCCCGGGTCACTCGGATTTCGGTGGGGAGGTGGAGCGTGTCCTCAAAATGGCTGATGGGGTGCTCTTGTTGGTGGATGCCTTCGAAGGGCCCATGCCCCAGACCCGATTTGTGTTGAGCAAGGCCTTGGAGCTGGGCCTGCACCCCATCGTCGTCATCAACAAGGTGGACAAGGAAAATTGCCGCCCGGACGAGGTGCACGATGCTGTTTTTGAATTGTTCTTCAACTTGGGGGCCAACGAACAGCAGCTGGATTTCCCAACCGTGTACGGTTCCTCCAAACAAGGGTGGATGGGCAACGATTGGAAAGCCGTGGGCAAGGACTTTGCGCCACTAATGGACGCCATTTTGGCCCATGTACCTGCGCCCATTCCCAACTCGGGGACTCTGCAAATGCAAATTACCTCCTTGGATTATTCCTCCTTCGTGGGACGAATTGCGATAGGCCGTGTGCACCGTGGCGCCATACGCGAGGGTCAGCCCTTGGTTCTGCTGGCCGGCGATGGTTCTGCCAAGCGGGGCAAGGTCAAAGAATTGTTCGTCTTCGAGGGATTGGGCAGGCGCAAAGTGGAATCGGTCCAAGCCGGTGACCTCTGTGCGGTGGTGGGTCTGGAGGATTTTCAAATCGGGGATACCCTCTGCGATGTTGATGCGCCTGAGCCGCTACCCTTGATCAAAGTGGACGAGCCAACGCTGAGCATGATGTTCACCATCAACAATTCCCCGTTCTTCGGGCAAGAAGGCAAAATGGTGACGTCCAGGCACCTGAGAGATCGCCTCTTCAAAGAGACCGAGAAGAACCTGGCCCTGAGGGTGGAGGATACGGATTCCCCGGATTCCTATTTGGTGTACGGTCGTGGCATTTTGCATTTGTCCATCTTGATCGAAACCATGCGCCGCGAAGGGTACGAATTGCAGGTGGGCCAGCCCACTGTGGTGATTCGGCATATCGAAGGGGTGAAGCATGAGCCTTTTGAGCAATTGGTCGTGGATGTTCCGGAAGAGTTTTCGGGTAAAATCATCGAACTGGTGACCATGCGCAGGGGGGAGATGATGGTGATGGAGCCTAAAGGGGATTGGATTCATTTGGAATTTGATATGCCGGCAAGAGCCTTGATGGGTCTTCGCTCTCAGATGTTGACCATGTCCCAGGGGGAGGCGATTTCGGCCCATCGTTTCATGGAATTCAGGCCTTGGAAAGGAAACATACCTGGTCGCATCAACGGTTCCTTGGTTTCGATGGAAACCGGGTTGGCGACGGCCTACAGTTTGGACAAATTGCAGGATCGTGGGGTGTTTTTTGTCGAATCCGGGGAGAACATCTACGAAGGCATGGTCATCGGCGAGCATATCCGCCCCGGGGATTTGGTGGTGAACGTTATCAAAGGCAAGCAGTTGACCAATATGCGGGCTGCCGGCAAAGATGACAATGCTAGAATTGCTCCTCCAAAGCGTTTTTCGCTCGAAGAGGCGATGGAGTATATCCAAGAAGACGAATGGATCGAAGTGACCCCCAAATCCATGCGCATGCGCAAAATTTTCTTGAAGGAATCCGACAGAAAGCGTAAAGGGTAAGTTCTTTGTAGCGGCTTAGGGGCGCACGGCTCCTCTGGCCAAGGCAAGATCCAGGGCCCAGGCCAATTGCTCTTCCTGGTTCATGTCGCTGTTGTCCAGGTCAACGGCATCATCGGCGCGTCGCAAGGGTGCAAAGTCACGATTGGAGTCCATGGTATCTCGTTCGCGCAGGTTGGTAAGGACTTCATCCAGGGTCCATTGCAGTTCACCGGCCTTGCGGAGTTCGGCCAAACGCCTAGCCGCTCGAATTTCGGGTCGTGATTGCATAAAAATTTTGAGTTCGGCCTCGGGAAACACATAGGTTCCGATATCCCGGCCGTCCATGGTTAACCCTGCCCGGGTTGAGAATGCTCGTTGCCGTTCCACCATGGCAATGCGTACCGAATGCAAGGCCGAAACGGGGCTAACCATGCTATTGACCTCCATTGAGCGCAGTGCGAGTCCCGGCTCTTGGCCGTTGAGGGTCAGAACAGTGGATCCATCCTTGGCCACGAAGTCCAAGACGATCTTGTCCAAAGCCGCCTGCAGGGATGGGCCTTCTTCCGCTGCAAGGCGATGCTCCAACAAATACCAGGTCACGGCGCGGTACATGGCACCGGAATCGATGTACCGGTAGCCCAAGGCAGAGGCCAAATCTTTGGCAAGGGTACTCTTGCCGCAGGAGGCATAACCGTCCACGGCAATGGTCAAGGCTTTCACCCTGCAATAATAACGTACCTTTGCGCCCACATGAATTCAACCGTACCGGGCTTTGCCGACCTGGGTCTAGTTCCGGGGCTGTTGCTCGGAGTACAAGACCTCGGCTTCGAAAGCCCCACGCCCATACAGGCTCAGACCATCCCTCTTCTACTTTCAGGCGATCACGACTTGTTCGGGCTTGCCCAGACCGGATCTGGCAAAACGGCTGCATTCGGTTTGCCATTGTTGCAACATTTGGACCCGCAGGCCAAAGGCATCCAAGCCTTGGTCCTTAGCCCAACCCGGGAGCTCTGCGTGCAGATTGCCTCGGATTTGCATAAATTCTCGTCCCGCATGTCCGGTATTCAAATCCTTGCCGTTTACGGCGGAGCCGGTATCCATACCCAGATCAGCAAACTTCGTTCCGGGGTGCAAGTGGTTGTGGCGACCCCTGGGCGCTTGATGGACTTGATGGAACGCAAGGCCTTGGATCTCGCCACGGTCAAGACGCTTGTCTTGGATGAAGCGGATGAAATGCTGGACATGGGATTCCGCGATGACCTGGATTATATCATGACCCATGCTGCAGGTCGTTGCCGTACCTGGTTATTCTCGGCCACCATGCCCGCCGAAATCAAGAAAATGGCAGACCGCTTCTTGCAGAACGCGCAGACCCTGCGCAGCGATGCCGGTACAGCACCTCCCGCCAGGTTGGAGCATTGGTTTTACCAGGTTCCTTTCTCGCGCAAATACGAAGCCCTCAAGCGCCTGATTGACGCCCATCCGGAAATGTACGGGATTGTCTTCACCCGTACCAAAGCCGAGGCTCAAGAATTGACCGAGAAATTGATTCGGGAAGGCTACGACCTCGAGGCATTGCACGGGGATTTGTCCCAGGTGCAGCGCGACAAGGTGATGGCCCGCTTCCGTGAGCGATCCTTGCAATTGATGGTGGCCACCGATGTAGCCGCCCGTGGGATTGACGTAAGGGATATAACCCACGTTGTGCATTATTCCATTCCCGATGATACCGAGGTGTACACGCATCGTAGCGGACGTACGGCCAGAGCTGGCAAGGCAGGGGTTTCCATGGTGATTCTCGGCCCCAAGGACATGATGCGACTTCGCCAAATGGAGAAGCAACTCAAATTCAAATTCCAGCAGGGGACCGTGCCTTCGGGTTCTCAAATTGCCGAGACTAAGCTTCGGCATTTTTTTGACAAAATTGCCAAGGCGGATCCCAAGCTGGATCGAATCGGCGCCTTGTTGCAGGACTTGCAGCCCATGCTGGACGGCCTGGATCGCGATGCCCTGATTCAAAAGCTTGTATGGTTGGAATTTGAACGCCTCTTTCATTACTATTCCTTGCAAAACGACGCCGAGATGCAATCGAATGCCTTGTCTTCAGCAAGCGCCAGCAACAACGGCGACCGGCCCCGACGAGAATACGCCGAAGATTTACCCGGGATACAAATTAACCTGGGCATCAAGGACGGCTTCTACAAAGCAAGTATGCTGCAATTTCTGCTCGATCATTCCGGATTGCAGAAAGCAGATTTGGGCAAAATTATTTTGGGTGATGCATGGACTTCCATTGAAGGTGAACAGGCTTCGTTGGATCAGCTCAAGTCTTCATTTGACGGTGCCCGCTTTCGAGGTAGGGGCTTGAAGGTTACCGCCAAACAAGCAGGTCGAGGTGGGGATAAACCAGCCTACGCGGGACCTCGTCGGGGTTCCCAAGGCCGACCCCCCTTTCAACGAAACCATAATCGTTAACGTTAAATTAATTTGCTGATAGTCATTGTCATAATGAACAATTGAAAAAAGCAAATTTTCGACCCCCAAAAAATTCACATCGACATCCCCAAAAATTGAGTCAGATATTCAGGGGTTTACGATTTTGATGCATTTTTTTTAGAGAACCTGTTTTGATTTGGCGACTTCCATGTTGAAATTCGTATGAGATTTGCAACCCCAAGACAGACCGCACGTGGAGCCCAGCCAACAACCTCATTCATCTTCCAATCCTCTTGACAAAGACCAGGCATGGTTGCAGTGCTTGAGCATCATCAAGGACAATATCAGTCTTCAGAGTTTCAAAACTTGGTTCGAGCCTATTCTTCCTAGCAAAATGTTGGGCGATGTGCTGACCATCCAGGTTCCCAGCCAGTTTTTCTACGAATGGCTGGAAGAGCATTACGTGAATCTTCTGCACAAGACCATCAAACGGGTCCTGGGGCACAGCGGTCGTTTGGAATACTCGGTGGTGATGGAACACCATCAAGGCGAAGCCCGACCCTACACTATACAAATGCCCGGTGGGTCCGGGAAGCAAAGCGGGCCCGAAGTCCAAATGCCCGTGAACATCGGACAGTCCATCAAGAATCCTTTTGTCATCCCCGGCCTCAAAAAAGTGCAGGTGGATTCACAACTGAATGCGCGTTATCGTTTCGATTCCTTTGTAGAGGGTGACTGCAACCGCCTTGCAAGGTCTGCAGGTCTCGCAGTGGCTTCCAAACCAGGGGCCACTTCCTTCAATCCCTTGATGTTGTACGGTGGAACAGGTCTTGGCAAATCCCACTTGGCCCAGGCCATCGGTAACCAGGTTCGTCAATTGTACCCGAACAAAACGGTGCTTTACGTCAGCTCCGAGAAGTTTACCCAGCAATTTGTGGATGCCCTCAAAAGTCATTCGGCCAATGATTTCGTCCATTTCTACCAAATGATGGATGTCTTGATCTTGGATGATGTGCACAACCTCGCCAACAAAGAGAAAACCCAGGATGTCTTCTTTCATATTTTCAACCATCTCCACCAGAACGGTAAGCAATTAATCCTCACCAGCGATAGGCCCCCCAAAGATCTACGCGGTTTGGAGGATCGTTTGCTCTCCCGTTTCAAATGGGGACTCTCTGCCGACCTACAGATGCCGGATTTCGAAACCCGGTTGGCCATTCTGCAGAGCAAAATGTATGCGGACGGTATTGAATTACCTGCCGAGGTGGTGGAGTTCATCGCCCATAACATTCATTCTAATGTCCGGGAGCTGGAAGGCGCGTTGACTTCGCTTATAGCCTACACTACGTTGAGCAATCGTCAAGCAGATTTAGAGCTGGCCCGTACTGTAATCAAGAATTTCACCAGGCATACCCAGACGGAGGTTTCCATCGATTCCATCCAGACCATGGTCTGTGAATATTTTGATCTGCCTGTCGATCTATTGCGGGCAACAACACGCAAACGGGAAGTGGTACAGGCCAGGCAAATCTCCATGTACTTCGCCAAGAAACTCACCAAATACAGCCTCAAGGCGATTGGGGATTATTTCGGCGGCAGGGACCATTCCACCGTAATCCATTCGTGCCAGACGGTAGAAGATCTGATGGAAACGGATCGCCGGTTCAAAGGGTTTGTGGACGATATCCTCAAGAAAATCAAAACCACTACCGTTTAATTTTACGGGGTTATGGAACCCAAAGCAGCAACCCTGGCCAGGGGAACCCGAGATTTCGGACCTGCCCAGATGCGGCGTAGGCACTATGTTTTCGGAATCATTACCGAGGCCTTCCGTCGATACGGCTACGGGCCTTTGGAAACGCCTGCCATGGAGCAATTGGTGACTCTCACCGGGAAATACGGCGACGAAGGCGATAAACTGATTTTTCATGTTCTGAACTCAGGCAATTTTGCCGAAGGAATCGAAGAAGGGGTATGGATGCACCAAAGGTCCAATCCCAAAGGCCTGGTCCCCTTAATTGCCGAAAAGGCCTTGCGTTACGATCTCACGGTGCCCTTGGCTCGCTTTGTGGCGATGAACCATTCCAAAATCGCTTGGCCTTTTAAGCGTTATCAAATTCAACCTGTTTGGCGGGCTGATCGTCCTCAGAAAGGCCGATTCAGAGAATTTGTGCAATGCGATGCCGACATCGTGGGACATGAGATTTCCACCTTTCATCGTGCCGAATTGCTTCGGATCTATCAAGAAGTTTTGGAAGCTTTGGGCTTTCATTCTTTTGCGGTCAAGGTCAACGATCGTCGATTGCTGGCCTTGTTAGCTGCCTATGGTGGAATCTCGGGTCGCTGGGCAGAATTGGGGATTCTACTGGACAAACTGGACAAACAAGGTTGGGACAAAGTGGGACCCGAGCTTGTCCAATTGGGCATGCGCTCCGATGCTGTAGAACATCTGCAGTCGGCGTTGCCAGCTTCGAGCAGGGATGGTTCCGTGATGTCTTGGGAAACTTACCTCAATACGGTATCCCGGTGGATGCAGGACCCGAACTGCATAGGTGATGCTGGTTTGCGAGAACAAACCGAGTTAGCATTGGACGAAACGCAGCGAATGGTGGAGGCCTACGAGCGTTTGGGGACGAGCCCTTCGAAATTGACCTTTGATCCTTGCCTCGCCCGGGGTATTGACTATTATACCGGGCCTGTGGTGGAGGTGGTAAGTCCTGCCCTCGGCTTGGGTTCATTGGGCGGTGGGGGTTATTACAGCGGATTGACCGCGATGTTCGGTTACCCGGACTGGAAGGGAATGGGCATTAGCTTCGGCGCAGAACGTATTCTGGAAGGCATGGAACAATTGGGTTTGTTCCGCGAGGAGGTGGGCAGAGGATTGGATATCTTGTGTTATGCTACAAGTCCTGACATGGAATTGGTGGCTCAACAATGGACAGCGCGTTGGCGTGGTCTGGGTCTGGCTGCGGATTGGTATTCAGGAACCGGGAAATTCAAAAAAGCCTACCAATACGCTCAACTCACAGAAACCGTGGCCATGGTGATTTTGGGAGATAGGGAATGGGCTCAAGGAGAGGTTATGGTGCAATGGATTCAGGGGGATCGTTCAATGAAGGTTCAACCGGAGCAAATCGACGCCGCTTTTCTGCGTTCTGCCCTGAAGCAGGCTTAGCCCTCTTCTAGAATATCACGCTAAACCCCCAGGAACCATGCAGCCACGCCCTTCGGTTATCGCCTTGACCAACAACCTCACCGAAAAAGATTGGTACGCATTGGCCCAGGGTGAAGCCACCTTGCAGGTGCCCCATGACCGAATGCAAGAGGTTCGTGCCAATCGGGCTTTTCTCGAAGAGGGATTGCATCGCGAAGACGTGACTTGGTACGGTATTCATACCGGTTTTGGGGCTTTGTGCAATACCCGGATCGGCCCGGACCGCCTGGAGGAATTGCAGCATAATCTGGTGTTATCGCATGCCTGCGGTTGCGGTTCCGATGCGCAGCCGGAGGTGGTTCGCTTGATGCTTGCCCTTAAAGTGCATTCCTTGGCCATGGCGTATTCGGGCGTTCGTTCTGAAATTTTGGAGGCCTTGTTGGATTTCTACAACCAAGATATGTTACCGGTGGTTCCTACCCAGGGTTCCTTGGGTGCATCGGGGGATTTGGCGCCGCTGGCTCATTTGGTCTTGCCTTTGTTGGGGATGGGCGAATGCGATCATCAAGGAAGCAGGATTCCTGGTCGGATGGCTTTGGAGCGTCTAGGCCGTGCACCACTTCAATTGGGTGCCAAAGAAGGATTAGCCTTGCTAAACGGCACTCAATACATGCTCGCCTCCGGATGGGTTGCCCTGATGAAGGCCAGGCGTTTGGATCATTGGGCGACCCTGTGCGCGGCCTTGTCCTGCGAAGCCTTCTTGGTTTCTGACCAGCCCTTTGACGAAATGATTCATCGAATCAGACCCCATGCGGGGCAAGTGCGGGCAGCGGAGCAAATGCGTATGCTTCGGGAAGGATCATTGTTACGGGAAATTCCTCGACCTGCCGTCCAGGATCCTTATGCGTTCCGTTGCATTCCTCAAGTCCACGGCACCTCCAAGCAAGTCTTGGACGCATGGGCCTCCACGCTGCTTGTGGAATCCAATGCGGTCACCGACAACCCACTGGTGGATCACCGTTTGGGCAAAGTTTTGAGCGGTGGGAATTTTCATGGACAGGTATTGGCCATGGCCTTCGATCATGCCGCCTTAGCTATAAGCGAATGGGCGTCTATGGCGGAACGTCGCATTTTTCTATTGTTAAGCGGGACCCGAGGACTGCCCCCCTTCCTGGCAAGAGATTCAGGGGTGGAATCCGGATTGATGATTGCTCAATACACCGCCGCCGCCTTGGTGTCGCAGAACAAACAATTGGCCACCCCCACGGTGGTGGATACGTTGCCCTCTTCCAACGGCCAAGAAGATCATGTGAGCATGGGCGCCAACGGGGTTAATCGCCTCAGGCCCATGCTGGATAACGCCATGACCGTGCAGGCTATCGAGTGGCTTACGGCGATCAGGGCCATGAGCTATCGTCAAGAAGGCCTGGGCCCAGTCCTGCACCGCTGGGTCGCACAATACGGCGAACAGGTGACGTTGCCTTATGGTGATGCCCAATGGAGCCTCTATATGCAGGCGACCTTGGACTTTATGCGTTCGATGCCGTTGGATTCGCTGGCCGTAACCACAGCCACAACCCCAAACTAATGGCCGGTAGGGACAGCCATTGCCCCATGTTCAAGACCATCCCCGCTTCGAAGGCTACCTGATTGGCCTTGATAAACTCAATCCCAAAACGAAAACCAAAAACCAAAACGAGGAAGACTCCTAACATCGCACCGGGCCTGACAACCAGTGATCCCCGCTGGTGCATGCGGTATAGCAAGAAGAAGGTTAGAAAGTAGAAAGCCGCCTCGTAGAGCTGACTGGGATGCCTTGGAAAGCTCTCTCCAAGTCGCTCAAAGACAAATCCCCAAGGCAAATCCGTGGGGGCTCCCACGATCTCGGAATTCATCAAATTACCCAATCGAATCAATCCCCCGGCCAAGGCCACCACCACCACCAAGCGGTCGATGATCCACCAGAACTTGTAGTTTGGATTTCGCTGCACATAAAGGGCCAAGGAGATGGGGATCAGGATGGCAGCCCCATGAGACGCCAGCCCCCCCTGCCATACTTTGAGGATATCGAGGGGATGGCTTAGGTAATACGCGGGTTCGTAGAACAAACAATGCCCCAACCGGGCACCCAAGATGGTCCCCAAGCCGACATAGAGGGCCAAATCGTCCAAGTCCTCCGGACGGCGATTTTCAGTGAGCCAAAATCGCTTCAGGATTTGATAGCCAAGTACAAAACCGGACATGAAGAGCAAACCGTACCAACGGATGGGCAAAACGCCGGGCCAAATTTCAGGATCTGGGTTCCAATGAACCATGAGGGGCATGTGCATGAATTCCAAAAGTACAATTCGAATTTTAAGGATTACCAAAGCCTTCGCACCAATTCTTCTAAACTTTAGGTTTTATTGATCGGCTGCTTTACTTTAGTAAGACCAAACCCAAGACCATGAAAACATTCTTCCTTGCGGCTTTCTGTTTCCTGAATACATGGATGGCCAGCCATGCCTTGCCCACCGAACCGAAAACGCCCAGCGATGCGGTTCGCTTGGTTAGAAGCCTTCCTGCAACCTTTCGACAAAAGCATCAGCTGGGGACATCCGCCGCAGAGAAGCGGGCCATTTTCCGAACAAGGGCAACCTTGGTTCCAAATTCCAAGGCCAACCATTCCACGGGACGTGTTGCAGCGGCAGCAGCGCCTGATTCAGTTTTGATGGAAGATTTGAGCTCCGGGACCTTTGAACCCGTTTACTCGTATCGTTTTGTCCGAAACTCGGCGGGCAAGCTAACCCAAATGCGCTTGTGGCTTCCTCCTTCTCCTCCGATGCCCGCTTTCCAATTTGGATCGGCAGAGGCGACTTATTCGACCCAAGGGGCCCTAACCCGTTTGAGCTTCTTTGTTACCTTCCCCACCACGACCGAGGCCTTCCGCTTGCTTCAACCCGTGGATAGCCGTGGGAATTGCACCTCTGCCAAAATGTACGTAGAGGATACCGCCACGGGTTCCTTGGTATTGACCGGCGGGGACTCTCTTCAATACACGTACACTGGCAATACCATTTCTTCTTTCATTGCGAAAGGATACGACGCCGACAATGCCATTTGGGTCAACGGCTTGAGGGTAACTGCTATTTCCAACAATGCAGCTGGACAACCCACGGGCTGTGATTTTGAATTTTGGGACGAATCAACCAATTCATGGGATCCCGGGAAAATGCGTTACAGTGGACTCACCTGGAATGCAGGTTTTGATTCATGGTTTGCCACCTTGGGTAGCCAAAACTATATGCCCAACGCGGAGGCTTTTTTGCGCGAAGGCTTCAAAGATCTTCCAAGGGTAAGCTATACGCCTTTGGTGGGTCAGCCGGATCAGTACTTGATGCGGGAATTTAACGGGACGACCTTTGTCAATTCGGAGAGGGTCTATTCGGTTGTTAGCGGAGGCCTCATTCAACGGGTGACTAACCAAACCTGGACTGGGACAGGCTGGGAATCGGATACCCGCGATGTGTACACCTGGACCGGGACCAAGCTAACCATGGCTACCTGGGAAGACAGCAGCAGCGGATCTTGGCAAAGTTCATCGTGGGCCTCTAGAGACTTATGGGCCTACAACGGGAACGGGGATCTTACTTCGGAAACAACGGAAAGTCGGGATTCGGTGGGGGCTCCTTGGTTGTTGACTTCTGGATACCAGTATGTTATTGTTTACCAACCAACCAACGCCTCCAGAATTCAAACTTGGCTGGAAAAACAATACAATATCAACGGTGGCCCAACAGGTTCAGGGGCTTGGGATACAACGGCACGCTACACCTTATACTACAGCACGGCATCTTCGACTTGCCCTGGTTGCGAAGGAGACCTAGCCTTGGGTATTTATCCCAATCCCTTTAGCGACCAAATTCAAATCAACGGTTTGAACCAAGACGCGCAATGGCGGATAACGGACCTTAACGGTCGCATGTTCGCGCAGGGGGTATACCAGCCTGAAGGAACAGGAGTTGCCCTGAATTTAGCATGCCAAGCATGGCCCTCTGGAATCTACATGCTGCAAGTATGGGATGCCGCAGGCAATCGTTCTTGGCACCGTTTGGTGAAGCGCTAGGCCTTAGGGCTTGAAGGCTTTGAACAGGCGAACGCCGTAAGGCTCCAATTCAAGTTCTTCCTTGAGGTGGGCTGTGCTTTGGTCTAGGAGGTTCACAAAGGAACGTGCACGGTAATCGGCAGGCACCTTCGTTTTGAGGGTTTTGTTACGAATGTTGACCACGACCAGAATGGCTTGTTGACCAGCACCCCGAAGGGACCACCAACAATCCGGGTCTGAGGACTGAAGGCGCTCGAAATGATCCCCAATATAGGCAGCCTCTTGATTGAAGATTCGACCGCAGGTCTTGTAAAAGGCATTGACTTTGGGGTTCGCCGTATAATCAATGGGGGTGTATTCAAAAATATTCTGCTTGATCGGTTGCGCGACTTCTTGTCCGTTGTAAATCATGGAGATACTAACGGGTTGTTGGGCGATGACGTAGGCCGCAAGGCTGGCCTCGGTGGACCCAAAGACCTTGACCGGAACATCGTCCCAAGAAGTTTCATCATGGTTGGTCACGAAGCGCATTACACGGCCCTTATGGCCTTGGGCGGCTCCTTGGCTTTGGGCATTTTCCGAGGCCCAGGCCGAATCCAACGCGGACAGGGTTTGGCCTTGGAAGGCGCCTTTGAGCTTATGGTAAAAATCCCAACCGTAGGTTGAGTTGAATCCCATGGTATAGAATTCAGGACCGCTGGCTTCTGCCAGCATGAACAAAGGCTTGTGGCGACGAAGGCGGGCCATGCAGTCCTTCCACCACTCCGCGGGCACCATCATGGCCACATCGCAACGGAATCCGTCGATATCAAAGTTCTTCACCCAGTATTCCATTTCTTGAATCATGGCATCGCGCAGGGCGGGTTCATCAAAATTCAAGTCCGCTACATCGGTCCAATCATCGTTGGGGGGCAGGATTCGTCCCTGCGTATCACGGGTGTACCACTTCGGGTTTTGCTGAATCCATGGGTGATCAAAGGCCGTATGGTTAGCCACCCAATCCAGAATAACCCGCATCCCACGGCGATGGCATTCGCGCACCAATTGACTAAAGTCTTGGTCTGTACCAAATTCGGGATTGATGAGCCGGTAGTTTTGGACGGAATAAGGGGAGCCAAAGGTGCCTTTGCGGTTCACGACGCCTACCGGATGCACCGGCATGAGCCACAAGGTGTTGCAGCCAAGCCCTTGAATGCGATCCAGGCCGGCAATGACCCCTTGCAGGTTGCCCTGAGCGCTGAAGTTACGGATGTAAATTTGGTAGATACGCACGGAGTCCACCGAAATGGAAAGATGGCTGTCCTTCGAGGGATTTACCATCGAAGAAGTTGCCATGGAGGAAGCTGCCTTCAATGCAGGGGTGGAGCCTAAACCAAGCAGAAGCAAGGTTGTAAGGGGCAAGCCGGGGAGGAGGCCGAAATTTTTGTTTAATGTTGTGATGAGGTTCATGGTTTTGGATAATTGTGTTAATAAAAATTCCAAGCAAAGGCGACCGAATTTTGCCTTCCTGCCAAGGTTTGCGCATGGGTGCCATAGTCCATCCTGAATCGGCGTCCGACCAGGCCAATACCGAAGCTAAAACCGCTGCTGCCGCTGCGT
>Ga0194123_10004922_pt1 | contig 14736 bp, 16 predicted proteins | sample TA2MahsurfametaG_5_FD_155479 | JGI IMG/M metagenome (GOLD analysis project Ga0194123, IMG submission 155479) | Freshwater microbial communities from Lake Tanganyika, Tanzania - TA2015023 Mahale A surface | ecosystem: Environmental > Aquatic > Freshwater > Lake | place: Tanzania: Lake Tanganyika... | reverse complement strand
TCTCTATTCTCTAGCAGAAGTAGTGCACCCATCTATCGGAAAATTGGGCAAAAAAGAAGAAGAAGATGAAGGGATTGTGTGGACTACTGAAGAAGGCTACAACAAGTTAAAGAGCCGCATCCACCAAATTGCAACCGTAGAAACGGTGGAAAACGCAAAAGAAATTGAAGTAGCAAGATCTCACGGCGATTTAAGAGAAAATAGCGAATTCAAATTTGCCTTAGAAAGAAGAGATCGTCTACAAAGCGAACTTCGGTTCTTATCCCAGCAATTAAACAGCATGAGAGTTCTCTCTTCAGAAGATATCGTTACTGATCGCGTATCTGTTGGAACGATTGTGACGTTGCAAAACAACAAAGGTGAAACAACAACATACACATTATTGGGACCTTGGGATGCTGACCCTGAAAAGAATATCCTTTCTTTCCAGTCTAAGCTTGCACAAAGTTTAAAAGACCTCACTGTAGGAGCTAAGTGCAATATCCAAAACCAAGAGTGGGAAATTGTAAAAATTCATAGCTTCTTTGGGTGAGAATGTAGTAGTCTTTCTCTCCATGGAAATTGTTATAGCCACTACGAATCTGCACAAGATTATGGAGCTTCGCACGATGCTTAAACCTCTTGTGCAGGTAGATATTCTCTCTTTACGAGATTTTCCCTCCTATGTTCCCCCTGAGGAAACAGGATCTACCTTCGAAGAAAATGCAAAGATTAAAGCACTAAATGCAGCAAAAGTGCTTGGTAAAATTGTATTAGCCGACGACTCAGGCCTTGTTGTTCCCGCTTTACACGGAGAGCCCGGCGTAATTAGTGCAAGGTATGCAGGCGAAAATGCCAGCGATGCAGAAAACCGCTCTAAGCTTGTAGATAAACTCAAAAAATTGAAAGAGTCAGAGCGTACAGGATATTTTGAATGTGTTTTAGCGCTCGCTAAACCTGATGGAATCGTAAAAACGTGTTCAGGCACTTGCGAGGGGATCTTGCTGTTAGAAGAAAGAGGAAGAAACGGCTTTGGGTATGATTCTTTATTTGTAAAATACGATTACGGCAAAACGTTTGCAGAGCTTGACGAAGCGACAAAAAATCGGATCTCACATCGACGAAAAGCTCTTGATAAACTCTCAAACGCCTTACAAGCATGTATTACATAGACGGCTATAACTTACTATTTTCCATCATCGAAGAAAAGCCGATAGAAAAAACCCGTATCGAGCTTATCGATCTACTTTCCGGCCTTGTTGCTGATGCAAGACTTAGTGCAACTGTGATCTTTGACAATCTCAGCGAGCTGTCTACCTCTAATCCAACTCTTGAGTACCATTCATCGCTATCTGTTCTTTTTTCTCCAAGAGGTCTTTGCGCAGACAAATACATCCTAGAGATCCTTCATGGCCTTGAAAATACCCGCCTAGCAACTGTTGTCACTTCTGATGTTTCTTTAGCAAACCACTCCAAAATGCTAGGCGCTAAAGTGGTTTCAAACGAACAGTTTCTTAAATTTCTTTCGCGTAAAACTCGAAAAAAAGAGGAACACAAAATCCCTTTTCAAGGTAAAAGAGAGCTCGAAAGACTACGGATCATCTTCGAGGAGCGTTACAACAGCATCGCTCTAGGTGAAATCGAATAAACAAATCCAAATTCAGACTCGATCATTCTATAAAAATAGAAAATTTGTTTGCATACTATTTGTTTTTATATAGAATTTATACATGATATTAAAAAATTTGCATCTATTCGCCTTTTGTTTATCTTCTTCTCTACTTTTTGCTATACCTCCTGCTTCAATCCCCGAAGAATTGTACGATAGCTATACCTTAGAAAAAACAATACCCGTTCTAGATTGGTATCGCGATGACAGCTATTCTGAAAATGAAACAAAATTCTATTCCAGAGAAGAAATCGACGCTAACATCGAAATCGTTAAACAGCAAGGTACGGGATATTACGGCATCACAGATACCTGGCTATACGATTTACTTGGCACTTTTCCTATTGAGGGAAAAGAAGTTGGTATCATAGGCTCTGCTTTACCTTGGTATGAAAGCATTGTCATCGCGTTTGGGGGTAAACCCATTACCGTTGAATACAATACCTTATCAACAGACCACCCCTCTTTAGAAGTTTTGAGTGTTGCCGAGTTTGAAAAAAACCCTAGACGGTTTGATCTACTACTATCAATATCGAGCATAGAGCATGATGGACTTGGCAGATATGGTGATCCTATTAACCCTCAAGGGGACTTAGAGTTCATGAACAAAGCTAAAAACTTTCTTAAGCCGGGTGGGAAAATGATTTTAGCAGTACCTGTCGGACAAGATGCACTTGTTTGGAATGTTCACAGAATTTACGGAAAAATAAGACTTCCTATGCTCTTAAAGGGATGGAAAGTTCTTGCCCATTTTGGTTGGGACACATCCATGCTTAACGCTCCTCTTGGTTATCATATTTATCAACCCATCTTTTACTTAACACCAGAAGAATGAACTACATTTTTTTTGCTACATTTCTTTTTCCTTTTTCTTTGATTTTTGCTGATTTGACATTCTCTGAAGAAGAAGCAATAGATTCGTTGATGAAAAAAATTTGCAGTGTAGAAATTCAGGAAAAAAATATCACAGAAATCTATGGATTCAATCAAATCGATCGAGATGCTTGGATAGCTGAATTGGCTTCTAAAGTACCAAAAGGTAGTAAAATTCTTGATGTTGGCGCCGGCACCTGCCCTTACAGATCTTTATTTTCCCACTGTGAATATTTTTCTCATGATGCAAAATGTTATGAAGGAGAAAAACTTGGTGGAGCTACAAAATATGGAGAAATTGATTTCGTCTCGGATGTCACTAATATTCCTGTAGAAGATGATTTTTTTGATGTTGTAATCTGCACTGAAGTATTGGAACACGTTCCTCATCCAGATCAAGTTCTTTATGAAATATCTCGTATTTTGAAAAAAGGGGGCTGTGTTTTTCTAAGCGCTCCTTTTGCCTGTGGACTTCATCAAGAACCTTACCACTTCTACACAGGATTTACTCCTTACTGGTATCAAAAATTCCTTCCAGAAGCAGGAATGAAGATCACAAAAATCACCCCAAATAATGGTTTTTTCAAATATCTTGCTCAAGAAAATACAAGATTTTTAGGTCTTTGGGAACTTCATAAGAGCTTATATCCCGAAGAAACACATATATGTATTAAGAAACTTTTTGGGGAATTGCTACCACGCTTTCTTTATCAAATAGATGAAAATTGTTCTTATTTTCAATTTACCGTGGGATATCATGTTGAAGCGATCAAGCAGTAAGTCTTGCTATCTCATCTAAATGATTCTTCGCACCTGAAAGGGGTGGTCGATCATGTCAATTCTCTCTTTAAGATCTCTTATAATGACCCCTCCATCTTTCAGCCTCGATTCAATCACTTTCTGCTGATCCAAAGCGATCACCATGTGCCCTGGCCATATAAGGATGTCAAGTGGCTCTATGGCATTTAAAGAGATCTGTTTTCCATAGCTGATGAGTTCTTTAGTGTTTCTAGGAATAGTTGCTTGAAGCACTTCGTAGTAAAGGCCAGAGCAGTCTACACCCTGGAAAAGACTGTAGGACTTTTCAAAACTATTTGTTGTGTTGACTGGATAGAGATTGGCGATTTTTTCTATCCCCTGCACATAGTTTCCACCCCAAACATAGATGCATTTTGGGAAATTCCAAAGACGATCTAGAACAGATTCTTTACTGATTTTTACTTCTTGAATTTGTTTTTCTTGATCATGAAGAAAGCGCTTATCGAAATATAGTGAAGAATTTGAGCTGTATTTAGGTATTTTGATCTCGAGAATATGAGGATAGATCTGTGATGCTTTCACGATGTTAAACGCTGTATTTTCAAGTGCAATGAATTCAAGAGCGCGAAGCAATTTTTCTTCATCGAATAAAAGTGCATCTTTAGAAAAGACATTCTCAAGATCTTGTCGATTGAAAATAGGTGTTGGCTCTAAAAAGGTAAACATATTTTGTAGTTTACCATGTTCTTGATTTAGAACTTATTTTTTCTCATTCTTCTTTTCTTGCAAAAAGAAAAGTATTCACAAATTTTTTATATCTTATGGGTAAGCTCTCTTGAACTATAATCAAAAAACGAATACATTCGACTTGTTTCTATACGGGGTATTATGAGGCATATTAGTTACATTCTATCTACTTCACTGATCCTTTTTCTTGGTGGCTGTGCATCTAAACCTAAAGCTAAGCATGAAAGAAAAAAATCTCTAAAAGTTAACTTAGAGCAAGTCATTTCACTAAACATAGTTTCTGAGCCTCAAACTCTTGATCCTCGCAAAGTGCGCTCTTTATCTTGCATCAACTTAGCTCGCATGTTTGGCGAAGGGTTAACTCGTGTTGGCAAAAACGGAATGACCGAGCTAGCACTTGCTGAATCAGTAAAAATCTCAGAAGATAAAAAAACCTACACTTTCAAACTCAAACACTCTTTTTGGTCAAATGGCGATCCTCTGACAGCGGAAGACTTTATTTATGCTTGGAAAAAATCTCTTTCTCCCTCTTTTCCTTCTGACAATGCCTTTTTGTTGTATGCAATCAAAAATGGTAAAAGCATCAAAAATGGTGAACTTCCAACAAGTTTTTTAGGCGCCTATGCCGTAAGTGAAGATACGATTGTGGTAGAGTTAGAGCACCCGGTTCCCTACTTACTTGAACTGACAAGTTTACCTATTTTTTTTCCAGTCAATGGACAGTATGAAAAAGAGCATCCCCATTGGAATATGGAGGCAAAATCTTTTATCTGTAATGGCCCGTTTTTACTCCATAAGTGGAGCCATAGTAATGAAATCATTGCTGTAAAAAACCCTAACTACTGGGACAAAGAAGCGGTCAAGTTAGAAAAAATCAAAATGTTGATGGTCAATGAAGAAACAGGCTTTAAAATGTTTGAAAATAAAGAGCTCCACTGGGAGGGCTCTCCTTTTTCTTCTGTGCCTATCGATGCAATCAACTATTTGACAAAAGAGGGTAAAATCTCGTCAGATCCCTTACTTGGCACATACTGGATACGAACCAACACCTCTAAATTTCCATGCAATAAAACAGAAGTTAGAAGAGCGTTAGCTTTAGCAATTGATAGAAACTCCATCGTTGAACACATCACACAAGGGCATCAAATCCCTGCTACCGGTATTGTACCCGTTTCTATGGGGCTCCAACAAAAACCTTACTTTGCCGATGGATCAATAGAAAAGGCGCTAGAGCTTTTCGAACATGCTTTAACATCTGAACAAATCTCATCTCATGATTTACCTGATTTGACGATTATGTACGTAGCAGATCAACGAAACCACAGAATAGCTCAAGCAATCCAAGATCAGTGGAAAAGCTCACTTGGCATTAAAGCAAAATTAGATCCTGTAGAGGCGAAAGTTTTTTTTGATAGAATGTCGAAAAAAGATTATCAACTCGCTTGTGGTTCATGGATAGCTGATTTCAATGATCCAATCAATTTCTTAGAAGTATTCAAATCAAAAAATATCGGGACCAATAACACAAATTGGGAAAGTCCTGATTACGCTAAAGCGTTAGAAGCCTCTTATCTTTCTTCTACACCAGAAGAGCGAAGAGAGCATCTTCAGTATTCAGAAAAACTTCTCATCGATGCGATGCCGGTGATTCCAATTTTTCACTACACAATGCTCCATATGCAAAATCAAGGTTTAAAAGATGTGGTTCTTTCTGAATCAGGACACATTGATTTTAAATGGGCCCACCTAGAGGAGGATGTTTGATGATCCGTTGGTGCACACTTTTATTTACTAGCTCTTCTCTTTTTGCAAGAACCATTACCATGATTAACGAGTCCCTATCCGCTAACAGCGCTCATCTTTGATGCGCAAGGGACAAAAGTTGCAACAGTGAATGTAGATAGAGGCGCTACTAGCTATTTTGATTATGAGCAAACAGCTTTTAGCCCGCAGCACAACTCGATTTATGCGCTCTACACAGTGCGATGGATCTGTAGAAATAGTGATCGTCCTTATGACTATTCTCAGCAAAAAAAAGATGATAAAGCTCCAGAGTATAACACAGAATTCGGCCACTGGATCAATGTAAGCCCTGGATCTACTATCACAGCTCAAGGCTCGCCTTTTGGACCTTGCCAATGTGTAACCAAAAAAGATAAAAACTCAAAAAAAGAGCCTCCAACTCCTGATGCGCAAGAAAACGATCGCTTTCTCAATAACGGCGGAACAGATTGGGACAATAACGGCGGTCCTGGATCTAGTACATCAGAGCTATTTCCGCAAAACGACCAATCCTCACCTTTCAACTCCAGTCCCTCAAGATGGAAAAATGATTGATGGATGTGTAACGTTACACATCAAAACAACAAGATCTCTTGGATTTTTTGATCGTGAGTTTCACAAGGAAGAATTGTGAAACTCAATTCTTCTTTAAAGCCTACACCTATGACATCTTTTAGTGAGTGGTTTAAAAGAAACCGATCATAAAAACCCGCTCCATATCCTAAGCGATTTCCAAACAGATCAAAACTTAATCCGGGGACAATCACTAAAATGTTTTCGTTGATATTTAGCTTTTGACATCTTTTTGCATCTGCTCCAGAAAACGGACCCAAAGAAACAATATCCTTTTCGATGTCTTGGATGTGGCAAGGGTGATCTTTGGAAAAAAGACAGAGCTTATTTTGCTTAAACCAAAATTGGTTGATCAAAGAGGTGTCGATTTCTTCTTTTTTGGAATGGAATGAAAGAATATATTTAAAACGAGCAGAAACAGCCCTTAAATGAAGAAAAAGACTTTCAGAAGCAGAAGACCTTCTGCTTACTGAAATATTACGCCTAACGTCTTTAAAATGGTTTCTGAAAAATTGCTTATTCTGTAGGTTTTCCTTTTCGATACTCTACCTTGCGCAAAAATTCTCCTGATGCATTGAAAAGTGTTGCGATCCCATTTCCTCCAATCACTCTTGAAGTAGGTTCATCTTGCCCTTTTTTTAGATACTTGCCGGAAAGAAGAAGATCGTTTTCATAATCTTCTACAAGCATGAGAGAGCCATCTTCATACCAAGCTAAACCCATCCCTTGCTTTTTGTTGTGGCTCATCTCACGTTCACTTTCTAGCCTTCCATTTTGATACCATGTTCTGACTGTGCCGTGAATTTCATCGTTTAGCCACATCACAGATAACATAGGCTCAGAGCTGAAGGGATGGTAAACAATCTCTTGTCCTTCTTTTTTACCGTGATGCAAGCAGTGTTTACTTTCTAAAGAGCCATCTTCTCTAAAAAAAAGCATTTCACCCTCCATGATACCTTGTTTGTACTCATGCATGCTTTTTAAACTACCCTCAGCAAATACCGCTTTTTTTCCATATCCTTTTACAATCTCTGCGATGATTTCATCTTGATAGTTGTAATATTTACCTTCGAGAAGATACCCTTTTTGATACACCTCTTCTTTAAAAGCAGTATCTTGATCTTTTTCGTGGTAGCTTATGCCATGTTTTAGACCATCAACATATGAAGTTTTAGCAATCAGCTGTCCATCTTCTTTAAACAATTTTAGATCACCGTGAATTTGATCTTTTTTGTAAGGGATCGTCTTTGAAAGCGCCCCATTAGGATGGTAGTATTTGGAAGTTCCTTCAAGAGATCCTTTTTGGTAATAAATCTCTGCTATTTTACTTCCATCGCGATCAAAAACGTAGCAATCTTTATCAAAAACCCAAGTAGACTGCGCATCTTCAGTTAAATCCCCCAATCCCTCTATGACGTATGCTTGCATGCGCAGCTTGCCGTTAGAGTACCACTCTTTGTATACACCATTAGCTCTACCACTCACTGTTTCTAAATATTGGTAGATCTGACCGTTTTCGTGATACGTTGTTGCCCTAGCCTTGACTTTTCCCTCTTGATCTTTTTTGTAAACGCGCACAACTTTTTGATAAGGCTGAGGGTTTTCGTAACTGATTTTAGCAAAGCTATCCAATTTCTCTTGAGCGCTGATTGTTTCATTCATTCCGTTGCGATCAACTAGTTGAACGCTTGAGAGATTGTGCTGCTGTTTTGCTGTGCACCCGACTAAAAAAAGGGATGCTAAGAGAAATGTTTTCGCTTTATCCATGACCAATACGCTCTATTATTTCCATATCAAGAGAGTACAAACCCTCTTGTTTTTTTTCTAATACCCACTTTTTGATCTGTAGTTGTGGGGCATCTATTTTTTCTTTTTCAATCACATCAAGAATTTTTTGCACATCCGACATACAAACCTCTACAGGTTTACTAAGCTTGTAGTGACGCTCTACATACTTTGAAAATTGATGCTCTTCACTTTTGACTAAAAGAATTTGGTTAGCTTCTAAAAAAAGAGCTCTTTCTTTGAGTGGTAAATAGCTTCTCCAACTCGGCTGAGTAAAAAGTTCATCTAGAGCAAGTTTTTCTTTTTCTAGCAGTGTAAGAGTTTGTAAATGCTTTTCTAAAAAATTCTCTTCAATTTGCGAAAACTTTTTTAAAAATAAAGCATGCTCTTTTTCCTTGTCCTCTAGAACGATTTTTTCTGACTTAAGCCTTGTTAACTCTTTCTTTTCACACCCAAGACGTTTAAATTCTCTATAATAAAAAATTGTAGCTGTAAGTGAAGCGAGCAAAAACAAACTGAAGATGGATAAAAGTTTATTTTTCAATAGAAACTCTCCCTTCTATATACTCAATTTTTCGGATCTTTTCTTGCCCATTTTCTCGAAGTATTTTGCTAACAGTTTCCCCTTTCAAAACGCGCGCCGCTTCTTGTTTTCTTTTCACATACTCTTTTTTTATCTGATCCAAATTCATTTGTTGTGAAAAGCTTACATCTTGATAAAGTTTACCGATTTCTTTCTTTTCTTGGATATATTCATGATGCACAAAGGAAAAAAGGGTGAAAAAGGTAAAAGAGGCTGCCAGCATTACTTGGTATAAGGCTCTTTTGAGCTCTTTTTTTGCTCTTTTTGAATTTTGACGAAACTGCAAACTCGTCTCTGTTGCTAGCGCAATACCTATTTCTACTGCATACGAAGCGATCATTTCCTCATCAAACTCTAGATGAGAAACAATATCTACTTCTTCAATATCTTTTTGTAAAAGAGCCCTAGCTGCTTCTTTATGCCCTGTGTATGCTATGGAAAACACTTCTGTATCACTATTTTTCTTTAGAGCATCAAGAACACGCTCATGTTCTTTAGCTAAGCGACTTGCAACCATTTCAGGAACTAGGCTTAATAATTGAGTCGCGCTAAGGTTATCAGTTTTCAAGTACTTTATTTCTACAGCATCTAAAAGATCTTTAAAACCGAATCTAACAACTCTTGATGTTTGCTCTTTAATATCGATGTAATAAGACTCTTGCCAGCCAAAATGCATGACAATCAGCCGCTCTTTTTTCGGAAGAAATTGTTTAGCAAACTGCTCTAGAGCTAAAGGGATCGAGGTGACAAAAATAGGATCAAAACCCATCTGTTGCATCTCTAGAAGATGCTTTTTTACCTTTGTCTCTCTGAAAGCATATAAATGCACCTCTGTTGAAGTTTTTTTAGGTAAAAGCTTTGTTATCACCTTAGCTTCTTCAGGGATTAATGACTCAATTTGGAATGGGAGCGCTTTTTTTATCGCCTGCCGGCTTTTTAAAGGCAAATCAATCTTTCGAACCAAAACATCTTCAGGGCTCAACGCTGAAGCTATATAGGCTTTTTTAGCATCGATATCGATCAAATCTTTTTTACACTCTTTCATCGAAACTAGACGGATCTTTTTTCGATGAAATTCCATCAAAACAAATTTGACGTATTCTTTTTCTGCCCGAATCGCTAGAATATCCATATCATGACTATTGTATATCCCTTACATCTTGTTGTACACTGGATCTTTCAAACCTATACGGTGATGCTTTTTGCCCGTATCGGCCTCTCTTGGTTTCCAAACCTGAGATCATACCGCTTTGCTGATTTTTTAATATTTTTTACTGAACCTTACCTGGCTATTTTTCGCAAAATCATCCCCCCATTAGGTGGTATGGTGGATTTTAGCCCAATGCTTGGGTTCTTTGCTCTTCAATTTATAGAAAAGTTTTGTCAACGATGTATATCCGTCCTCTTTCACTGGGTAAATTAACCTTACGTACAAACATCATCTACTCTCCTCTTGCGGGCTGCTCAGATTTGCCCTTCAGAAGAATGACCATACCCTACAGGCCAGGTCTAATCTTTTGTGAAATGGTGAAAATGGATGCACTCGTGCGCCATGATAAAGGAACGTACCGAATTCTCGATTACACAAAAGATATGTCCCCTATCGGTGCGCAGCTTTGCGGAAGTAAGCCAAATCTTGCTGCTCCTTCTGCAAAAATCATCGAAGATCTAGGTTTTGATGTGCTAGATCTTAACTGCGGCTGCCCTGTGGATAAAGTAGTCAAAGATGGAAGTGGCTCTGGTTTACTTAAAACTCCTGAAAAAATCGGCGAAATTCTCTCTAACATCGTTTCTGCCGTATCCATTCCCGTCACTGTTAAAATCCGAGCCGGCTGGGATGATGAAAACATCAACTGCGAAGAGATTGTCAAAATCGCAGAGCAAGCTGGCGCTAAAGCGATTTTTGTCCACGGAAGAACAAGAGAGCAGGCCTATAGAGGACCTGCGAAATGGGATTATGTCGCTAGAGCTAAAAAAGCTGCTAAAAATATCCTGGTTATCGGTAATGGCGACATTTTCACCCCTGAAAGTGCAAAAAAGATCTTTGATGAAACCTCTTGCGATGGTGTTTTACTCTCTAGAGGAACTCTTGGTGCGCCTTGGCTTGCTGAAGATGTAGAGCGCTATTTAACAAATCAAGAACCCATCGAAAGAACCGATTCTTTCATCTTAGAAAAGCTTTTAGAGCATTTTGCTTTTATCAAAGAATACCAAGAAGAAAGAAGAGCTATACTCGATATGCGCCGCGTCGGCTGCTGGTATTTAAAAGAGATGCCTTTTGCAAGGTCTATGCGCGAAAAAATCAATAAAGCTCAATCTCTTCAAGAAGTAGAAGCGGTTTTACAAGAAAGCTGCTGCTATTAGAATATTCTAGAAAACAAAAAGGGGCAGAGCCTAAGCCCTACCCCTCGTTTTCAACCTTAGCTCTAGATTAGAACTGGTAGTTGAATGCCATTGTCAAACCAATCAAAGCGAATGTGTTATCGTTTTGAAGGTTGAATACGTAAGATTGATTGCTTACTGTGCCGTAAGAAATTGTTCTATTTCCTGACCACATTACGTTTGTATCCAATCCAAACATCACTGTTAAGTGTTGTGTATGATCAAAATAATCTCTGTCATACTGAAGTCCAAGAAGAGCGTGTGCACTTGGGGCAAATCTTAGAACATCGTTAGTGATGTATGAACTATATTGTTCAGGATCTGCAGACCAGAAACAATCTTGTGAAATTTCTGTTTTGCCGAATCCGAGAGTCATATCCCACTCTCCTGTTAAGCTAAATCCAGAATCTCCAAACGCAAGTCTTGTATCAAGAGAACCGGTAGGTCCAATCTGCCAAGTTTTTGAACGTTTTTTCTCAGTTAAAACATCATGTGAATCACCAGCATTTGAACTGAATTTGTTTTTCTGATAGATATCTAACCATGTTGTTGTTAATCCTAAACCTGGATTGATCACAAGAAGTCTACTTGCAAAAGTTCCTCTAGTTAAAGAAAGAGCTAAGCGGTAGTAATCTGTGCTGAGTTTTCCTTGAGCACTGTCATAAACTAAATCTGACTCGTCATCAAAATACACAGCTGTAGTTGGTGTAACTACTTCATTCCACTCTTCTGAGAAGTTTTTCTTTCCATGTCCTTGATGGAATGTAAAATCTAAATCCCCTCTCCATCCATCGTTGCAGAATAGGTAGCCAATTCCAACCTGGAAGCCCCAATCAAAATCTGACTTAACTGATAAAACTTCACCGTTGTAAGGATAGGTGTCATTATCATTACCAACAGTTGTCCAAGCAAACTCTGTTCCTTCTACGTATGGTCTCCAGTATAGAGCAGATGCGCTGAACTCAAATCCATGGCATAGATCTACAGATGGACGATCTGGTTGAAGAGTACACCCCATTCTTCCGTTAGCAAGCTCGATAGAGCAGCAGCCTTCAGTTTCTTTTGGGCAGCAGCCTTGATCTTGAGCTTTGTCTTTACTTGCGGCAAATACGTTTGCTGAGCAGAGCAAAGAGGTCAAGACGAGTGGTATTCTTTTGGTTAACGCACTATTCATTTTTTACCTCATTTGGTTTTTGATTGTTGTTTTATAGGTTATCTTAGACCTCCGTATAAAATAAAATTTATTTTTTGAAAAACATTTTTATTTTATTTTTTGTAACAACAACAGAATGAACCGTTTAGAGCTGTATTTAAATTTAAAATAATTTCTATATTTATTTCTTTTAATAGCTCTTTCATCCCTTCTTTTGCAAAAAATGCTTCTAAAAACCCACCTTCTTGTAATTCGTCTAAAATTCTTGGGGCTATGCCGCCTCCTATATAGACTCCTCCTGTTGCCATCACTTTTAAGGTTAGGTTGGCTGTCTCTGCTCCATAAATAGAACAAAACCAGCTTAAAACTTTTCTACATGTAGGGCATCCATACTCTTTTGCTTGTTCACAAATCTTTTCAGCAGAAGCCTCTTCTAATGAAAAAGAGGCTTTGGGATACCCTTTTTGTTCTATTAAAAAGCGATATAAGTTCACCATACCTATACCTGAAAGAACGGTTTCATAGCTTACTTGCTCATGCTCTTTTTTAAGATAGCGCAGTAGCTCGATCTCCAATTCATCCCTTGGGGCAAAATCGACATGCCCCCCTTCTGAAGCTACCGGTATATAAGAGTAGCCATCAAAAAATATAGGAACTTCACCAAGGCCGGTACCTGCGGCAATAAGCGCTTTGGATCCGTTTTTTTTCTTACCTTGATGCAAGGTAAAGGTCTTTGTAGACTCATTAATTCCATATGCATGAGCGACCATGTCATTAATCAACATAACCTTTTTAATACCAAACTCTTCTTCTATATTTTTAGCGCTTACCACCCAAGAGAGATTGGTCATTTTACAAACTTGATCAATAATAGGACCTGCTACTGCTAAGCAAGCCTTTTCTATTTTTTCATTTTGTAAAAATTTTTTAATTATTTCTTCTAGGTTTTGGTAATCTTTATTGAGATAACGCTCTTCTCTTATGCACTGCATATTGTGATACAATCCTATAAGAGTCTTTGTTCCGCCGACATCTGCTGCAAGAAAAAGCATAGACACATCTGAACTTTTTTTGTTATTCTGGAACATAATACAAGGAGTCTTCTATGTCAAATCCTGATAAAAAAAAGGCTATTGCAGCAGCAGTAGCACATATTGAAAAACAATTTGGCGAAGGTTCGATCATGACGCTTGGCAAGCACAGCTCTTCAAGAGTTGTTAGTGTGATACCAACTGGATCGATCGCTCTCGACGCAGCTTTAGGAATCAATGGGGTTCCTAGAGGCCGTATTATTGAAGTTTATGGACCAGAGTCTTCTGGTAAATCAACACTTGCTACCCACATCGTGGCTAATTGCCAAAAAATGGGTGGCGTAGCTGCTTATATTGATGCTGAGCACGCTCTTGATCCAGCTTATGCTGCTAAAATTGGAGTCAACCTTGATGAGCTTCTCATTTCTCAGCCAGATTCTGGAGAAGATGCATTAAATATCGCTGAAATGCTTGCTAGATCTAATGCAGTTGATGTGATCATTGTCGATTCTGTTGCTGCTTTAGTACCAAAAAACGAGTTAGAAGGTGAAATCGGCGATACACACGTCGGTCTTCAAGCGCGCCTTATGTCTCAAGCTTTAAGAAAGCTTACATCAACTCTAGCAAAAAGCAATACAGCAGCGATCTTCATCAACCAGATCCGCGAAAAAGTGGGTGTGATGTTTGGCAACCCTGAGACTACCACAGGAGGTAGAGCGCTCAAATTTTACGCTTCGATCCGTCTTGAGATCCGCCGAGTATCTAGCATCAAAGGCTCTGATAACGTCGAAGTAGGGAACCGAGTAAAAGTCAAAGTTGTGAAAAACAAAATGGCGCCTCCTTTCCGCACAGCTGAATTTGATATCTTGTTCAATGAAGGAATTTCACGCACTGGATCCATCATTGATATGGGAGTTGATTTAGGAATCATTGAAAGAAAAGGGACTTGGCTTAGCTTTAAAGGTGTTCGTTTCCAAGGAAAAGAACAAGCGCGCGTTGAGCTTAAACAGAAAAAAGAACTTGCAGATGAGATTGAAAAGCTGATTTTAGAAAAGCAGCGTGAGCGTTATGATAGTGCTCTTCCCTTAAAAGAAGAAGCTGAATTAGAAGAAGATCCAATCTTAGCAGGTGAGTAAAGGTACGCTTTTTTCTAAAAGCTCTCCGATCTGTTGAATCTTTTTGGATAAAATCCCTAAAGATTCTGATTTTTCATAAAACTGGGCCATTTCACCTTGAAAAAGGGAAGTGGCCTTTTCTATTCCTAGAAGCACCGCTGAGTTTAAGCTTCCTTTTTTTTGTCTATCTTGCTCGAAATCTTTGATGTCATCTCCTATTTGAAAAGCTAGACCAAAATGGTGTGACAATTCCTTCACTTTATCTGTTTTTTCTAAAGATCCACCGCCAAAAATCCAGCCAAAAA
>Ga0194123_10004919_pt1 | contig 14749 bp, 8 predicted proteins | sample TA2MahsurfametaG_5_FD_155479 | JGI IMG/M metagenome (GOLD analysis project Ga0194123, IMG submission 155479) | Freshwater microbial communities from Lake Tanganyika, Tanzania - TA2015023 Mahale A surface | ecosystem: Environmental > Aquatic > Freshwater > Lake | place: Tanzania: Lake Tanganyika... | reverse complement strand
CGACCTCGACGGCGGCATCATGAAGATCGCCAGCGCCACGAAGGAGGCCGGCCACGCGGCCCACATCCATCACGATGCGGGCTTCACCGACGGCGGCGTCATCGTGCGCTTCAAGTTCCCCGGCCTCAACAAGGCGGAGAACCTCCAGCTGGGCTTCGTCGACCGCGAACTCAAGGATGTCCATGCCGGCCACCTCTGCTACGCGATCGTCTCGCAGACCGACCTCACGCTCACCGACCGCAAGACGGGCTCGATGAACCTTGCGGTGAAGAAGAAGCGCGCGGATGACGCGGCCGCCAAACGCAAGCCGGACCCGGCGTTCGAGGCGATGCTCAAGACCAAGACGCAGGTCACCCCTTTCAAGGCCGACACGGAATGGCACGTGCTCACGCTGGTCACCGAAGGCGACGAGATGCGCTTCACGCTCGACGGTAAGCCGCTCGCCGCCCACCGCTCGGCCGGCTACGCCCATGACATGAAGCGCTGGTTCAGCTTCCTCGCGAACTCGACGGTCTGGATCGACGACGTGAAGATCTACAAGGTCCGCTGAACCGATGAGAGTCCTCGGCATCGAAGGCGGCGGCACGCGGACCTCGGCCCTCCTGGTCGACGGGCAGGACGCCGAACTGGCCTCCTTCGCCGTCGGCCCCGGCAACCTGCGCCTCCTCAACCCGGAGGAGTTAGCCGCCCTGCTCGCGACCATCCGCGACCGCCTGCCCGCCGCGCCGGACCTCATCGGCGTCGGCATGGCGGGCGTCCGCACCGACGCCGACCGCGAACGCCTGCGCCGCGCGGTCGCGGCGGCCTGGCCCGGCGTCCCGGCCGTCGTCGGCGACGACCTGATCCTCGCCCTCGAGGCCGACCCTTGGCCGACCGACTGCGCCGCCCAGGTCCTGCAGCTCAGCGGCACCGGCTCCTGCTGCCTCGGTCGACATCGCGACGGGCGCATGGTCAAGATCGGCGGCCGCGGACACATCATCGGCGACCGCGGCAGCGCGTGCGACATCGCGATGCATGCGCTCAAGTCCACGGTCACGATCTCGGACATCGACGCCGACTGGCCGCGGCTCGGCGCCGACATGCTGGCCTTCCTCCAGATGAACGACCCGGAGTCGCTCATCGAATGGTCGATGACGGCGAACAAGACGGAGATCGCCTCGCTGGCCCAGGTGGTCTTCGCCGCCGCGACCTCGCGGCAGGACCCCATCGCCGTGGCCATCCTGCGCCGCGCCTCCGAACGGCTCAGCAAGGATCCGGTCCACTGCGCGGCCCGCATCGCCCGGCCCGGCGAGAAGGTGCGCTTCGTGCTGAACGGCTCGACCTTGCTCAAGAATCCTTGGTTCGCCGCCGAGGTCACGGCGAAGATCCTCGCCGCCCGCCCCGGCAGCGAGGTCGTCCGCCTGGAACGTCCCGGCGCCTGGGGCGCCATCGCCATGGCCCGACGCCTCGAGGGAGCCGAGCCGGCCGCCGCGAAACCCACGTCCTCGCCTGCGCTCATCCCATCGCCGACCGCCTCCTGGCGCCCGGTCGCCAACGCCCCGACCGAAGGACGCAATCCGAAGTCCGCCGGCTTCGCGGAGATGCCGCTCGAAGAGGCGATCAGGCTCATGCTCGCCGAAGACGCCACGCTGCCCGGCAAGATCCTGACGGAAAGCGCCCACGTGGCCTGGACGGTCGAAGCCGTCACGCAGGCCTTCGCGTCCGGCGGCCGGCTCATCTATTGCGGCGCCGGCACCTCCGGCCGTCTCGGCGTGCTCGACGCCAGCGAATGCCCGCCCACTTTCCGCACCCCGGCTTCACTCGTCCAAGGCATCATGGCCGGCGGACGGCAGGCACTATGGAGCGCCGTCGAAGGGGCCGAGGATGACGAGGCCGCCGGGGCGAGCGCCATCGTCGCCCGGTCGGTCACCGCCCAGGATGTCGTGGTCGGCATCTCCGCCAGCGGCCATGCGCCCTTCATCTGGGGCTGCCTCGCCGAAGCACGGCGCCGGGGCGCGAAGACCGTGCTCGTCGCCTGCAATCCGGCCTACCGCGACCACCCCCTGCTCGACCGCGCGATCCTCCCTGACACCGGCCCCGAAGTGCTCACGGGCTCGACCCGCCTCAAGGCCGGCACGGCGACGAAGCTCGTGCTCAACCTGATCACGACGCTCGCCCTCGCCCGTTCCGGCAAGGTGATGAGCAACCTGATGATCGACCTCCACCCTTCGAACTCCAAGCTTCGCGGGCGCGCGATCCGCATCGTCCGCGAGCTGACCGGCGCCGAGGAAGCCGCCGCCCGCACGGCGCTGGAGACGAACGGCTGGATTATCCGCCAGGCCGTGGCCGCCCTCCCGGGGAAGGCCTGAACAACTTATGTACCGAGCGTTATTTCTCCTCCTGGCTTCTTGCCTGAGCCTGGCTGCGCTTGACCAGGAGACGCTCGACCTCGCCCTCGAGCCGCCGGCCCTCAACACGAACCCAGGGCCGGAATACGCCGACGCCAACCGTCCGGGCAACATGATCATCGGCCTCGACCGGACGCCCAAGGGGCGCCTCTGGGCCGCCTGGATCGGCAACGGCGACAGCGCCAATGGTTTCCTGATGCTGGCTTCTTCCGACAACGGCGGGAAGAGCTGGTCGAAACCGCGTCTGGTCATCGACCCGACCGACCTGCCCGGCAAACCGAACCGTCGCACGCTCGTCGGCAACCTCTGGACGGACCCGCAGGGACGCCTCTGGTGCTTCTTCGACCAGAGCCTCGGTTACTTCGACGGCCGCGGCGGGGACTGGGTTACGCGCTGCGACAATCCCGATGACGCGAACCCGACCTGGTCGGCGCCCGTGCGCATCGCCGACGGCTGCACGCTCAACAAACCGACCGTCCTCGCCAACGGCGACTGGCTGCTGCCCGTCTCGCTCTGGACGCGCGACCGGATCGGTCCTTGGAACAAGGATTTTCCCGGCGTGGAGACCTTCCGCGACCATCACCGCGACCTCGACGCGATCCGTATGGCCAACGTCTACGCGTCTTCCGACCAAGGCAAGACCTGGACCCGCCGCGGTGGCGTGGCGTTCCCCAAGACGGACTTCGACGAGCACATGATCGTCGAACGCAAGGACGGCTCGCTGTGGATGCTCGCCCGCGCCGGCCAAGGCATCAGCGAAAGCACCTCGACCGACGGCGGGCGGACCTGGAGTACGCCGACCGACTCCGGCATCAAGAACCCCAAGGCCCGCTTCTTCCTCCGTCGACTGAGCTCCGGCAACCTGCTCTTGGTGAAGAACGGCCCCGTCGACGTCCAGCTGCCCCGCCGGTCCAGCCTGTCGGCCTTCGTCTCGAAGGACGACGGCAAGACCTGGGGGCCGGGCCTCCTGCTCGATGACCGCGCCTCGGTCTCCTACCCCGACGGCTTCCAGGCGCCCGACGGCACGATCCACATCCTCTACGACTGGAACCGCCACACCGACGCCGAGATCCTGCTCACGAAGTTCACCGAAGAGGACATCGGCAAGCAGACCAAGGTCACGCGCACGCTCGTGAACAAAGCGCTCAAGACCCCGCATCCGGAACTCGGCGGCCATGGCGTGCGCCCCGACGCGAAGTGGACCGCCCAAGGACTCGAAGACGCCAAGCAGGACCGCACGAGCATCCCCTATGAGGGCTACACGCCCAACCGGATGGTCTGCGACACCACGCTCCGCCCGATGCCCGACGGCTCGTGGGTCTACTTCATGCTGGCCGGCGGCGACACCGAACCTTCTCCGCTGAACTACACCGCCCTCACCCGGAGCACCGATGAAGGCCGGACCTGGTCGCCGCTGGCGGCCTTCGACGTAGGCTTCCCGCGGGAAGGCAAGACGATCGGCCAGGGCCCGACCGAAGTCCTCGTCCGCGACGGTCGCGCGACGCTGTTCTTCGCCACGCACTCGAAACATTGGGCGAACGACTTCCGCTCCTGGTATCTGACGAGCGACGACTCCTTCAAGACCTGGAGCAAACCCGTCGAACTACCGGGACGTCTCAAGGAGCGCACCTTCATCCGTCCCTCGATCACCACGCGCGACGGCCGCATCCTGCTGCCCTTCCAGCACTACGTCGGCCCTGAGGCCGAGAAAACCAAGGCTCCGCTCGACCGCGCCTTCACCAACCCGCGCAATGGCGTGCTGATGAGCGCCGACGGCGGCAAGACCTGGAGCGAGCACGGCGACGTAAGCCTCACGCCCAACGACAAGTATTTCGGCTGGGCCGAACCGACCATCCACGAACGCGCCGACGGCTCGATCCTGATGTATATCCGCGCCGACGGTCTCGGCGGCGTGCTCTATCAGGCGATTTCCAAGGACGGCGGCCGCACGTGGCCGGAGTTCGCTACGGTCACCGACATCCCCAATCCCGGCAGCAAGGCCACCCTCTTCCCGCTCGGCGGCAAGGCGGTCGCCCTCCTGCACAACAACAACTCCAAACGCCGGGCTCCGCTCTCGCTGTGGATCAGCTTCGACGACGGCAAGACCTGGCCTTACCAGCGCGTGCTCGTGGCGGAGGCCGGACCCGATCCGAAATATCCCGGCAAGCTGATGAAGGGCTCGCTGAACTACCCGGACGGCTTCGTCAGCGCCGACAAGCAGTGGCTGCACTTCGCCTACGATGACGCCCGCCACCGGGCCGTGCATTACAGCGCCAAACTCCCGCCCCTGCCCTCCAAGTAGACAGCCGGCAAAAGGCAGATTAAGTTGGCAAAGCGGGGCCGAGGGCTAAGTTGCCCTCTTCCCCGCCCATGCGTCTCCTTCTCGCCTTAGGGCTCCTGTCGCTCGCCCGTCCTGCCCAGGCCGCGGAAGCCGATGTCATCGTCTACGGCGCCACCCCGGGAGGTTTCTGCGCGGCGATCGCCGCCGCCCGCGAAGGCGCCAAGGTCGTGCTCCTCGAACCGACCGCGCACGTCGGCGGCGTGAACACCGGCGGACTGAGCTTCAGCGATTCCAACCAGACCGTCCGCTCCACCCTGCTGGGCCTCTTCGAGGAATGGCACCGACGGATCGCCGCCGACTACGCCGCCCGCGGCGTGAAGCTGCCTTACGACGTAGCGGTGAAGGATAACTCCGTCTGGACCTACGAACCCCATGTCGCCGCCCGCGTGACCGGCGCCATGCTCAAGGAAGCCGGCGTGACCGTGCTGACGAAGCAGATCCTCGAAGGCGTCGAGAAAGACGGCGCCAAGATCGTGGGCCTGCGGACGTCCGGCGGCATACACGTCGCCAAGGTCTTCATCGACGCCACCTATGAAGGCGACCTGATGGCCCGCGCCGGCGTGGTCTGGCACATCGGCCGGGAGAGCCGCGACGAACACGGCGAATCCTTCGCCGGCCGCCAATACCCGAAGGAGAAGATGGCCATCAACGGCTTCGACGCCAACGGGCTGCCCTTGCCCTTCATCACCTCCCTGCGTCCCGGCGACGACCAAGCCGGCGAAGAGACCGTGATGGTCTACAGCTTCCGCCTCTGCCTGACCAAGAACCCCGCGAACCGCGTGCCGTTCCCGGAGCCGAAGGCCTATGACCCGGCCCGCTTCGAACTCGTCCGCCGCTATTTCCAGAAATACCCGAGCGCGCCGGTACCTTGGGATCTTTATCCCCTGCCGGGCGACAAGTTCGACGCCAACAACGGCATCGGTAAGATGTTCTCGATGGGCATGGTCGGCGAAGCCAACGGCTGGTGCGCCTCTGACCCGGCCGGCCGAGAGCGTCTCTGGGAGAAGCATAAGCAGTATACCCTCGAGTTCTACAAATTCCTGACGACCGACGAGGCCGTGCCCGCGAAGATCCGCACGACGATGGCCGAGCTCGGTCTCTGCCGCGACGAATTCCCCGAGACCGGCCATTGGTCGCCGCAGCTCTATGTGCGCGAGGGCCGCCGCATGGATGGACGCTTCATGCTCACGCAGAAGGACGTCCTCTCGGAACCGCAGAAAGACGACGCCATCGCGGTCTCCACGTTCCCGATTGATTCGCATGACTGCCGCCGACTGGCCCTGCCCGACGGAGTCATCAACGAAGGCACGATCTTCCCGGTGCGGATGCCGGGACGTCGCCACGGCTACGCCTACCACATCCCTTATCGTGCCATCACGCCTTCGGCCTCGGAGTGTTCCAACCTGCTCGTGCCTGTCGCGCTCTCCGCCACGCACGTCGCGTATTCGTCGATCCGCGTCGAGCCGACCTGGATGGCGATCGGCCAGTCCGCCGGCGTCGCCGCGGCCCTCGCCGCCAAGGCCGGCGTCTCGGTCCAGACCTTGGACTACCCTTCTCTCCGGGCGCGACTCCTCGCCCGGAACGTCGTGCTCGAGCTCCCCAAGCTGCCGCCGCTGCCCGCCAAGGACGCCCGTCCCTCCGGACCCGTTTCGCTCGATCCGAAATCGCTGCCGGGACTGATCCTCGACGACGCGCAGGCGGAACTCTCGGGCGACTGGGAGCGCTCCGCCAACTTCAAGCCCTACGTCGGGACCGGCTACCTGCACGACGGGCAACGCTCTGACGGCAAGTCGCGCGCGGTCTTCCGGTTCAAAGTCCCGGCCGACGGGGACTTCGAACTCCGCATGGCCTACTCCGCCCACGAGACGCGCACGACGCGCCTGCCCGTCACGATCGCCGGCGGCGGCGCCGAGCATCGCCTCACGGTCGACCAGACCCAGCCCCTGCCCTCCGGTCAGGCCTTCCGTGAGGTCGGTCGAGTCCGCCTGAGCCAAGGCGTCGACTATTCGCTGACCGTGACCAATCAGGACACCCGCGGCTTCGTGATCCTCGACGCCTTCCAGTTGCTCCCGGCCGTCGCTCCGGCAAAGTGAGTCCATGAAGAATCGCCTGCTCCTCTGCCTCGCCGCCCTGCTCGTGGGCTGCTCCACGCCCAAGGAAGAACCCAAGCCGGTGGCCACGTTGGTTCCGGCCGGATGGGACGCCAAGGCCGCGGGCGACAAGGTGATGGCGGGCCTTTTCAAGGTCACCGGGCCCGAGGTCAAAGGGGCTCATGACGCCCATTTCACGATCGTCGGTGACCGCGCCTACGTCGTGGCCGAAGTCAACGACCGCCAGCCCGGCGAAGCGGCCCAGTGGCCCTTCGTCTACGTGACGCTGTCCATCGTCGACCTGCGCAACGAACGCCTGCTCGACGTGATGACCCTCGCGCGCTCCGAACAGGCTTTCGCCAACGAGACCCTGCCCGTGGGCGCCTGCTTCGTCCCCCGCATCCGCCAGGTCGGCCCGAAGACCCTGCGCTGCTGGTTCGCCAGCGAGCAGCCCGGCAAGCGCCAGTCGCAGACCTACTACCGCGACTTCGACCTCGGCACGCTGACCTTCGAACGCGAGATCCACCGCATGAAGCTCCGGACGAGCGACGGCGTCTTCGACCTGCAACCCCGGCATCTGCATGCCGACGCCGCCAAGCAGGGCTTCGCGCGCAAGCCCGTCGACGCCGGCCTCTACCTTTTCGACAACTTCAAGGAATTCGACGGACGCGCTTATATCGCCATCAACAACTACCTCGGCGCCCAGCAGGCGCTGTGCGCGCTGAATGACGCCGCCGACACCCTGGAGATCGTCGGCCACTTCAACGGCCCCGGCGCCCCGGCCTTGACCGAACCGGCGGTCAATCGCCTGCCCGACGGCACCTGGCTGGCCATCTGCCGCCGGGAGAACGGCGACCATAACTACTGGTTCTGCGAAAGCCGGGACGGCCGGACCTGGACCACCGGCGGGGAGAAGGCCTACGTGAAACTGGGCGCCGCCTCCAAGCCGACCTTCGACCGCTTCAACGGGGTCTATTACCTCGGCTGGCAGGAGCGCACCCAGATCGACAGAGCCAACCGTAGCGTCTTCAACGTCGACGTCTCCAAGGATGGGATCTCCTGGGAACGAAAATATCGCTTCGAGACCGCCAAATCCTTCCAGTACCCCACCTTCGTCGAAGACAAGGGGGCCGTCTGGCTCGCCGTGACCCAGGGGGACTCCGATCCCAGCCGGAAGGAACGCATCATGTTCGGGCGGTTAGAGTAATCATAAGCTCTCGATTAGGCTGCAGCCGAAAAACTCCTCGCAACCAAACTGGGGCGGAGGTGTATTACTCCTACCCCCATGCGATTCCTCGCCCCCCTCCTACTGGCCTCTTCCTTCAGTGGCTGCGTCGCCGCCGAACTGTCTTTTGACAAGCAGACCCTGACCAAGGACTTCGTGGCCGAAGGCTGCGCGGTCGCCGACTTCGATCATGACGGCCAGGTCGACGTCGCCGCGGGTTGGTTCATCTGGAAGGGTCCCGACTTCAAGCAGCGCGTCGCCTACGCCGTCGAGCCCTCGCACGAGAAGGGCCCGAACAAGACGCCTTTCAACGGCGCCACCGGTTATTCCGACTACTTCATCTCCTACGCCTACGATTTCAACGCGGACGGCTGGCAGGACATCCTCGTCTTCGGTTTCCCCGGCGACCCCGCGCTTGTCTACGAGAATCCCAAGGGCAAGGCCGGCCCTTGGCCCGTGCACAACATCTTCGACGTCGCCGACGGCGAATCGCCCCAGCTCGTCGACATGAACGGCGACGGCAAGCCGGAGCTCCTCTGCCACACCAGCGACCTCGTCAAGGACCCGAAGAACAACAAGGGCCGCCACGGCGGCCAGTTCGGCTACGCCGAGATCGACTGGAAGAACCCGTTCGGCAAGGCCCGCTTCCGCCCGATCACCCCGAAGAACAAGGCCAACGACCAGAAGATCTTCAAGTATACCCACGGCTATGGCGCCGGTGACGTCAACGGCGACGGCCGCATGGACATCCTCGAAGCCAACGGCTGGTATGAGCAGCCCGCCGACACCTCGAAGGACTCCGACTGGAAGTTCCACCCCGCCGCCTTCGGCGTCGGCGGCGCCCAGATGTATGTCTATGACGTGAACAAGGACGGGCGGAACGACGTCATCACCAGCATCAAGGCCCACAGCTACGGCCTCTCCTGGTTCGAACAGAACGCCGACGGCTCCTTCAAGGAGCACGTCATCCTCGGCAAGACCAAGGAGGACAACGCCGACGGCAAGGGCTTCAGCCAGATCCATGCGGTCGAACTCCAGGACATGAACGGCGACGGCCTGCCTGACATCATCTGCGGCAAGCGCCGCTGGGCCCACGGCATCAAGGGCGACGACGAGCCCAACGCCGACCCGGTGCTCTATTGGTTCGAACTGAGCCGCGACGGCCAGGGCGGCGCGACCTTCACGCCTCGCCGCATCGACTCCGACAGCGGCGTCGGCACCCAGTTCTTCGCCGGCAAGGTGAACCAGGACGCCAAGCCCGACATCGTCATCGCGAACAAGCACGGCGTGTTCGTCTTCACCCAGAAATAAGCCGACGCACTTTCCCCATGAAGGGGTCAGACCCCATTAATGGGGTCTGACCCCTTTGTCTTACCCTATGCGCCCCCTGCTCACCCTGCTCTTCGCCCTGACGGCGGCAGCAGCCGACCGACCCAACGTCCTCTGGTTCATCGTGGACGACATGTCCGCGAACTTCGGCAGCTACGGCGAGACCGCCATCGCCACCCCGCACGTCGACCGGCTGGCCAAGGAAGGCACGCGCTTCAGCCGGGCCTACGTCACCGCCCCGGTCTGCTCGCCGTGCCGTTCCGCGCTGGTCACGGGGATGTATCAGACGACCATCGGCGCCCACCACCACCGCAGCGGGCGCGGCGAGCTGAAGATCAACCTGCCCAAGGAGGTCACGCCCACGCCGAAGCTCTTCCAGCAGGGCGGCTACTACACCTGCATCGGCAGCGGCCTAACCGACCTCGACTACCGCGGCCTGCCGTTCGGCGCCGGCAAGGGCAAGAAGGCCAAGGCCGGTCCGGGCAACCGACTGGGCAAGACGGACTACAACTTCGAATGGGACCCGGCCATATACGACTCGCATGACTGGGCCGGGCGCAAGCCTGGCCAGCCTTTCTTCATGCAGGTCCAGCTCCACGGCGGCAAGCTGCGCGAAGGCGCCGAGGCCGCGCGCGAGCAATTCCGGCAGCGGGTCGTCCGCGAGCTCGGCGCAGGCACCGACCCGACGAAGGTCACCCTGCCCCCTTACTACCCTCGCGACCCTGTCCTGCTCCGGGATTGGGCCGACTACCTGGACGCCGTCCGCCTGACCGACGCCCACGTCGGCCGCGTGCTTGCCCGTCTCGAACAAGAAGGCCAGCTGGCGAACACGCTCGTCGTCTTCATGACCGACCACGGGATCAGCCATGCCCGCGGCAAGCAGTTCCTCTACGAGGAAGGCGCGCATGTGCCGCTCGTCATCCGCGGTCCCGGCGTCGCCGCCGGCCAGGTCCGCCCTGACCTTGTCGAGCACATCGACCTCGCCGCTCTCTCGCTCGCCGCCGCCGGCCTCGACGTCCCGAGCTGGATGCAAGGCAAGGACATCCTCGCGGCGAATTACGTTCCGCGCGCGGAGGCTTTCTCCGCCCGCGACCGATGCGACGAGACCACGGAGAAGATCCGCAGCCTGCGCACGGACAAGTTCATCTACGTCCGCAACTATCACCCGGAACGCCCGCACCTCCAACCCTGCGCCTACAAGGACGGCAAGCAGATCGTGCAACAGCTCCGCGCCCTGCACGCCGCCGGCAAGCTGCCGGAACTCAGCGAAAAACTGCTCTTCAGCCCCACCCGACCGCGCGAGGAACTCTACGACTTCGCCGCCGACCGGTGGCAGGTCCGTAACCTGGCGGACGATCCGGCCTATGCCGCCGTGCTGGCCGAGCACCGGCAGCGCCTCGACGCCAAGCTCGTCGCGACCAAGGACCCCGCCCCTGAGTCCATGGCCATGTATGACAGCGACATGAAGCCGTACGTCGGCAAGGGCAACCCCGAGGTCGAACGCAACATCACGCAGATGAAGCGCTGGGCCGCCGAAGGAAAGTAATCCCATGCGCCTCCTGCTCGCCCTCCTCCTCGCGCTCACGGTATCCGCCGCCGACCGCCCCAACATCATCGTCATCCTCGCGGACGACTACGGCTACGGCAGCGCCGGCTGCTACGGCGCCGACCCCAAGCTCGTCCGGACGCCGGCGATCGACCGCCTCGCCGCCGAAGGCCGCCGCTTCACCGACGGCAACACGACCTCCTCCGTCTGCTCCCCCACCCGCTATTCCCTGCTCACCGGGCGCTACTGCTGGCGGACCACGCTGACGCATGAGGTGCTCGGCACGTTCTCTCCCCTGCACATCGAGCCGACCCGGATCACCCTCGCCTCGCTGCTGAAAGCGAAGGGTTACCGCACCGCCGCCGTGGGCAAATGGCACCTCGGCTACGGGCGCGAGAACGAAGACCCCAAGTGGCGCACCGAGTACCGGGCCGAACTTTCTCCGGGCCCGCTCGACGTCGGCTTCGATTATCACTTCGGCGTGCCCAGCAACCACGGCGACCTCACGGGTGTCTATGTCGAGGACCGGTTCGTCTACGGCCTGCGTTCCGGAAGCATCCCTACCGGCATGAGACTCGCCGGCCCCGCGGCCGACAGCGACGACTTCCAGCCGACCTACGGACCCGCGGACATGGAGAACGGCAAGGCGAAGATCCTCGAACTCGACGCGACGCGCCGGAAGAACGAACGCGTGATGAAGGTGCTCACCGACAAGGCGACGGCCTGGCTCGAAGCGCAGCCGAAGGACCGGCCCTTCTTCCTCTACTTCACGCCCGTCGCCGTCCACAACCCGGTGACGCCGGACAAGGACCTCGCCGGCCGGAGCGCGGCCGGAACCTTCGGCGACTGGATCCATGAGCTCGACCGGAGCGTCGACCGGCTCCTCGCCACCCTGGACAAGATCGGGGCTAAGGAGAACACCCTCGTCCTCTTCACGAGCGACAACGGCGGCGTCTGCAAGCCCGAGAACCCCCGCCTCCTGCAGACCGCGGCCATCAAGGCCGGGCTGAAGGTCAACGCCGGCCTGCGGGGCGGCAAGCATGACGTCTGGGAAGGCGGCTTCAAGGTGCCCTTCGTCGCCCGTTGGCCCGGCAAGATCCCGGCCGGCTCCACCGCCCCGCAGATGGTCAGCGTGGTCGACATCCTGGCGACGACCGCCGAGATCGTCGGCACGCCCCTGCCCGCCAAGGAGACCGGCGCCGAAGACAGCCGCAGCTTCCTGCCGGCGCTGCTGGGCACGGCCGACGCCAAGGGGCGTTCCGACATGATCGTCCACAGCGCCGACGGCACCTTCGCGGTCCGCAAGGGACGCTGGAAGTGGATCGAAGGCGTCCCGGTCGACGAGATCGCCGAAGGGGCCCGCAAGGCACGCAAAGACCAATTCCGGTCCCAGCTGTACGACCTCGAAGCCGATCCGGCCGAGACCCAGGATGTCTCGGCGGAGCATCCCGAGGTGGTCGCCGAACTCAAGGACCTCCTGCGCCGCTATCGCGACGGAGGTTACAGCCGCGAACTGCCCCCAGCGGACGTGAAGCCCACCCACGCGCGGATCGCCATCCTCCCTTCGCTGATCGGCAGAGCCACGTCCCTCGCTCCGTTGAGCTCCGCCGGCGAATGGACCGCGCGCGACGGCGGGCTCTTCGCGCAACCCAAGGGCGGCCCGGACAAGCCCGCTTCGCTCCGGGCGCCGCTGGCTTTCGGGGACGGCATCCTCGACTGCGAGATGAACCTGCAGGGCGCGAACCGCGTCTCGCTCCGCTTCGGGGCCGGCGACGCCGGGTTCCGTCTCGTGATCTCCCGCACCTCAGCGATCCTGACCAAGAACCCCTCCAAGGGCGAACCGGCCACGGCCACCGAAGACATCGCCAAGAAGAACCTGAAGCTGGCCGCCGGCGAATGGTACCCCGTCCGGCTGACGTTCAAAGGCGACGAGGTGACCGTCCAGGTCAACGACCAGGTCTTCAAGGGCAAGCATCCTAGCCTCGGCAAGGACAAGACCTCGCTCGACCTGCTCGTCTTCGGCTCGACCGCCGGCTTCCGCCAGGTGCGCGTCGCCCCATAATCTCATGCGCCTCCTCTGCCTCCTCCTGCTCGGACTGGTCTCGCTCCGCGCCGACCCCGCCGCCGACCGCGCCGTCGTCCTCGGACTCGTCGACGTCTGCGCCGGCGCCCCGAAGACCTATGAGGCCGAAGGCTTCAAGCCCGACGGACAGGTCCGCGCGATCTTCTACGACGCCCTGCCCTACCGGGGAAAGCCCACCCGCGTCTTCGCCTGGATCGGCGTCCCCGCCAAGCGGGAGGGCAAGGTCCCCGGCATCGTCCTCGTCCACGGCGGCGGCGGTACGGCTTACAAGGAGTGGGTCCAGAAATGGAACGCCCAAGGCTTCGCGGCCATCAGCATCGCGGTCGAAGGCCAGACGGACGTCGATGAGAAGAAGGAAACCAAAGGCCGGCCCGTCTGGGCGCGTCACGCCTTCTCCGGCCCCGCCCGTGACGGCACGTTCGCCGACACCAAGCTCCCGCTCAAGGAGCAGTGGATGTATCATGCGCTCGCGGACACGATGCTGGCGAACTCCCTGCTGTGCTCCTGGCCGGAAGTCGACGCCTCCAAGATCGGCGTGATGGGCGTCTCCTGGGGCGGCGTGATCACCAGCACGGTCATCGGGCTCGACGCACGCTTCGCCTTCGGCATCCCGACCTACGGTTGCGGCCACCTCTTCGACGCCGAGAACCACTGGGGCCGGGCCCTGCATGACAACGAAGGCTACCGGCAGGTCTGGGACGGCCTGAATTACGCCGACCGCGTGAAGATGCCCGTGCTCTGGCTCTCCTGGCCGCAGGACGCCCATTTCCCGCTCGGCTGCCAGGCGGAACACTACCGCAAGACCCCGGGTCCGCGCATGGTCTCGCTCATCACGAAGATGGGCCACAGCCACCCTGCCGGCTGGAATCCGCCCGACAGTTACGCCTTCGCGCAGAGCGTCGTCGAGAAGGGCAAGCCTTGGGGTGGCTCGCCGTCGGCCAAGACCGAAGCCGGCACGGCCATCGCGGTCTTCCATGCCACGAAACCCATCACGCGCGCCGTCCTCGTGTCGACGACCGACCGAGGCTTCACCGGCACCCGCAAGTGGGTCGAGACGCCGGCCATGGCCGCCAGCGGTGGCGGCGGCACGACGGCCTCGGCCCCCTTGCCGCCCGGCACGACCGCTTGGTATGTCAACGCCTACGCCGGCGACCTGACCCTGACCTCCGACTATCAGGAAGTCCGCTGACGAAGCCGGCGACTTGACGCTGGTCAGGCAGGCCTGAAAACCTTTCCTTCGTCCCGTGCAGTTCTCCGATCCGCAGGCCGCCCTCAACCATGCGATGGAGCTTCATCGCCTGGGCCGTTTGGCGGAGGCGGAAGACCTTTATCGTCAGCTCCTGGCGCATTTCCCGGAGTCGGCCGACATCCTCCACCTGCTCGGCCTCATCGAGGTCGACAGCCAGCGCGAAGCCGATGGCTTCGCGAAGCTGCACGAGGTGGTCCGACGCTCGCCGCAGACGCCCCATTTCCACGCCAACCTGGGCGTGCGCCTGCTGGATCGCCGTCGTCCGGCCGAGGCGGAAGCCTGCCTGCGCGAGGCGATCCGCCTGCAGGCCGACCACCCCACGCACCATTATAACCTGGGCAACTGCCTCCTCGCCCTCGGCCGACACGCCGAAGCGGCGGCCAGCCTGCGGACCTCCCTGCGCCTGCACCCCGAGAATCCCGACGCGGAACTCCAGCTGGGCATCGCCCTGCATGCGGGAGGTGAGCGGGCCGAAGCCCGCGCCTGGTACCGCGAGGTC